>WNGQ01000158.1_pt1 | contig 65006 bp, 70 predicted proteins | sample 5407661 | NCBI WGS metagenome assembly WNGQ01 (sample SAMN13153382, study PRJNA577476) | soil metagenome | isolation source: 60 cm soil or saprolite under Garry oak tree replicate 2 | place: USA:California | collected 2016-06-15
AAGCGGCCAGGCCAATACTGGAGTCAGCAAGGAGACGAATCTCTATTGTGCTTGGAAACCTTCTGGCGCAACGGACGCTGGCATCTCCTGTTCCCCCATAATCATCAGCTCGACCCCTCCAAAAACTGAGATGCGCACTCCCTTGGGGAGAGGGAGAATCGCCCGCCGCTGAGTGGCGAATCGAACGCGCTGGGTCGTGCGGGTGTCTCGGCGTTGAATCGCGGAGCGCACGGCGCCAGTGGGAGCGAAGTCCGACTTAAGAAAGACGCAGGATGCTGGTTCCCTCTCCCCAGGGAGAGACAGGGTGAGGGGGAACGAGACGCCGCCAACCAAAACGGCCGGACGAATTTTGCAAGCTCAACTCGACCGGCTCCCCGAGTCAGGGTTGGCGATCACATCGAGCGCAGAGCCTGTCGATGGCGGAAGCGGCTGCCTTCGCACGGTTCGCTCATGCCAGACGGTTCCGGAATAGAGACGAACGCTTTGCCGAATTCGATCCGCCGCGGCCGTGGATTGTCTTTGCCACGGGCCTGGGCTAATTTCGCGGCTTGCGAACGATCCGATTGCGCCAATATTGCAACATGCTGCGTGAGCCTAATGGCAGGAAGCTTTTGCTGGCCGGGATTATGGCCATGGCGCTCCCCGGAATGGCCGGCGACAAAATTCAACCGGCTGGTTCCGGCGACATAAAACGCGGCGCCGACCTTCCGGAAGTGGAGCTTCGCGGGAGGATGGTTTGCCTGCCGGAAGCGATGCACGAACTTTATCAGACCGATCTCCCCGCGAACCACGCCCACGTCCCCGGCTTCAAAACGATGGACGGGACCTTTTACACCCTGCTGCGCACAACATTGTCCGAGGCGCTGTTCGTGGACAAACGGCTGGGCGAAAAGGAACTCATCCTCCGCGGACACGTGTTGCCGAAGACGCAGATGTTTGAGATGACCGGGATGAAATCAGTCCGCAACGGCGCGATTTACGATCTTTATTATTACTGCGATGTGTGCGCGATCAAGACCCTTGCGCCCGGGCCGTGCATGTGTTGCCAGGGACCGGTGAAGCTGGTCGAGCAACCGCTGCACGGATATTGATTCATGGCTCATGTGGCGAAGCCTGCGGAAGTCGAGAGACGGCTGCCGCGCGGAGCGCCGAAACAAGGGGTCCGCGATAGCAGCGCCGGACAATGAAAAACCCGATGAACCCCATCGGGATCGAGATGAGCAACATCAACCCAAGACTTAGGTTGGCGAGCGCACCGTAAATGGCCACGGCAATGATGGGAAGGAACGGTAGCTGCTGAGGACGCGCCCAGTAACGGCGCCACGCTGCTTGCACAAGGTCCGACTCCCAGCACAGGGCGAGCACACGCTGCTGCTCCTCCGGAGGCAAGTGAGCAAGCTCTGGAATCCGGAACTGGAACAGGACGGTTGCGTTCTCGCCCATGATGCGGGAATTCGGCCTCAGCAACCCGAAGCTGGGCCACAGCCCCGAAAGCTTTCGGGGGACGCCCGCCGACACCTGCCTGCGCCGCAGCTTCGGCAGGCAGACGACGCGCTCTGGTGTCCGTGCGCCAGCACCCGTGCCGCCCTGAAACGGAAAAGCGGGGCGGCTTTGCGGAGGACGATGCGCTCGGAGAGTTTCGTAGTCAGACCAGTGGACCCTTGTGCCGCCCAGCGCACTCGGCCTTCTGCCTTTCGCCGTACACTACAAGGAGAAATTCCTTTCGCAATCTCGCCGAATTGCTCAAGCGGCTCCAGTGCTGTGTCAGGGGTCATAGTCATTGGTCAACCCAATCTGTCCGAACATCAAAGCGTCGATAGCGCGTAGGAAAACCCCAGCCGACAGCATCACCCAACAGCATGGTGAGCGTGCTCATGTCACCACTACGGTCGAGCCGACAAGCGAGCGAAGCTCGCCAGGGTGAATGAGCCGGTGCGGGTACGGTCACCAGCTTGGAGCATCCCGATGGGAGACTCGCCCCGGCTGCGTTCGTGCCAGCAATCCATTTGCCCCGCCTGTTGCCCCTGGATTCCTGAATGCTGTAGTATCCCACCACGATATACGCCTCCAGGCTTGAGTTTGAGATTGCGAAGGTGCCAAGCCGCCCCGCGGTGCGGTTGGTGTATCCACGAAAGTTCGTTGTAATAGGGGAGGACGTTCTGCGGCTGGACGTACACCACGCGATGATTGCTGCCCCGAGCACAAACAGAATCAGTGTTATTGTTGATCGTCTGGTCATCACGCACGCCCCTCGATGCCGCCTAGGCCACGTCCTCGACCAGTCTAAAGAGCTCATGGAAATATCCTTTTTCTTCACGGGAACAGCACACTGTGTACGCGGTCCTCAGGGAGAGCGCGTAGCGCTGATAGCCGGGCCGGTTGCGAATGTCGTGTGGCACAATGCTCGCATGCAACGCGTGATAACGAACGGGCTGAAAGGAGACCCAAATCGGCTTGGGGTCATCCAGTGTGAGAATACGAACCCGCTCGCCCTGCTGGAGTCGCGCCCGGCCGCCTGGAAAGATTGGATTCGTGGGAGTCCAGGCGATAAAATTCACCTCGCAATCACCCACCGCCTCCCAAATCTGGCCCGTACGGGGGAAGACGATGTCGGGCGGCAGTAGGGACCGCTCGTATTCCTGCGAACGTTGGACGAAATCCTTGGAATCAATGTCGTCCGTTGTCTTGCTCCATTTTGGGATTGGTGGAAGTTTAATGGCGCGCCGACGCGGCCTAACCGCTGCGACCTGAGCCACCGCCGCACGCAGGCCGAGAAAAGCGGCGGACACGGCGACGGAAACCGCAGCCAGCGTGGCTTTAAGAAATGTGCGTCGTCTCACGGAGTGACTTTATCGCAATGCACGATCGGCGTCGAGCGGCCATAGCAACGATCAAGTTCGGTTTTTGGTCGTTCCGTGGCAACGAGGGAATCAATTAGGGCGGGTTTTGAAGGCGCGCCCGGTCAGGGGACCGGGCCTACAGTGGCGTCGGGTCCTACGGACGGTCTATACGGACCGTCTATATTCCGGTAGGCCGCGTGCCCTCACGCGGCGCTTTGGTGAAGCTGCTGCGGCTGGGGCGTTGCCCACAGCCGCGCTCCGGTCGAAATCAGATGGGGCGAGTGCTAGCCCCACTGCCGGAGGAAGCTGCTGTGCGGGACGCGCAGCAGGGCGACCGGGACGGTCGCGCTCCCCTTCTTCACAGCAAAGCCGGCTCCTCTGCTGCTTCCATGCCCTGCCGTCCACCTCCGCACGCTGAGTTTGGCCTGAGCGGACGCACGAAGCTTGGATGGAGCCCTTTGCTTTGCGAAGCGGCTGCGGCTGGGGAGTTGCCCGCAGCAGGGCTCCGTTAGGTTTCAGCTTGGCTCCGTTTCTGATCGGTGTTCATCGGCGCAATCTGGGGTTAAGCCAACTTTCTTCATCTTTTTACGCCAAATTGCCCACGGTGGGTTAGGCGCTGCGCGCTGCCTATGAGAGGATGGCGGGCGCATGTGGACAGAAAGTGATGGCAGAAGGCAGAAGGTAGAATGCAGAAGTGGGGACAACCTGGAGTCTGGAATCCGCGCTAAGAGGCTTGGGTGCAGGGCCTTGCGGCAATTGAGGAGGCGCTGCGCGCGGCCACCGGGGGAAGGCGAAATACGCCAAATACGCGAAAGCGACGAGGACACCACGGTTCGGCCTCTCCCCAAGCCCCTCTCCATCGGATGGAAAGGGTGGCCGCAGGCCGGGAGAGGCCCTACCAGTTGGGCGTGGCTCCCGCTCAGCCCCATCCAATCGCCGGTTGACGGGTTTCGTGGTCAACGTTCGTCGCCGAAGCAGGGTGGCGGCGGCCCGCCGCCCAAGCGGGAGAGGCTCGGTAACCAGTTCAAATTTCTCACAGTGAGAAATTTGATATCCTCCACGGCTGCAAGGACTTATGTCGATGTCTCAGCTAACTCTTTACAATGCGTAAACCGAGGTCACGGCCCGACTTCAGCCCCAGCCTCTCGCCATTCAATGGAGCGGGTGGCCGCAGGGCGGGAAAGTCACGGCTCGGCAGGAGCCTCGCCCTACCGGCTTGGGGCGGCTCCGACTACGCCGCATTGGTTCTCCGGTTGGCCTGTTTCGTTGCCAATTCAAATTTCTCACTGTGAGAAGTTTGAAGAGGGCAGTTCAGAAGTGCTTGGGGCTCAATCTTGGGGACTCGCGGAACACGCCCGACGAACAGGGCAGAGCCGAGCGTGGGTGAGTCTTATATCCGCGAATCATGCGAAATGCACGAAATGACGGAAAGGTGAAGCCGGTTTGCAGCGAGCGTCAATAAAACCAAAACCACGTCAACTCAAGCTAAAGGCAAATTAAGCCTGCTAAAGGCAAAATGTTTTTTCCGGTCGAGCAAGCCAAACGGATCGCATCGGGGGCGCATCCAGGTGTAACGCTGGTTCGAGTGGGTGGGATGTCACAGCCGCTTGGTCCGGTGAAGGTTAGCTGGAACGCATTTTGGCCAAGATTTGGATGGCCAATTGGTCCTCGGTTTGTTAAAGTGCCTTTTCAAATCGAGTTGCCGGGTGAACCACGCAAAAACGGTGCCAAATTATGAAAACGTCATGGAAAGTTTCCCTGGCTGGCGCGCGGCCGGCCGGACTGGTCGCGTTGGGGATTTGGGCCGCGACGTGCCTGGCTTTTCCCTCCGCGCTGGCGGCGGAAAAAGCCGCCAAACCCGCCGCGGCGCTGGTCATCGATGACACGCCGCTGGCGGGAGCGATCAAGAGCGCGACGAGCTTCGCGCCGGTCGCGAAAAACGCCGCGGCGGCGGTCGTCAACGTCTTCACCACCAAGAAGGCGCGGAATGTTCGTCCGCGCGACCTGCCCTTTTTCGATGATCCGTTCTTCCGGCGCTTTTTTGGCGACGAAGAACGGGGCGAGGCCCAGCCGCGCACCCACAAGGAGCGCAGCCTCGGCTCGGGCGTGATCGTTACGCGGGACGGGTACATCCTGACGAACGACCACGTCGTAGATGGGGCCGATGAGGTGAAGGTCACGCTGGCGAAGGAGAAGAAGGTCTATACGGCCAAAGTCGTGGGCAAGGACTTCAAGACGGACATTGCCCAGCTGAAGATCGAGGCCAGCGGCCTGCCGGTGGCGACTTTGACTGACAGCGACAAGCTGGAAGTGGGCGACGTGTTACTGGCCATCGGCAATCCCTTCGGCGTCGGACAAACGGTGACCAAAGGCAGTTTGATGACAAGCCGGTGCCCGACAGCCGCCGCTTACGGCTCATGGTCGCGCGCAGTTCTCCCGGCGCCAAGGCGACCGTGAAAGTTCTGCGTCAAGGGAAGGAGAAAGGGTTCAAAGTGACGCTGGGGGAAGCCCCGGACCAAACCAAGGGCGAGCCTGCCGAAAGCCGGGGTGAGGGGCCGGACGAAGTGTTGAAGGAGGTCGGGGTCGGCGATATCAACGCGGCGACGGGGCGCCAATTCAATCTGCCGCCCGACCTCAAAGGGGCGCTGGTAACGGAGGTGGCGCCGGATTCGCCCGCCTCCGAAGCCGGCCTGCGGCCCGGCGACGTGATCCAGGAGATCAACCGGAAACGGACTGAAACCGCCGAAGAGGCGGTCAACGCCACGAAGAACGTGAAGAACAAGCGGGTGCTGTTGCGGGTGTGGCGAGAAGGCATCAGCCGCTTCCTGGTCGTGGACGAGAGCAAAGGGAACTGAAAGGCCAACCCCGCCTTGAACCGGAACTTGAGTTCGTCCAACCGGGAGAGGAGCAGTTGAGATCCCTATTTGCCACTCAACTGCTCCCCGGTTGCCCTCCGCCGTGAGGGACGTTTTTGCGAACGTCCGGCGGTTTCTCCCGAAGTTCGGCTATCGTTACTCCACACTCAGAGTTCGCTGGTCGCTCTTCCGAGCTTGACGATGCGGAGCGGAATCGGCTTGCCGCAGCAGCCGGCGGACCATGCGGGCCAGTTCCGCCGGCGTAAACGGTTTTGCGAGCAGCGCATACTTGTCCAGATCGCCCGCGTCGCATTGAAGCTCCCATAATGAAGCGGTGGTGATCAGCACTCGCGTCTTCGGACACGCCATGTGGAACCAGCGGGCCAGTTTGGGGCCATTGGTTTCAGGCATCGAAAGATCGGTGATCAGCAGGCCGATCCGGCGGGACTCGATGGCGGCCCGTTGGGCCTCCAAGGGGCTGGCCGCCTCGCGCACCCGGTAACCGAGCCGGCGCACGGCGCGCACCAGACAGCGGCGCATAATGGCGTCGTCACCCACGACCAAAACGAGCGCGGCTTCCCGCCCCGAAGCGTTGCCCGCTGGGAGCCTCGAAACCCGGCGCGGATGGTGGCGACCGAATTGGCGCTCTGAGCCGGCTGGCCGGGCGGCCAGTTTCCATCTCCGACGAGGCCCACAAGGAACCTCGTTTTGGCCCGGGTTACGGCGATGCCGGACGGTTCGTTTCACGGGTTGCCTCTTGCCGGCTCGTGCGTCCTCGGTTTGCGCAAAGGGAGCTTCCCGCCGCTCTGGTTTTCCAGGCGTGACGGGCGAAATGAGGCGCTCGGCTCGCACGGGACTTCGCTGGGAGATTACCCTCATTCACTGGTGCCCCATCCGCCCAACCGCGAACTCCGCTGGAGCAGGGCCGCCGCCGCGGACGAAATCTGTTCGGCCTCACGGTAGATGGCTTGGACGGTGGATTGGAAATCGGGCACCGGGAGATTGCCCCGCTGGCTAAAGAAACTCAGGTTCCCTCGGCTCGCGACGTTTTGCAGGTATTCGCCCACGGCCGGCGACTCGGCGGTACCGTCGGGATCCGCCTCGTTTAGCGAAACGAAGGCGGAGGACTCGGGTTGCTTCCGGGACAGCCACCGCTCAATCCACTGTTGGACTCCCGGGCAAAGCTCTCCCACGCCGCTGGTCGAAATTATAATGATGTCCGCCTCCGCGGCGTCGTTGGCCGCCATGTCCTGCAGCTTGTCAAGTTCGAGCACGTCGAATTTCCACATGCTGATGTTCATGGTGAGCTGGGAGCCCAAGGCGCGGGCGAGTCGATCCAGGATTTCCTTCGCGCGGATTCCCGAGTCGAAATTGTCGTATGTCACCACGGCGTGGATGGCCGGGAAACGCGCCCGATTCCCGCCGTCCACCCGTGTCCGTTCCGAGGTTTCATCATCTGATCCGTAATGCATGAGGCCAACCATGAGGCCGGGAAGGTCGGATCACAATTGGGAGATTCGCTCGCCCGCTTTAGGGAACAGGCGAAGCCGGCTTAGGGGATTCTTGTACGCGCCCGCAGAAGGCCCGGCGTCTGGCCTCGCGATCGGAGTGGTGGTGGTGGCGCGCTCCGCGGGTTCACGCTCGCTAAAACGCGCGCGCGCGGCTCAACGGCTGGGGGTATTGTTCGCCTCGACCCAGCGGGCGGCGTAACAGATCAGCTCCGGCGAGCTTCTCAGTTTGAGCTTCTGCTTGATGTGGCTGCGGTGGGCATCCACCGTTTTGGAGCTCACGTGGAGCTGGCAGGCAATTTCATGGTTTCCCTTGCCGCGCCCGATGAGCTGGAGGATTTCGAACTCCCGGTCGGTCAATTGCTCGATGGGCGAGGCGCCGCGGGCGGGCCGCTGGCCGGCGAAAATGTTGAGCACCTTGGCCGACATCTGTTCACTGAGGGAAATTCGGCCGTTCAAGACATCGCGAATGGCCCGCAGCATCTTTTCCGGGCCTTCCTGTTTCATGAGGTAGCCCTGCGCGCCGGCGCGCAGCACGCGCTCGGCATAGAGGCTTTCTTCGTGCATCGAGATCACCAGCACCGCCGCCTCCGGGCACGCTACGCGCAGGTCCTTGATCAGTTCCAGCCCGCTCTTGCCGGGCAACCCGATGTCGATAAGCACCAGCGCCGGTTTGGACCGCAGCACGCCGTCGAGGGCCGCGCCCGCGCTGTCGGCCTCCCCGCAGACCTGCAAGTCCCGTTCACCGTTCACCAGGTGGGCCAGGCCGTCCCGGAAGATCGGGTGATCATCGACGATGAAGAGTCTTCGCCGCGCCGATTGGATGCGCTGAGTCATTTGCCTTGCCATAAACCTGTTCGCTCGCTGACGGTTGTTCCGACCATTTGAGGCTGCAGACCACGTCCGTCCCGCCCCCGGTCTCGTTCTGCACGACCAGGGCGCCGTGAATCATCTCCGCCCGGTGCTCCATCATCCGCAAACCCAGGCCTTCGCGCGGCGGCCCATTATTGCGAATGCCAATGCCATTGTCGCGAACCGCCAATGTAAGCCGGCGCGGCGTGGAGGAAAGTCTAATTTCAACCCGGCTGGACCGGCCGTGCTTGATGGCGTTGGTGACCGCTTCCTGGGCGATCCGGTAGAGGTGCGTGGCAGTGGCGTTATCCCCCAGCAAAACCGGGCGCGGACACTCGAAGGAGCAACGGACCTTGAAAAGATCCTGGGCGCGCGAGGCCAGGTGCTGCAGCGCGGACATCAGGCCGTGCGATTCGGCTTCGACCGGGTACAGGCCGCGAGCCAGGCTGCGGGTTTGCGTCACCGCCGCGTTGAGCAGCCGGCAAATCTTGGCGGCGCCCGCCGCTTCGGGCGAGGCTTGCGCCCCCAGGTTTCTTTTCAACGCGTCGCTCAGGCAGGCGATGCCGGCCAGTTCTTGCCCCAGCCCATCGTGCAAGTCCTGGGCGATGCGGCGCTGCTCGTGTTCGCTCACCCGGAGAATTTCCGCTTCCAGGCGCCGGCGTTCGCTGATGTCGCGCGCGATGCCCGAGGCCCCGGCGATGTTCCCGCCAGCATCGCGAATGGGCGAGATCGTCAGGGCCACCGGCAGGCGGCGCCCGTCCTTGCAGACTCGCAGGGTCTCAATCGAGTCAACGATTTCCCCGCGCTTGATCTGCTCCATTATCTCCTCCAACTCCTCCCGACGTTCGGGCGAGACCAGGACCGAAAGCGCACGGCCCATGATTTCCTGGCTGGAGTAGCCATACATCCGTTCCGCCGCCTGGTTCCAACTCGTGATGATTCCCTCGAGGCTCATCGAGGTGATCGCGTCGGCGGACGACTCGACGATGGCCGCCAGCCGCGCCCGCACGCGCTCGGCCTGCTTCCGTTCGGTGATGTCGGTCGCGGTGCAGATGATTCCGGCGACGCTCCGCCGGGCGTCGCGAAAAGGCTCCAGCGTCAAGTCGAGGTAACAGGCTTCGCCGTCGTGGGTGAAACTGACCTCGGCGCGGGCGCCGACGCCGCGCTCCAACACTTGGCGTTTGACCCGGGTCAGATGCGCCGCGCCATCGGCGGAGAAGAGTTCCGCGTCGGTCCGGCCGATGATCTGCTCCTCGGTGAGACCCAGTTGGGGATTATGAATCCAGAGGTAGCGCAAGTCCCGGTCCTGGCTGAAAACCGTCACCGGCGAATTCTTCAAGGCGAATCGAAATCGTTCCTCGCTCTTGCGCAACGCCTCCTCGACGCGCCGTCGTTCGGCGATTTGCTCCTGGAGCACGGCGTTGGCCTGGCGCAGTTCGGCGGTGCGTTCCTGCACGCGCAGTTCCAATTCGTCGTAGGCCTGGCGCAAGGCCTCCGCCGATTGCAGCCGCTCGGTGATGTCGTAGCCCACCGTCACGATGCCTTTGGGCTGGCCGTCCGCGGCGGGCAGCGGCACGCGGATGATATCGAAGGTCCGCGCCGAACCGTCGGGCCTGGGGATGACTTCGTCGCCCCGCCTGGCCCGGCCCGATTCCAGGACGGCGCGGTCCGTTTGCTCGGATTGCCCCAGGACGCGGCGGTAAAAAGGGGCAAACGCCGTCAGCTCCGCGTCGCGCTTGCCCCGGTAATCGACGCCCGTCAATTCAAACAACTCCAGGGCCGCGGGGTTGGCCAGCAGCCAGTGGCCGTCGGCGTTTTTGAATTGAATCGGGTGGGGCGAAGCTTCGATGAGCGCGCGCAGGCTTTGCTCGCTGGCGCGCAACGCCGCCTCCGCCCGCCGCCGTTCGGTGATGTCGATGAGCGTGGCTTCAAAGCGCGCGGCGCGGGCGTGGCCATCCGGCACCAGCGCGATGGCAAACTGGGCCAGCACCGCCTCGACCCGGGCGCCGCGCAGGCTGAACTCGCTGGATACAATTTTGTGCGAGTGGCGGCAGCTGCGCAACTGCGCCAGGAACCGCGGCAGGTCCTCGGGCGCCACGATGAAGGCGAACGGCCGGCCCAGCAGATGTGATTTCTCACGGCCCAGCAACGCCGCGGCGGCGCGATTAAGGTCGAGAATCGTGCCCTGGGTGTCCAAGGTGAGGAATCCGAACGGGGCGAAGTCGTGGAGTTTGGCGTGGCTGGCGTCGGCCGCCTCTAGTTGGGCGTACGCCGCCCGGAGTTTCTGGTTCTCCGCGGCCAGTTGCGTCAAGCGCATCTCCAACTCGCAAAACCGCCCTTCCCACAGCGGCGGAGCAGGCGCGCCCCGTTTCCGTTTCGGCGGCGACGGCGGGCTTGATGGAACCGTGCGCGAGGGCTTCGGCACGGAGGGCCTTCGGTAGGCGAGCGTGGCGCTTTTCATCCGGCTCCTATGGCTTCACGGGCGGCGGCGCGTCGCGGATCGCCACGAGGATTATCTCCTTGCCGGTCTTATCCGGGTCAAGCCGGCGGGCGTTGAGCAGCATCTTGCGATGGCCGATTTTAGGAAAATCGTGATCGACCGCAAAGTCCCGGATCACCGCTTTTTGCGGCAGCACTTCCTCCAGCAGGCAACGGAGGCGCGGGATGTTCCACTGCCCGTTGCCCAGTTGATAGACAAATTGGCCTTCCGTTTCTTCCCGGCTGGTCAGGAACTTTTCATAGAAGGCCTCGTTGGCGCGGGCCACGCGCAGGTCCCCCTCCAGCGCCAGAAACGGGTCCCACACCATCTCGATCATCTGCTCCAGGCTGCGCTTGAGTTGGTCGATGTCGATCAGCGCGAGGACCGCGCCGTCAATCGTGTTGTCCTTGGTGCGATACGGCCGGATGCGCAAGGAGTGCCAATGGCCGGCTCGGTCACGCACCTCGCGCTCCCGCGGCTGAAGCGTTTCGATCACTTCCAAAATCATCCGGTCGAGGTCCGCCACGTCGAAGCTGACCTTGATGTCACTGAGGCTGCGCCCGACATCGGCCGGGATCAGGTTGAAGAACTTTTGCGCGGCGGGAGTAAAGCGCCGGATGGCCAGGTTGTTCTCCACCATGATCACCGGGATTTGCACGCTGGCCAGCAGGTTGTTCAGGTCGTTGTTGGCGCGGTTCACCTCGAGGTTGCTGTGCTGGAGTTCCTCATTGACGGTCTGCAACTCCTCGTTGGTCGATTGCAGCTCTTCCTTCGAGGTCTCCAATTCCTCGTTGGTGCTCTGGACCTCTTCGTTGGTGGACTGGATTTCCTCGTTCGCCGCTTTCAGTTCCTCATTGGTCGCTTCCTGTTCCTCGATGATGGCCCGGAGCGAATCGCGAGTGGCTTCAAGCTCCCGGTGCAGCCGGTGGCCCTCGGCCCCCTGCGCCCGCTGCCGATGGCCGCGCGCCCGCGTCCCGGTCTCGGGCCGGGCCGAAGTCTCCGCCGCCTCGAAGGACTGCAGCGGTTCAAACAAGACCAGGCAAAACGACTCCTTCGCCGGCGGAACCTGGAACGGCACCACCTCCAGTGTGAGCTTGCGCTCGGGCCCTTTGGCCCGGCGCAGTGAAATCTCCTGGCGCACCGGCGTATGTTGTTTGACGGCGCTGGCAATGGCTCGCCGCAGGTGGGCGGCCAAATCGCCGGCCACCAGTTGCAACAGGTTCAGGCTGGCCGTTCCGGGCGCGGGTTCCAGGTAGGGCGCCGTGGACCCGCGGAACTGCACCACCTGCATTCGGTCGTCGATCACCACCCCGTCGGGCGTGTAGCGCCGGAGCAGGAGCTGATCCACCGCTCTTTCGATGTTCGGGAGGAGGGGTTCCGGCGCGCGGGCCGGTTCGGTCGCGGGCAGCGATTCCGCTTTTGCCATGAAGAACGGGGGCGCCATCGCCGGTCGGGTTTGTGGCAGCGATGAGCGTTTGAGGTAAAGCCTCCGCTTTTTTTCCACCGATGTGAACAGCTCGGAGAATCCGGCGATGCTTTCCGCGGGACTGAGCAGCAGCGCGCCATGCGGCTTGAGCGCGTAATGGAACACCGGAATGACTCGATTCTGCAATTCGGGGCCGAAATAGATCAGCACGTTCTGGCAACTGATCAAGTCCAGGTTCGAAAAGGGCGGATCGGCACAGAGGTCCTGGCGGGCGAAGACGCAAAGATCGCGAATCGACTTGCTGATCCGATAGCTGTCGTCGGCCTTGGCGAAGAAACGCCGCAGCCGCTCGGGCGAAACGTCCAGCGCGATGTTGCCGCGATAAAGGCCCGCCCGGGCCCGCGCAATCGCCGGCTCGCTGATGTCGGTGCCAAAAATCTGGATCGGAACGTCCGGGGTCTTCGGGCCGAGAAACTCCACCAGACTGATGACGATCGAATAGGCTTCCTCGCCCGAAGCGCAACCCGGCACCCAAATCCGAATCGGCGCGCCTCGCCGGCGGTCCCTCATCAGCGCGGGGAAAACCTTCTTGCGCAACAGCTGAAAGGAGTCCGGCTCGCGGAAAAACCGCGTCACCGTGATCAGCACATCCTCGAAGAGTTTGCCCAGCTCCGACGGACTGGTCTGGAGGAGCCGGACGTAATTCTCCAGTTTGTCGATGCGGTGGACGAACATGCGGCGCAGGATGCGGCGCTTCAAAGTGGTTTGTTTGTAGCGCGAAAAATCCACGCCGGTGGCCGAGCGCAACTGGGAAAAGATTTTGGCATAAGGCAGGCTCGGCTCGGCCACGGTCTCTTCGGCTTTTTCCGCCGGCGGGGCGGCGAGGTAGGGATGGTGTGGCGAGTTGGCCAACTCCCGCGCAATCGCCGCGGGCGGGAGCACCAGATCGACACAGCCGGACGCGATGGCGCTGCGTGGCATGCCACTGAATTTCGCCGTCTTCGGGTCCTGGGCGAAGGCCAGGCCGTCGGCTCCCTTGATGGCTTCCAGGCCGAGCGTGCCGTCCGAGCCGTTGCCCGAGAGCACCACACCGATGGCGTTGTGGCCCTGGTCTTCGGCGAGCGTGCGGAAAAACAAATCGATCGGCATGTGCGGCACGTCCGATTTCTGGCGCGGAATGAGCTTCAGGCGTCCGCCGGCCATGGCCAGGTATTTGTTGGGGGGGATCACATAGATCCGGCCCCGTCGCACGGGGAGAGTTTTGGTCACCTCCAGCACCGGGAGGCGCGTGGTGCGCGCAAGCAATTCGGTGAGCTTGCTCTCGTGAGTCGGGTCCAGATGCTGCACGAACACGAAGGCCATGCCCAGGTCGGCCGGCAAGGCCTCGAGAAATTGCGTGAACGCTTCGTAGCCGCCGGCCGAAGCGCCGACCGCGACTACTCGGAAAGGGCATTCCCTTGGTTTGCGCGCCGGGATCGCAGTCGCCGCCGGCGTCGCCGGCGCCGCGTATTTGCGCGAAGGCGGCCTCCCGCTGGAGGGCCGTAAGATAACTGGCCGTCTATTCATGGTGCGACGAGTGGCCGCGTCGATGATTTGCCGACATAAGAGCGCCGAGGTCTGGCCGTCGAAAGAAAGGCCGATCCCGCCGCCCTCGCGGCCCCCGACGCCTATCCGTCAGGGCACAGCGGACGAGAGTGACTATCGGAGCTGGCCGACAAAATGGAGCGCGCCAAAGCATCCGTGCTCCCGATCTTCCGCCGTGCGACCCAGCAAACCCGATCTCGGATCGCAATTAGATGCTTGACCTTACAAGAAATCCGCCGGTTGCTCAACATCTTTTTCTCCGGCGGAGCGACGGGCCGCCGAACGGCGGCAGACCGGAGCGCGGGAGCAGTACGAGCGAGTGCCAGGTGTGGCGCGCTTGCGGGCGTGGGATCCTTTGAGGCGGCCCGAAAGCTGGAGCCAGTTGTCGGACTCGAACCGACGACCGACGGTTTACAAAACCGTTGCTCTACCACTGAGCTAAACTGGCTTCCGAGCCGAGCCACCCAAAAGAGCCAAATGACGAGGTCCTTCAAAACGCCCAAAGCGTTGTATCAGAGAGGCCGCCGGAGGCAAGCAAATGCAGCCAATTGGAGCGTCCCGCAAAATTAAATTTCTGGCGCCGGAGGAAGCGCGGACCGCATCGCGCGAAGAATTTGGAGCGAACGCGGCGGGCGCCCTACTTTTTCAGGTCAAATTCCAGCTCCGTCCGCCGGCCAGTTTTGGGGTTGCGGATTTTCATGTCCTGCAACTCGTAGCGGCCTTCGACTTTTCTGAAACTGCCGACGCTGAACTCTTTCACGAGCCGGTTTCCCCGGTCGTAGGCCTCGGCGCAGACCAGGCCGTCGGTTTCCAGGTCGATCCAGGCAACGACACGCGCGTAGCCTGCCGGCTCAGGCGCCGGGTTGACGCTTTCCAGGACGCGGCAAGAGCGGTTGTGGCGCATTTCGGGCTTGAGGAGGCGCTGTTCGGGCCAATGAAAGAACTCCAGGCCCAGGTCCATCAGCCAGAAATCCGAGCCTGCAAACGGGCGCGCCGCCAGGTCATCGGCGAGTGGGATTGGCCGATCACTCGTGTTCGTTCCGCTCGAGTAACGATATTCGTTGGGGCGGTCCGGCGCATGGATGATCGTCAGTCTTTCAACGGCGTTTCTGTCCGTGGCGGCGGTTTCGTAGGTGACCTGCCAGTTCGTCTTGCCCACGGTGATTCGAGAGGTGATGGAGAGGATTTCCGTCCGGCCGTCCCGGGGCCGGATTTTCAGGAGGCCGTGGAATCCGGCATTTTCCGCCGGAGCGGCGGAGCGCAGTTTTGCGGCCAGGGCACGACCGGCTTCCTGCGCGTCCAGCTTCGTCAACTTGAGAACCGGGGAGGCGTCGTTGCCGGCGACCAGGGCGCGCCCGCAGCCGAGGAAGAGGAGCAGCGAGCTGACCAGACGACGACTCATTTGGGCCGCAGGGCCGCCTTGATGAGATCGGAAATCGTGCGGACGAATCGCACCTTCAGTTTATGGCGCACTTCGGTGGGCACTTCCAGCCAGTCGTTGCGGTTTTGTTCGGGCAGGATCACTTCCCGCAGGCCGGAGCGGGCCGCGGCCAAAACTTTTTCCTTGATCCCGCCGACGCGCAGCATCCGCCCGCGCAAGCTGATCTCGCCGGTCATCGCCACGTCGGAACGGACCAGCCGTTTGGTCAGCAGCGAGGCGAGGGCCACGACGATGGTCGCGCCGGCGCTCGGCCCATCTTTGGGGGTGGCGCCGGCGGGGACGTGGACGTGGATGTCATGCTTGTCGAAATCGGCCAGATCGAGTTTCAGCAACTTGGCCTGGCTGCGCAGATAGCTCAAGGCGGTCTGTGCGCTCTCCTTCATGACATCGCCGAGCGAGCCGGTGAGCATCAGCTTGCCGGCGCCGGGCATGCGCGTGGCTTCGATAAACAGAATCTCCCCGCCCACCGGCGTCCAAGCCAGGCCCATGGCGATGCCGAACTCGGTGATTTTTTCCGCCGTCTCGGAAATGAAGCGCGGCTGGCCCAAATAATCGACCAGGGATTTGTCGGTAATCACCAGCGGGCCATTATGGCCGTTGCGGCTGATGATTTTGCGCGCCGCCTTGCGGGCCAGCGAGGCGATCTCCCGCTCCAACTGGCGCAGGCCGGCTTCGTGGGTATAATCGAGAATCAATCGGCGCAGAGTGGCATCGGGCAACTTGACCTGGTTGCGTAGCAGCCCGTGTTCTTCGAGCTGGCGCGGCACGAGGTGGCGCCTGGCGATCTGCAATTTTTCGCTCGCGGTGTAGCTCGGCAGGGAAAGGACCTCGAGCCGGTCGCGCAACGCCGGATGGATCGGGTCGAGCCAGTTCGCAGTGGTGATGAACAACACTTGGGAGAGATCGAACGGAACATCGAGATAATGGTCGGTGAACGCGCTGTTTTGATGCGGGTCGAGCACCTCCAGGAGCGCGGCCGCCGGGTCGCCGCGAAAATCGGAGCCGACCTTGTCGATCTCATCGAGCAGGATCACCGGGTTGCGGCTTTCGACCCGGCGCAGAGTCTGGATGATGCGTCCGGGCAACGCGCCGACGTAAGTGCGGCGATGCCCGCGAATTTCCGCCTCGTCGCGCAGGCCGCCCAGGGAAATCCGCGCGAACTTGCGGCCCAGGGCGTCCGCCACGCTTTTGCCGAGGGAGGTCTTGCCGACGCCGGGCGGGCCGACCAGACAGAGGATCGGGCCTTTGAGGTCTTTTTTGAGTTTGATGACTGCGATGAATTCGAGGAGGCGCTCCTTGACTTTCTCGAGCCCAAAGTGTTGTTCGTTGAGGATGCGGGTGGCGGTGGCCAGGTCGAGGGTGTCCTCGGTGGCTTTGTGCCACGGCAGATTGATGAGCCAGTCGAGATAGTTGCGGGTCAGCGCGTATTCGGCGACGGCGGGGGACATCTGCTGCAGGCGCTCCAGTTCCTTGAAGGCGACCCGTTTGACCTCCTCGGGCAATTGCGCTTTGTCGAACTGCTCGCGCAGATTATTGGCTTCGGTGACGGTGGGATCGGTCTCGCCCAGTTCGCGCTGGATGGCGCGGATTTGCTCGCGCAAAAAGAAATCGCGCTGGCTCTTGGCCATGCTGCTAGTCACGTCGTTTTGGATCTTGGAGCTAAGCGTCAACACCTCCAGTTCGCGGTCCATCAGCGGGCGCAGCCGCAGGAGCCGTTCCTTCACGTCGTTGATGGCCAACAGATTCTGCCGCTCCTCCAGATTGAGGTTCAAGTTCGCGGCGATCAAATCGGTGAGGTTGCCCGGCACTTCGGTGTTCAGGGCGGCGATCTTGACCTGGTCGGAGAGGGCGGGGGTGAGCTTGATGATCTCCTGAAATTGGCGATGCGCGTTGCGGGCCAGGGCGGTCAGTTCGACCGAGTCGTTGGCGATGTCTTTCAGGACCTCGATCTTGGCGCGCAGGTAGGGGGTCTGGCTCTCGTACTCCTTGATGCGGATGCGCCACAGTCCTTCGACGAGCACGCGCACGGTGCCATCGGGAAATTTGAGCATCTTCAACACACGCGCCGCGCAGCCGTTCTCCCATAAATCCTCGGCCTGGGGATTTTCCACCTCCGGCCGGCGTTGCAGCACCAGCCCCAGCAACCGGTCCCCTTCCACGACGTCGTCAATCAGGCGGATGCTTTGGGGCGTATCCACCAGGAGCGGAGCGACCATCGCCGGGAAAATCACGATGTCCGACAAGCCGAGGATCGGCAGGACTTCAGGGAGGGTTTTGGTGGGCGCCTTGGGCAGCGGCGCGCCGGTGTCGTTGGTGGCGGCGCCGAGGATGCGGATGAATTCGGTGTCGGGCGAGGTCATCGTTGCGTCACTTTGACATTAGATGCCCCGCGACCCGGAAAGGTTTCAGCAACTTTATTTTTCCCCCGAAACGGGAACCAGCTTGGTTTTCGGCGCGTGCACGGTACGCGGCACGTCGATTTGCAGAAAGCCGTTTTGATAGCCGGCCTTGGCGTCTCTGGCGTCGTAACCGGCCGGAATCTCGATCACGCATTCGAAGGAGCCATAGTTGATTTCCATGACCAGGAATTTGCACTTCGCCCCGCGCGTGCCATCGGGGCGTTGACCGCTGATTATGAGGCGATTGCCTTCGACGGTCAATTCGAGGTCTTCCCGGCGCATGCCGGCCAGCTCGACTTTGATGACCAGATTGCCTTCGGCGACATAGACATCCGTGTTCGGAATCCAATGGGCGTCGCCAGCGCTTTCCGAGGGGCTGCCGGCCAACGAGGTTTGCGCGTAATACAGCGAAGAATTAACTTTGCACATGGCGTCTCACTTCGTAAAAACTATAACAGCACTGCCGCTTCTGCAAGCTTCTCTTATCTCATTTTCACCACCACGCGGGACGGTCCGCCTTTGCGGGCGTGAAAAACGATCGAACTCTGTGGGGAGGTTTGCACTGGCGCCGTACAGCCGCAGTGAGAATGGCGTTGAAAGCTCAACGGGCGCGGGCGAAATCGGTTCCATAAAAAAACCGCCGCCGTCAACGCCACGATGGCTAACGCCGCAATTTCCTGCCAACCCATATCTTCTAACATAACCTCCCCGCCAGACTTCGCAACGAGATATTTTAGCTGACGAACGGCGGGTCCCAGGCTACGAATCGCCGACGAGCCGCCCGGCGCGGACGCCGACTGATGACCGCCCAAATCTTCAAACACTTGCATCGCGTGATCTACGCCGAATGCACGGTGGGCGATCACCTTTACTACGGGCGTTATCTCGACTTACTTGAGGCGGCGCGCGGGGAATTTTTCCGGCACCTGGGCGCGCCCTTCCTGGAATGGCAACAGGCGGACACCATTCTGCCGGTGATCGAATGCCACCTGCGTTACCTGGCGGCGGCGCGTTATGATGATCGGTTGACGGTGGAGCTTTGGCTGACCGGACTGGAGCGGGTCCGCGTGAATTTTGCCTACCGCGTCGTAAACCAAGCGCCCATGGAAATCCTCGCCGCCTCCACCCTGCACGCCTGCACTTCGGTTTCGGGCCAGATCAAGCGCCTGCCGGAGCGATTAAGGCGCTTATTGCAGCCGTATCTACATCTCGCCGCCCAGCATTCAGATGCAAATCCCGGTTGAGATCCCGACCCCCTGCGGCCGAGCCAGGCCATCCCCGCTCGCGAGGCTCTGGGGCGGTTTTCGATGCGGGCTGCTGGTGCAAATCTCATTTCTATCCGGCGCGGTTTCAGCGCCGCTGCCACCGGCAAATGGATCAGCCTTCCCGCCCGCGGGCGCCAGCCCTTACGAATTTCGCCAGGAGCACAGCCGCGACGGCATCGGCAAATTCTACCTGGGCCGCGAAATCGCCCAGGTGATGGGACACCAAGCCGCCGACTGGCTGGAACGCCAGGAGCGTGATGCGGAGGAGAAAACCGAACTGCTGGTCGCATCCTTGCCGATCAAGCCGGGCGATGTCGTGGCCGACATCGGCGCGGGAACGGGTTATTTCAGCCGGCGTCTGGCGAAGAGGGTGGGCGCCGCTGGAAAAATCCTCGCCGTGGACATCCAGCCGGAGATGCTCGATCTCCTCACCAACAAAATGGCCGAACTGAAAATCACCAACGTCCTCCCAATCCTCGGCACGGTCACGAATCCCAACCTTCCCGCGGCGGCGGTGGACCTCGCGTTAATGGTGGATGTCTATCACGAGTTCGATCATCCGCGGGAAATGATGGAAGCCATCTCCAAGTCGCTGCGACCGGGAGGCCGCGTCGTCCTGGTGGAATTCCGGGGCGAGGACCCGAAAGTGCCCATCAAGCCGCTGCACAAAATGACCGAAGCGCAGGTCCGAAAGGAAATGTCCGATTTGCCGCTGGAGTGGGTCGAGACCAAGGAGGTTTTGCCCCGCCAGCACATCATCATTTTCAAGAAAATTTCCGGTTAGCAACGCCACTCCGGACAAAGCGTCCCGCCCCCTACCGGTCCTGCGCGAGCGAATGCCGCAAAGCATCTTCCAGTCGCGGAAACCGAAAGTTAAACCCGGTTTGTTCCAGCCGAGCCGGACGCACCCGCGCGCCGGCGAGCAGCACGGCCTCGGCCAACTCCCCGAATAGCAGCTTCAGGGCGAAGGCAGGCACGGCGCAGAACGCCGGCCGCCGCAGGACCGCGCCGAGGGTGCGCGTGAACGCTTCGTTGGTGACCGCTTGCGGGGACACCGCATTGACCGCGCCACGCAAGTTCTGGCTGAGGAGCGTGTGGTGAATTGCGCCTAAAAGATCCTCCATCGCGATCCAGCTCCAATACTGCGCCCCCTTGCCCAGTTTTCCGCCCAGCCCCAGCCGGAAGGCCGGCAGCATGCGCGCCAGGGCGCCGCCTTTCGAGGAAAGCACGACGCCGATCCTTAAATTCACAACCCGAATCCCTCCCTCGGCGGCGGGCGCGGTGGCGGCTTCCCACGCGCGACAGACCTCGGCCAAAAAACCGGCGCCTGGCGCGCTTTGTTCATCCAAAAGTTCCTCGCCCCGGCTCCCGTAAAAGCCGGTGGCTGAGGCGCACACCAGGACCTTTGGCGGTCGCGGAAAGCGGACCAAGGCCTCGGACAGGCTGCGCGTTCCGCTCACGCGGCTGTCGCCAATGCGCCGCTTCTTAGCGGGCGACCAGCGTCCCTCGAGCGGTTCGCCGGCAAGGTGAATCACCGCTTCCAAGTCGCCAACGCCGCCAAAGTCGATTTGACCCGTGGCCGGGTTCCACCACGCCTTCGCCCCATCCGCCGGGGAAGCCGCGCGGCTCAACTTGGTGACTTCATTTCCGCCGGTGGCGAGAAAGGGCGCCAAGGCCGAGCCAATCAATCCCGAAGCTCCCGTCAACAGAATGTGCATCTGGGCGTTCTGGCGCAACGCACAGGCGCCCTTGAGCCGGGCGCGATCGTTGTGCGCGGCGCTTGGGCATCCGGTCAGCGAGGCTCAACTCCCCGTGGGGCCAAGATGCCGCCAAGTCCAAACGATCATGGCGCGATTGACTCCAAACCTCCAGCCCAAACCGTGAAGCATGCAGGAACGGCCGCAGTCATGCGCTTGGATTTCCCGATGGAGTGGCGCGACAGGCGCCGGGCGGCGCGCAGGTTCAACCCACAAATGGCAGCTTGTAATCGCCGGCTGCTCCTCACTAGCTTTTCGGCCTCATGGCCATGCCATTCCAGCCGCAAGATTTTATCGCTGCCCACGTGCGCTCAATTCCGCGCTCGGGCATTCGCGACTTTTTCGACCTCGTCCAGGGGATGAAAGACATCATCTCCCTGGGCGTCGGCGAGCCGGACTTCGTCACGCCGTGGCACATTCGCGAGGCCGCGATCTACGCGCTGGAGCGGGGCCGGACCACCTATACGTCCAACCTCGGCTTGCTTAAGCTGCGCGAAGCCATTTCCCGGAGCGTTGAAAAAAACTTCGGCGTTTCCTACGACCCGCGAAAACAGATTCTCGTTGCGGTCGGCGTGAGCGAGGCGATGGACCTCGCTTTTCGCGCGGTGATCAATCCCGGCGATGAGGTGCTCTACCACGAACCGTGCTACGTGAGCTATTCCCCGAGCATCGCAATGGCCCACGGCGTCCCCGCGCCGATTGCCTGCGGCGCCCAAAATGGCTTCGCGGTGACGGCCGAAGCCGTCGCGAAAGCCATCACCCCGCGCAGCAAGGTCCTGGTGCTGAATTTTCCGACCAATCCCACCGGCGGCACCATGACCGGCGCCGAATTGCATCGGATTGCGGAAATCGCGCGACGCCACAATCTACTGGTGATCACCGACGAGATTTACGCGGAGCTGACGTTCGAAGGCGGGCACGTGAGCATCGCCTCGTTGCCCGGCATGAAGGAACGGACGGTTTTTCTCCACGGTTTTTCCAAGGCCTATGCCATGACCGGCTTCCGCATCGGCTACGCCTGCGGCCCGACGGAACTCATCGAGGCGATGATGCGCATCCACCAATACTCGATGCTGTGCGCCAGCACCATCAGCCAGGAAGCCGCCCTCGAAGCGATTCAATACGGGGAGGCCGACACCATGGAAATGCGGGAACAATACAGGTTGCGCCGCAATCTCATCGTCGAGGCCTTCAACCGGATGGGCCTCGCGTGTCACTTGCCGCGCGGCTCGTTCTACGCGTTCCCTTGCATCCAATCCACCCATCTGACTTCCCAGGAATTTGCGGTGCGACTGCTGGAGCAGGAAAAGGTCGCCTGCGTGCCCGGCAGCGCTTTCGGGCCCAGTGGCGAAGGGTTTCTGCGCTGCTGCTTTGCAACCTCGCTGGAGCAGATTCAAGCGGCCGCGGAACGGATGGCCAGGTTTGTGGAGCGCCTAAGAGGCGGGAAGCCGTGACCCCCCACACCCGATTGCGTTGAGTGGCTGGGAAAGCCCCATCCGCCCGGCCTCTTCCGAGCGGTTCGCGGCGAAGCGTCACGGCGCGGTTCGCTCCAGCGCGACCGGCGCGCTGGCATTGCCGCAACGATCAATCGCGGTCAAGGCGATTACCTCGGGCAGCTCGGTCCCGGGGCCATATCGCCGGGAAGTTTGCGCGCCGCACAAAATCTCCGTTGTCCAGCGATCGCCGGCCTTGGTTTGCAAGAGCCATAGCCAGACGCGTTCGAAGTTGGCCGGCTCCCAACTCAGTTTGAGCGGGCCGGAGGCCCCGGCGCTCTCGGCGGCCAATTTCGGCGCGGCCGGCGGCGTGTTTCCCAACCAGGGCGAGGCGGGAATCAGCGCCGGCTGCGTATAGACCTCCCGCCGCAGCGCGTCGCAAATGCCGCCGCGATTGCGCAACAGCGCCGTCCCGCTCCAATGCGCATTGCCGCTGGCGCCGGGCTGCTGCCGGGTCAAACGGATTTGGTTGATGATTTCTTGCGCGTCCCACTTCAAGCCGATTTTGGCGTCGTCGCTGCCCGGCCAGAGATGGCGCGGTTGGACGTTTTGCTCGGCCCACCATCGCAACAGCGCCGGATAGCTCTGCTCCTTGGCCGCGATCGGCCAATAGAGCTGCGGACTCAGATAATCGACCCAGCCCTCCGCCAGCCACTTGCGCGAGTCGGCAAAGAGTACATTGTAAGCGTCCAGGCCCTTGATGGCCGCGGGATGGCCAGGGCGCCAGATGCCAAACGGGCTGATGCCAAATTTCACGAACGATTTCTCCTCCTTGATGGCTCCCGCAAGTCGCGCCACGAAACGATCCACATTTTCCCGGCGCCAATCGCCGCGGTTCAATTTTCCGCCCGCCGCCTGGTAACGCCGCCAGGTCGAAACGTCCGGAAATTCCAGCCACTTGCCGTCGGCGGTTTTTTCGGGGTAGGGGTAAAAATAATCATCCAGATGCGCGCCGTCGATGTCGTAGCGCCGCACGACATCGAGAATGACCCGCAGCGAGTAGTCCTGGACCGCCGGCTCGCCCGGGTCGAGCCAGAGGTCCGGTCCGTAATTGCGCACCAGTTGCGGGCAGCGCTTGCTGACGTGACTGGCGGACACCACGGAGCGGGCCGCACCGACGCAGGCGCGAAAAGGATTGAACCAGGCATGCAACTCGATCCCGCGCTGGTGCGCTTGCTCCACGGCGAAGGCGAGCGGATCATAGAATGGCCGCGGGGCGGCGCCCATCCGGCCCGTAAGGACCTCCGACCAAGGCTCGTTGGTCGAAGCATAAAGGGCGTCGCAGTCAGGGCGGACCTGCAGGATGACGGCGTTGAGCTTGAGCAGCACCGCGAGGTCAAGCAGCGCCCGCAGTTCGGATTTTTGCTGGTCGGTGGAAAGGCCGGGCTGCGATGGCCAGTCGATGTTCTTCACGGTGGCCACCCACAGCCCGCGAAATTCGCGAGTTGGCTCCGGCGGTTCGAGATTCGCCGGCCCGTACAGCGCAGCGGAGCCGGCGGCGGCGCAACTGGCGATCCACAGCGGGACGCGCGTGAGTATCTGCCGGATCATTGGCAAAAAGATTGACGACCGCAGCCGAACTGAATTCAAGCCTTGCTCGGGGCCTTCGAGGGACTTTTGGCTTACCCATTCAGCCGGCGACGGGGAATCACCCGTCTGGCTCCCGACCCAGTAACAAAAGCCCGCCCTGGCGAACGGGTTTGCCACCGAACATGCAACCGCCCCTTATTTTGCCGCGGTCGTGGTCTTGGCCTCGGCTTTCGTCGCGGCCGGTTCAGGCGCGGCGGCGACGGGCGTCTCCACCCATTCGAGGATCGCCAACTGCGCCGCGTCGCCCGGGCGCGGGCTTAGCCTGACAATCCGGGTGTAACCGCCGCGGCGCTCCTTGAAAACCGGCGCCAGTTCGTTGAACAGAACGCGCGTGGCGTCCTCCTGGTGCAAGCGCGCGGCGGCCAGGCGGCGGTGGTGGAGCGTGCCGCGCTTGCCGAGGGTGACCAGTTTCTCGGCGACGCTGCGCGCGGCTTTGGCCTTGGCTAGCGTCGTGACCACGCGCCGGTGGGTAATGAGGCTGCAAACCAGGTTGGCCAGCATCGCGTTGCGATGCTCGAACTGGCGGCCCAGCTTGGCGGTGCGTTTGAGATGTCGCATAAGGACCGGTGGCTATTCGGTTAATTGTTTGGCCTCCTCTTTGGGGGCCTCGAGCAATTCCGCCTCGATGTTCATGCCCAGTCCCAAACCGAGGGCGGCCAGCTTTTCCTTGATCTCGTTGAGGGATTTCTTGCCGAAGTTGCGATACTTGAGCATCTCCGCTTCGGTCTTCATCGCCAGTTGGCCGACCGTGGTGATATTGGCGTTGTTCAAGCAGTTGGCCGCGCGCACGCTCAATTCAATTTCATTGACGCTCATGTTCAGCAGCTTTTTCATCCGCGACTTGTCGTCGTCCTGCTTGCTTTCCACCTCTTCGAATTCCACGGCGTCCTTGTCGTAGCCGACGAAGACGTCGAGGTGATGTTGGAGCACCGCCGAGGCTTGGGTGAGGGCGTCATCGGGCGAGATGCGGCCGTCGGTCCAAATCTCCAGCACGAGCCGGTCGTAATCGGTGCGCTGGCCGACGCGGGCGCTTTCGACCGCGTAACGGACCCGGGTGACCGGGGAAAACAAGGAGTCGATGGCGATGACGCCGATCGGCTGGTCCGGCTTTTTGTTTTCGTCGCCCGGCAGGAAGCCGCGGCCGATCTTGACTTCCAGTTCCATCTCGAACTTCTTCTTTTTGTCCAGCGTGCAGATGAGCTGTTTGGGATTCACCAGCTCGACGTTTTGGTTCACCTGGATATCGGCCGCAGTCACTTCGCCCTCCTTGTTTACCGACAGGAGCAGCAGTTGCGGCTCGCGTGAATGGGCCTTGAACAGGATCTTCTTCAGGTTCAAAACGATATCGGTGACGTCTTCGACGACGCCGTCGATGGTGGTGAATTCGTGCATCGCGCCGTCGATTTTCAACGAACTGATCGCCGCGCCTTCCAGGGAGGAGAGCAACACGCGGCGGAGCGAGTTGCCAATGGTGTGGCCGTAACCGGTTTCAAAGGGTTCGGCGACGAACTTGGCGTAGATTTCCGTGGCGGTTGAATCGTCTTTAGTCAACCGCTTCGGCATTTCAAAACGTCCTAGACGTACTGGCATAGTTCACTTTCTGGCAATTTTAATCTGGCCCGGCCGGCGCTTATTCCCGCCGCCGGCCCGGCCCGTGTAATTGCGTTGTGCTCTCGCGCGGAGAGCGGGTTTACGTTAACGGGAATAAAATTCGACTACCGCCTGTTCGTTGGCAATCGGGCGGATCTCGTCCCGGGTCGGAACGCGCATCAGAATTCCTTTGAAGCCGTCCTTGTTGAGCGAGAGCCAGTCCGGCACGGCACGGCTCATGGAGCTTTCCAGGCCCTTGGTGGCCAGTTGGCGCGAAACATTCGAGTCCTTCGCTTCAATCGTGTCGTTCACTTTGAGCGAATACGAAGGAATGTTGACCTTGCGCCCGTTCACCTTGACATGGCCGTGGCAGACCATTTGGCGCGCCGCGGCGCGCGTGTTGGCGAACCCGAGGTGATAGACGACGTTGTCCAGGCGGGTTTCCAATATTTGCAACATCTGTTCGCCCGTGACGCCGCGGCGGCGCAACGCCCGTTCATACACCCCGCGAAACTGGCGTTCGAGCAGGCCGTAGTAGTAACGCAGTTTCTGTTTCTCGATCAGGCCGAGGCCATAATCGGTGTGCTTGCGGCGCGATTTGGGGCCGTGCACGCCCGGGCCGTAGTTGCGGCGCTCCAGATATTTCGAGGGGCCGAAGATCGGCACGCCGAAGCGGCGGCTGATGCGGAGGCGAGGACCAGTATAACGAGCCATACTTGGATTCTAAGTTTGCGAGTGCCGAATTTACACGCGGCGCTTCTTGCGGGGAGGGCAACCGTTGTGCGGCACGGGCGTTACGTCTTTGATGACGCTGATCTCCAGACCGATCGCTTGCAAGGCGCGGATGGCCGATTCGCGGCCGGAGCCGGGGCCGCGGACCCGCACTTCCACTTCCCGCATGCCGTGCGACATGGCCTGGCGGGCGGCGTCCTGGGCCACTTGCTGGGCCGCGAACGCAGTGCTCTTGCGCGAGCCTTTGAAACCAACGCGGCCGGCGGTGGACCATCCGAGCAAATTGCCGTGGGGGTCGGTGATGGTGACCTGGGTGTTGTTGAAGGTGGCCAAAACATGCGCCACCCCGACGGTGATGTTCTTCGCGCCTTTGACCTTGATGATTTTCTTGGCGTTGGGGTCCTCGGCGAGCAGTTCGGCCGCGGTCGGAGCGGTTGGGGTCGCCGGGGCCACCGGGGCCGGCGCGCCGGCGCCCGGATCCGCAGGCTTGGACGGCGGCGCCGCTTCCCCTTTCTTAGCCGGAGCCTTTTCCGCCGCCGGTCTGGCGGCGGCTTTGTCGCCGGGTGCTTTGGCTTCTTTTGGGGGAGCGGTTTTCTTGGCTTTGGTTTCGTCAGTCATATCCAATTCTTAGTGGATGCCGGTCTTCGCATTCGGATTGCGCTGCACGCCGACGGTTTTGCGCGGACCTTTGCGCGTGCGGGCGTTGGTGGAGGTTCGCTGGCCGCGCACCGGGAGGCCGCGCAAGTGGCGAATGCCGCGATAACATTTGATGCTTTGAAGCCGTTTGAGGTTCAGCCCCAATTCCCGGTGCAGGTCGCCCTCGATCACGTATTTGCCATCCTGAATGGCATGGACGATTTGCGAGAGCTGCCCTTCGTCCAAGTCCTTGGCGCGGATGCCAGGGTCGATTTTCGCCTTTTCCAGGATCACCGTGGCGTTGGACGGGCCAATGCCGAAGATATACCGCAGCGCGATTTCGATGCGCTTGTCGCCGGGAATTTCGACGCCGATGATGCGTGCCATAAGTGTTAGCCTTGCCGTTGTTTGTGGCGCCGGTTCGTGCAGATGACGCGAATAACGCCCTTGCGTCGGATGACTTTGCAGTTTTCGCAAAGCCGCTTTACTGAGGCGCGAACTTTCATAAATCTATTGTTTCACGATGCAGCCCTTCGAGAAATCGAACGGCGTCATCTTCATTGTCACTTTGTCGCCGGCTGCCAGGCCGGTGGCGGTGGCTTTGAGTTTTGGCGCGACGTGGGCCCGCACGCGGTGCCCGTTGGCCAGTTCCACCCAAAACAACGTGTGCGGCAACGCTTCCACTACCGTGCCTTCAATTTCGACAAGGTCTGACACGTCAAGATCTCCGGCTCGGCTGCCGTCACCAAAACCGTATGTTCAAAATGAGCGGATAATTGACCATCCTTGGTCACGACTGTCCAGCCATCATTTAAAATTTTGACGGCGGGCAAACCGGCGTTGACCATCGGTTCGATCGCCAGGGTCATCCCGGGCCGCAACTTCGGGCTGGGCTTGTCATCGACAAAGTTGGGCACCTGCGGCTCCTCGTGCATCGAGCGGCCGACGCCATGACCGACGAATTCGCGCACGACGCTGTAACCGTTGCTTTCGACGTAATGCTGGATGGCGCGGGAGATGTCCGCCACCCGCTTTCCCGGCGTCGCCTGCGCAATCCCTTCATAGAGCGCCCGCTCGGTCACGTCCATCAACCGCTGCGCTTCGACGCTGCAACCGCCCACCGCCACTGTGCGGGCGGTGTCCCCGATAAAACCGCGGTAGATCACCCCGGCGTCGAGGCTGATGATATCGCCGAACTCCACGCGCCGCTCACTTGCCAGCCCATGAACCACTTGCTCGTTGACTGAAATGCAGAGGTGACACGGATATTTCCGGTAACCCAGGAAGGCGCTGCGGGCGCCATAATGCTTGATCCTTGCGGCCGCAAACTGGTCGATTTGACGGGTCGTGCGGCCAGGTTGGATGAATTCGCAGACTTCATCCAAAATCGTCCGGGCCACGGCACAGGCTGGACGCATCGCCTCCAGGTCCGGTTCGTTCTTTAAAATGATCATCGGCTTGGGCCACGCGCTCCGGGCGCTCAGAAACGGCCCTTGAGGCGGCCTTTCTTCAAAAAGCCGTCGTAGTGGCGCATCAACAAGTGCGACTCCATCTGCCGCATGGTGTCCAACATCACGCCCACCAAAATCAACATGCTGGTGCCCCCGAAAAAGGTCGCCACCGCGTAGGGGATGCCCATGACCCGGAACATCATGATCGGAATGATCGCAATAATGGTTAAAAAGATCGCCCCGGCCAGGGTGATGCGGCTCATGGCGTTGTGCAGGTAAGTGCTGGTGGCCTGGCCCGGGCGGACGCCCGGGATGTAGCCGCCGTATTTTTTCAAATCATCGGCGATCTGCAGCTCGTTGAACTGCGTCGCCACCCAGAAGTAGGAAAAGAACAAGATCATCAGCCCGTACAGGACCATGTACAAGACCGCTCCTTCGTTGAGCACGCTCGCAATATCCTCCAGGAACTTCAGCTTAAAAGCCCTGCCCAGCGTCTGGAATATCTTCTGCGGGAACATCAGGATCGCCTGCGCAAAAATAATCGGCATGACGCCGGCATAGTTCACCCGCAACGGCATGAAGGAAGTGCCGCCGGAAACCACCTTGCGGCCGACCGCTCGCTGGGCGTACTGCACGGCCACTTTTCGCTGCGCTTGCGTCACCGCGATCACGCCCGCGATCACCGCCAGCAACAGACCGACCATCATGATCCCGTGAAAGGCGTTGAATTTGCCTTCCACGCCGCCGCCGGGAAAAAACATGTCCCGCAGCGCCTGGAAGGCTTGGGGCAGACGGTCCAAGATGCCGATGCTGATGACGAGCGAGATCCCATTGCCGATCCCGCGTTCGCTGATCTGTTCGCCCAGCCACATTAACAACAACGTGCCGGTGGTCAGAATGATCACGGTCTGGAGCCGATACCACCAAAAGCCCCAAGTCCCTTCATAGGTCACCAGTTTGCCGGTGAAGTTGGGGAAAAGGCTCGAGGCGTTTTCCCATCCAATCGCCATGACCAATCCCTGGCCGAGGCAGAGCAGCACCGTCAGGTAACGTCCATACTGGATGATCTTGGAGCGCCCCCCTTCTTCGCGCGCCAGCTTGCTCAATTTGGGCACGACCGCGCTCAACAATTGAATGATAATCGTCGCGCTGATGTAGGGCATGATCCCCAAGGCCCCGACCGCGCAGCGTTCCAGCGCGCCGCCGGTGAACATGCTCCACATGTTGAGCACGCCGCCCGCGCCCGAGTCTTTGGCCGCTTGTTTCTGAATATATTCGGACAACGCCGCGCCATTCAAACCGGGAATCGGAACCATCGCCGCCACGCGGCAAATGCCCAGCACCATGAGCGTGAACAGGATCCTCGATTTGAGTTCGGGAATCTTGAAACAATTGGCGAACGTGTTGGCGATGGCGGCGATCATGCGTCCAATCGGCGCCTCAACCCGGCTTGACCGCGGCGGCTGGTTTGGAGCCGATGACTTCGCAGGCGCCGCCTTTGGCCTCAATTTTGGCCCTGGCCGACGCGCTGAAGGCATGCGCGCTGACTTGCAACTTTTTCGTCAACTCGCCGTCGCCCAGAATCTTGATGCCCGCCCGGGGACCGTTCGCCAAGCCGGCCCGCCGCAGCGATTCGACATCGACGCGCGCGCCCTCGTCGAAGCGGTTCAACGCCTCCAGATTCACCGCCACATAGCGCGTGGTGTGACGCGCATTGTTGAAACCGCGCTTGGGGAGGCGGCGGATGAGCGGCATTTGGCCGCCTTCGAAACCGATGCGGATCGAGCTGCCGGAGCGGGCCGTCTGCCCCTTGCCGCCGCGACCGGAGGTTTTGCCGTGACCGCTGGATTCGCCCTGGCCGAGCCGCTTGCGGCGATGCTTGGCACCCGGACGAGGTCTTAGATCATGTAAGCGCATAAATAAGTCAGGCCGGGGCCACCGGCGTTTCAACCGGTTTGGCCGGCGTCTTTACTTCGAGACCGCGACTGCGATAGATGTCATCGCGCAAGCGGAGTTGCTGCAGCGCGCCCAGCGTGGCTTTCACGACGTTGGCCGCGTTCTTCGAGCCGAGCGACTTGGTCAATACATCCTTGAGGCCGACGGATTCGAGAACCGCGCGGACGGTTTTGCCGGCGATGACTCCCGTTCCGGGCGAGGCTGGGCGCAGCAGAACGTGCGCGCCGCAAAAGCGCCAGGTGATCTCGTGCGGAATCGTGCCGTCGCGGAGGGCGATGCTCACCATGGACGCGCGAGCGACTTCGCCGCCTTTGCGGATCGCATCGGCCACTTCCCCGGCCTTGCCCAGTCCGACGCCGACGCGCCCACGCTTGTCGCCCACCACCACCAGCGCGCTGAAACTGAAGCGGCGTCCGCCCTTGACCACTTTTGAGGAGCGATTGATGAACACGACCTTCTCCGACAATTCGGGCGAGGCCGTGCCGTCCGCCGAGATAAATTCGGTCCCGCCTTCGGAGGGTCCGCGACGGCGACGCGGACCCCGGCCCATGCCCCGCGGGCGCGGAGCGGGGCTGCCACTTTTGCTGGGTAGAGGCATTGATTTCTCCTGGTTAAACTAGAATTGCAGTCCCGCTTCGCGGGCGGCGTCGGCCAACGTCTTGACCTTGCCGTGGTAACGCGCGCCGCTGCGATCGAACACGATTTTCCGGATCCCCTTGCTCTGGGCCGCCTGCGCGGCCAAGGCGCCGATGCGCTTGGCGGTCGCAACGTTCGCCGCGAGTTTATCGCGGTCCGGCATCGACTTCGACAGCGTGGATGCCGCCGCGAGGGTAACCCCTTTCGAATCGTCGATGAATTGCACGTAGATGTGTTGGTTGGTGAAGCAGACGCTCATGCGCGGGTGTTCGCTGGTCCCGACCACCTTCTTGCGAATCCGCCAGCGGCGCAACTGCTCGAGTTTTTGTTTCTTGCGGAGTGACATGTTTTCGGGCCGCGGCTTGGGCGCGGCCGTGAATCGTTCATTAATTATTGGACGGTCTTGCCCTCTTTGCGGACGACTTTCTCACCGGCGTAACGGACCCCTTTGCCTTTGTACGGCTCGGGCGGATAAAAGCTGCGGATTTCGGCGGCCACTTGACCCACGACCTGCTTGTCCGGGCCTTCAATGGTGAGCCGGGTGTTCTCTTCCACTGTCACTTTGATTTGGGCGGGCAGGGGGTAGTTGATCGGATGCGAATAGCCAAGGTTTAAGTTGACCTTCGCGCCCTGCACGGCCGCTTTGAAGCCGACGCCCTGAATTTCCAACTTCTTCACGAAACCTTCGCTCACGCCCTTAACCATATTGTTTACGAGGGAGCGGCTCAAGCCGTGGAGCGCCCTCGCTTCGGCATCGTCGCCCTGGCGGCTGACCAACACGCTGGCGCCTTCGACTTTCGCCGTGGTGCGGCGCGGCAACTCGAAATCCAGTTTCCCCTTGGGGCCTTCGACGCGCACCTTCTGGCCTTGAATATCCACCTTCACTGTGGCGGGGATGATGACCGGCTGTTTTCCAATTCTTGACATAAAATAACCCGGAGGCTCACCAGACGTAACAAACCAGTTCGCCGCCCAGGTTCTGTTTGCGGGCCTGCGTGCCGGTCATGACTCCCCGCGAGGTCGAAACGATCGCGGTGCCCAGGCCGCCCAGCACGCGCGGAATGTCGGTGGCGCCGACATAACGCCGCAACCCCGGACTGCTGACGCGGCGCAATCCGTCAATGACTCCCTTTTTGCCCTCGTACTTCAACTTGAGTTTGAGGGTCTTGAGCGTTTTGCCTTCGACGGCGACGTCCGCGAGGTAACCCTCTTTTCTGAGGAGGTGGGCAATGCCCTCCTTGACTTTGGAGTGGGGCAACTCCACGGCGGGCAGCAAGGCGCGATGGGCGTTGCGAATCCGCGTCAACATGTCTGAAATCGGGTCGGTCATAAATTCACCAACGATTCACCAACTGGCCTTGGTCACGCCCGGAATCAGGCCGTTGAGCGCCGCCTCGCGGAACGTCAGGCGGGAGCAGCCGAACTTGCGCAGGTGGCCGTGCCGGCGACCGCTCATCGAGCAGCGGTTGACCACGCGGATCGGGTCGGCGTTCCGCGGCAGTTTGGCGAGCGCCGCGTAGTCCTTCTTGGCTTTCAATTCGGCGCGCAACGCCGCGTATTTCTTCACCGTCTCCATTTTCTTTTTGTTCCGTTCCAACCAGGCTTTTTTTGCCATAAGTGTGCTCCGCTGTTATTTCTCCGCGAAAGGCATACCCATCAATTTCAACAAGTCCAGCGCTTCCTCGTCCCGGCGGGCCGAGGTGACAATGGTAATGTCCATGCCCTGCTGGCGCTTGATTTTGTCCAGTTCAATTTCCGGGAACACCGTCTGGTCGGCGATGCCCAGCGAATAATTTCCGCGACCGTCGAAGGAGCGGGGCGAAATGCCGCGGAAATCGCGGATGCGCGGGAGCGTGACCGCCACCAAGCGGTCGAAAAACTCATACATCGCCTCGCGGCGCAGGGTGACGCGGCAACCGATCGGCTGGCCCTCGCGCAGTTTGAAATTGGCGATGCTGTGCCGGGATTTGCTGATGACCGGTTTGCGTCCGGTGATCAGGGCGAGGTCCTTCGCCGCGTCGTCGATGGCGCCCTTTTCCAGCGAAGCACTCACGCCCATGTTCACGACGATTTTTTCGAGGCGCGGAATCTGATGGACGTTCCGGTACTGGCGCTTGGCCTGGAGCGCCGGCCGCACCTGATTCACGTATTTTTCGTAGAGTCTCGGTTTCATGGCCGCGGTTGGCCGGCTTGGGGCTGCGGGTTGGGCCGGCTCATGGGTGGCGGTGGCTGGTTTCACGCGGGCGTGGCCGGGGCGGCGGCGGCGCGCCGGGCCGCTTTCGCGTCGAACCGTTCGGCCTTCGTCAAATTGGAGAGGTGCACCGTGCCTTCGCGCTCGATGATCGCGCCCTGCGGCTGGTTCTGGTTCTTGCGGGTGTGCCGTTTGATGATCTTGACCCCTTCGACGATCGCGCGCTCCTGTCCGCGCAAGACCTCTATGATCCGGCCCCGCTTGCCCTTTTCGGTGCCGGCGATGACCACCACTTCGTCGCCCTTCTTGACGTGAAATTTGCGCATAGGTCAAATAACTTCCGGCGCGAGGGAAATGATCTTCATGAACTTCTTGTCGCGCAACTCACGGGCGACGGGTCCGAAGATGCGGGTTCCCCGCGGGTTGTTTTCCTTGTCGATGATGACGATCGCGTTCGAATCAAAGCGCAGATACGAGCCGTCGGCGCGGCGGATCGGCTGCCGTGTTCGGACGACCACGGCGTCCACGACGTCGCCTTTTTTCACGGCGCCGTCGGGCGCCGCTTCCTTGATATGCGCTTTGATCACGTCCCCCACCCGGGCGTAACGCTGGTTGCGGCCGATGACGCCAATGGCGGCGGCTCGTTTCGCGCCGCTGTTGTCGGCCACATCCAAAATGGAACGGACTTGCAACATAGCCTTAACGCTTAACCGGCGGCGAGCGCCACCTCCGTATTGCGGACCACCACCTCCACCAGGCGCCAGCGCTTGGTCTTGGAGAGGGGGCGGGTTTCCTCGATGCGCACGCGGTCCCCGGGCCGGGCTTCGCCTTTCTCATCGTGGGCGTAATATTTCTTATATCGGGTCACGACTTTCCGGAACGGCGGATGGGGAAACCGGCGCTCGACCCGCACGACGATGGTCTTGGCCATCTGGCTGGCGAGCACCTCGCCGACGCGCTCTTTGCGGTTGCCACGAACGGCGTGATGGAGGTCAGTCATAGGCAGTGAGTCAAACGGTTTTTTTGCGCAGCGCGGAGATTTGAGTTTCGATCCGCGCGATATCGCGGCGCAGGGTGCGCAAGCGGGCGGGTTTTTCCAACTGGCTGCTGGCCTGTTGCAGCCGCAAATTAAAGATGTCCTGGCGCAGATCGCGGCCCTTGGCCGCCAATTCCGCGATCGTGAAATCCTTCAGGTCGGACATTTTCATAATCGGTGGAACCGCGCCATGCACTGGCAAAACGGAGAGCCGTAACGAGGCTCTGAAAAGCTTCGCCCTCGTACCCTCCGCCGGTCTGATTTACTGGTAAATCCGCAATGATTCATAAGTTAGCTACCCGAGCGTATGCCGGGAAATGAATTTGGTCCGGATGGGCAGTTTGGTGGCAGCCAGGCGCATCGACTCGCGCGCCATGGCTTCGGGCACCCCGTCCACTTCGAACAGGACGCAGGCGGGCCGGATGACGGCCACCCACGATTCGAGCGGGCCTTTGCCTTTGCCCATGCGCGTTTCGAGCGGCTTCTTGGTGAACGATTTTTGCGGGAATATCCGGATCCAGACTTTACCGCGCCGCTTCATGAAGCGGGTCACGGCCACGCGCGCGGCCTCGATCTGTTTGGTGTCGAGCCAGCAGCGCTCCAGCGACTGCAGGCCGTATTCGCCGAACGCGACCGTGTTGCCGCGCGAGGCCATGCCGGCGCGGCTGCCGCGGTGCATCTTGCGATACTTCACTCTGGCGGGCATCAAGGGCATAATAAAATGAGGCGGCGCGGGGTTGCTCGGTTAGCCCGGGTTGACGGTGGGCGCGGGCGGCCCGGTTTCCGGCTTGGTTTCACCTTTGCAAATCCAACACTTGATCCCCAGCTTGCCGTAAACGGTGTGGGCCTCGGCAAAGCCGTAGTCAATGTTCGCGCGCAGGGTGTGCAGCGGCACGCGCCCTTCGTGGTACATTTCCACGCGCGCCAACTCGGCGCCGCCCAGGCGGCCGGCGCAGCGAACCTTGATTCCTTCGGCCCCAAAATCCATCGTCGTTTGGATCGCCTTCTTCATCGCCCGGCGGAAGGAGACGCGGCGTTCCAGTTGCAACGCAATGTTTTCGGCCACGAGCTGCGCGTCGAGTTCCGGCGTTTTGATTTCCAGAATGTCCACGTAGATTTCTTTGCCGGTCATCTTGCTCAGCTCCTCTTTGAGCTTGTCGATCTCCGCGCCCTTGCGGCCAATGACCACGCCGGGGCGGGCGGTCAGAATCGTCACGCGGCAGCGAGTCGCGGCCCGCTCAATCAAAATCCTCGGCACGGAGGCCGATTCGAGCTTCTTCTTGAGGATGTCGCGGATGCTGCGGTCCTCGGAGAGCAGCTTGCCGAATTCTTTTTTCCCGGCGTACCACTTGGAGCGCCAGTCCCGATTGACCCCGACCCGCAGGCCGATTGGATTAGTTTTCTGTCCCATAAGATTTATTCGTCGGACACCACAATTTTGACGTGGCAGTGCCGCTTGAGAATCGGGCCGGACGAACCGCGCGCTTTGGGAGTCATGCGCTTCAAGGTCGCGGCGGTTCCCGCCACGGCCGAGAGCACCCGCAGGTTCTCGACCTTGGCGCCGTTGTTATTTTCCGCGTTGGCGATGGCCGATTGCAAGGTTTTGGCGACCCAGCGCGCCGATTTGCGGGGCACCACGGCCAGCACCGCCTGCGCCCGGAGGGCGGACAACCCTTGAATCTGCCGGACGACCTCGCGCATTTTCTGGGCGGACATGCGGACGTTTTTAGTGATGGCCTGGACTTGCATGGGAAGCTATTTGGCCTCGGCCTTGGCCGTGTGGGCGCCGTGCTTTTTGAAGGTGCGCGTCAGAGAAAACTCGCCGAGCCGGTGCCCGACCATGTTTTCGGTGACGAACACCGGGTTGAACACCTTGCCGTTGTGCACGCTGAAAGTCAGGCCGACGAAGTCAGGCGTAATCATCGAACGGCGCGACCAGGTCTTGATCGGCGCCTTGGACTTGGCTTCCTTGGCCTTGGCGATTTTTTCCATCAGATGTCCGTCCACGAACGGGCCTTTTTTGATCGAGCGTCCCATAAATCAGTATTGTTTCATGGGCCGGCCGTCGCGACGCACGAGAATGAACCGGTTCGAGAATTTGCGCCGGCGGCGGGTTTTCTTTCCCTTCGTGATGACGCCCCAGGGCGTCACCGGATGACCGCCGCCAGAAGTCTTGCCTGCCCCCCCGCCCATCGGGTGGTCCACCGGGTTCTTGGCCACGGCGCGGCTTAATGGCCGGATGCCGCGGTGCCGGGAGCGCCCCGCCTTGCCGAGGACCACGCTTTCATGTTCGGGGTTGCCGACCTGGCCGATGGTGGCGTAACACATTTCGTTGATCCGGCGAATTTCGCCCGACGGCAGGCGAATCTGCGCGTAGCCTTCGTCGCGCGACATCAGCGTCGCCGAACCGCCGGCGCTGCGGACCATTTGCGCCCCGCGGCCGGGAGTCAGTTCGAGGTTGTGAATCGGCAGCCCCACCGGCACCGATTTGAGGGGAAGACTGTTGCCGACTTCCGGCGCGGCGGTTGGCCCGCTCATCAATCGGGCGCCCACTTGCAAACCGAGCGGGGCAATGATGTAAGTTTTTTCGCCGTCCTTGTACTTCAGGAGCGCCAGCCGGGCGGTGCGACGGGGATCATATTCGATGGCGATGACCTCGGCCTGGACGCCGCGCTTGTGCCGCTTGAAATCGACGTTGCGAATTTTCTGCTTCTCGCCCTGGCCGATGCCCCGGCTGGTGATTCGCCCGTAGCAGTTGCGCCCGCCGGTCTTCTTGCGGGTGAAGACCAGCCCCTTCTCGGGCTTGGTCTTGGTGATGTCGTCGTACGACGCGATGGTGACATAGCGCGTCGAGGGGGTCAGGGGTCTGAAACTTTTGACTGGCATAATCAGGGTTGCCTCAAGTGAGGACGATCTTGTCGCCCGCTTTGAGCGTCACGATGGCCTTCTTCCAGGCCATCGTCTTGCCGGCCTGAACGGTCCGCTGGCGGCGTGATTTGCCGCGCACGTTGAGCGTGTTGACGCGCAGCACTTTTACTTTGAAGAGCTCCTGCACGGCCTGCTTGATCTGAAGTTTGTTGGCCCGGCGGTCGGCGACGACGGTGAATTGGTTGAGCTTTTCGCCCTGGCGCGTGCCCTTTTCGGTCAGGCGGGCGGTCTTGATGATTTCAAAGGAATTCATGGCGATCAATCTTTGAGCCGGGCCTGCAGTTGGTCGAACGCGTCGCGGGTGAAGAGCAGCTTATCGCTGCGCAAGACCTGATAGCTGTTCAGAAAATCGCTCGTGGTCACTTCCACGCGGGACAGGTTGCGGGAGGCGAGGACCAGGTTTTGATCGACGCGGGGGACCACCACCAGCGTTGTGCCGTGCAACTCGAACTGGTGCAATACTTCGATGAAACTCCTGGTTTTGGGCGATGCCAGTTTCAGCTCCGCCAGCACCAGCACGTCGCCGGCCTTGAGCCGCTCGGTGAGGGCCTTGCGCAGCGCCAACTGCCTGGTCTTGCGGCCGACCTTCTTGCCAAAGTCGCGCGGCTTGGGTCCAAACACCACGCCGCCGCCGCGCCACAGCGGCGATCGGAAGGACCCGGCGCGGGCGCGGCCGGTCCCTTTTTGGCGCCACGGCTTTCGATTCGTGCCCGCCACTTCGCCAACGTTCTTGGTGCAGGCGGTGCCCATCCGCTGGGCGGCGCGGTAAGCGACGATGGTATCGTGAACCGCTTGCGTTCCGCGCCCGCCTTCGACGAGGGGGAAGCTCACTTGGACCTCGCCCTGATCCTGGCCGCGGATGTTTTTAACCGGGAGTTTCATGGTTACTTGGCGGCGGCCGGCTTCGCCTCAGTCTTGGCAGGCGTGGCGGCCGGCTTCGCCGCCGCTTTGACGGCCGCAGCCGCCGGCTTCGCCTCGGTTTTGGCGGGCGCGGCGGCGGCCTTCGCTCCTTTGGCCTTGGCGGGCGGAGGGGCGGTTTTTCGGACCGTGCCTTTGGGAATTTTCTTCGATTCGCGGATGACGACATAATCGCCTTCCGCGCCGGGAATCGCGCCTTTAATCAACAGCAGGTTGTCCGCTTCGCGCACCTGGATGATTTCCAGGTTCTGGGTGGTGCGCCGGACCTGGCCCATGTGACCGGGCATCTTCAAGCCGCGCCGCACGGTGCCGGGGAAGAGGCGGCAGCCGATCGCCCCGCCGCGGCGATGCCAGCCTTTGGCGCCGTGGGTCCTGTCACCGCCCCGAAAACCATGGCGCTTGACGACGCCTTCAAAGCCGCGCCCCTTGGTGATGCCAATCGCGTCGATGAAATCGCCCTTGGCAAAAAGGGTGGCGCCGATCACGTCGCCGGGCTTTACCTCCCGGGAAAAGTCGCGGAACTCTTTGATGCGCTTGACGGGCGGGGTGTTGTGTTTTTTGAGGTGGCCGAGCAGCGGCTTGGTGAGCCGCTGTTCTTTCTGGTCTTCAAAGCCGAGTTGCACGGCTTTGTAGCCGTCGGTTTCGACGGTCTTGCACTGGATGACCCGGTTGGGTCCCGCGAGCACCACGGTCACGGGGACCAACACCCCTTGCTCGCTATAAACGCGCGCATGGCCCAATTTTTTTCCGAGGAGTCCGAGCATAAATTCAGATTTTAATGGTGATATCCACCCCGGCGGGCAGGTTGAGCTTCTTCAGCTCGTCCACGGTCTTGGCGGTCGGCTCGATGATGTCGAGCAGCCGCTTGTGCGTGCGTTGTTCGAAAGTTTCCTGGGACTTTTTGTCAGCGTGCGGCGAACGCAGCACGGTGAACCGTTCGATGCGGGTCGGCAGGGGAATGGGACCCGCGACGCGGGCGCCGGTGCGTTTGACGGTTTCGACGATGTCGTGGGCCGACTGGTCGATGACCCGGTGGTCGTAGGCTTTCAGTCGAATGCGAATGCGTTGTCCAGCCATAGAAAGAGCGAGTTTAGCTTCGGGTTAAGTGCGTGCCGCCGGTCGTGATTTGGCGGTGTCCAAAATCGCGTTAAGGATGCTGGCCGGGACCTGTTCGAAGGTGAGCGGTTCCATCGAATAGGAGGCGCGGCCTTTGGAGAGGGAGCGGATGGCGGTGGCGTAGCCGAACATTTCCGCCAGCGGCACTTCGGCGTTCAGACTGGTCGCGCCATTCTTGACTTCGATGCTGACGATGCGTCCGCGGCGGCGATTCAAGTCGCCGAGCAGGTCGCCCTGATATTCGTCGGGCGTGGTGCATTCGACCTTCATGATCGGTTCGAGCAGGATGGGATGGGCCTTCTTCACCGCGTCTTTGAGGGCGAAAATGCCGGCCATCTTGAACGCCAATTCGTTGGAGTCCACTTCGTGGAACGTGCCGTCCACGATTTGAACTTTGAGGTCGATCATCTGGTAGCCCGCATAGACGCCGCCCTTGATCGCCTCTTCGATGCCGTCCTGGACCGCGGGGATGTATTCCCTGGGAATCGCGCCACCGACTATTTTGTTTTCGATCTCGACGCCTTGGCCTCTGGGGTTCGGGGCGACGGTGACCATCGCATGGCCGTACTGGCCGCGCCCGCCGGACTGGCGGATAAATTTGCCTTCGCCTTCGGCAGGCCGGGTGATCGTTTCGCGGTAAGCGATCTGGGGGGCGCCGGCCGTCGCTTCCACTTTGAATTCGCGGCGCAATCGGTCGCGAATGATTTCCAGGTGCAGCTCGCCCATGCCGGCGATGATGAGCTGGCCGGTTTCTTCGTTGGTGAAGCAGCGAAATGTCGGGTCCTCTTCCGCGAGGCGCTGCAACCCTTCGGACATTTTTTCCCGGTCCGCCTTGGTCTTGGGTTCGATGGCCATCGAGATGACCGGTTCGGGGAAGGTGGGCGGCTCGAGCAGCACCTCGAAGTCTTCGTCGCAAAGGGTGTCGCCGGTTGTGATGTTGCGCAAGCCGACCAGCGCGGCGATATCGCCGGCGTAGAGCGTATCGACGTCGAGGCGTTTGTCGGCCTGGATCATCATCACGCGGCTGACGCGCTCGCGTTTGCGGGTGCGCGGATTGTAAATGATGTCGCCCTTGCGCAGTTGGCCGCTGTAAACGCGGAAGAAGACCAGCTTGCCGACGAACGGATCGGTCCAGAGCTTGAAGGCGAGCGAGCAGAATTTAGCGTGGTCGTCGGAAGGCACTTCGATCTTTTCGTCCGTGCCGGGCAACTGGCCGACGGCCGGCGGAATATCCTGCGGCGAGGGGAGATAATCGACGACCGCATCCACAAGCGGCTGCACGCCTTTCTTCTTGAAAGCGGAACCGGAGAGCACGGGAATGAGTTCATTCTTGCAGGTGAGCCGGCGAATGGCGGCCTTCAAAACGGCGGGGGCGATGGGCTTGTCTTCGAGGACCAACTCGGCAATGGCATCATCTTTGTTGGAGACCGCTTCGATCAGCTCGGACAAATAGCGCCGGGCGCCGGCTTTGAGCTCGGCCGGGATTTCCTGGACGGCGTAGTTCAACCCGACCGGATCCTCCGGATCATAGACGATGGCCTTCTGGTTCACCAGGTCGATGACGCCTTGAAAGTGGTCCTCCTTGCCGAGGGGAATGGCCACCGGATAGGCGTAGGCGCCGAGTTTTTTGCGCATTTCGTTCAAAGCATTTTCGAAGTTTGCGCCGGTGCGGTCCATCTTGTTGACGAAGGCGATGCGCGGCACGCGGTACTTGGTGGCCTGGCGCCAGACCGTTTCGGACTGGGGCTGCACGCCGGCGACACCGCAAAAGACGGCGATGGCGCCGTCGAGCACGCGCATGGAACGCTCGACTTCGGCGGTAAAGTCAACGTGGCCCGGGGTGTCGATAATGTTGATGCGATGGGGCACGCCGGTGAAGGCCTTGTAGGTGCCATCGTCCTTCTGCGTCCAGTAGCAGGTGGTGGCGGCCGAGGTGATGGTGATGCCCCGCTCCCGTTCCTGTTCCATCCAGTCGGTGACGGTGTTGCCGTCATCGACGTCGCCCATTTTGTGAATCAGGCCGGTGTAGAAGAGGATGCGCTCGGTGGTAGTGGTCTTGCCCGCGTCGATGTGGGCGGCGATGCCGATATTGCGCGTGCGCTCCTGGGCGTACGGGCGATTGGGCGAATTGACCGCTTTATTTTCGAGCAAAACTTGCATTGGCTTTGGGGAATAAAAACGCCCCGATATGCTTGGGCCGTCGGGGCGCGCTAAACGTTTTGGCGGCTACCAGCGGAAGTGGGCGAAGGCCTTGTTGGCCTGGGCCATTTTATGCACATCATCGCGTTTGCGGATGGCGCTGCCCTGCCCCTGGAACGCCTCGAGGATTTCGGCGGCCAGCGCTTCGTTCATCGGCACCCCTTTGCGCGCGTCGGCGAGATCGACCAGCCAACGCATCGCCAGGGCGAACTGACGATCCGTGGGCACTTCCACCGGCACTTGATAGGTGGCGCCGCCGACGCGGCGGGGCTTGACTTCCAGGCGCGGTTTGGCGTTGTCCACCGCGCGTTGCAACACTTCCAGGGGATTGGCGTTGGGCGTTTTTTCGACCATGCGCTCAAAGGCGCCATAAACGATCCGTTGCGCCAGGCTTCGCTTGCCGTAGGTCATGACGGTGTTGACCAGCCGCGTCACCAGGGGGCTGTGGTACTTGGCATCCTCGGCCAGCGGTCTTTTGGTTGCGCGACGACGTCGGGACATAATCAATCCAATAACGTTACGGGGCCGCGGCGGGCGGCGGCGGCGGCGGCGCCTTGGCGGTTTTCGGCCGCTTGACGCCATATTTGGAGCGGCTCACCCGCCGCTTTTCGACGCCGCTGGCGTCGAGGGTGCCGCGAACGATGTGGTAACGGACGCCGGGCAGATCTTTGACGCGGCCGCCGCGTACGAGCACAATGGAATGTTCCTGCAGGTTGTGGCCTTCATCGGGAATGTAGGCGATGACTTCGAACCCGTTGGTGAGCCGGACTTTGGCGACTTTGCGCATCGCGGAGTTCGGCTTTTTGGGCGTCCGGGTCATCACCTGGAGACAGACGCCGCGGCGGAACGGCGAATTCTGCAAGGCCGGCGACTTCGATTTGCTTCGAATTCTTCGGCGTCCCTTACGGACGAGTTGATTGATGGTCGGCATTGCTGCTTCAGTGCGTCAAACGCGATTTCCCCATAAACGGGGAAACGGACCGCGCATCCTAGCGAACGGATTCGGAGTTGCAACAAGTATTTGGAACATTTTTCAAGGTTCATCCCGCCAGCGGCTGTTCGGCCAGCGGCGCGGGTTCCGGGGCGGGTTCGCTCTCCGGTTCCACGAGCGGATTGAGCTTGGCCTTGCGATGGAAGCTGAAGCCGGTGCCGGCCGGGATGATGTGCCCCATGATGACGTTTTCCTTGAAGCCGCGCAGGTAATCAATGCGGGACATGGTCGCGGCTTCGGTCAGCACGCGCGTGGTGTCCTGGAAGGAGGCGGCGCTCAGGAAACTCTCGGTTTCGAGCGAGGCCTTGGTGATGCCCAGCAGGACGGGCTGGGCCTCCGCGGGCTTGCCGCCCATTTTGTCCACGCGCTGGTTTTCGTTGTCGAATTCGATTTTGTCGATCTGCTCGCCCCAGAGGAAGGAGGTGTCGCCCGGCTCGGTGATGCGAACCTTGCGCAGCATCTGGCGCACAATGATCTCGATGTGCTTGTCGTTGATCGTCACCCCCTGGAGACGGTAAACCTCCTGGACTTCGTTGACCAAGTGTTCCTGCAGTTCCTGCGGGCCACAGATGTCCAGGATTTCGTGGGGGTCGATCGGCCCTTCGGTCAACTGCTGGCCTTTTTTGACGTAGTCGCCCTTGAAGACAATGACGTGCTTGCCAATGGGAATGAGGTGTTCTTCCTCCAGCGCGGTTTGCTGGTCCTTGATGACAATGCAGCGTTTGCCGCGCACGCTCGGTCCGAAATCAACGATGCCGTCGATCTTGGATATTTCCGAAGCGTCTTTGGGCCGGCGCGCCTCGAACAGTTCGGCCACGCGCGGGAGGCCGCCGGTGATGTCTTTGGTCTTGGAGGTTTTGCGCGGGGTTTTGGCCATGAGCGTTCCGGCGACGATTTTGTCGCCTTCGGTGACCACGACGTGGGCGCCGGAGGGGATGGGATAATTGGCGACCGGCTCGCCCTTGTCGTCGGTGATGACGATCTGGGGGTGCAAATCCTCCTTGTGTTCGATGATGACCATGGCCTCCTGGGCGGTGGTTTCATCGACTTCCTGCTTCATGGTCACCCCTTCGATGATGTCGTGGAAGCGGACTTTGCCGGCCTTCTCGGAGAGGATCGGCACGTTGTAGGGGTCCCATTGGACGAAGGCTTCGCCTTTCTTGACGTGGCCGCCGTTGGGCACGGAGATGACCGAGCCAACGACGAGGTTATGCAGTTCGAGTTCGCGGCTGTCTTCGCCGAGGATGGAGACGGAGCCGTTTTTGTTCAGGACGATGGAATTGCCGTCTTCGAGCTGGACCAGGCGCAGATCGTTGTAGCGAACAGCGCCCTCGAATTTGGATTTGATTTGCGGCTGCTTGAACACGGCGGAGGCGGTGCCGCCGATATGGAAGGTGCGCATGGTGAGCTGGGTGCCCGGCTCGCCGATGGATTGGGCGGCGATGATGCCGACGGCTTCGCCTAATTTGACGAGGCCGCCGGTGGCCAGATTGCGGCCGTAGCAAGCGACGCAAACGCCCTGCTTGCTCTCGCAGGTGAGGACCGATCGGATTTTAACTTTCTCCACGCCGGCGGTTTCGACCGCCCTGGCGCGCACCTCATCGATTTCCTGGTTGGCCTTGGCGATCACGAGCTTGGGGCTGCGCGGGTCATGGATGTCGTCGCAGGAAAAACGGCCGATGAGGCGCTCGCTCAACTTGACCACTTCGTCCTCGCCTTCGTAAATGGCCTGGACCCAGATGCCGTTGCTGGTGCCGCAATCATCCTCGCGGATGATGACGTCCTGGGCGACGTCCACCAGCTTGCGGGTCATGTAACCGGAGTCGGCGGTCTTGAGGGCGGTGTCGGCCAGGCCCTTGCGGGCGCCGTGGGTCGAGATGAAGTATTCGAGCACGGTGAGGCCTTCGCGGAAGTTGGAGAGGATCGGTTTCTCGATGATGTCGCCGGAGGGCTTGGCCATGAGGCCGCGCAGGCCGGCCAACTGGCGGACCTGCTGCTTGTTGCCGCGGGCGCCGGAGTCCACCATCAGGGAGATGGGGTTGTATTCGCGCTTGCCCTGGTTCTGGTCGAAGGTGCGGAGCATGACGCCGGAGATCTGGTCGGTGCAATGGGTCCAGATGTCGATGATCTTATTATAGCGTTCGCCCGGGGTGATGACCCCTTTGCGGTACTGCCGTTCGACGTCGGCGATCTGTTTCTGCGCGGTTTCGATTTCCTGGTTTTTTTCCTTGGGAATGATCATGTCGTCGATGCCGATCGAAACGCCCGCGCGGGTGGCTTCCCGGAAGCCGGCCTCTTTGAGGTTGTCCAGGGTGGTGACGGTCTTTTCGTGGCCGCAAATCTTGTAACATTTCCAGATGAGATTTCCGAGTTGGGACTTGCCGACGACGAGGTTGGGGAAGCCGAGTTCCTCCGGCCAGATTTCGCTAAAGAAGACGCGGCCGACGGTGGTTTCGATGACCTTCCTGGCTTCGTCGCCGTATTCGGTCTTGCGGCCAAAGTCCGGATTGGCCAGCCGCACGCGGTCGTGGATGCCCAAGGCGCCGTCGTGGAAGGCAAAGATGACCTCGCTTTTGGAGGCACAGAGCGGGAGGCGCGCCTCCTTCCGGGCATGCGCCCGCGGCTCGGCCGTGAGGTAATAGACGCCGAGGGTGATGTCCTGGGTCGGGGTCATGATCGGCCGGCCGCTGGACGGGCTGAAGATGTTGTTGGGGGCCATCATGAGCAGGCGAGCCTCCAACTGCGCTTCGACCGAGAGGGGCACGTGCACGGCCATTTGGTCGCCGTCGAAATCGGCGTTGTAGGCGGTGCAGACCAGCGGATGGATGCGGATGGCTTCGCCTTCAATGAGGAGGGGCTCGAAGGCCTGGATCGACAAGCGATGCAGGGTCGGGGCGCGATTGAGGAGCACCGGATGGCCCTTGGTCACCTCCTCGAGAATGTCCCACACTTCCGGCGATTGGCGTTCGATCAGTTTTTTGGCGGAGCGGACGGTGTGGACGTAGCCGAGTTCTTTCAAGCGGCGGATGATGAACGGCTCGAAGAGCACCAGCGCCATCTTCTTGGGCAAGCCGCACTGGTGGAGTTTGAGTTCCGGGCCGATGACGATGACCGAGCGGCCCGAGTAATCGACGCGTTTGCCGAGGAGGTTCTGGCGGAAGCGGCCGCTTTTGCCTTTGAGCATGTCGCTGAGGGACTTCAACGCCCGGTTGCCCGCGCCGGTCACGGCGCGGCCGTGCCGGCCGTTGTCGAAGAGGGCGTCCACGGCTTCCTGCAACATGCGCTTTTCGTTGCGGATGATCACCTCGGGGGTTTTGAGCTGCAGGAGGTTTTTCAACCGATTGTTGCGGTTGATGACGCGGCGGTAGAGATCGTTGAGGTCGGAGGTCGCAAACCGGCCGCCTTCCAGCGGCACGAGCGGGCGCAAGTCCGGCGGGATCACCGGCAGCACGATGAGGATCATCCATTCGGGTCGGTTTTTGTTGGTCATGAAGGCGGAGAGGAGCTTGATGCGCTTGGCGATTTTTTTGCGGATCTGTTTGCTCTTGGTCTCGGTCATGGCGATTTGCAATTGCTCGACTTGCTTGGGCAGGTCCACGTTGAGCAGCGCTTCGCGGACGGCTTCGGCGCCCATCTTGGCGACAAACGCATCGGCGCCGTAGGTTTCGCGCGCTTCGCGATATTCGTGCTCGCTGAGCAACTGGTGGACCTTGAGCGGGGTCGAGGCGGGATGGATGACCATGTAGTCTTCGTAGTAGATGACCCGCTCGAGGTTGCGGGCGGTCATGTCGAGCATCAGGCCGATGCGCGAAGGCATGCATTTGAAGAACCAGATGTGCGAGACGGGGACGGCCAGCTCGATGTGCCCCATGCGCTCGCGGCGGACGCGGGCGAGGGTGACTTCGACGCCGCAGCGGTCGCAAACGACGCCGCGATGTTTGATGCGCTTGTATTTGCCGCAGGAGCATTCCCAGTCCTTGACCGGGCCAAAGATGCGTTCGCAGAACAAGCCGCCTTTTTCCGGTTTGAAGGTGCGGTAGTTGATGGTCTCGGGGTTTTTGACTTCCCCCTTGGACCAGGAACGAATGGCTTCGGGCGAGGCCACGGCGATCGCGACGGACTCGACCTGGTTGACTTTGTCCAGACCGAGCAACTCGCGGGTGGATTCTTTAGTAGTGATCATAGTTCAAAAACGCGGGAATTTGGGGGGCGGCATTAATTTCCGATTTGCGCCAGGGCCGACTGGGGCGTGGCCGGCTGTTCGAGCGGGTTCGAATAGCCGACTTTGACGTCCAGGCCCAGGGACTGCATTTCCTTGACGAGCACATTGAACGATTCGGGCACGCCGGCTTCCAGCGAGTTATCGCCTTTGACGATGCTCTCGTAGATGCGGGTGCGGCCCTGGACGTCGTCGGATTTGACGGTGAGCAGTTCCTGCAGGGTATAGGCGGCGCCGTAGGCCTCCATGGCCCAGACTTCCATCTCGCCGAAGCGCTGGCCGCCATACTGGGCTTTGCCCCCCAGCGGCTGCTGGGTGACCAGCGAGTAGGGGCCGACGGCGCGAGCGTGGATTTTGTCGGCGACCAGGTGGCCGAGCTTCATCATGTAGATATAGCCGACGACAATTTCCTGATCGAAGGCTTCGCCGCTGCGGCCGTCGCGCAATTTGGTTTTGCCATGTTCGGGCAGACTGGCCTGCTTGAGATAGCCGCGGATTTCCTTCTCCTTGATGCCGTCGAAGACCGGGGTGGCGAATCTAAAGCCCAGCAGCCTGGCGGCCCAACCCAGGTGGGTTTCCAAGACCTGGCCGACGTTCATGCGGGAGGGCACGCCCAGGGGGTTCAAGACGATGTCCACCGCCGTGCCGTCGTCGAGGAACGGCATGTCGGCCTCGGGGACGATCTTGGCGACCACGCCTTTGTTGCCGTGGCGGCCGGCCATTTTATCGCCGACCGAAAGTTTGCGTTTGGAGGCGATGTAAACCTTGACCTGCTTGATGACGCCGACATCCACTTCGTCGCCGGCTTCGGTACGCTCCATTTCTTCATCGTGCTGCATTTGCAAATCGTCGAATTTCTTTTTAAAGCTGGCGATGATTTCGTTGATTTTATTGCGAATGGGCGAGGGATCGATCTCGATCCGGTCGTACACCTGGGCGAGCTTGCGCAAGAGGGTCTTGGTGATCTTGCGGTTGGCCGGGATGATGATCTCGCCGGTTTCGCTGTTGACCACGTCGAGCGGGATTTTTTCGCCGAGCAGGATGTTGCTCAGCGCCTCCGTCAACTGCTCGCGCAATTCCTCGATCTTGGTCCGGTGATCTTCCTGGACCTGTTTGGCGGCTTTTTTGGTCTCGCCCCCCGACGGCTGCTTGTCCTTCTCCGGGTCCCGCTCCTTCTTGGAGGAGACTTTGACGTCCATGATGATGCCGTAAGTGCCGGAAGGAACTTTGAGGGAGGTGTCCTTCACGTCGGCGGCCTTTTCGCCGAAGATCGCGCGCAAGAGGCGCTCCTCGGGCGCGAGTTCGGTTTCGCTCTTGGGGGTGATTTTGCCGACGAGAATGTCGCCGGGTTTGACTTCGGCGCCGACGCGGATGACGCCGTCCGGACCGAGGTTCTTGAGGGCTTCGTCGCCGAGGTTGGGGATGTCGCGGGTGATTTCTTCGGGGCCCAGTTTGGTGTCGCGCGCCCCGACTTCGAATTCATCGATGTGGATCGAGGTGAAGACGTCGTCCTTAACGATGCGTTCGCTGATGAGGATCGCGTCCTCGAAGTTGTAGCCATTCCACGGCATGAAGGCGCAGAGCACGTTGCGGCCCAGGGCCAGTTCGCCGCCGCAAGTGCAGGGACCATCGGCGATGATCTGGCCGGCGCGGACGGTGTCGGCTTTTTTGACCAGGGTTTTCTGGTTGATGCAGGTGGCGGCGTTGGAGCGCATGAATTTGCGGATGGGATAGACATAGAGGCCGCTGGAGGGGTCGTGCCGGATTCGCTTTTTGGTGTCCGGCAGCTTGCCGTCTTCGGTCACGATGATCTGGTTGCCGTTGACGGAGGCGACTTTGCCAGCCACTTCGCACACGACCACGGCCCGGGAATCACGCGCGACGCGGTCCTCCAGGCCGGTGGCGACGAGGGGCGCTTCGGTGAGGAGCAGGGGCACGGCCTGGCGTTGCATGTTCGATCCCATCAGGGCGCGGTTGGCGTCGTCGTGTTCGAGGAAGGGGATCAAACTGGCGGCGACGGAGACGAGCTGCTTGGGCGAAACATCCATGTAATCGACGCGGGCCGGCTCGACGTCGATAAAGTCGCCTTTGGCGCGGCAGGTCACGCGCGGGGTCGTGAAGTGGCCTTTTTCGTCAATGGGGGCATTGGCTTGGGCGACGATGAATTTTTCTTCGCGATCGGCGGTGAGGTAATCGATGTGGCTGGTGACGCGGCCTTTCTCGGCTTTGCGATAGGGAGTTTCGAGAAAGCCGAAGTCGTTCACGCGGGCGAAGGTGGCGAGCGAGGCGATGAGGCCGATGTTCGGGCCTTCGGGCGTCTCGACCGGGCAGATGCGGCCGTAGTGGGAGGGGTGGACGTCGCGCACTTCGAAGCCGGCCCGGTCGCGCGAGAGGCCGCCGGGTCCGAGGGCGGAGAGGCGCCGCTTGTGGGTCAGCTCGGCCAGCGGGTTGATTTGGTCCATGAACTGGGAGAGCTGGCTGCGGCCGAAGAAATCACGGATGACCGCCGAGAGGGCTTTGGGGTTGATGAGTTTCTGGGGGGTCATGCTCTCCAGACCTTGATCGAAGAGGGTCATGCGCTCTTTGACGAGGCGCTCGGTGCGGGCGAGGCCGACGCGGCATTGGTTGGCGAGCAATTCGCCCACGGTCCGGATGCGGCGGCTGCCGAGGTGATCGATGTCGTCGAGGCTGCCTTCGCCTTTTTTGAGGCGGAGGAGGTACTTGGTGGCCGCCACGAGGTCGTCCTTGGTCAAAATGCGGGAATCGGTTTCCCGCTTCATGCTCAATTTTTGGCTGATTTTGTAGCGACCGACCCGGCCCAGATCGTAGCGCTTGGGATCGAAGAAGAGCCGTTTAATGAGGGCTTTGGCATTGGCGGCGGTCGGCGGATCGCCGGGACGGAGGCGGCGGTAGATGTCCTTGAGGGCTTCCTCCTCGTTCTTGGTGGGGTCCTTCTTCATGCATTTGATGATGATGCCATCATCGACGGTCGTATCGACGACTTTGATTTTATGGACGCCCAGTTCCGCGATTTGCTTGACCACCGCCTTGGAGAGCGGCTCGAAGGCGCGGGCCACAACGATGCCCTTGTCCGGATCGATCGCGTCTTCGATCAGGACCTTGTTCTGGAGATCTTCGAGTTTCTCGGCTTCTTTGACGCTCAGGTCCTCAATCTCATAAAACATCTTGAGGATGTCGGCGTCGGAGCCGGAGCCTTGGCCGTCCAGGAAGGTCAGGGCGCGGAAGAAGGTGGTGGTGAGGAACTTGCGGCGGCGCTTCTTGCGGTCGAGATAAACGTAGAGCAGATCGCCGGTGTCGAACTGCGCTTCGTACCAGGAGCCGCGGTCCGGAATGATGCGGAAGCTGTGGAGCATTTTTCCGTTCGGATGCTGGGTGGCCTCGAATGCCAGGCCCGGGGAGCGGTGCAACTGGCTGACGATGACCCGTTCGGCGCCGTTGATCACGAAGGTGCCCTGAGGGGTCATCAGCGGCAGTTCGCCCATGAACACCCGTTCCTCCTTGGTGGCCTTCTCCTCCTTCAAATGGAAGGTCACATAGAGCGGGGCGCCGTAAGTAATGCCTTCGCGCAGGCATTCCAGCCAATCGTTCTTGGCTTCGCCGATGTCGTAGGTGTGGAAATTGAGTTCGCACTTGCCGTCGTAGCTGGCGATGGGAAAGACCTCGCGGAACACCGCCTGCAGCCCAACGCTCTTGCGGCGGCTGGGGGCGGAGTCGAGTTGCAGGAACTCGGCGTAGGAGTTGGTTTGCAGCTCGATGAGATTAGGCGGAGCGATGATCTCCTTGATTTTTCCGAAGTTGATCCGTTCGTGCGCGCGCGATGGCATTTGGTTATTCCTAAATTGGCCGGCGATCCGCCAGACCGTTGTTTTTCGTTAACGACAGCAAGGCCGTGTTCCGGGGAATCCGGAAAACGCGCCCGCTTCTGAGTTCAAATTCCGCAGTTAAGTCCCGTTCGTAATATACTGATACTGTTTGACTTTCAAAGCGCGGAGCGCGGCGGCAGGCCGCTCGGCGCGCGGAAAAGCGTTTGGGTTTGCATGGATTACTTGAGCGCGACTTTGGCGCCGGTGTCTTCGAGTTTCTTCTTGGCGGCTTCGGCCTCGGCCTTGGGGACGCCTTCGAGGATGGGCTTGGGCGCGCCTTCGACCAGGGCTTTGGCTTCGGCCAATCCAAGGCCCGATTTGACCTCGCGCACCGCTTTGATGACGGCGATTTTTTTCTCGGCCGGGAGCGACTCGAGGATCACGTCGAAAGCAGTCTGGGCTTCCGCGGCGGGCGCGGCGGCCCCGCCGGCGGCGGCGCCCCCAGGGGCGGCAACGGCGACCGGCGCGGCGGCAGTGACGCCCCAGGCGGTTTCGAGTTTTTTGACGAGTTCCGCGGTTTCGACCACGGTCAGTTTGCTGAGTTGATCTACCAAGGTTGCGAGTTCGGACATGTTACCTTTCAGTCTCGTCGTCCGCCGCGGCCACGGGGGTATTGAGTTCACGGCCTGTGAACCGACGATTTACTTCGTTGCGGTTGGTTTGTTTATTTGCCCGCTGGGTTGGCCAGGGGCCGTTGGTTGAAATCATATTCAGCCTTTCTGGGCCTTGGCCTGGAGCACGCGGGCCAAGAGCGTGGCGGGGGTTTGGAGGACCCGCACCAGGCGGGTGGCGGGGGTGTTGAGCAAGCCGAGGAGTCGGCCGCGCAGGATCTCGAGGGAAGGGAGGTCGGCCAGGGTGGCGATCTCCGCCATGTCCAGCCGGTGGTTGTTGACATAGCCGAAGCGGAACTTCGGTTTCTCGAATTCGGCCTGGAAAGTCTTGACGACTTTGGCGGCGACGGACAGGTCGCGCTCGCCGGTGATCACCGCCATCTGACCGGACAGACCGCCGGCTAAATCGGCGCCGGCTTCCTTGGCGGCGAGGCGGAAGAGGGAATTCTTGACGACCTGCATCTCGGCGCCGGCCTTTTTGAGGCGCTTGCGCAGTTCGGTGATCGGGCCGACTTTCAAGCCCTGATAGTCCACGACGATGAAGAAGGGCGAGCGCTTCAACCGCGCGAGGTATTCGGCGGAGATAAACTGTTTTTCGGCACGCATGATTTTGCTTTCCCCAACCGGCTACGCGGCGGCGTGGAATTCCTTCAAATCGACCCGCACCGGGGGGCTCATCGTCGCCGAAAGCGTGCAACTGCGGATGAATTGGCCCTTGACGCTGTGCGGCTTGGCCTTGGCGACGGCCTCGATGACCGCGCGGGCGTTTTCTTCAATTTGCTTGGGCGCGAACGAACTTTTGCCGACCGGGACGTGCACGTTGCCCGCCTTGTCGATCTTAAATTCGACGCGGCCGGCCTTGACTTCCTTCACGGCTTTGGCGGTATCGTCGGTGACCGTGCCGGTCTTGGGGTTGGGCATGAGGCCGCGCGGACCGAGGACTTTGCCGAGCTTGCGGACTTCGCCCATGGCTTCGGGGGTGGCAATGGCGATGTCGAAGTCGGTCCACCCCTCGCTGCATTTTTTGATCAAGTCCTCGAAGCCGACGTATTCGGCGCCGGCGGCTTTGGCGGCTTCGGCCGTGGGGGCGTTTTTGGTGAAGACGAGCACCCTGACGGTCTTGCCGCTGCCGTGGGGAAGCGGCACGGTGCCGCGGACCATCTGGTCGGACTGCTTTGGGTCAACGCCGAGGCGGAAGGCGAGGTCAACGGTCTCGTTGAATTTGGCTTTTGGGAACTTGGCCAGGACTTCGACGGCGGAATTGAGGGGATAGGCCCGTTTGGGATCGACCAACTGGAGGGCTTTTTTGTATCGTTTGCTAGGCATGATGCGGGGCGGCGACCAGGAGCGCGTGGCTCGGCCGCAATGGGAGGTTTAGCCGGTGATGTCGATGCCCATGCTGCGGGCGGTGCCGGCGATGATCCGGAAGCCGGCCTCTTCGTTGGCCGCGTTGAGGTCTTTGAATTTGATTTTGACGATGTCCAGCACTTGTTTGCGGGTGACCTTGCCGACCTTTTCCTTGTTCGGGGTTTTGGCGCCCGCGGCGACGCCGGCGGCCTTCTTGAGCAACACCGCGGCCGGCGGGGACTTGGTGATAAAGGTGAACGATTTGTCCTGATAAACGGTGATGACGACCGGAATAATCATGCCGGCGTCGGTTTTGGTGGCGGCATTGAATTCTTTGCAGAAGGCCATGATGTTGACTCCCTGCTGGCCAAGGGCGGGACCGACGGGGGGCGCCGGATTGGCCTGGCCCCCGGGGATTTGCAATTTGATGATGCCGGTGATTTTTTTTGCCATAGGGAATCCTTACGCTTTTTCGACCTGCCAATACTCCAATTCCACCGGGGTATTCCGGCCGAAGATGTTCACGGTGACCTTCAACTTGCCGCGCTCCGGCTCGATTTCCTCGATCACACCGCTGAAATTAAGGAACGGCCCGTCGTTGATCTTGATGGTCTCGCCGACTTCGAAGTGGACCTTGGGGCGTTCGGTTTCTTCCGACTCGGAAATTTGCTCCTTGATCACGGCGATCTCGTCCGGGGTGACCGGGACGGGCCGTTCGCCGCCGACAAAACCGATGATGCCGGGGGTATCGCGGATGAAGTACCACGGTTTTTCGAGCACGCGCCGATTCTCATCGAGCAGGCGCAAGTCGATGTAAACGTAGCCGGGATGGAGCTTGCGCATGGTGACGGTCTTTTTGCCGCTGCGCACTTCGGCGACTCGTTCCATGGGGACCAGGACTTCCTTGACGTATTCGCCCATTTCCTCGGTCTTGAGACGTTTTTCGATATTCTCTTTGACCTTCTGTTCCTGGCCGGACAGGGTATGGATGACGAACCATTGGCTTTGCATGAGAAAATGGGGTCGGGGCTAAATCTGGGTCATGGCCCGCACCAGGAACGCGATCACCATGTCGATCCCCACCGTGAAGGCGCCCAACAAGGCGATCGAGATCATGACGACCACCGTTGAGCCTTTCAATTCCGCCCAGGAAGGCCAGGTGCATTTGCGCAATTCCTCGCGGGTTTCCCGGATATAGGTGGTGAGGCGCAAGAAGTGCCCCTTGCGCCACAAGAAAGCAAAGACGATGGCCACGCCGGCCACCGTGAGCATTAACGGCAAATATTCGTTCACAACTTTTTTTTGGCGGAGGGGGAGGGATTCGAACCCCCGATGGCGGTTAAGCCATAACGGTTTTCAAGACCGTCGCGATAGACCACTCTGCCACCCCTCCGGCAGGCCTGGCAGGGCGAGAGGGACTCGAACCCCCAACCGACGGTTTTGGAGACCGCTACTCTACCAATTGAGCTATCGCCCTGCGCTCCGCCGATTGATCTGTTTGTTTTTCGTCCAGCATGCGAAGGAGCCGGCGGGCTTGGCCGCCGCGCCCCGTTTGGTTTGCGTTTGACCTAGGTGACGATCTCACTGATGCGTCCGGCGCCAATGGTGCGGCCGCCTTCGCGGATGGCGAAGCGCTGGCCTTTTTCCATCGCCACCGGCGCGATCAAAGCGATGGCCACCGAAACGTTGTCCCCCGGCATCACCATTTCGACCCCTTGGGGCAGCGTCACATCGCCGGTGACGTCGCTGGTGCGGAAATAGAACTGGGGACGATATTTGTTGAAGAACGGGGTGTGACGGCCGCCTTCCTCTTTGGACAAGACGTACACTTCGGCCTTGAATGCGGTGTGCGGGGTGATGGTGCCGGGCTTGGCCAGGACCATGCCGCGCTCGACTTCTTCTTTCTTGGTGCCGCGCAGCAGCACGCCCACGTTGTCGCCGGCGCTGGCCTTGTCGAGCAGTTTGCGGAACATCTCGATGTCGGTGGCGACGGTCTTGCGGGTGTCGCGCAAGCCGACGATCTCGACTTCGGCCATGCGCTGCAATTCGCCGCGCTCGACCCGGCCGGTCACCACGGTCCCGCGGCCTTCGATGTTGAAGACGTCTTCGATGCACATGAGGAACGGCTTGTCGATTTCGCGGGTGGGCAACGGAATGAACGTGTCGATGGCGGTGAGCAGGTCCTGGATCGACTTTTCGGCCTCCGGCTTGCCCGCCATCGCCTCAGTGGCGCTGCCGCGGATGATCGGGGTTTTGTCGCCCGGGAATTGGTACTTGGTCAGCAGATCGCGGATTTCCATCTCCACCAAATCCAGCAGTTCGGGATCATCGACCAGATCGACTTTGTTCAGATAGACCACGATCGCCGGCACGCCGACCTGGCGGGCCAGCAGAATGTGTTCGCGGGTTTGCGGCATCGGGCCATCGGCGGCGCTCACGACCAGGATGGCGCCGTCCATTTGGGCGGCGCCGGTGATCATGTTCTTGACATAGTCGGCGTGGCCCGGGCAATCAACGTGGGCGTAATGGCGCAGATCGCTCGAGTACTCGACGTGGGAGACGGCGATGGTGACCGTCTTGGTTTCGTCGCGGACGGTGCCGCCTTTGGTGATTTCGGCATAGGAGATTTTCGGCGCCAGACCTTTGCGGTTTTGCACCTCGACAATCGCGGCGGTGAGGGTCGATTTGCCGTGGTCAACGTGGCCGATCGTCCCCACGTTCACGTGCGGCTTTGTGCGTTGAAAATTTTCTTTAGCCATTGCGCTCTCCTGCGTTCAATTTGTTGTCTGTTTGCGTTCAAACTGCTGGCCGGTCATGGAGCCCATGATCAGGATTGAACTGATGACCTCGTCCTTACCAAGGACGCGCTCTACCGACTGAGCTACATGGGCATAAGCCGGTTCCCGTTATCCCGATGCCAGGAAAAAAATGACAATAGCCCATCGGCCCCGGCTTTCTTTAATCAAAGTATCCAGGGCTGACGGTCTCTATTTTTTCCGGCCCGATGACTGACGACTCAAAATATGAAAGCGAATGATTTCTGTCAACGGTTTTTTCTTGGACTTTTCTTGGGCGCTTCTACCGCCCAGGCCAATCGTTGTAAGATGCTTGGAATCAGATACTTAGTAGGGCAGGCTTCCAGCCTGCCGGTTTTTGGGGCATCCTGCCCCAACTTTCTGGCATGACGAGCTAATCGAACACCAACGCGCGGCTGGAAGCCGCCCGAACCGGCAGGCGAGGACGCCCGCCCTACGGCGCCGGGCATTTTGCGCTAAGGCGTGTGGTGCAGCCCGGCTTCGGCCTGCGGACTCGTTCGCTTGCCAGATACCCATTGGCTCGCTTGGAGGTAAAAGCGAAGCGGCCGGTGGGCGGCACGGGAAATACCGACGCGGGCGCTGGTGATCAGTGGTCCGCGTTGGGCCAGGAACGTTTTGCGATCCGGGTTGGAGGCGATGAACAAGGGTGAATGGACATTGCAGAGGTCCGCTCCATCCAGCTTGCGGTCGATGCGCAACGCGGCGCAGAGCTTGGCTGGGCCGTTGGTGAGTTGGCGGGGGTCGTTGACCGGCCGGTTTTGGCGCATCCAGGCCTCGCCCCATGTGACCTCGATCGCGCGAATCAGGACCGCTTCAGCGCACCCGCTTGGGCGGCAGACCGCGTTCACACAGAAATGGTTGCCATAAATGAAGTAAACGTAGGCTCGGCCGGGCGGTCCGTACATGCTGCGGTTTCGCTCCGTCCGCCCGGCGTAGCCGTGGCTGGCCGGATCATCGGCCAGATAGGCCTCGGTTTCAACGATCGCGCCGCCGCCCGAGCCTTGGGCCGTGTTGCGAACCAGAAAATGCCCCAACAACCGCGGCGCGACCAGCCGCGCGGTCGGTTCGTAGAAGGACCGGGGCAGGGCCACATTCACTTGATGAGGGCGACGAGCCGGCCCAACAACAAATTCGGCGCGCCCCCAACCACCAAGGCCCCCAGCGCCAGCAACGTGACGAGAATATTCGTGGAGAGGGAAACTTCAATCGACGGCGAGCCGGCCGGCGCCGCCGTCACGAATATTTGTTTGAGCACTTGGAGGTAATAATAGAGCGACACCGCGCTCATGGCGATGGCCAGCACTACCAGCCAGAGCAAGCCGAGGTTTGCCGGGGCGGAGTGGACGGCGGCCGTGAAGAGATAGAATTTTCCGAAGAACCCCACCAGCGGCGGAATGCCCGCGAGCGAAAGCATGAACACCATCATGGAACAGGCCAGCAGCGGCGCGCGCTGGCGAAGGCCGGCGAAGGCGGCGAAGCCATCCCCGCTGGCCGCCTGCTGCACCGCCCCGACGACCGCGAAGGCGCCTAGGATGGTGAAGGCGTAAGTGATGGCGTAGAAAATCAGCGCGGCCAGGCCTTGCGGATTATCGGCGAGCAAGCCGACGAGCATGTAGCCCGCTTGAGCGATCGCGGAGTAGGCGAGCAAACGGCGCACACTTTTCTGCGCAATCGCCGCCAGGTTCCCGAGCACCATGGAAAACGCCGCGACGACGGCCAGGAGCGGCACCCAGCCGGGCGAAAAGCCGCGCCAGGCACCGCTCCCGGCCGCGTCGTGGAAACCGGACATCAGCACCCTTGCCAGGACATAAAAGCTGGCGACCTTCGAGCCGGACGCGATGAAGGCGGCCGATGGCGTGGGCGCGCCTTGGTATGCGTCCGGCGCCCAGAGATGGAAGGGAACGGCGGCGACTTTGAAGCCGAAGCCGGTGACCAACATGACCAACGCCACCACCAGGAGGGGATCGAGCGTGGGACCAACGAGCTTCGCGGCGATTTTGCCGAGGTTGAGTTCGCCCGACAGCCCATAGACCAGGCTCAGGCCAAACAACATGATCGCCGCCGACATGCCGCCAAACAAAAAATATTTCAGCGCTGCCTCGGCGGAAGCCAGATTCTGCTTGTTGAACGCGGTCAACAGGTAAAGCGACAGGCTGAGGAGTTCCAGCGAGATGAAAATCATCAGGATGTTGGCCGTGCTCACCAGGAACATCATCCCGACGGTCGCCAGCAGCAGGAGCAAAAAATATTCGCCCACGTGGTCGGTGAAGCCGCCTTCAATGGAGATCAGGGCGGTGAAGATGGTCAGGAGCAAGATGGCCTGCTGAATGAGTTGAGTGAGAGGATCGAGGATCAACAGGCCGTCATAATAGTTGGTGGTCCCCGCCGGTCCGCTTGCGCCCGGCCAGAAAGCCGCCGCGAGACAGCCCACGCCGGCCAGCAACGCGCCGCAGCGCAGGCGGGTGCGCGTGGGGCGTTGGCGCATCGCGGCCAGATCGACCAGCAAAACCACGAACGCGGTCGCCACCACGATGGTTTCGGGCACGACCAGCAGAAAGAGTTGGGCGAAGCTCAGAGTGGTCCTCCCTTCACCAGATGGGACATCAATGGAGAATTGAGGCTGGGCACGATGAGGTCCAACAACAAACTGGGGCGCAGCCCGATCAGCAAGGTGATCGACATGAGGATCGCGGCGCCGATTCGTTCCGGCACGGAGATCGGTTCCCAGACTCCTGGCGCCGGGAGAGTCGAAACGGCGCCCGCGCCGCGCCCGCGCCCGCCCCGAAAAAGGATTGCTGGATGGTGCGGATCACGTAGGCGATTCCAATCACGATGCCCAGGCCGCTGGCCACGGCCAAAGTCGGGAACGCGCGCCACGCCCCGATCAACACCTGCAATTCCGCCACGAACCCGCTGAATCCGGGCAACCCCATCGACGCCAGCCCGGCCACGACAAACGTGAACGCGGCGAAGGGCATCGCGCGGTGCAGATTCATTTTCTCCAGTTCCGCCAACTGCCGGGTGTGCGCGCGGTCATACACCATCCGCCCGACCACCGCGAAGAGCAGCCCGGCGATGATGCCGTGGGAAAACATTTGCAGCACCGCGCCGCTCAGGCCGATGGTGGTCATCGTCATCAGGCCGAGCAACACAAACCCCATGTGGCTCACGCTCGAATAGCCAATCACGAATTTGAAATCCTTTTGCACCAGCGCGACCATCGCTCCATACACGATGCCGATCACCGCCAGCACCGCCAGCGCGTCGCGCCACGCCGCCAGCCCCAGCGGGAAAAGCGTCATCGCCGCGCGCAGGGCGCCGTAGGCGCCGAGTTTCATCACCACGCCGGCCAGCAACATCGACGCCGCCGTCGGCGCGGCCACGTGGCCGGTCGGCGCCCAGGTGTGCAGCGGCCACAGCCCGGCCAGAATGGCGAAGCCCACAAATACCAGCGGAAACGCCCAGCGCTGGAACGGTTCCGGAAAGGGAAACTTCGCCAACTCGACCAGGTCAAACGTCGTCCCGCCCGCGACGACATAAGCCGCGATCAACCCGATGAGCACCATCCCGCTGCCGACAAACGAATAAAGCGCCAGCTTCATCGCGCCGTACTCCTTGTCGGTCGAGCCCCAGATGGCGATGAGAAAATATTTCGGGATGATCGCCAGCTCGTAAAACAGGAACAGGAGAAACAAATCAAAGCTGAGGAAGACGCCATAGACTCCGCCGATGAGCACCAGATAGAACGCGAAGAATTCCTTCACCCGATGCGCCACGTTCCAGGAAAACAGAATCCCGACGACCGCCGCGATGCCCGTCAGCAAGAGCAGCGTCAGGCTGATGCCATCGGCCGCGAAGTGATAACGGATGCCCAGCGAAGGAATCCAGACACGATCGCAGACCGGCACGATGCCGGAAGCGGCCTGATATTGGACCACGCCTGCCAGCGCGACCAAAAGACCCATGCCGGCGGTGAGCAGGGCAATCGTGCGCGCGGCCTTTTGATTGGCCGGGTCCAGCAGCAGCAGGACCGCCGCTCCGAGGAAGGAAATATAGACGGTCCAGGCGAGCATGGAATCAATCCCGGGGGATGGCGGTTTTTGGAGATCGTTGCGGCGGCATGCGCGCCGAGACGTTGGATATTTGGCGCCGAGTCGTCAATGGCGGAAACGTGGCGGCGACGCTGGGAGCACCAGGGAAAGATTTCTTATGGAATATTTTTGACCTCCGGCGCGTCTTTGGAAATGCTCGGCCGCAACAACGATAAAAACTATGTTCATGAAATTCCTGGTTCCCTCCATCGCCGCCGGAGTCATCCTGGCGGGGTCCGCTGCCATCGCCGCGGACAAAACTGTCGATGTCAGCAAACTGCCTCCGCCGGCAGACAAAGAGGGGGTCACTTACGCGGCGGACATCAGGCCGATCTTTGAAAAGACCTGCTTCAAATGTCACGGCCCGGAAAAGCAAAAGGCCAAACTGCGCCTCGACAGCCTGGAAGCGGCGTTGAAAGGGAGCGAAAACGGGAAGGTGATCGAAGCGGGCAACAGCGCCAAGAGCGTGCTGGTGCACAACATCGGCCGCATTGGCGATGAGGACGACTGGATGCCCCCGGTGGACAAGGGCGATCCATTGAGCAAGGACCAGGTCGCCCTGATCCGCGCCTGGATCGATCAGGGGGCGAAGTAGCGCTGGCGGTTTGGTGGGAGGGGCGCAGATTTCAGGGCCGGTGCGAGATGCCACGTCGCGGCGATGAAGGTGGTGGTCATTTATTGTTCTCCTGGGAGGCCAGCCGAACGGAAGCTGGGGCATAGTTATCAATACTGAAACCGACACCGCTTCGGAATCCTCGAGGTGCTGGCCTGATTGAACCAGAAGACGTCCAGGTTTAGCTCGTTGCGCTTGAGCCGCTTTCTTCCGCCTCGCCGGGGTTGCGCCGTGTGGGGGCACACGGCCTACAAAAGAACGGTGCGTGGTCGTGGTGTAGGCCGCGTGCCCTCACGCGGCGTTTTTCACGTTCGCCCGTTCGCCGTGTGGGGGCATGGGGACGCCGTGTGGGGGCACACGGCCTACAGATGAACTGTGCGTGGTCGTGATGTAGGCCGCGTGTCCTCACGCGGCGTTTCCTCCGCCATCAAAACGCCGGTCTCCAACAATGGCGGCGTGCAGCGAATCAAGCGCGGCCCGCCCGCCTCATCGTAAAAAATCTCGCCGCCGAACGGCCATTCTTCCGGACGTTGGACCAGACCGTAGCGCACCGGATTCAAGCACACGTATTCCCATTTGCGCGATTCGCTTTCCGGCGTCCGAAATTTGTGGTCATGGAAACCGTCCTGCCAACGCCAGGAACGTTTGGCGCGGGTGAATTCGTGGCCGCCGTGTGGAGGCGCGGGGACGCCGCGTGGGGGCACGCGGCCTACATCATCTGGCCGGGGGTTGTTGTAGGCCGCGTCCCCTGACGCGGCGTCTTTGACGTTCGCGCGTTCGCCGTGTGTGGGCGTGGGGACGCCGTGTGAGGGCACACGGCCTACATCATCTGGCCGGGGGTTGTTGTAGGCCGCGTCCCCTGACGCGGCGTCTTTGACGTTCGCGCGTTCGCCGTGTGTGGGCATGGGGACGCCGTGTGAGGGCACACGGCCTACGAGGACGTCGCCCTGTAGGCCCGGTGCCCCCACCGGGCATTCCTCGCGTTGTTTCAAACCACCGACCACCGCCTTCAGCGCCTTAATCCATTGGCCGAGGCGCACCGCGCCGGGAACCATGTGGGCAATCAGGTGAATGTGGTCGGGCATGACGACAAAACGGCGTCCGAACCAATGATACCGTTGCGGGCTGTCGAGGAGGAACGCACCGAATCGCTCGAATGTGGTTTCGTTGTTGAGCACCGGGGCGCGGCCATCTACGCAGATCGTCAGCAGATAGGAAACGCTGCCATCCCGGTCGGGCCAGACGCGGTGCAGGCGGCGCATGCGGCGCGGACGTGGTTGGTCTGGTGGGGGCACGGGGACGCCGCGTGGGGGCACGCGGCCTACAACAACCGGCCTGGGCTGGTTGTAGGCTGCGTCCCCTGACGCGGCGTTTTTCGCGTACGCCCGTTCGCCGCGTGGGGGCACGCGGCCTACAACAACTGGCCTGGGCTGGTTGTAGGCTGCGTCCCCTGACGCGGCGTTTTTCGCATTCGCCCGTTCGCCGCGTGGGGGCACGCGGCCTACAGCATCGCGGTTGTCGCTTGAGCCGCTCATGCCGCGAGGACCTCGCTGAGCTCGTCGAGCAGTTTGGGCAGCTGTTCGCCGAAGAGCCGATCGGCTCTGCCCAAGCCGACGCGCGGGCTGGACAACGGGTAATCGAAATCCTCCGGCTTGATGGTCAGACGGGTGGCGATGTGGTCGCGGATGGCCATCGTGTCAGAACATTTTATCCGGAGGCGGGGTGCTCGAGCAATTCTTGTCTTAACAGTTGTCGAAGCAATCGAAACTCGGCCACCGGTTTGAGCACCATCACGACCGCATGGGAAACGACCACACCAATCGCTGCAGCGATAAAGGTGGTGGTCGTGCTCCGGTGCAAAATCAGGTAGGCGATGATGGCAATGGCACACCCGACCGCGGCGCCCCCAAACGCCGAGTAGCGACTCCAACGCGCCCGCAATTGCCTCATCTCGGGACCAGCCATGCAGCGGCGTAAAACTTCCTCGCGCCGTTCTTGCGGCAACTGTTCAAGCTCTGGAAAACTGATGGTGATAGTTTGCATACGCGTTAATGCTGCCTGGTCATCAGTCACCGCCGCCCGAACGGGGGTTGGCCGAGGCCGGTGAGGTAGTTAGAGAACGGCACTGGGTGTTGGTGGCCGCGTTCAGGCGTTCGGAATGAATACATGTGATGGCGCACCTGCCTTGATTGCAAGGCCGCGGACTCCAAAAAGCTGTCTCCGGTACCAAATCAAAGTCGTGGGATTCGCCCTGCTGTTGGTTGCCGTTCACTTCGACTGATCGATAGAGCCTTGACCGGGTTCGCCTCCTACTTAACCAGCCGAAGTTTTCGGCACTAACCGAAGGATTATCAACCTTAACACCGTACCGATCAGATAAAACCAGACGAACCCGACTAGCATGTAAATTAGGCAGTCGATAGTCAGCCGAGTGACCAAGCTAAAATGATCGTGCAGTAGGTCGCGTAGCCGTTCCGCCCCGAATGAAGCTGGGACATCCACGAAATAGACTAATATTGGCAGCAACCCGTTCTTCTCTGGGTTCATGATGGCATACATAAAAACCACAAAAGTAAACACTACATTCAAAAGAGCTAAGATCCAAGGCAGCTTTTTCATAGCGTCAATCCACTATTGCATGACCTGTAACTTTCAATTTGCGAGATCGAACACTTCGGTAGCCGTCGCTGGTTGAACGGACCACTTTTGCGACAGCGCGTGCTCCTTACTGAGGTTTCTCAGTCTATGCCCGAGGTTCCCAGGCCAATAATAATCGTCGTCAACCGGAGCTCCGCCTTTGTGCAGCGCATCTGCAGAAGCATGCGCACAATTGGTATTCTTCTTGTTTTTCTTCCTGCTCAGTCAGTCCCAGCCCAGGCGGCTCGTTTGATCCTTAACGACTGCATGGAACGCCTCATCGTCCGGGACGTGAGCCTTGAAACCCCTATCCGGATCTCTTTCCGCTTTGCGGAGTGTTTCCAAATAATCCAGCGGCTCGTTCTTGCCGTGCCATCGATGTGGATCCGGGAACTGACTCAATATAATATTTCCGTCTCCCGCATTAACAATTGCAACGTGTCTGACAGATGGAACGTGACGATTCCAAGTCGCCACGCAAACTTCAATTAAGCCTAAAGGGTCCAGGCGATTGACTGGATCGTTTCCAACGTAGGTGCAGAGATCCCGCTCGCCTCTCTCGCGCAGAAGATCTCGGCTCAGCCACCTTCCCGTACCTGGATTGCAGTACCTGAGGCCGTAATAAGGAAAGTCGGACTGGTCGTCGGTGAATTTGGTCGAGAACCGGCACGGGTTGGCGGTAGCAGCTTGGTCTGGTGAATCGTACTGGCGGAGCCTGAGGGAGGAGTCTGGCTCGCGACGCTCCGTCCTCTGGTTCGCGCTGTTGTACAAATACGAATAATTAACCGCGGATGACGCGGATGCCACGGATGAGATGGCGAGCGACCGGTTCAGGAAATCGTCTGAGTTCGCGGTCGTCATGCGCGTCGTTGAATTCTGCTTGAGCATGATCGTGCTGACGAGTGGTGAATTCGCCAAATAGCCGTTGACAGCAGAATATGTGCCGTTGGATAAGCTGCTCAACCGTGAGGCCGCGTCGCAGGCGTACCGCTCGGCATAGACCGGCGACGCGGTGTTAGTGCTCAAGGCGAGCTGGCTGCTGTGGGTTCTTAACGGGCGCATTGTGCCGCCCTTTTAGAGCCTGTTTGGAAACTACGAGGGGCGCTGCGGCGAGGGATTTTGGCTGTGGCCAAGGCGGCCTTGGCCGCGCGCAGCGCCCGCAGCGGGCTGTGAGGAACGAGCCAACGCCGGCCACGGACAAAAGACCCGCCGCCCGGAGGGTTTTCGGGGAAAAGGCCGTCTGGCTTCGTTGCTCCTCAGTCGAAGATCCACCAGGGATATTCTCCTTCGTCGCGCCTCGCCATCCGGCCTTTTCCCCGAGGCGCGGTGTCAGGCTCGCTCATCCGGTGCTCTGCAAATCCCGGCAGAGTGCCCGGCCCGTCTGCAAAACGTCCTCATACTGCTCTCGGCTGAACGTGAAAGGACCGATCCGGTGATATCCGATCTGGGCGCCCAAGCAGGCTGGCGCAAAGTCGGACCAGAGGACGGTGGTTTCCGAACGCTGAACCCGCACGGTGATGGTCGTGCAATATGGGCTGCCGCAAAGGCACGCCAAAACGACCAACCGCTCATCGGCGAGCCGGGAGTGTTCCCGGAACACCGTATCCTCGCGTCCATAGCAGATGCTGCGGATTAGCAGGAGGTCGGCGCGGCCCCCGTGTGCCTGAATGAGGTCGATGAGGTTGCGGCCATTGATCTGCGGCTTGGTTTGGCTTGGGGTGTGTTTTAAAAATCGCCCGGTCAGGGGACCGGGCCTACAATGGGGCCAGAATCGCCGTGTTTCCTGGAGGCCGCGTGCCTTCAAGCGGCGCTTTCGTGGATTTTTAAAACACGCTCTCAGGCAGCAGATCCGTCCTGGCAAACGAACCAGGAGGCCAGTCACGGAGTGGGGGAAGACAATCGCCTCGGGAGCGAGCCGTCTGGTCCGAGCGAAGTTGCCCAAGGCCCGGAAGGAGCGAAATCCTCTTGCTTTCCGAACCAGGCTCTCCTCTGTGTGGAAGCGCCCCGGCATCCAAATTTCTCACTGTGAGAGATTTGACAAGTTGCACGACCAGAAGGGGTTAAGGAAGAAGGAAGAATGCAGAATGCAGAAAGCGGAGGTTGACCACGGATTACACGGATTCAGGCGGATAAAAGGGCTTTCGCATCCGCAGCCATCCGTGCCATCCGCGTCATCCGTGGTTACATTTTGCGGAATGCGGGCGCTGCGCGCGGCCACTCCGGGCGGCTCCAGAGGCCCCGGTGAACAACTTCGCAGGACCCATCCAAGGGAAGTCCGTGCGCTGCAACCCTTTGGGTGGACTCCGCAGTCATGTTGGGGCTGGAATGGAACCGATCCGTGACTCGGCTGGTCACATTGTAAAGAGTTAGCTGAGACATCGTCCTAAGTCCTTGCAGGCGTGGGGGTTATCAAATTTCTCACTGTGAGAAATTTGGATGCCGGCGGGCGGTTCCGAAGCGGAGACGATGAGGGGTCCGGGAGGTAGGGCGGGCTTCCAGCCTGCCGGTTCCCGGGGCATCCTGCCCCAAGTTTCTGGAAGGACGAGGAGATCGAACACCAACGCGCGGCTGGAAGCCGCTCGAACCGGCAGGCGGGGACGCCTGCCCTACGGCGCTGGGCATTCGGGGCGTGACCATTGGGAGTAGCTTCGCGGCAGAAACGGATGAGTAGCCCGGGAGGCCGCAGGATAGGCGACCGTTCGGGGGCGGATTGGCGCTCTCTCTTCCGGCGGCGGCGGCGGCGAGGGCCGGGGAGAGGAGTCGCGTTTTTATTGGATTTTCCCTCTCCCCAACCCTTATAGCCTTTCCAAAGTTATTCACCAGCGGCGAGGAGAGCCTTCGGAACCTCTCCCCGCAGCCGATGGTGAATAACTTTGCGTCGCGCATGGTGAAGCCCGTGAATAATTTCCCTTTTGGAGC
>WNGQ01000703.1_pt1 | contig 64888 bp, 69 predicted proteins | sample 5407661 | NCBI WGS metagenome assembly WNGQ01 (sample SAMN13153382, study PRJNA577476) | soil metagenome | isolation source: 60 cm soil or saprolite under Garry oak tree replicate 2 | place: USA:California | collected 2016-06-15
CTAGGCCGGAGGCGAAAAAACGGGATGAATCCGCGGGCGGTCGAACTCATCTCCCACGCGGTCCTGCCGGCCAGGATCCTGCTGATCGACGACGAGCAGCGGGTGCTGCGCTTCGTGTCGCGCGGTCTGCGGGCCGAGGGCTACGTGGTCGACTCGGCCGACAACGGGGCCGACGGCCTCCGCATGGCGCTCACCGCCGCCTACGACCTGATCATCCTCGACCTGCTCATGCCCGGCCTCGACGGTGAGAGCGTGCTCCGCAGGATCGCCCGCCGGCTGCCGTCCCAGCAGGTCATGGTCGTCTCCTGCCTGACGGCGACCGCCACCAAGGTGGGCTGCTTCGAGCAGGGCGCCGCCGACTACCTGGCCAAGCCGTTTTCGCTCGACGAACTGCTGGCCCGCGTCCGGGCGCACCTGCGGATCCTCGCCAGGACCAGGACCGCGACCAGGCTGGAGGCCGGGCGCCTCGGGCTCGACATGGTCCGCCGCGAGGCCGACAGCGGGTCCGGGCCGGTGCCACTTGCCGAGCGCGAGTTCCTGCTGCTCAGCGAGCTGATGCGGCATGCCGGCCAGACCGTCTCCAAGGAGCGGCTGCTGTCCTCGGTGTGGCAGTACCACTTCGACTCCGGGTCCAACGTGGTGGACGTCTACGTGGGGCGACTGCGGGCCAAGCTCGGCCCGCAGGTCATCAGGACGGTGCGAGGCAAGGGATACCAGGTCGATGGTGGCTGAGGGGGTCCGCGAGCGCTGGGACTGGCCGCTGCGCCAGTTCGGCTGGCTGGAGGTCGTCTGGGTCGGCTTCGCCGTCGCGAACCTGGTGGCCATGTGGCTGCTGCCGACCTGGGAGACGGTCCCGTTCCACTTCATCTGGATCAGCCTGACGCTGGTCTACGGCTTCCGGGTGTGGGACCTGGAGCGGACCGGCTGGGTGCTGACAGCGGTGGTCGTCACCACCGGCGCGCTGCTCCTGCACGAGGTCTCCGAGTCGTTCCAGCCGCCCGATGAGCTGACCGAGGTGCCGCTGATGGCGGCGGTGTTCCTGGCGATGGTCTGGCACGCGCGCCGCCGCGTGCTGGCGATGGAGCGCGAGCATGCGTCCTCGGAGGCGAACCGGCGGCTCCTTGAGGGACAGCGGCGGTTCGTGCAGGACGCCTCCCACGAGCTGCGCACACCGATCGCCATCGCCATGGGCCATGCCGACCTGCTGGCTCGTGAGATCCGCGATCCCGAGCTGGCCGAGGACGCCAGCATCGTCGTCGACGAGCTGCTGCGCCTGCGGCGCCTGGCCAACCGGCTGCTGCTGCTGGCCTCCTCCGCCGACCCCGACTTCCTGAGCAGATCGCCGACCGAGGTCGAGCCGCTGCTGGCCGAGGCGCGCAGCCGCTGGGCGCCCAGCGACCGCCGCTTCGTGCTGGAGCGCGGCGAGGACACCGTCGTGTTCGCCGATCCCGAGCGCCTCGGCACCGCCATTGACGCGCTCGTCGAGAACGCGGTGAAGCAGACCGAACCAGGCGACGAGATCCGGCTGGGCTCCAGGCGCGAGGACGGGGGCGTGGCGATCTGGGTCGCCGACACGGGTCCTGGCATCGCTCCCCAGCAGCTCGAGCCCATCTTCGGCCGCTTCGCCCGGTCCGACGAGGGGCGCAGCCGCGACCGTGGCGGCGTGGGCCTCGGTCTGGCGATCGTCAAGGCGATCGCCGAGGCGCACGGCGGATCGGTCCGGGTCCGCAGCTCGCTCGGCCGGGGCAGCGTCTTCGAGATCCTGCTGCCTGGCCCGCGGGCGCCGCTGGAGGCCGCGGCAAGGTGAGCAGAGCGCTCCTTGCCTGGACCTTCGACCCGATGGTGGTCGCCGGGCTGGCGGCCGCCGGCGTGCTGTACCTGCGAGGCGTGGCACGCGTGCGGCGCCCCGACCGCAAGCTCGTCAACCGCGCCGTCTGCTTCATGAGTGGCCTGGTGGTGCTCTGGGTCGCGCTGCAGTCGCCGATCGACACCTACGCGGGCGCGCGGTTGTCGGTCCACATGGTCCAGCACCTGCTGCTCACCATGGTCGCCGCGCCGCTGCTCGTGCTGGGGGCGCCGGTCACGCTGCTCCTGCGCGCGGCCACCCCGGCGGTCCGGCGGCGCTGGGTGCTGCCGGCGCTGCGCAGCTGGCCGCTGCGGCTGCTGACCGCGCCGGCGGTGAGCTGGGCGCAGTTCGCCCTGGTCCTGTGGGTGACCCATTTCTCGCCGCTCTACGAGGCGGCCCTTCGGTCGGCCGGCGTGCACGCGCTCGAGCACCTGCTCTACGTCGTCTCAGCGGTGCTGTTCTGGTCACCGGTCGCCGGCGTGGACCCCAGCCCCAGGCGCCTGTCGCATCCCGCACGGCTGCTCTACCTGTTCCTGGCCATGCCCCAGTCCAGCCTGCTCGGCCTGGCCATGTGGGGCACCAGCCGGGTGCTGTACCCGAGCTACCAGGCCGCGCTGGGGCCGGCGGCGCTCGGCGACCAGCGGCTCGCCGGGACCATCATGGGCTCGGCCGGCATGCTCGTGATGGTGCCCGCGCTCGGGCTGGTGCTGCTGGACTGGCTGGCCCGGGAGGAGCGCGAGGCCGCCAGGGTCGATGCCCTCAGCCGTGCTCGTGCCGCTGGCTGAGCACCTCGCGGAACCATCCGGCGGCGGCCGCCAGGGCGAGCAGCCCGCCGATGATCAGGATCCAGTGGCTGACGAGGACCCCCGCGACGAGCCCGGCGCCGGCCAGGGAGAACACCAGCGGCCAGATGGTCGGCCGCACCTCCTCGACCTGGTGACCTTCCGCCGGCGAATCCGCCATCCCGGCTCCCGCCGGAGCCGGCACCGAGACCGAGCCGGGCGGTCCGGTGCCCGCCCCGGTCTCCGGTGGCGGGGCGGCCGCGCCGCGCGGCGCCTGGGCGCCCGGCTCGGCGGCACGGTCCGCCGCCCTCACGGCTCGCCGGGCGTACAGGCCCACGTAGGCGAAGCCGCCGCCACCGACCAGCAGGAGCACGGCCCCCATCCGCTCATTGGCGGTGCCCGCATAGACCAGCCCTCCGACCAGCAGGTAGACGCCGAGCAGCAGAGCGATCCGCGCGTACAGCCTCACCTGGGCCCTCCCCGCTAGCCGCTGGTGTTGGTCAGGACGTAGAAGACGACGTAGATGACGATCCCGAGGACGACCACGAAGTTCCAGTACACCGCGGCCGCCTGGAGCGCCTGGTAGCGCAGCGCCACCAGCCTCCCGGTGATGCCCTGCACCGCGACCATCGCGAGCAGCACCACCCCGCCGGCCACGTGCGCCAGCCCCAGACCGGTCATCAAGTAGAAGAGCGAGGCGAAGATGCCGGCGTGGAGGCCGAAGCCGACCTCCGAGTAGCCGACCAGGGTCAAGATCACCGAGACGACGGTCGCCGCCAGCGTCGCAAGGAGCCAGCGGCCGACCGCCGCCCGGCGCCCGGCGCGAGCCGCCCGGATCGCGCCCTGGAGCAGCAGTCCCGACAGGACCAGGGCGGCCACCGCGGCGGTCGCCAGCCCCAGTGGTGGGGCGGGCGTATCGATCGGCGGCCAGACCTTCTGGTTCACGTAGGTGGTTACGTAGGCGCCGAAGAAGGCGGCGAAGAACATCGACTCCGAGGCGACGAACAGCACCATGCCCAGAACCGAGCTGGAAGTGCTGGCGACCGCGCGCTCGTCGGCGGGGGCGCGCTCGGCGGCGGCGCTCATGCCGAAGCCCCCGGGGCCGGTCCCTGGGCGGCCAGGCGCGCGTCGTAGGCGGGCCGGGTCGAGCGCACCGGCGGGAGCCGGTCGAAGTTGTGAGCCGGCGGCGGCGAGGAGGTCGCCCACTCCAGCGTGTAGCCCTGCCAGGGATCGGCCGGCGCGTTGCGCGGCTTGCGCAGGGTGACGATCACGTTGACCAGGAACACCAGCATCGAGACGCCGATCACGAAGGCGCCGAGTGTGGCCAGCGAGTTCAGGAAGGTCCAGCCGCGGTCCGGGGCGTAGTCAGCGATGCGGCGCGGCATGCCACGCAGCCCCAGCAGGTGCATGGTGAAGAACGTCAGGTTGAAGCCGACGAGCTGGAGCCAGAAGTGCCACTGGCCGAGCCGGCGGTTCAGCAGCCTCCCGCAGACCTTGGGGAACCAGTAGTACATCCCGGCCATGACGCCGAACACCGTGCCGCCGAACAGCACGTAGTGGATGTGGGCGACCACCCAGTAGGTGTCGTGAATGGCGAAGTCCATCGCCGGCGAGGCCATCCAGACGCCGTCGAGCCCACCGATCAGGAACATCGCGACGAAGCCGAGCGCGAACAGCATGGGCGGCTCGAAGCGGAGCTTGCCCTTGCGCATGGTCGCGAGCCAGTTGAAGAACAGCACCCCGGTCGGGATCGAGATCAGCTCGGTGGTCACCGAGAAGAACGGCAGCTCGACCTGGCCGGTGACGAACATGTGGTGCGCCCAGACGCTGAACGACAGCGCGGTGATCAGCAAGAACGACAGCACCACCCCGGTGTGGCCGAACAGCGGCCTGCCCGAGAACACCGGGATGATCTCGCTCACCATTCCCCAGGCGGCCAGGATCAGCATGTACACCTCGGGATGGCCGAAGAACCAGAACACGTGCTGCCAGAGCAGCACATCACCGCCGCGCCCCGGGTCGAAGAAGGTGGTGCCCAGACGACGGTCGGCGAACAGCATGATCAGCCCGGCGGTCAGCACCGGGGTGGCCAGCACCACCAGCAGCGAGGTCGCCAGCGTCGACCAGGTGAAGATCGGCAGCCTCGACATGGTCATGCCGGGGGCGCGCAGCCGCAGGATGGTGACGATGAAGTTGATCGCCCCGAGGATCGAGGCGGCCCCGGCCAGCATCAGCCCGGCGATCCAGAGGTCCTCGCCGGCGCCCTGCTGCACCGAGATGGGCACGTAGTTGGTCCAGCCCGAGGCCGCGGCCCCGCCCTTGACGAACAGGCCCGACAGGATCGTCAGCGCCGACACTGGCAGCAGCCAGAACGACAGCGCGTTGACGCGCGGGAAGGCCATGTCCAGCGCGCCGATCTGGAGCGGCACGAAATAGTTCCCGAACCCCGCCAGCACCGGGAAGATGAACAGGAAGATCATCAGCGTGCCGTGCAGGGTGAAGACCTGGTTGTAGGCGTGCACCGACAGGAGCTGCGTGCCCGGCCGCGCCAGCTCGGTGCGCAGCAGCAGGGCCATCACCCCGGCGACCGCGAAGACCGCGAACGAGTTCCAGAAGTACAGGATCCCGATCTTCTTGTGGTCGGTGGTGGTGAGCCACGCCAGCAACCGGGTCGCTGGAGATGGCGGCGGGGTGAGCGCTGGTCGTTGGACCTCGGTGATCGCCATGACGCCTCGCTATTTCACGATGAGCGTGCCCGACATGGACGGGCCGTGGATGGTGCACTCGAAGTAGTACCTGCCGGGCCGGAGCGGGCTGAGCTGGAAGGTCGCCGTCGACGGCCCGCTCACCGGCGGGCTCAGAAAGTACTTGACCTTCTGCTTGGGCGAATCGAAGACGCCGAAGGTGTGGTCGATGCCGGCGTCCTTGTTGGTCACCGTCGCCGACCACGGCTGGTCGTGCGGCACCGACAGGCAGGCGGTGTTCCACGAGGTGTTCTGCGCCACCAACTGCACCGAGGGCGGGCCGACGGGGCAGGAGACGTTGAGCGCCGCGGCCTTCTCGCTCTGGATCCAGGCGGCGTAGTCGGTCGGCGGCACCACCTTGAGGACGAAGGTCATCTTCGAGTGCCACAGCCCGCAGAACTCGGCGCACTGACCCGGATAGGTGCCGAGCTTGGTCGGGGTGAAGTCGAAGTCGTTGGGATACCCGGGAATGGCGTTGCGCATGAACAGCAGCGCCGGCACGTAGAACTCGTGCACCACGTCGCGCGACTGGAGGTGGATATGGATGGTCTGGTTGACCGGGACCTCCATCACCGCCGGCTTGACGAGCGTCTTGCCGCTGGACACCAGCCCCTCGTTGGCGTAGGTGAAGGTCCACTCCCACTGGAAGGCGTCGGCGTTGATGACCACGTCGGGATGTTTCTCGATGTGCTGGACGTAGCCGAGGGTCTGCTCGCCGAAGGGGAACAGCACGGCGATGATCACCGTGGGGATGGCGAAGAAGATGCCGAGCATCCTACCGCTGCCGGCGCCCTGAGGCGCCGGCAGGTCGTCGCGCTTGCGGTAGCGCACGACGCACCACAGCAGGTATGCCTCCACCCCGATGAACACCGGCGCCGCCAGGATGGCGATGCGCACGTAGAGGTCGTGGATGTCCTGGGCCTGGGTGCTGACGCCCTGCTGCGCGCAGCCCGTGAGCAGCCCGGCACCGGCGAGCAGCGCGGCGGCACCGCCGACACGACGTCGCATCTGCTCAGGTCACCGTGAACTGGTGGATCATCCCGATGGTGAGGTGGTTCGGCCCACCCTCGGGCTTGCCCTCCGGGGTGCCCGACTGCCAGCAGGCCATCGCGTAGGTGCCGGGTGGCAGCGAGAACACCCCGGCGATGGTCGCTCCGGTGCTCACCTCGCCGATCTCGCCGAAGTGCAGCCAGTCGTCCTCGGACTTGTCTCGCTTCTGCTTGGCGTCGTTGATGACGTCCTGGGCGCTCTTGCCGGCGGGCAGCCCGACCACCACCAGCTCGTGGACGATCGGGAAGGTCTCGTGGTTGCTGAAAGCGAACATCGCCGGGCCCGACTTGATCGAGTCGGGAAAGCCGCCGTATTTGAACTTCTGGACCGAGATGTTGTACGTCGTCAGCCCGCTGCCGGCGTCCGCGGCCGCCGCGGTCGGGGTCGTGTGGCCCTTGGCGCACCCGGCCAGCGCCAGCCCCAGCGCCAGCACGCACACCAGAACGACCGCTCTGCGTCCCACCCGTACCCTGAGGTTCATGAGGTCTCCTCGCCTGCGAGGGAGCGCGGAGTCATGCGCAGGCGGTACGGTACTGCCCCGAATTGCGAGGATCAGCAAGCTAACAACACTGTCATCGAGGCGCCGGCATCAGCGCTGGCCTGAGCAGGGTAGTGATCCGGTCGCATGACAGTTCTGTCATGTGGGGCCATGCGCTGGGGTGCTGTCAGGGTTGTCCCTGAGACGGCGCCGGGCGAATGGGGGAGCGCCGGCGCCGCGACCACCCGGCGGATCCGGATCACCAGCTCCAGCAGCATCCCTGGCCGGCTGGAAGGACACGGTTGCGCTCCCGCCCGGCCAGAGCGTGCGCTTCCTGACCAGGTTCAGCGACTACGCCGACCCGTCCACCCCCTACATGTTCCACTGCCACCTGCTCCGCCACGAGGACGAGGGGCTCATGGGCCAGTTCGTCGTCGTGCAGCCGGGCCAGACCCCCCGGCAGCCGCCGGCGCACCAGCACCAGGGCTGATCCGCCCTGGTCGCCAAGCTCTTGCGGCGGTGCGAGGTTGGACGCGCTTTGGGGGGGAACGCAGGAGTCGGAAACGATATCTGGTTTCCCTCCAGCGCCCGGACGGCGCGGAGGCGGCTTGAGGAGGCAACGTGATCGTTCTCGGCCTGATCCTGCTTATCATCGGGTTGATCGCCAAGATCTCCATCCTCTGGACGATCGGGGTCATCCTGCTGATCATCGGCGCCGTGCTGTGGCTCATGGGATCGATGGGCCGCGCGGTCGGCGGGCGCCGCCACTATTGGTAGCCGGGACCTGGCTGCTGGGATGATCGTTCAGCCAGCGCGGAGGTAGCCATGCGCATCGGGACGGCACTGCTCGTCATCTGGTTGCTCATCGGCGTCGTCGCGGCGAACCAGCGCGACTACTTCGCAGGATCTGACACCAACTGCGCAAAGCTCGGGACCATCGCGGTCACGGTCGTCGCCGGCCCCCTGAACTACGTCGGCGTCAACCCGAAGATCAAGTGCTCGACCCCACAGCCGTCGAAATAGCTCCCGACGAGGGTCAGCTCGCTCCGCTGGTATCCCGAGCCGGCTCGCTGCCATTGCCCGCCTGCGGCGCCAGCGCCGGCGCTGGCGCCGCAGGCGGGGTCGACACCACCTGCACCGGTGGGCCCGGCTGCTTGGCCTCGGGGTCCTTGTTCGGCAGGCTGTTGAGGATCGACTGCGCCCGGTCGTCGATGAAGCGTGTGCCGAGCTGCTGGGCGTAGCCGAACAGCAGGGCGTAGGCGAGGATCTGCCGCTGGGAGTCCAGCTCGGACAGTCCCGGCACGAAGCCGCCGCCGAGCAGCAGGATCCCCGCGACGGCGGTGAGCGAGCCTGAGGGCACCTTGAGGAACGCCAGCGCGATCGGGATGTCGTACGGCGTCGACGAGCCGCGGACGTTCCGGATGGCGAACGCCGCGGCCAGCGCACCCCCGAGCAGCCCGAGACCGGCGACGATCACGACGTCGCCCGCCGAGGGGTTCTGCCCGTCACCGCTGGGGCACACGGTGGTGGGGGCCGACGCGGCGCCTCCCGCGGAGCCCGTCTGATCACCGGCCGCGGTGACGGTCGGGCTGAAGCACAGCGGCATCGCGTAGGGCCGCGCCTGGACGACCAGGACCAGGACGATCATCAGCAGCGCGATCAGCGCCGCGCTGGAGATCAGGATGTTGCGGAAGCTCCGCACCCGCATGTGGAGCTGGTCGGAGGCGTCGTAGGTGATCTCCATGGCCTGCCGCAGGGTCGCCCCCTTAGTCGGGCCGGGGGGCATGGCGCTCAGCCGCTCGATCTCGACGCGGCGCGGGTCGTCGCTCCCCAAGATGGTCGCGGCGCGGGCGATCACGCTTGGCGCCAGCGCGTCGACCTCCTCTGGCCGCATCAGGTTGACCAGGAAGACCCTCGCGGCGTGGAGGCTCTGGTACGCGCGCTCGATGGAGGTGCCCCGCCAGCGGTCCAACGGCCCCCGCCAGCGCCAGCGTCCCCGCCGCCGCGTGGCGTGCCTGGCCGAGGAGATCAGCCCCTCGATCGCTTGCTGGGTCGCCTTGCGGTTCTCGTCGAGCGGCTCGGCGGCCAGCGCCACCCGCATGCGGTGCTCGATGCTGTCGGCCTCGACGGAGGCCTGGATCGCCCACTGCTCGGACCACAGTGAGGGTGTCTCCTCGGCGGGTTTGGTCATGGCGCACCCCCTTTGGCCCCGATTGTGCTTCTCTTGCTGGGACTCTAACGCGACGCGAGTCAGACGTCGACATCGAGCACATGGTCCCGCTCGCCGAACTGTGGCGCGGACGGCTCAGGCGTGGACCGGCGGGCGGCGGTCCGCCCAGGGGCTCGCCTGCTCGAGCTGGGCGGCCACGCGCAGCAGCAGGTCCTCGCGGCCGTAGGCGGCGACGAGCTGGGTGCCGACCGGCAGGCCGTCGACGCTCCAGTGCAGCGGCAGGTTGATCGCCGGCTGGCCGGTCATGTTGAACGGGATGGTGTAGGCGACCTCGACGACCGAGCGGGTGACCGGCCAGAACGGGTTGTCCGGCTGCGCCGCGAACTCGCCGAGCAGCGGCGGCGGCTCCGAGATCGTCGGCGTGAGCAGCAGGTCCCAGCCCTCCGCCCACCAGCCCTGCACCCGCGAGGAATACTGGTGGAGCGCGGAAAGAGCGGTGACGAACTGCGTGCCGCTGACCCCGCGGCCGACCTCGGCCACCGCCCAGGTGGCGGGCTCGACGTCGTCCGCGGTGAGCGGCCGGCCAAGGAGCTGGCCCCACCACTCCAGATCCAGCGCCGTCCAGGTGCCGTAGCAGGGCAGGAACGCCTGGCTGATGTCGGGGTCGGCCAGGGCCTCCGGGTGGCGAGGCTCGACCGTGTGCCCCAGCGACTCCAGCAGACGCGCGGCCGCCTCCGCGGCGGCGACGCACTCGGGATGGGTCGCGACCGAGAGGTCCGGCGCGCTGGTCATCACGCCGATGCGCAGCCTGCCGGGGTCGGCGCCGACCTCCTCGAGGTAGGGCCGCGCCGGCGGGGGCGGCGTGTGCAGGTCGCCGGGGCACGGCCCCGCGACCGCGTCCAGGATCGCCGCCGTGTCTCGCACCGAGCGGCTGACCGCCAGCTGCACGGCCATGCCGCCCCATCCCTCGGCCACCTCGGGCCACAGCGGTACGCGTCCGCGGCTGGGCTTCAGCCCCACCAGGCCGCACTCGCTGGCGGGGATGCGGATCGAGCCGCCGCCGTCGCTGGCGTGCGCGACCGGCACCATCCCGCTGGCGACCGCCGCGGCGGAGCCGCCGCTGGACCCGCCCGTCGAGCGGGTGAGGTCCCAGGGGTTGTGGCACGGCCCGTAGGCCTCGCTCTCGGTGGTCGGCACCAGGCCGAGCTCGGGGAGGTTCGTCCGGCCGAGGCAGACCAGGCCGGCCGCGCGGAACCGCTCGGTGACCACGCTGTCGTGGTCGGCGACGTAGCCCTGCCTGCGCGCCGCCTTGACCCCCGCGGCGTAGGGGTCGCCGCGCGACAGCGCCCCGAGGTCCTTCAGCAGGAACGGCACCCCGCGCAGCGGGCCCTCTGGCAGCTCGCCGCCGGCAGCGGCGCGGGCCTTCTCGAACAGCCGCGTGACCACGGCGTTCAGCTCGCCGTCGAGTTTCTCGATCCGCTGGATCGCGGCGTCGACCAGCTCCCTGGGCGAAGCCTGCCCGCTGGAGACCAGCTCCGCCTGGGCCGTCGCATCCATGAATGCCAGCTCGTCGGCCATGCGGGCGCGTCCTTTCTCCCGTCCGTCACCTGCCTTCAGCCTTCAGCCTACGGCGTCCCCGGACAGCCCGGGCGCCGTCGGGGCACGGTGAAGCGAGCGTCCAGCTCGGTCACCGGCCCCTTGCCTGCCAGCACCTGGCTCCTCTGGATGGGTCAGAGCTTGACGCCGTAGGTGCGCTCCAGCTCCTCGATCCAACCGTCCTCGATGGTCAATCCGTAGTCCCGTGCCAGACCGTAGTACCGCTCGGCGGGGTCGTGCCGCGCCAGGAGCGGCGCCAGCGCCTCGAAGTACTGCTCCAGCCCGGCGGGCGACAGGACCTCGAGCACCTTGGCGGGGGTGCTCTGGGCATTCCACATGGCGTGCGGCGTGCCGCGGGGCTTGACCAGGTACGAGCCGGCGCCGGCCTCCAGCACCTGGTCGCCGACGCGCACTCCGACCGTGCCGGCCAGGATCAGCGAGTACTCGTCCTCGCGGGAGTGGTTGTGCGGCTTCACCAGCGTCCCGGCGGGGATCTCGACCTCCATCATGGCCAGGCCACCCCCGGAATCGGCGGTGACGACCTTGTACTCGAAGCGCACGCCGAACAGCATGACGGTCTTGCCGTCCCCGGGCGCCACCAGCTTTGGCATCGGAGGGCTGGACATCGCGGACCTCCCCTCAGGACTCGTCGGGCTCCATCGGCCGGCCCTGCCTGTACATCTGTGGCGGCTTGACGCCGGCCGACTGGCCGCCGTCGACGGGCACGACGATGCCGGTCACGAACGAGGACTGGCCCGAGCACAGCCACAGGACGGTGTCGGCAACCTCCTTCGAGGACCCGACTCGCCGCATCGGCGTCGACAGGCTCGCCTGGCGTTGCGCCTCCTCGCCGGCGGCTTCCAGGTGGTGGGTGAGGATCGGCCCGGGAGCCAGGGCGTTCACGCGGATGCCCTGGTCGGCGTAGTCGAGCGCGGCGACCTTGGTCAGGCCGATGATCCCGGCCTTGCCGGCGACGTAGGCGGCCAGGTTGGCCACGCCCTGGAGCCCGCCCAGCGAGGCCATGTTCACGATCGCCCCGCCGCCCGAGCGCAGCATCGCCGGGATCTGGTACTTCATGCCCAGGAAGGTGCCGCGGACGTTGATGCGGATGCCGAGGTCGAACTCCTCGGGGTCGATCTCGGCCAGTGGCGCCGGCATGGGACCGTCGGTGGCGTTGTTGAACGCGAAGTCCAGGCGGCCGAAGGTGTCCTCGGCCCGCCGGACCAGCCGCTCCACCGAGTCCGCGTCGCCGGCGTCGGTGGGAACCGGCAGCGCCTGGCCTCCGTCCTTGTGGATGCCCTCGGCGACCTCCTCCAGTGCCTGCTGGTTGCGTGACGCCAGCACGACCGAGGCGCCGGCCTGCGCGAACGCGCCGGCGGTGACCGCCCCGATGCCGCGACTTGCCCCCACGACCAGGGCGACCTTCCCGGTGAACGGCGGATGGATTGGTGTGGTGCTTGCGGTGGTCATCTCGCCCCCAGTCATCGTCTCGGGTTCGTCGGAGCCGGATCAGCTCCCGGGCGGTGCCGCGATGGGGCTGAGGTGCATGCCCACGATCCGCCAGGGGTCGTCCGCGCCGTCCCGCACCGCGACCTGGGTGACCCGGAACCGGCCAGAGGCGTCGTGGCCCTGGTAGGTCGTTTCCTGGACCTGGGTGCCCACCACCAGCGCGCTGTCGCCGAGGACGCGCACGCTCGGGTCCTGCCATCGGAAGGCGGTGTGCCTGAGGTCGCCAACCCGGCGGGGCTGGACCCACTGCCGCTTGTCGAGCACGAAGCCGAGCGGGCCGACTCCGACGAACTCCTCGTGGAGGAGCGCGTCGAGGGCGTCGGCGTCGCTGTGCAGCTCGGCCTCCGCCCAGCGCTGCCCGAGGTCCAGAAGCTGCTGCGTTTCCTTGCTGGCCTGGTTCATGGTTACCTTCCTTTCGATCGAACCGAACGGGATCCGGCGGCCCGCGCCATGGCCCGCAGGTCCTCGAAGGTCATCGCGGGCCCGGGCAGGCGCGCCTTCGAGGGATTGGAGGACCGCAGCCCGGCCAGGACCAGGTCGAGGTGGCGGTGGGCCAGCCGCTCATTGACCTCGGGCGGGAACGGTCCCGGCAGCGGGCGGGTCAGCCGCACCAGCACCAGGCCGATGTCGCCGGAGGCAACGTCCGGGCGCAGCGAACCGTCGGCGTGGGCGCCGGCGATGATCTGGTCGAGCGGCTCGACCGAGGCCCGGCGGGCGGCGATCAGTTCCGCGTCCTGGTCCATCTCGAGCTGCGCGACGACCACCGGCATCGCGGCGGCGATGCGCAGGTCGAGCGCTCGGTGCATGTAGCGGGCGAGCGCCGAGAAGGCGTCGGGCTCGTCGGCCAGCGCGGTGCTGCCCTCGTGGGCGGACCGGCGGAGCAGGTCGAGGGCGACCTGCCGGAGCAGCGCGGGCCGGTCCGGGAAGCGCCGGTAGAGGGTGCCGATCCCGACACCGGCCCGCCGGGCGATGTCGTCGAGCGGAGCGTTGGCGCCCTGTTCGATGAGGGCGTCGCGGGCGGCATCGATCAGCCGCTCGCGGTTGCGCAGGGCGTCCGCGCGCATCCGCCGTGGCTGGGCGGGGCTGGTGGCGCCGGCCTCCAGTGACACGGGTCCTCCCTACAGACGGAGGAATCTCCTCCGCTTCCTCGCGCAGAGAGTACCACCGAACCGGAGAATACGCCTCCGTTTGCCGGCTGGGGGCGGCGCGGCGGGTCAGCCCCGCCTACACCGCCACGAGCGCGCGGTCACCCGCCAGCCGCGCGTCCACGACCCGGTGCCCGAACGGCGTGAGGGCGAGCCGGGCCATCTTCATGCTGGCCACGCCCAGCGGGATGCCGATCACCGTGAGGCACAGCAGCACCCCGAGCAGCAGGTGCGCCAGCACCAGCACCGCCCCGCCGAGCACGAACCACAGCACGTTGCCGATCGTGGACAGCGCCGTGTCACGACGGGGGTCGCGGACCACCGCTCGGCCGAACGGCCACAGCGCGTACCCGGCCAGCTTGAACGAGGCGATCCCGAACGGGATGCCGATGATCGTCAGGCAGTTGGCCACCCCGGCGGCGACATACCCGATCGCCAGCCAGAAACCGGCCAGCACCAGCCACAACACGTTTCCGATCGTCCTCATCCAAGCCCCCTGGACCCGCGGTACCAGCCAGGATGGTCTCTCCATGCGCCTCCGGAGGGAATAGTCCATTCCGGCGACCCGCCGGACGATGTCGTCGCGGAGCAGCGCCGCGGCGGTGAGCGCCTGTGGTCGATTTTCTGGTGCCTGCCAGGGTAGGTTGCGAGGATGGCACGGGATGGTTCTCGCTCGGCGAACAGGGCGCAGGCTGTTGGCTTCGCCTCCGCGCTGGGTGGCCTGGCCGGGGCCGCTCTCAGCGGTCATCGGGGGAGGCGGGCGGCCGCCATCGGGGCGATCGTGGGCGCGGTCGGTCTGGGAGCGTCGGAGGCGGTGGCCCGGGCTCGGCAGCGTCCTGGCGAGATTCCGGCGCTCTGGCAGCGGATCCTGGCCAGCTCCGCGCTGGCTGCTGCGCTGGGGTGGGCGGCCGAGCGCCTCACCGGCGCCGGGCCCGTCGCGGTGGGAGCGGCGGCTGGGGCGGCCGCCGGGGCGCTCGGGCTGCGTCCGCAGAAGGTGGCGTTGGGCCCGCTGGTGGGCGCCGCGGTCGGCCGGACGCTGGCTGCGCGAGCGCGCCCGGTGCAGGGATCGGTCGTGGCCAGCAGCACTGTCCTCGCCTACCGGGTGCTGTCGGCGCTGCTGTTTCGGGACGCCCAGGTGCGCCTGCTGGCCGAGCGGGTCCCAGCGGCAGACCTCCCCTTCGTCGTGCCGCTGGAAGCACGGACCCGCTATGTGGGGACCGGCTACGTCCGCGAACTCGCCGAGGTCCTCGGCGGCACCTACCTCGCCGACGCACCCGACGTGGGGATCGTCGCCTCGCTCGACGAGCTGGCCGGGCCGGGGTTCGCTCCCGCCGGCGTCGATCCGCGGGTCCGTGAGTTCTACGAGCACACCACCCGATTCACGCTCGACATCATCCCGGAATGGCGTCTGTGGGTGCGTCCGGGCTACCTGCTGTACCGGACGCTGGTGGCCCGCCCGCTCGGCCAGGCCAGCGTGCCCATGAACCAGCGGGAAGCGTTGCGAGGGATTCGCAGCCGCATCGACACCATTCGTCTTGCCCAGGATGATGGCGTGGCCGTCCGCGGCTGGATCCGGTCCTTCGTCGACAACGACGAGCCGATCTACGTCGGCATCTATACCACCTACCGCCATGACGGGCGCGGGTATGTCAGCGTCGGCTTCCCGCTTCCCCAGGCGAGTTTTACGGCCACCCTGGTGCCGCATGCTCGCCCAGGCGGCGGCCTGGTGCTCACCAGCCGCAGCGAGCTTGGCCAGGCTGGCCACTACCTGACCTACATCGACCCGGCCACCAGGGAGCTGACCACGCTGGCGGTGCAGGGCTTCGCCGAGCAGCTGGACGTCTACGTCGAGGACGACGAACTGCGGGCCGAGCACGCCTTCTGGGTCTTCGGGTTTCCCTTCCTGGTGCTCCACTACCGCCTGCACCGCAAACCCGCCCCCACGGCACCGTGATGATCGACCGGCCCGGTGTGGCCACTACTCGATCGTGCCGTAGCTGGGCTTGCCGGCAGGACGGTAGACGTGGACCGCCACGCCGGTGCTGGTTGTCCGGACCTCGACCAGCGAGAGCGCTGTCGGGGTGACACTGTCGCCGAACAGCCGGCGGCCTTCACCCAGGACGACGGGGTAGACCCACAGCCGGTACTCGTCGACGAGCCCGTTGTCGATCAGCGTGCGAGCCAGCGTGCCGCTGCCGTGCACCTGGAGCTCGCCGCCGGGACGCTCCTTCAGCTTGGCGATCGCCTCGACCACGTTGTCCGAGATGACAGTGGTGTTCTGCCAGTCGGGCTTCTCCAGCGTGGTGGAGACGACGTACTTCGGCAGAGGGTTGAGCCGGCTCGCCACCGGGTCGTTCGGGTCGGTCTGGTGCGGCCAGTACGACACGAAAATGTCGTAGGTCCGACGCCCGAGCAGGAACGCCTCTGCCTTGCCGAACCACTCACTCACGAAACGGCCCATGTCCTGGTCGGCGTACGGGACCAGCCAGCCGCCCTGCGTGAAGCCACCGCTGGGGTCCTCCTCGGGGCCGCCCGGGCTCTGCATCACACCATCGAGCGACAGGAAGGTCGTCAGCGTCAGGTCCATCGTGTGCTCCTCTGCGATTCGGCCCGCGGTTCGGACCGGGGCCTTGAGTCTCTTACCGACAAGTTCTGTTGTCAAGATAGACGGAGTATTCGGCGGCGCCCCGGCGCTGGCTGGCGTACCGCCCAGCCGGCCCTGGCGGGGCCCGAGCGGCAAGGTATCGTCCTGACGACGATCGCACCCGACACGGGCCTGCGCGCATGGGCGAGGCGGGCCACGATCGTGTGCGTGGCGGTGGCGAGACCAATCGGCAGCGATATCGTCCGGCCACGGGTGACTGAGGAGGCGAGATGGCGGCGATCCGCCCCGCGACGGCGGGAGACGTGCCTGCGATGGTCGACCTCGTGCGTGGACTTGCTGCCTACGAGCGGGCCGCCGGCCAGGTCGAGCTCACGCCCGAGCCGCTGGAGGCCGCTCTGTTCGGCGACCACCCCGCGGTGTTCGCCCACGTCGCCACGGTCGAGGGCGAGGTGGCCGGCTTCGCGCTGTGGTTCGTCACCTTCTCCACCTGGCTCGGTCGCCACGGCATCTACCTCGAGGACCTGTACGTGAAGCCCGAACACCGTGGCGAGGGCCTCGGCAAGGCTCTGCTCGCCGAGCTGGCCCGCGTCTGCGTCGAGCGCGGCTACGGCCGGCTCGAATGGAGCGTACTGGACTGGAACACGCCCGCGGTGGACTTCTACCGCGCCCACGGCGCGACGCCACAGCAGGAGTGGACGGTTTTTCGCCTCACCGGCTCCCCGCTCCGCCAGCTCGCCGGCATCCAGTAGCCGTCCCTACGAGCGCGATCTGGCATCCGGGCGGATTACCTGTTGCGGGCGATCCGCGGCAGGGGGCACGATGCGAACCCGCTTCCTGATCCTCTACGGCATTCTGTCGATATCTCTCTCCCCAAGGACGCCGACAACCGAAAGCTACCTTGTGCCCATGCCGGCGTGAGCCACAGCGATCGGAGGTGTCGAAGACAAGAGGCGACGATCATTCGGACTGGCGGCCTCCACCTCTCACCGTTCGGAGAAGGGATACAAGATGGTCTCCCCGAGTGTCCATTTCAAGCGACGTCTCGCCGTGATGGCCGGGATCGTCGCGCTGCTCGTCCTGGTGCCTGCGGCAGGCGCTTCGGCCGCGAGCGCCACCAGGCAGGTCCAGGCGCTCGACGACTGCGACCCGGCGACCTTCAACGCCGTGCTCGGCGCGGGCACGTGCGTGAAGAACGGAACGACGACCTTCTCGGAGTTCGTCGCACAGCTCCTCGCGCAGGGTCGCGCCCCGGCCTGGCGGTTCGCACCAGGGCAGCTCCGCCTCGACGCGGGCGGAACGCTGACGGCCCACAACCGCGGCGGCGAGGACCACACGTTCACCGAGGTCGCCAGCTTCGGCGGCGGCTGCATCGCCGCCCTCAACGGCCTCCTGGGGCTGTCACCGGTGCCGGAGTGCGCGGGGTTCCCCGGCGGAGCCTTCGCGGCGACGACGGTTGCGCCCGGCGGCACCGTGACGACGTCACCGCTTTCGCCCGGAGTCCACCGCTTCGAGTGCCTCATCCATCCCTGGATGCGGACGACGGTGACCGTCCTTTGACGATCCTGACCGGGGCGCGCGAGCGCCCCGGTCACCCCGTCCAGGGCCGACCGTGCGCTTGGCGGCGCGCCTGGTTAGAGGTTGAAGGCGGTTCGCATGCTCTTTGTCGACGGGTCGGCGGCGTGCCCCAGGTTGGCTGGCAGGCCGAGGAGCTGCTCGGTCGTCTTGAGCAGGCTGTAGTGGTCGAACAGGGTGTCGGAGCGCGTGGACGCTCGGGTGGTTGGCGAGACGACCACCGTGGCGACGTGGCAGCCGGGCTCGGTGGTGTTGCGGGCGCAGTCGCCGCTGCCGCCGCTGTCGCCTTCGTCCCAGGTGAGCACCAGCACGGTGCTGGCCCGCTGGTAGGCGGGGCTGGCCAGGATCCGGGGGACCCAGGTCACCAGCCAGTGGTCGCCGGTGCGGACCGGGCAGTCGTGGGTGTCGTCGCAGAGGTTGGGAGTGATGAACGCGAAGTCCGGCAGGCTGCCGCTGCGCAGGTCACGGGCGAGGTTGCCGGAGGCGCCGCCCATCGGCAGGTCCCAGCGTGCGCAGTCGGCGGCGATCGGGGTGTAGTAGACCGCCGGGTTGTGCCTGGCGGCGTAGGCGCCGCTATCGGTGCGGGCGCAGTTGGCGGGCATCGACTCCTGGTAGGCACGCCAGCTCTTGCCGGCCGCCCGAACCTGGGCGAACAGGCTCGGCGCGTTGGTGGAGCAGGCGTCCGGCTGGCAGTCGCCGCTGGCCAGGATCTGCCCCGAGGTGGCCGCGAGGTAGTTGGGCAGCGAGGGATGGGTGATGTTGTGGTAGTTGGTGGCCAGCCCGCACCTGGAGATGAGGGTGCTGTTCTCGTACGGGGCCTGGGGATTGCCGACGACGTGGCGGTAGTCGCGGTTCTCCATCCAGATCCAGATGACGTGTGCCCAGGTCGCCGGGGGATGGTCGAGGCCACCGCAGATGGGGCGGCTGGTCGGCGGGGCCGTGGTGCCGGGCGAGGTGGGAGCGGGTTGGGCGGTGGTCGGGCTGGTTGGCGTGGAGGGGCTCCCTGGGGAGCTGGAGCAGCCGGCCAGCAGCAGCCACAGCGCCACGGCGACGGGCCCGAACCGCCTTCCCGGGTGGCGCATCAGGGAGTTCCGGTCATCGGTTGGCCCATCTGCCGGTGTTGCTTGAACGTGCCGCAGTCAACCCGAGCCCGTGTGAGGGTTCGATGAGCTGCCGACCACCACGGCCGCGCAGAGAGCCCGGCGCTACCCGGGCGAGCCGAGCAGGACGATCGCTCTATCCGGCCGTCGCCGAAGTGAACCCGAGCCGGCCCGCCTCCCCGGCCAGACGGCGGCTGGCGGCATCGGCTTGGGTGCGACGCAGTGTCCCGGCGGCGACCAGCCGGTCCAGCACGTGCCGCTGACGCTGCTCGGCCGCGGCCAGGTGCACTTTTGGATCGTAGGCGGACGGCGCCTGCACCAAGCCGGCCAGCAGGCTCGCCTCCCCCCAGCTCAGCCGGGCTGGCGGTTTGCCGAAGTAGCCCTCGCTGGCCTGCACGACCCCCCAGTGCCCATCACCGAAGTACACCGAATCCAGGTACATCCGCAGGATCTGCGCCTTGGAGTAGCGCAGCTCCAGCTTGATGGCCAACCCCACCTGTTCCAGCGTGCCCCACAGCCCGCCGCGATCGCCGGTGTACACCCGTTTGGCGAGCTGCTGGGTGATCGTGCTGCCACCCTGGTCCTGCCAGCCCCTGCCCCGCAGCCCGGCCCACACCACCCTGACGACACTTTGCGGGTCGACGCCGTGGTGCGCGTAGAAGCGCCGGTCCTCCACCGCCACGACCGACTCGGCCACCCTGCTCGGCGGCGGGAGCGCCACGCTGCGGCCCCCGTGCTCCCGCAGGATCGCCGCCACCCGCCCCTGCGCGTCCCCGACGCCCGGTACGGCCGCCAGCAACACCGCTCCCGCGATCACTGCCGCCACCACTGTGCACCCGGCCACCAGCAGAGCCAGCAGCGCCACGCGCCGCCAGCGATGATGGGTCTTGGCGCGGCGGGCCGCGGCACGACCAGAGATCAGCACGACTCGCCTCCCCGAAGTGGCCGCGCCACAGCGTCAGGTACCCACGGTGAGACGGCGATGAGGTCCCGATCCGCGGTGAGACGGCGGTGAGACGGCGATGAGGTCCGATTCCGCGGCCGTGGGCTCGAGGACCGGTCCGCCTGTGGGCCGCCCGGGTCGAGCGGCCCCGCGGGTCGTGCGGGGGACTGCTTGCGTTTCGCGCGGCGGAGCACCTAGACTGCGCGAGCGTCCATTTAGGTAGGCCTAAGATTCGTCCTCAAGCCCTCTCTGGAGCGGTGTCATGTCCACCTCGCAGACCGTCCTGCTCGGCGCCATCGCTGGCCTCACCATCTTCGTCGGCCTGCCGCTCGGGCGGGTCCGCGCCCGAGGTCGACGCGGCAGGGCGTTCCTCAACGCCGTCTCCGGGGGCATCCTGGTGTTCCTGCTGTTCGACATCCTCGCCCACGCCACCGACCCGGTCGAGGAAGCTCTGACCCAGGCCAAGAGCGGGGACGGAAGCTGGGGGCGGTTCGCCGGGCTCGGAGTGGTCTATGCCGTCGGCTTCGGCGTCGGCCTGCTGGCGCTGTTCTACCTCGGGCGCATGTGGGGACGCGGTCGCGAGCCCCGTGCCAGCGTCGGGCCGGGGGCGATGGCGACCGCCGAGACGGCGTCCCAGCTCACCACCCGGACCGCCGCGCTGCGGGCCGGCATGTCGATCGCGGCGGGCATCGGCCTGCACAACTTCTCGGAGGGCCTGACCATCGGCCAGGCGGCCCACAGCGGCGAGATCTCGCTGGCCGCCCTGCTGATCATCGGGTTCGGGCTCCACAACACGACCGAGGGCTTCGGCATCGTCGGGCCGCTGGCCGCCGCGGGCGTGCGCGGCTCCTGGGGCTGGCTGGCGCTCGCCGGCCTCGTCGGCGGTGGGCCGACCTTCCTCGGCACGATCGTCGGCACCTCGTTCGACTCCCTGTTCGTCTACGTCGGCTGCCTTGCCCTGGCCGCCGGGGCGATCCTGTACGTCATCGGCGAGCTCCTGCCAGCCGGCCGGCGCCTGTCGTGGGAGACGACCCTCTGGGGCCTGCTCGTCGGCGTGATGCTCGGCGTGGGCACCGAACTGGTGGTCGCCGTCGCCGGCGGTTGAGCTCCCGCTCGTCGGCTCTCACCGGGGTCTCATGCCCGGTTGAGTTGGGTCGAGCAGTCCAATGCTGGCCCGTATCCGAGTTGCTCGAGGTGGTCGCTGATGCGCCGGTGGTCGCTGGCCTCACGGCGGGCCTTCCTGGCCTTGGCCGGAGCGGGTCTGGCCGCCGCGGTCGCCGCCTGCCGTGGCCAGCCGCAGCAGCACGACCGGGGCGCCGCGGCGGGCAGTCGCCCCGCCACGCCGGCGAGCACTATCCCGCGGGCTTCCCGTGCCCCCAGTTCCACGGTGCCGCCGGCTGCCGGGCCGGCGCGGGTGGTGTTCCACGGTCCGCGCGACGGGCGCCAGGTCGCGCTCACCTTCCACGGCTCAGGCGACCCCGCGCTGGTGGCGCGGCTCCTCGACGAGGTCGCGCGGGAGCGCGTGCCGATCGCCGTGTTCGTGGTGGGCCAGTGGCTGGAGCGGCACCCGGAAATGGCGGCCCGCATCCTCGGCGGCGGTCACGAGCTGGACAACCACACATACACCCACCCGCAGCTCGGCCGGCTCGGACGCGCCGGAGTGGACCAGGAGGTCCGCCGCTGCCGAGCCGTGCTCGAGCGGCTCGCCGGCGGCGGGCGCTACTTCCGTCCGTCCGGTATGACGACGCCCACGCCGCTGGTCCTGGCCGCCGCCGGCGCGGCCGGGTATCCCCTGGTGGTGTCGTTCGACGTCGACCCCCGCGACTACGCCGACCCCGGAGCGACGGCCGTGGCCGCCAGGGTTGCCGCCGGGCTGGCACCCGGGGCGATCGTGAGCCTGCACACCGGCCACGCCGGCACCGTGGCCGCCCTGCCGCACATCGTGGCGGCGGTCCGCGCCCGCGGCCTCGAACCGGTGCCGCTCCACCAGCTTCTCGAGCACGAGAAGCGGCGCTCCTCCGGTGGTTGAGTCGTAGCCCGGCTACACCCGCAGAAATGCCAGGACGGCGAGGACGCGGCGGTGGTCGTCGGGGGGTGGCGGTCAGGTCGAGGCGGGTGAAGATGCTGCGCACATGCGCCTCGACGGTCTTGGGGCTGAGGAAGACGCTGGCAGATGGCCTGGTTGGAGCGCCCTTCGGCCATCAGTGCCAGCCTCTCCCCGCCCATACCTCGCAGGACACGGACAACAGCGTGCGGGGGTAGCAATCGGCCATGACCTCTGTCACCATCATAGATGGATAGATGGTGTTGAACGGTTGAAGGGAGCCACAGCATGCATCCACAACGCAGCGCCGTCGTGGTCGACGCCCCGTCGAACCTGGGGCTCCGGCCGGCTTCGCCGGACACGATCCCGGGTTGTTGGCGCCTGCCGGAGGCGCTGCGACGAGAGGGGATCGTGGCACGGCTGGCCGCCACCGACGGCGGTCGGGTCGGGCCGCCCGCCTACACTCCGGACCATGACGCCACCGGCACCCGCAACGGCCTGGCGATCGCCGGCTACTCGGTGATGCTCGCCGACCGGCTGGGCGAGGTGCTGGACGCCGGCGGGTTCCCTGTCCTGCTGGGCGGCGACTGCAGCATCCTGCTCGGCGCGATGCTGGCGCTGCACCGCCGTGGCCGCTACGGCCTGGCCTTCGTCGACGGTCACCTGGACTTCCGGCACCCCGGCAACAGCGCGCAGCTCTCCGCGGTCGCCGGCGAGGACCTGGCGGTGGTCACCGGCCGGGGTCCCCAGCCGCTGGCCGACCTCGAAGGCCGCCGGCCGCTGGTGCGCGACGCCGACGTGGTGGCCCTTGGCCACCACGACCCCGACCCGGCGTGGTACCAGGACGTCACCACCGCGACCGCGATCACCGTGATCGACGCCGACCAGATCCGCCGCGACACAGCCGCCGAGGCGGCCGCCAACACCCTTGCCATCCTGGGAGGCCGTGGCCTGGACGGTTTCTGGGTCCACGTCGACGTCGACGTGCTCGACGGCGAGCTCATGCCAGCGGTCGACAGCCCGGAACCGGGCGGCCTGGACTACCAGGAGCTGACCACCCTGCTGCGGGCGCTGATCGCCTCCGACCTCGCCGTCGGGGTGGAGCTCACGATCTTCGACCCCGACCTTGACCGCGACGGTCACCTCGCACGGGAGCTTGCGACGGTGGTCGTCGACAGCTTGTCCCGGCTCCCGACGGACGTCCAGCAGGGAGGCTGACTGGCCGCGCCGCCCTATCGGGTCCACCAGAGCACGGAGGCGGTCGGGGTGGCGGGCGACCCAACGGCCGCCCAGGCGGTTATGACGGTCTGGCGGAGAGGTCGGTGCACGACCGCAGGGCGGCCAGGCGTGAGCGGGCCTTGGCGGCGGCCGGGCCGTCCAGCGGGATGGGAACGGCTTGGCGGATGACGGCCGGTGTCCAGGCCGTGCGCGTTACTCGCCCCGCGGTTACCGTCAGGGTCAGCACGCCGGTGGTGCGGTTGGAGGTCGAGAACCAGTTCCACCAGTAGAAGTTGCCGAGCCCGTAGGCGACGTAGGTGTTGCCGAGCCAGCCGCCGCCTTGCAGGGTGTGCGCGTGGGTGCCGACCACGATGTCGGCTCCGGCTCTTGCCAGCAGGTGCGCGACCTGGCGCTGCGGGCCGGTCGGGCACGGGTTGCCCTCCTCACCCCAGTGCAGGTAGACGACCACGGTGTCGGCCAGCGCACGCGCCCGCTGGACCGCTGCGAGCAGGCGCCGCTGGTCGTGGGTGGCGGCAAGGCCTGGCTTGTGGGGGCCTGCCGTCCACGCTGCCTGCAGGCCTGGCTCCAGCACCTGGGTGGCGCCGAGGATGGCGATGCGCTGCCCGCCGACGGTGGCCATCCAGGGCGCGTAGGCCTGCGCGGCGTCTCGCCCGATGCCCACCAGCGGGAAGCGCGCCGCGGTCGCGGCCGCCAGCGAGTCGCGGAGCCCGACCAGCCCGTAGTCCATGCCGTGGTTGTTGGCCATCGTGACGACGTCCACGCCGGCTGCCCGGAGCGCTTGGAATGCGCTGGGTGGGGCGCGGAATACGTAGTGCTTGTGCTGCGGGGTCCCCCGGGTGGTCACGGTCGTCTCGAGGTTGACCATCGCCACATCGGCCCGGCCCAGCACCGCGGCGATTGGGCCGAGCGCGGTGTCCGGGTCGTGGGCCAGGCGCGCTCCTGGCACCTTCATGAAATGCACATCGCCCGCAAAGGCCAGCGTCACCGGGCGCCGGACGGTCTGGCCTTGGGTAGGGCCTGCCCGGCTGGTGCCTGGCGCGCTGGCTGTCGTGGTCGCAACCGGGCGGCGCTCATCAGGCTGGCAGGCGGTCGAGGCCAGGGCGGCCACGATCAGCAACGCCGCGGCGCGCGCCCACAAGGGGACGGGGCGTGCCGTCATGACCGTCGCGTCACCTCCCACCCTCGACAACCAGGGGAGCGTACTTCGGCCGCAGGCGCGGCAGCCACTGCCTGTCCGGCCGAGGTCACAGCGCCGCCGCGGGCGGTTGGATGGCCGCGGGGTGGTAGGCTCGCCCTCATGAAGGATTCGGAGGAGCGCGTCGTGTTGGACCAGTTCAACCGGGCGTGGAACGACCACGATCTGGAGGCAGCGCTCGCTCTGGTCACCGACGACTGCCTCTTCGACAACACCACCCCACCACCCGACGGCGAGCGCTTCGAGGGCAAGCAGGCGGTCCGCGCCGCCTGGGAGCCGGTGTTCGGCGACCCGCACAGCCACTTCGAGATCGAGGAGGTCGTTGCCGCCGATGACCGTGTGGTCCAGCGCTGGCGATACTCCTGGGGCAGCGGCCACGTCCGTGGGGTTGATCTGCTCCGCTTCCGCGACGGCAAGATCGCCGAGAAGCTCTCCTACGTCAAGGGCTGACCCGCCGCCAGCGTCGGGGCAGCGCCGCCCCGCGCCACGAGCTGCTCGACTGCACTAGGGTAGGTGACGCCCGGTCCAGCTTCGGGGGTGGTCATGCAGTCGCCGCTGATGCCGTTCGTCGATGCGCTGCCGCTGCCGCCGCGCCGCCTGGCAGACGAGCACCAAGGCTGGCTGCGCGTTCACATCCGCGCGGCGAGCCATCGCTTCCACCGCGACCTGCCCCAGTCGCGGGTCTGGACCTACGACGGCAGCGTCCCCGGCCCGACGATCGAGGCCGAGCGCGGCCACCCGGTCCGCGTGGAGTGGCGCAACGAGCTGGCGGGCACCCTGCCGGTCACGGTCACGCTGGCGCCGACGGAGACCGACGGCGACGGTGTCCCGGTGCAGTGCCTGCCCGGCCTCAGCGGCGGCGTCCCCGATGCGGACGCCGCGTCCCTACCCGGCCTCTCGGTCGTGCACCTGCACGGCGGGTTGACCGCCGCTCCCTACGACGGCTGGGCGGAGAACATCTTCGCGCCCGGCCAGCACGCGGTCGCCGACTACGCGATGGGCCAGCGAGCGGCGCTGCTCTGGTACCACGACCACGTCATGAGCGTCACCCGGTTCACGGTGTACGCGGGGCTGGCCGGCCTGTGGATCGTCCGCGACCAGCAAGAACGGGATCTCGGCCTCCCCCAGGGGCCGCCCTTCGAGGTGCCGCTCCTGCTCCAGGACCGCAACTTCGGCCAGGACCTCCAGGGTCGGCTCACCGGCGAGCTGGTCCATAAGACCGACCCCGGAACCATGGAGGCGTTCGCGCCGTTCACGACGGTGAACGGCAAGGTCTGGCCGATCCTCGACGTGCAGCCCACCACCTACCGCCTGCGGGTGATCAACGGGTCCAACGCGCGGACCTTCCGCCTGGTGCTGCTGGGCGACGGCGGGCCCCAGCTCGATCGCATCGCCCAGATCGGCACCGACGGCGGGCTGCTGCGCGCACCCGTGGCGGTCCCCCCGCAGGGCCTGGTACTCTCCTCCGCCGAGCGCGCCGACCTGCTGATCGACTTCTCCGACCTGGCGCCGGGCAGCCAGCTCACGCTGGTCAACACCGCCAGCGCGCCGTTCAAAGGCACGCCGTTCCCCGCGGAGCGAGCTCGGCAGGCCGCCAACCTCGAAGGGCTGCTGGCCTATCCCGACGTCATGCGCTTCCGGGTCGTGCCCGGCCCCTCGCCGCGCCGCCTGGCCACCCCCGGGCAGCTCGCGACGGACGCCGCGCCGCCGACCGCGGGCGACCTGGACGGCGCGGTGCGGCGCGCGGTCGCGCTCGTCGAGCAGGAGCTCGACCAGGTCCCCAACATGCTCACCATGCGCGAGCTGGCCGAGGTGCCCGGCGGCGGCCCGAGCGAGCTGATCACCGTGGTCGACCCCGACGCCAACGGCCAGGCCGGGACGGTGACCCGCTACCGCACGGTCGCCTGCCATTTCGAGGACACCGTGACCTTCTTTCCGATGCTCGGCCGCTGGGAGATCTGGCAGCTCATCAACCTGACCGGGGACACCCATCCCATCCACATCCACCTGGACCCGTTCCACGTGCTGGCACGGCGCGCGATTACCGTCACCGTTCCCGAGGGCGGGATCACCGACACCACCACCTCGGCCCTGGTGCGGTTCGGGCGAAGCCCCGACGACGACCTCGAGCACGCCGTCGACGCCAACGAGCGGGGCCTCAAGGACACCGTCCGCGTCAACCCCAACGAGATCGTCGAGCTGGCCGTTCGCTTCGAAGCCTTCAGCGGTCGCTACATGTACCACTGCCACATCCTCGAGCACGAGGACCGGGACATGATGCGCCCCGTCGTGGTCATGCCCGAGCGGCTCCAGCCGTTCATGAGCTAGAGATCCGCGGCCGCCAAGGCGACGGCAGCGCCGCCCGCGGGTCCCCGCGGACCGGGGATCCGGGCCTCTCAACCTCTCGTGACTGCCGAATGTCAGGTAGGTCACGCGACCGGTCACCAGAGAAATCCTGGCGGTACGGCCGCCCGGACGGATCAGGCCTGGGCGGTCGTCGGCTGCTCGTCGACGCGGAGCTGATGGACATGCAAGCGGGTCACCTCGAGCTCCTCGATCTTCAGGTGCCGGACGACCGCCCGGCCGACCGCCAGACGGCCAATCGCCAAGGCGCCGATAGCGCCCGCCCCGACTGCCGTCGCCCCGACCGCGGCCGCGCCGACGCGAGCCGCTTTGAGTTGAACCAGTCCACGCTCCCGCTGGCTCAAACGAAGCTTTGGGAGGATACGCGAAGGCTGTCTGCGATTGTGCATGACCTGGCCCTCCTTCGACCGGCTTGCAGATGGGAGGCGGCACCGTACCGCCCGACTCACAGATACCCGCGAAATGCCAAACACAGGCAACGGCGCGCGAATGACGTTTGACCAAACTTCAGGATTGGTCATACGATGTGGCATGAGCTGGACCAGTGACCGACTCCACGATCCGAGCGACCGTGCGGCGCGCGCTACGCGGATTCTCGACGTCACCGCCGAGCTCCTGCTCCGCCACGGCTACCGGCGCGTCACCATCGACGACATCGCCCACCACGCGGACATCGGCAAGGGCACCGTCTACCTGCACTGGAAGACCCGCGACGAGCTCTTCAGGGCGGTCTTCGAACGGGAGGGGCTCCAAGCGCTCGAGGAGCTGATCCAGACCCTGCTGCACGACCCGGGCGCTTGGCGGCTCCACCGCCTGGCACGCTCCTACTTTCTCGCCATCATGCGCCGGCCGCTGCTCAGGGGGCTGTTCCTCGCTGACTCCGAACTGCTGGGCAAGCTGGCCAGGCCGGGCAGCGGTGCGCGCGAGCGGCGCCATAACCTGGTGTCCCAGGCCTACATCGAGCTACTGGCCGAGCATGGCCTGCTCCGCGACGATCTGAGCGCCGAGGAGGTCGCCTATGCGTTCCTGGCGACACTGGAGGGGTTCGTCCAGGCGGAGGCCACCGCCGGCCAGCGACCGGGATCCGGCATCGAGGAGCGGGCGGACCTGCTCGCGCTGACCGTCCAGCAAGCATTCGAGACCGGACGCAGGCTGTCGGTGGCGGCTCAGAAGACCATCGCCATACGGGCAATCGACCTGTTCGCCCGCCTCGGCGACGCCGACCGTGCCGACCTCGGTATCGGCAACGACACAGGGACAACGACGAGGAGATGAGCGATATGGCACAGGCATCCATGCGGGACCCCGTCCGGAGCGTCGCGAACCGGATCTTCCTTGGGATCTCGGGGAGGTGGTTCCGGGCGTACTCCATCGTGCGGCACGTGGGACGGACCTCCGGCCGCGCCTACCAGAATCCAGTCTCGGCCTATCCACTCGGAGACGGGTTCGTCATCCCGGTCCTGTACGGCGCTCAGTCGCAGTGGGTCCGCAACGTCATGGCGGCCGGCCGGTTCACACTTCGCACCAAGGGCCGCGACTACCCGCTGGAGCGGCCGGAGATCATCCCTCCCGCGCAGGCGCTCGCCGCGTATCCTCCCCTGCTACGCAGAAGGATGCGGTCAATAAGGACCCGGGACTTCGTGTGGGCGCATCGCGTGGAGCAGTAGCCCCAACAACACCGCCCAGCCGGCCGAACCATACCCGGGCTCGGAGGTCGATGGGGTAACGCGGTCCGAGCCGCGATCCGGGAGCTGCATCGTGGGATTCGCGGCACAGCGATCTGGGCGGCAAGATGCGTAGCTATAGCTAGGGCAACGCGACGTACTGGCCGAGGAACCCCCGCGCCGACGGCGTGTCCAGCCGCCAGGTCTTGTCGGTCGCACGGCAGGCTGAATCGCCGGTCACCGTCAGCGAGACCTGAAGGTTACTGGTGACCCCGCCGAGGAAGTGCGGGCCGCCAGAGTCGCCAAAGCAGGTCCCGCCGTTGTCGGTTGACGGGTTCTCGGACAGGTTCAGCCAGGACGGCTCCAGCGACAGGAACGACTGCAGCGCGAAGCGCCGGGTCGAGTCGAAGAAGAACGCGTTCGGCCCGCCGGTCTTGCCGGTGCGGACGGTTCCGTAGCCGACCGCGGTGAACGTCTGAGTCTTCAGGTCCGTGCTGCCCAGCAGGCCCGCGGTCGGCAGCCGCACCGGGGTGATTCCCGCCGCCGCCTCGTCGAGCAGGACGACAGCCTGATCGTGCGGGTCGGCCGACCCGCCAGGGCCCGAGTAGGCGTTGTAGGCGGGGTCGGTCACGTACTGGCCGTGGATGAGCGGGGAGGAGCTGGTGAACTGCGAGTCGAACGTGACCCACACGTCAGTGATCCCAATCGATGCCAGGAAATCGGTGCAGTGCGCCGCCGTCAGGTACACCTTGGGCGCGATCAGGCTCCCCGAGCACAGCACGTCCTTTTGCCCCGGCTGCCGGAACTCGGCGATCAGCGCGCCGACCTGGGGATGCAGGGTGCCGTCCAGCTGGCCGTTGACGATCGCACCGGCCGGGTTCGCGGCCAGCAGCCCGCCGGCCAGCAGCGCCGTCGTCAGCGTCAGCACCGCCAAGAGTCGTCGCATGCTCGTCTCCCCCGCCTGCGCGGTACGTCCCAGCGGCCGGCCGCATCCTCCACATTGAAGAGCGCCACGCTGACGCAGGCGGTTACACCAGATACTCAATTCTTCGTAGCCTCTTCTCCTCCGCTGGGTGAGGATGACACCGGCGCGGCCCGGGCGGACAGTACTGTGATGAGTCAGGGCAACAGGCTCGTCGCAGGTCCCGTTCGTCCCGCTGGGCACGCCCAGAGGTGGGCGCAGGATCGTCGGGTGCGGACCGCGCCCGGCTCCCGTGTCGCCGCGCTCGGCGCCCTCCTGTTGCTGGCGTGGATGCTCGCCGGTTGTGGCGACCCACAGCCCGACAACGCTGCTCTCGTCGCCGCGGTCGCGGCGGGCCGGCCCGCCGAAGTGACCGTCCAAGGACGCGTCCTCCAGGTGCTCCCTGACGACGAGGGCCCCGACGGCCGCCACGAGCGCTTCCGCCTCCAGGTCGCCGGACGGGTGGTGGAGGTGGACCACAACCTCACCCTGGCTCCCCGGGTGCCGGTCGTGGTTGGTGCCACGGTGATCGTCCACGGCCAGTTCGAACCCGACCCCGGCCACCCGGTCATCCACTACACCCACCACGCCACCGGCGCCCACGAGGGCGGCTGGATCAAGCTGGACAGCCGGCGATACAGCTGAGACCGTCGCTCCCGCGCAGAGGCGCCGGAGTGGTCGATCTCCACCACCACCGCGCGCGTTGGCACATGCCACGCCATGGTCAGGTTCGGTCGCCGGCGGCTTCAAGAGCCGCGTGCACCCGCGGCCCCAGGAGCGCGAGCCTGTCAACGGGCTCGTTGCTGAAGACGAAGCGGACGTGACGATCCGCGATTTCGCCACCCCAGCCACGCATCGGGGTAGCGGCAACCTTCCGCTGGAGAAGGCGGTCCGAGACCGCCACACAGTCGAGCCCGAGCACGGCGACGTCGAGCAGCAGCGACCAGCCGCCCGCTGGTCGCACCACGGGCAGGCCCTCGAGCTGGCGGAGCGTCTCGTCGCGACGGCGCTGATACTCGGCGTTCGCGGCATCCAGGTGGTCGTCGGGCAGGCCGAGAGCGACGGTCGTTCCGACCTGGGCGAACCCGCTCGGCGTCAGGCCGTTGTAGATCTGGGCACGCGAGACGTCGCTTGCGAGCTCACTCGGCGCGACGACCCAGCCGACGCGCCAGGCGATCATGCGCTGCTCGAACGACGGCGCGCCCACGGTGACGGTTCGATCGCGCATGCCGGGAAGTGCGGCGGGATGCCGGATCGGCAGACCGTCGAACAGCACGCCTTCGTACCCGGCCCAATAGAGGAGCCACAGGTCACGCTCTCGGCAGATCGACGCAATCGCTTCCCACTCCAGGTCGCTCGCCACCCACCCGGACGGGAACGACGCGTTGTTCACGAAGACCACGCGCGTGCGCTCCGTGACCGCGGCCGGCAGCGCATCGAGATCGAGTCGCCACCCGCTGTCGCTGACGTGGAGCGGGACGAGCCGCGGCACAGCCCCGACGAGTCGTACGCGGTTGACCATGCCAGCGTAGGTCGGGTCCGTGAGGATGACCTCGTCCCCGGGATCGGTCAGGCAGAGAAGGGCGTCGAGCATCGCGTCTCCTTCGCCGCTGGTGATCACGATCTCCCGGCGCCCGTCGTAGCGCGGGCCGCCGCGGCGCTCGATGTAGGTGGCCACTGCCTCCTTGAGATCGTCGCGGCCGGTAAACGGCAGCCAGCTATTCGCCTCGTCCTCACCGATCGCCGCCCGGGTGGCCTGCAGAGCGGCTTCGGGCGGCGGGATATCGGTGTCGAGGTTCTCCAGGCGCAAAACGCCGGGGTCGTCGCCGGCCGCCGCGGCCACGCGATCGATGTTGAACCCCGGGATGTGTTCGAGACGCCGGGCACGCATCGACTCCTCCTTCTCGCTTCGCTTGGTCCGCCAAGCGGCACCGCCGCCGAAGTCTTCGCGTGAACATGGTCACTCCGCGGCCACGCTACAGCGGGATTGCCGCTATGAAGGGGCGGTCTCGAACAGGTCGGCAGGATCGGCGGGCGCGTACTCGCTGAGGAAGAATCCGCGGACGGCGTGGTCAGCAGGCGAGTAGGCGAACGGATGGGCGGCGGAGCCGCGCAGGTCGCAGGTCAGGGTGATGTCGTCGCGGTCCGGCCAGTTGGGGTCGTACACCCGCAGCACCGTGTGCGTCGCGTCGGTCTGGTAGGAGTGGGCGAGCACCTGATGGTTGCGGCCAAGATCGTGTGGCCGGGCCGAGGCGGCACAGACGAGCCCGAGCGGCGCCAGGTGCCCGGCGTCGATGCAAGCCCGCGCCTCGGGTAGGCTCTCGCGCACGGTCAGCTCGGCAACCCCGCGTTTGACCAGGGGTATCCGGTCCGGCAAGACCATCCACTCGTAGTAGCGAGCCCCCAACGCGGCGCCGTGCAACCCGCGGAGACTGGCAAGCAGCCGATCAACCAGGTACGCGAACGCCGGAGAGCCCGGCGCTGGGTTGGTTGCGCTCGCCGGGGGCTCCAGGTGACGCTCGAAGAGGTCGCGCACGGTGAAGACCATCCCTCCGCAGAGGCCGCCGCTCGCATCCCCCAGACCGATGGTCGCCGAGATGGCGCCCACCCTGACTTGGACGGTCTTGGCCGGCACCGACGGCCAATTGTTCGGGTAATGGAGGCCATGAAGGCTCGGAAGGAACCCGGCAACAGCGCCGCCCATACTCCACCTCGCTGGCGATCTTCGCGTTTCGTCGACTCTTGCGCGCAGAGCGGCGGCCGTCAAGCGCTTGCCTTGCTCCGCTCGGCGCAAGGCCAGGAGCCGAATGGCGGTGTGCAGGACCTAGGGAACGTCACTGGAGAGCCGACGGCGGGCGACGAACACGTATTCCCGGCTGTCGTCGGCAAAGGGCTCGCGGGCGAAGCCGCCGTAGAGCGCCTCCAGCTCGAGACCTGCGATGTCCAGGAGCCCGAGCCACTCGTTCCTGGTTGCCCACCACAGGGAGCTCCTCGCGCCGTCGTCGCGGACAATGTCGATCCGGTTGTCGCCCACCCAGTACCAGATCGTGTGCGGTACCGGCTCCTGCTGGTGCTCGCCGTCCAGGCGCGCGGCGATCCGATGGTCGAAGGCAAAGGCGTTCCAGGCGAACCGCCCGTCCGGCAGGAGCGAGGCGGCGACGCGCTCGAAGGTGCGGCGGCGGTCGGCCCAGGTCGGCAGGTGCAGGAGCGCGCGGAACGGGCAGTAGATCAGCGCCGCCGGCTGGTCGAGGACCAGGTCGCGCATGTCGCCCTCGCGCAGGTCCAGCTCCACGCCCGCCTCGGCCGCACGGGCACGGGCTTGGGCGAGCATCGCCGGGGAGGCGTCAATGCCGATCACTGGCTGGCCGGTCGCGCGGGCGACGGGGATGGCGACCCGCCCGTTCCCGATCGCGAGCTCGACCAGCGGGCCGTCCGTCTCGCGTGCGAGCTCGACGTAGAAGGAGACGTCGGCCGTCATGTGCGCCGACCATTCCTCGTAGTGGTTCGCGAATGCCTCGTCCCAGCTCATCGGCCCATGCTCCCATGCCACGGAGCACTTGGGACGAGCGGAGCCTCAGGTGAGGCGGGTTCTTCCGTGCGGCGTCGCCGCGCCTGAGCGTCCGCGATATCGCGTTGCCCGTGCGTGGGGATGGCCACCTACTACGACACCGCCGATACGCACTTCCGGGTGACCAGGGGCCGCGGCCTCGCCGGCGCCGAGCCGCCCGGCTACCTGCCGCATCATGGCCGCGCTGGCGGTGGGCACCCCGTGGCTTGCGCTGAGCGGGAACCGCTGGCCCGAATACTTCTACAACGCGGTCCGGCGATCCATGGTGCCACCGGGTCAGGTGAGCCAGGCCGCGCATCGTTCGGCGACCATGATGGTCGGGAGGTTGGCGCCGGCTGCCGGGGTCGTCGGCATGATCGAGGCGTCCACCACCCAGAGCCCGTCCAGGCCGTGCACGCGGCCTCCAGCGTCGACCACCGCCAGGGGATCGCCGGCCCGGCCCATCCGGCACGTCCCGACCGGGTGGAAGTAGACGTCGACGCCCGCGCGCACCGCCTCCTCCAGCCCAGGCCCCTCCTGGGCTACCGCCACGCCCGGGAAGCGTTCCTCACCGAGCAGGTCGGCGAGCGGGCTGGTGCGGGCCAGGCGCCGGGCGACGCGGACCCCGGCGGCCAGGCTGGCGAGGTCATCGGGATGGGTGAGCAGGCCGACCTCGATGATCGGAGCGGCGGCCGGGTCGGTGGCCCGCAGCCGCAGACGGCCCCGCGAGCGGGGCTTGAGCAGTCCGACCAGCAGCCAGGCGATGGCAGGGTCGTCGGGTGCCTCGCCCGCCCGGTGCCCCGAGATGATGTGCATGCCCACACCGGCGGCGCTGGGCAGGTCGGCGAGTGTGAGCATGGCCCCAAACCATGGCGCCGCGGGTCGTGCGGGCAGGTCGGTGTGGAACACCACCCCGACGTTGGCATGCTCGATGAGGTTGGCACCCACACCGGGCCGGTGGGCGACCACGGGGATGCCCAAGGCGGCCAGGTCAGCGGCCGGTCCGACGCCTGAGCGAAGCAGCACCGCCGGGCTTCCGTAGCTGCCGGCGGCCAGGACCACCCGGTCGGCCCACAGCGTCTCGCCCGGGTCGGCCAGGCGCACCCCCACCACGCGACCGTCCTCCACGACCAGCCGGTCGACCAGCGCGCCGCCGCGGACGGTGAGGTTGGGCCGGCCGCGGGCCTCGGCCAGGTAGGTGAGCGCGGTGCTCTGACGGATCCCGCCGACGGTATTGAGTGGGACCGGGCCGGCTCCAAGCGCCGCTGGCGCATTGTGGTCGCTGACTGGCCGGTAGCCGTCGGCGGCACAGCTGTCCAGGAAGGCCTGGTGCACCGGGCCGAGTTCGCCGGGCCCGGCCCGGCTGATGGGCAGTGGCCCGTCCCGACCGTGCCAGGCGTCGTCGAAGTCCAGGTCGCGCTCCAGGCGGCGGAAGAACGGCAGGACCTCGGCGAACGACCAGCCTGGATTGCCCAGCGCGGCCCACTGGTCGTAGTCGTCTGGCGTGCCGCGCAGCGCGATGGTCGCGTTGACGGCCGAGCTGCCCCCGACCAGGCGGCCCCGGTACAGGTCCAGGGAGCGGCCCAGCGAGCCGGGCTCGCTGCGATAGCCCCAGTCGTGGCTGAACGCGGGCGCCACACCGCTGGCGATCTCCGGCGGCAGCGAAGCCGTATCGGGGTAGTCAGGGCCCGCCTCCAGCAGCGTGACCGAGCAGTCAGGGTCCTCGCTGAGGCGGGCGGCCAGGACGCATCCGGCCGACCCCGATCCCACGATCACCACCTCACGCAATGTCACCTCCGCGATCCTGACCAGCGTTGCAAGCATCCCACGCCGGCAGCGGCGCCGCGACCGAGACTGTGTTGTCGTCGCCGCCGGTCATGGCACGGTGGCGAGGATGCGGCTGGCCGCTTCGCCGGCGCGCACGTCCACCGTCGGGGACAGCGGCGTGGCGTAGCGCATATCGGTGGCGACCCCGCCTGCCCGCTCGGGCGTGCGGTCCACCAGGACGATCTCCCGGCACATCCCGCCACGCTCGATCAACGACAGCAACAGCACCGTGGCCGCTCCCACGGCACCCACTCCAACCACACCCACCTTCACCGTTCCCCTCCTTCGTACGATCGGCACCCTAACCTCGTCCGCACCGACCAGAACCTCGGCCGCGCCCTACCAGCCGAGGGTAATCTCCTTGCCGCTCCCTTTCGCCCCGTCCGCGGACGCGACGCGTCGGGCCGGGCTGGCATCTGGGAGAGGCGTCGTGATCCCCGCAGGTCGACGCGAGCTGCTGGAGTTCCTCGAGTAGCGAGCGAGGCCATCGGTTTGTCGGGGGCGCATTCGGATACCTAGGGCGTCGTACGGCTGTTCCGCGCTGTTTTTGCGGGGTGAATTCTGTGTCGGCGGCAGGAGGCGGATCGGTGTTGGCGAAACGGAATTTTCGTGAGGATGGCGACGCGTACGTCACCACAGCGCGTGGTGTGGAGGTGCTGGAGACCCCGCTGTTGAACAAGGGGACGGCGTTCACGCCCACCGAGCGGGTGGCGTTGGGGTTGGACGGGCTGCTGCCGGCGGCAGCCCTCAGCCTGGACGAGCAGGCCGACCGTGCCTACGCGCAGCTGCAGGCGCAGCCCAGCGACCTGCTCAAGAACGTGTTTCTGGAGGGGCTGCACGACCGGAACGAGGTGCTGTACTACCGGGTCCTGGCTGAGCGTCTGCGCGAGCTGCTGCCGATCGTGTACGACCCGACCGTTGGCGAGGCGATCGAGCGGTACAGCCACGAGTACCGCCGCCCGCGCGGGGTCTACCTGTCGATCGACCAGCCCGACCGGATCGAGGCCGCGTTCGGCAACCTCGGGCTCGGCCCCGAGGACGTGGACCTGTTGGTGGCCTCGGATGCGGAGGAGATCCTGGGGATCGGCGACTGGGGTGTCGGCGGGATCGACATCGCGGTGGGCAAGCTGGCGGTGTATACGGCGGCGGCCGGGGTCGACCCGGCCCGGGTGATCCCGGTCTCGCTGGACGTGGGCACTGACAACGAAGGGCTGCTCAACGATCCGTTGTACCTGGGCAACCGCCACAGCCGCGTGCGCGGGCAGCGCTACGACGACTTCATCGACGCCTACGTGAGCGCGGCAACCAAGCTGTTCCCCAGAGCGCTGCTGCACTGGGAGGACTTCGGCCCCAGCAACGGCCGGCGGATCCTGGAGCACTACCGAGACCACGTCTGCACGTTCAACGACGACGTGCAGGGGACCGGCGCGATCGTGCTGGGGGCGGCGCTCGGCGCGGTGCGGGTGGCCGGCACGCCAATGCGCGAGCAGCGGGTCGTGATCTTTGGGGCCGGGACCGCGGGGGTGGGGATCGCCGACCAGCTCCGCGACGCGATGGTCCGTGACGGCCAGGACCGGGACGCCGCCACGCGGCAGATCTGGTGCGTGGACCGGCAGGGCCTGCTCACCGACGACATGGACGACCTGCGCGACTTCCAGGTCGCCTACGCCCGCCCCGGCGCCGAGGTCGCCGGCTGGCGACACGACGGCTCCGCCGGTATTGGCCTGGCCGAGGTCGTCGCCCAGGTCAAGCCGACGATGCTGGTCGGCACGTCGACAGTGCACGGTGCGTTCACCGAGCCGATCGTCCGCGAGATGGCCCGGCATGTGGAGCGGCCGATCATCTTCCCGATCTCCAACCCGACCGAGCGGATCGAGGCCATGCCGGAGCAGCTCATCGGCTGGACCGATGGTCGCGCCCTGATCGCCGTTGGGATTCCCGTGCCGCCGGTCACCTACAACCGCGTCATCTACGCCATCGGGCAGGCCAACAACGCGCTGGTCTACCCGGGCCTGGGGCTGGGCGCCATCGTCGCCCGGGCACGGCAGGTCAGCGACGGGATGCTGGTCGCGGCCGCCGAGGCGGTCGCCGGCCTGGTCGACGTGAGCACCCCGGGTGCCTCGCTGCTGCCACAGGTGGAGAACCTGCGCGCCGCCTCCGCCACGGTCGCCGTCGCCGTGGCCGAGCGCGCCGACCGGGAAGGCCTGGCGCAGGCCAAGCTGACCGACCCCGTCCAGCAGGTGCAGGACGCCATGTGGCAGCCCCTGTACCGGCCCGTCAAGGCGGCGTCGCCATGAGCGCCCCGCACGAGACGCACCAGCAGCCCGGCCCACAGATCCAAAACCTACCCATCGGGATCGAGGCGACCGGCACCCGCAGAGAGACCGACTCCCTCGGCGCGGTCGACGTCCCGGCAGACCATTACTGGGGCGCCCAGACGCAACGTTCGCTGGTGCATTTCGACATCGGCGACGACCGCATGCCCAAGCCCGTCTACCACGCCTACGGCTACGTCAAGAAGGCCGCGGCGATCCTGAACGGCCGCGCGGGCCGCCTGCCCCGCTGGAAGACCGACCTGATCGTCCGCGTCGCCGACGAGGTGATCGCCGGCAAGCTGGACAGCGAATTCCCGCTGTACGTGTGGCAGACCGGCTCGGGGACGCAGTCCAACATGAACCTCAACGAGGTGATCTCCAACCGCGCGATCCAGCTCACCGGCGGCCAGCTCGGCTCCAAGGACCCGGTCCACCCCAACGACGACGTCAACATGGGCCAGTCCTCCAACGACACCTTCCCCACCGCGATGCACATCGCCGCCGCGACCGCCATCACCCAGCAGCTCCTACCCGCGGTCGGCAGGCTCCGCGACGCCGCCGCCCACAAGAGCCAGCAGTGGGCACAGGTGGTCAAGATCGGCCGCACCCACCTCCAGGACGCCACCCCCCCGACGGTCGGGCAGGAGTGGTCGGGCTACGTCGCCCAACTCGACGACGCCGTCGACCACCTCACCGGCACCCTGCCCGGCCTGCACCGGCTGGCCATGGGTGGCACCGCGGTCGGCACCGGGCTGAACGCTCCGCCCGGCTTCGGCGAGCAGGCCGCCACCCTGATCGCCGAGCTGACCGGCCAGCCGTTCGTCACCGCGCCCAACAAGTTCGCCGCCCAAGCCTCCCTGGATGGGCTGGTGCGCGCGTCCGGGGCGCTGCGGGGCCTGGCGGTGGCGCTGTTCAAGTTCGCCAACGACCTGCGCTGGCTGGCCTCCGGGCCACGCGCCGGCCTCGGCGAGCTGCAACTGCCCGCCAACGAGCCCGGCTCCTCGATCATGCCCGGCAAGGTCAACCCCACCCAGGCAGAGGCCATGCTGATGGTCTGCATCCAGGTCATGGGCTCCGACACCGCCGTGGCCATCGCGGGGCAGGAAGGCAACTTCGAACTGAACGCCTTCCGCCCTATCATTATCGACAACCTCCTGCACCCGATCCGGATCCTGGGCGACATGTGCGACCACTTCCGCCGCTTCCTCATCGAAGGTGCCCAGCTCAACCAGGCACAGCTACAACGCAACATCGACCGCTCGGTGATGATGGTCACCGCGCTCTCGCCGGTGATCGGCTACGACCAGGCCTCCAAGATCGCCCACCTGGCCGTCGACCAGGACCTGACCCTCGAGCAGGCTGCCCTCAAGCTCGGCGTCAGCCAGGAACTGTTCGACCGGGTCATCGTCCCCGAACACCTCACCCACCCCGGCAGCGCCGACACCCCAGCAGATGCAGCCAGCCACCACCGGTAATGGCTGCCCGGTCCACAGCCACCAAACAACCCCGACCCCGAACGCCCGGCGATGCGTAGGGCCGGCCCGCCAGACCGGCCCTCCCAAGGCCGGCCCTTGGCGCCGTCGGTCGACAGCTCACTCGGCCTGAAACTGCTCCCCACCGTACTCAGCGTGATCGCCGGCAGCGCCGACGTGATCAGCTTCCTCGGGCTCGGCGGCCTGTTCGTCGCCCACATCACCGGCAACCTGGCCATCCTCGCCGCTCACCTCGTCACCGGTAGCCGCGTGGGCGTCGCGCTGCTGCTGTCGGTGCCGCTGTTCATCCTGGTGCTGGGGCTGACCAGACTGCTGGCGGCCGGCCTGGAAGCCATCGGCCTCGCCACACTCGGGCCGCTGCTCCTGCTGCAGTTCCTGCTGCTGGCCGGGTTTCTGGCACTGGGCGTCGCCGCAGGGCCCCACGTCGACCCCAACGCGGCGACCGCGGTCCTGGCGGGCATGCTCGGCGTGGCGGCGATGGCGGTGCAGAACGCCCTGGTGCAGCTCTCGCTCCGGGACGCGCCGGCCACCGCGGTGATGACCACCAACATCACCCGCTTCACGATGGACGTCGGCGAGGTCCTGCTGCGGCGCGACCGGGCTGATACCGCCCAGGCCCGCCGCCGAGCGGCGCACACCTGGCCGGCGATCCTCGGCTTCACCGCTGGCGCCGCCCTTGGTGCCGCCTGCTATGCCGTCGGCGGCCTGTGGTCCCTGGCGCTGCCCGCCGGCCTGGCCCTGCTCGCCCTCGCCATCAGCCTGGGAAGCGGGCCCACCCTGCGAACGGCATGACCTGGCTCCGGGCGTGTCAGCCCGGCTTGGGGAGCGGGTTCAGCCTGGCTTGGGGAGCGCGGCGGGCAGGGTGGCCCAGTTGGGTACGCCCAGCCCGCTGGCGGGGTCGTAGCCGACGCCTGCCTGGCAGCAGCCGACCCCGGCGAGGTCGTTGCTGCCCTGGGTGACGTCGAAGAAGGCCGATGGCTGCGACGCGGCCTTGTAGAACCAGCCGTTGGCCAGCCCGACCCGGGGACGGCCGGCCTGGCGCTCCGAGGCGTTCACCAGCGCGGTGGCCGCGGCGACAAACGGGGTCGAGCCGCTGGTCCCACCGACGGTCTGCAGCGTGGAGCTGATCACGTCGGGCCAGCCGGGCACGACGTCGGCCAGCGCGCTGACGTCGGGGACCGCGCGGTGGCCGTGGGGGTTGGCGCCGTCCTGGTAGGCCGGCCGCGGCTGCCGGCGGGCCACGCCGCCGCCACCGGCCCCGCTGACGCCGAACACCGAGTCGTTCCACACCGTCTCGGCGACGCGGGTGTTGCCTGGGCCAAGGGTGAGCCGGGTGCCGCCGACCGCGGTGACAAACGGCGACACCGCCGGATAGGACAGCGTGGTCCCAGCCACGCTGGTCCCACAGGTGGTCGACCCAGCATCGCCCGCCGCCACCAACGAGGACACCCCGGCCAGCGCCGTCATCGCCAGCACACCGCGTTGCTCACCGCGGTGTCGGCGGGCAGGCCCCGGTTCTCGGCCAGCGCGCAGCCGCCAAAGGACAGCGAGACGACGTCGGGCACGCCGCCGCGGGTGGTCTGCACCAGCCGCACCTGTGCGGTGGGGGCCACCACCGCCACGGTCTGCAGATCCAGGGAGGTCTCGTCGTCGGCATGGGCGATCGCGCTGGCGACGCCGTCGCCCTGGGTCTGGGTCACCCTGGGTGGGGAGTACCCAAAGCACTGCCCCGCCAGCTTGAGGTCGTTGGGGAGCCAGCCGCCCCCAGGTCCAGCACCGTGATCACCGGCACCCCGGAGGTGTGGGCCGGCAAACCCAAAGGCAAACCCAAAGGCAAACTCACCACCGGCCACGGCAACCCCTACCTGGCCCGGGTCCTGGGCGAGGCGCCGTGGCCACCGGCAGAACCAACACCTTCCTCGGGGAGCGCTACCGGCGCATCGCCCGGCGCCGTGGCGCCAAGCGGGCCATCGTCGCGGTCGGCCGCTCCATCCTGATCATCGTCGGCACCTGCTGGCCTACCTCGGCTGGCTCCACGACGCCGGCTTCGAGCCGCCCGAGCGGCACCGCCTGGTCGACGAGGCACCGGTCGTGCTGCTCGTCGCCCGCAAGTCCACGGGCGGTCGGTCCGTGTCTGCGGGGGGCAGGAATGTAACGCTCAGCCTGGCGAAGCCGTGCCCCACCACGCTGTGGGCACCTAAAGGGGCCAGCTGCCGGAAGTCGAGCGCAGACCTTGCGACAACGGGCGATCGACTTACGGAACCTGGAAGGTCCCTCCACTACGAGCGACGGTGGCTGGCCGTGCGCGAACCTGCAGCTTGTGCGTGTTCCCATGCTTTGTGTGCCCACGGCAGGGCACCGACCAGATCCTCGCAAGCCGGGCAGTCCAACTAGCAGCGGAAATGCCGATCCGCCTGGCGCCGCAGCGGCGCATTCGCGTCAGGAGAGGGTGATGAACGGTAACCCGTTGACAACGGCTCCTGCGGCGGCCTCATCGCATCGAGGTGCCTCTGTGGCGCGAGCTGGTTCAGGTCAGGACCGGGGTCGGTGGGTAGTCGGTGGTTGAGATGGTTGCCGCGCGCTGGTAGTGGTTCCAGGCGGCGGCGAGCCGGCGGACGCCCTCGTCGAAGACCTCGGTTGGCCGGGCGTAGACCAGCCGGATGTGGTCGTCGGCGGCCCCCTGCGGGGAGAGCAGGGCGCCCGGCACCACGGCGACGCCGACGCGGGTGGCGACTTCGGCGAAGGCGGTGGCGGTGCCGGCGGGCAGGCGCAGCCACAGGCTGAGGCCACCGTCAGGCGCTCGCCAGGAGAACTCGGGCAGGGCGTTGGTCAGTACGGTGGTGGCGTGTGTCAGCCAGGCGCGCAGGGCGGCCATCCGCTCGGCGCGGACCTGCTCTTCGTGGCCGACCAGGCGCACGGCGAGGACCTGGTCGAGCACTGGGGAGCCCAGGTCGGCGCGGACCTTGGCGCGGGTGAGGCTGGCGATCAGGGGCGCGGGCCCGCGGATCCATCCCAGGCGCAGGCCGCCCCAGTGCAGCTTGGTCAGCGATCCGACGGTGACCAGGTTGGGGGCCTGCAGGTGGGCCGCCAGCGGTGGCGGCGCCGGCTGGAAGGTGAGCCCGGCCTGGCTGGTGTCGTCGACCACCAGGGCGGAGCGTTGCGCGAGGGCGCGGGCGAAGCGGGGGCCATCGGCCGGGCTCAGGACCTGTCCCTCGGGGCCGAGGGTGGGCGTGAGGTAGGCCAGGCGCGCCTGGCACCGGTCGATGAGCCGGACGAGATCATGGCGGTCGGCGGTCACGGGCCTGGCGCCGCGGACGGCGACGGGCAGGCCGTGCAGGACATCGAGGATGCCGGGGCTGGTTGGGTCCTCCACCACCGCGGTGTCGCCGGGGTGCAGCGCGTGGGCGCAGAGCAGGGACAGGGCCTGCTGGTCGCCGGTGGTGACCAGGACCTGGTCCGGGGTGGTCGGCAGGCCCTGGCCGGTCAGCCGCGCGGCCAGCGCCCGGCGCAGCGCGGGCAGGCCGCCGGGCAGGTAGCCGGGCGCGTCGAGCACGGCGGCGGTGGCCTGGTCGGCGAGCTGGGCGACAAGGTCCCGCAAGAGCCCGTGCGCGGGCAGGGCGGTGGTGGCCAGGTCGATGAGCGTGGCCCCGTCGCGGAGCGCGGCCATCCGCAGCGCCTCGCGGGGCGGCTCGCCGGCGGCGTGGCGGGCGGCGCCGCGCACCCAGGTGCTGCTGCCCTGGCGGCTGTCCACCAGCTCGGCCTCGCGCAGCCGGGCGTAGGCGGCGACCACCGTGCCACGCCCGATGGCCAGCCGCTTGGCCAGCGAGCGCTCCGGCGGCAGCGCCGTGCCGGGCGGGATGTCCCCGCGGCCGATCGCCTCGCGGAGCGCGGCGGCGAGGCGCCCGTACAGCGGCCCCGGGCCTGCGGACCAGTCGCCGAGCGCGTCCTGGATCTGCATTGAACCTCAACCAATCGGTCCGCAATTGGATCTATCCATGCCTGAGCTTTGGCTGCATATTGGATGCCTATCGCAGGTGAATGTCAACCAGGTGGCCTTGAAGTAGATCGTCCGAGGACGATTCTGGACGTAGGAGAGGTCCATGCGGCTTGGATTGGTCGGCCTGGGGCGGATGGGGGGCCCGATGGCGTGGCGGCTGCTCGACGTCGGGCATGACGTCATTGGCTGCGACGTGGCGCCCAGTGCCGCCGACCGGGCTCGTCGCGCCGGGGTCGACGCCGTTGGCGCCCTGCCTGCCCTGATCAGGGCGCTGGAGATCCCGAGGGTGATCTGGCTCATGCTGCCTGCCGGCGCGATTACCGCCCAGGTGCTCGACCAGCTCGCGGAACTGCTCAGCCCCGGTGACCTGGTCGTGGACGGTGGGAACAGCGACTGGCGCCACGCTGGTCCCCGCAGCGAGCGGCTGGCGGCTGGCGGCATCCGGTTCCTGGACGTGGGGGTCAGCGGAGGCCAGTGGGGCTGGCGCCACGGGTACGGCCTGAGCGTCGGGGGCGCATTGGCCGACTTCGAGCGGCTGCGGCCCGTCCTGGAGGCACTGGCCGCTCCGGACGCGGTGGCCCCGGTCGGGCCGGTCGGCGCTGGCCACTTCGTCAAGGCGGTTCACAACGGCGTCGAGTACGCGCTGCTGCAGGCGTACGCGGAAGGGTACGCCCTGCTCTGTGCCCATCAGGACCTGGATGCGCTCGCTGCGATGCGGGTCTGGCAGGCTGGCTGCGTAGCCCGGTCCTTCGTGTTGGAGCAGACCGTCGCCGCGTTGGCGGACGACCCGGCATTGGCGGGTGTCGGCACGGCCGTGGCCGAAACTGGCATGGGGCGGTGGACCGCGGAGGAGGCCATCCGGCTGGCCGTGGCCACGCCGGTGCTGACCGCCGCACTCCAGGCGCGCTTCGCCAGCCGCGACGACACCCGGCCGGCCAACCGGCTGCTGGTGGCCGCCCGGGCTCGGATCGGGGGGCACAGCGGCCATGCCTGAATCGGTCCCGTCCCCAGCGGGTACCGCCAGCCAGCCCGATCCGGGCTATGGTGCGATCGTGTCGCGGGCGGGCGAGGTGGTCGCGGAGATCCGCCGGGTCATCGACTCGGTGGATCCGGTCGCGCTCGCCGCACTGCTGGCGGCCGCGGGCCAGGCGCGGCGGCTGTTCTTCTCCGGCCAGGGTCGTTCCGGCTTGGTCACCAGGGCCACGGCGATGCGCTGGATGCACCTGGGCGTGACCGCCTACGTGGCAGGGGAAACGGTCACTCCCGCGATCGGCGACGATGATCTGCTGGTGTGCCTGTCGGCGAGTGGCCGCAGCGGCGCCATCCTCGCCCACGCCGCCACCGCTGGTGCTGTCGGCGCCCGGATCGTCGCGCTGACCGCCACGCCCAACAGCCCCCTGGCAGGGGCCGCGGACCTCGTCGTCGTCATCCCCGCCGGTACCGGTGTGGCGAGCGTGCAGCACGCCGGATCGCTGTTCGAGCAGACCTGCCTGATTCTCGGCGACGTCCTGTGCGGCGTCTTCCAGCAACTGCACGCCATTGCCGACCGTGACCTGGACCGCCAGCACGCGAACCTGCCATGAGCGCCGATGCCGCCCGCCGGGTCCTCACCCTCGACCAGGTCGCGAGCTGGCAGGGTCCGCCGCTGATCGTGTTCGTCGGCGTCAGCACGGGCGGCTCCCTCGCGCACACGGTGTTCGACCGGTGGGCGCGCCTGCTGGGGCAGCCGTGGACCCTGCGCGGCGTCGACCTGCCGCTGGACGCGCCGCCCTGGACCTACCAGCGGCTGCTCGCCGCCATGCGCGACAACCCCGCCGTGCACGGGGCGATCGTCACCGCCCACAAGCTGCGCCTGTACCGGGGCTGCGCGCCGGACCTGGCGCGACGCGATCTCTTGGTCGACCTCACCCATGAGGTCAACACCCTGGCCAGCGACACCGACGTCGCCGCCTACGCCCGCGACGCGCTCTCGCTCACCCAGGTCGTGCCGGCCTTGGTCCGGCGCAGCGCCGCCGGGACCCTGAGCGACCTGCACATCCTCTGCCTGGGGGCCGGCGGCGCCGCCACCGCGCTGCTGCTCGCCCTCCACCTCGACCTCGACGCCACCAACGCTGTCACGCCCCGTCCCGACCGGCCGGCCAGCGTCGTCTTCGCCGACCGCAACCCGCGCGCGCTGGACGACCTGCGGCAGGTTGCCGCGCGTGCCGGACTCGACCCCACCCAGGTCTCGTTCGCTCAGGTGCATGGCCCAGACGACTGCGACCGGCTGCTCGCCGAGCTGCCCTCGCCGGCGCTGGTGGTCAACGCCACCGGGCTGGGCAAGGACGCCCCCGGCAGCCCGGTCAGCGACGGGGCCCCGCTGGGTCCCGCCACCCTGGCCTGGGACCTCAACTACCGCGGCACCCTGACCTTCCTGCGCCAGGCCGCCGACCACGGCGCCCGGACCGTGGACGGCTGGGACTACTTCGTCGCCGGCTGGGCAGGTGGCCTGACTGCCATCGCCCGCACCCCCTTCAGCAGCGGCCTGCTCACCCGCTTCAAACAGGCAGCCGCGCCATTACGACCACGACCATGACCGCGAGCCGAGGAGGGCCAGCCATCACGATGTCCGACGAGGTGACCCCGTTCCGCATCGAGGTTCCCGACGCTGACCTGAGCGACCTTCATGCGCGGCTGGAGCGCACCCGCTGGCCGGAGCCCGAGACGGTCGACGACTGGTCCCAGGGCGTGCCGCTCGCCTACCTGCGGGAGCTCTGCGGCTACTGGGCCCACGACTACGACTGGCGGGCGACCGAGGCGCGGCTGAACGCCCTGCCCCAGTTCCGCACCGAGATCGACGGGCTCGGCATCCACTTCGTCCACGTCCGCTCGCCGCATCCCGACGCGCTCCCGCTAGTCCTCACCCACGGCTGGCCCGGCTCGATCGTGGAGTTCCTCAAGGTCATCGGGCCGCTGGCCGACCCCACCGCCCACGGCGGCCGACCGGCCGACGCCTTCCATGTGGTGTGCCCGTCGCTCCCGGGATACGGCTTCAGCGAGAAGCCGGCGCGGTCGGGCTGGGGTGTGGAGCGGATCGCCGGCGCGTGGGCCCGGCTCATGGCCCGGCTCGGCTACCGGCGCTACGGCGCGCAGGGCGGCGACTGGGGAACCAGCGTCTCGACCAGCATCGCCCAGCAGGACCCCGAGCACGTCGCCGGCATCCACCTCACCCCGCCGCTGGCGCCGCCGGACCCAGCGACCTTCGACGACCTCACCGAGGCGGAGCGGGCGGCGCTCGCCTCGCTGGAGCACGCCGCCGAATGGGACTCCGGGTACTCCCAGGAGCACGCCACCCGACCCCAGACGATCGGGTACGCGCTGGTGGACTCACCGGTGGGCCTGTGCGCCTGGATCGTCGAGAAGCTGTGGGCGTGGACCGACAACGACGGCCATCTCGAGGACGTCCTGACCCGCGACGAGCTGCTCGACAGCGTGATGCTGTACTGGCTCCCCGGGACGGGCGCCTCCTCCGCGCGCCTGTACTGGGAGAGCATCAGGCAGGTGAACGAGTGGATCTCCGGGCGGTCCACCGACACGGTCGCCGTTCCCACCGGCTGCTCGATCTTTCCCAAGGAGCTGCAGCGCCCGTCCCGACGTTGGGCCGAGCGGCGGTTCATCGACATCCGCTATTGGAACGAGCTCGACAAGGGCGGCCACTTCGCCGCCTTCGAGCAACCCGAGCTGTTCGTCAACGAGGTCCGCTCGTTCTTCCGGCTGGTCCGATGACGGCTGACCGGTGGTGGCAGCAGGCCGTCTTCTACCAGATCTACCCGCAGAGCTTCCACGACACCAACGGCGACGGCATCGGCGATCTACCCGGCATCACCCAGCGCTTGGACTACCTCGTCGATGTCCTCGGCGTGGACGCCATCTGGATCAACCCGTTCTACCGTTCCCCAATGGTCGACGGCGGCTACGACGTCACCGACCACCAAGACATCGACTCCCGCTTGGGCACCATCGCCGACTTCGACCACCTGCTGGCCGCCGCGCACCGCCGTGGCCTGCGTGTGATCATCGACTACCTGCCCGCCTGCACCTCCGACGAGCACCCGTGGTTCATCGAGTCCCGCAGCGCGCGGACCGCCGCTAAGCGCGACTGGTACCTGTGGCGTGACCCGGCCGCCGATGGCGGCCCGCCCAACAACTGGCTGGCGCACTGGGGCGGACCCGCCTGGACTTGGCACCAGCCTACCGGCCAGTACTACCTCCACACCTACCTGCACCGGATGCCCGACCTGAATTGGAACAACCCCGAGGTCAGGCCGGCCATGTTCGACGTGGCCAGCTACTGGCTCGACCGCGGCGTCGACGGATTCCGCGTCGACAGCGCCCATATCATCGGCAAAGACCCGCAGCTGCGCGACAACCCACCCAATACCGACGGGCGCTTGGAGTTCGGCCGGCCGCACGGCGACATCGACAGCCAACTGCACCTCCACGACCGCGGTGCCGGCGACGTCCATGCCATCTACCGCCAGTTCCGCGCGATCCTCGACCAGTACAGCGCCACCAGGGAACGGGTCTCCATTGGTGAGATCGCTGTCGCCGACCCCCACGCGTGGGCCAGCTACTACGGCACCAACCTCGACGAGTTCCACCTGCCGTTCAACTTCCGGCTCGTTGGCGTGCCCTGGCAGACCGACGCAGTCCGCGAGGTGATCGACATGATCGAGGCGGTCGTGCCGCCGGCGCGGGGCCGACGTGGGTGCTCGGCAACCACGACGAACCCCGGGTGGCCAGCAGGCTCGGCCCGGCCCGCGCACGCCTGGCAATGATGCTCCTGCTCACCCTGCGCGGCACACCCACCATCTACTACGGCGACGAGCTCGCCATGCCCGACATCCCCGTACCACCAGAGCGGGTCCGCGATCCCTGGGAACACCGCATGCCCGGCCTCCGCCTGGGCCGCGACCCCGAACGCTCGCCCATGCGCTGGGACACCACGACCCACGCCGGATTCTGCCCGCCCCAGGCCCGACCTTGGCTCCCCATGGGCGACCCCTCGGCAGTCGACCCGGTCAGTGTCCAACTCCAGGATCCACAGTCGATGCTGTCACTGACCCGGCGCCTGCTGCGCATCCGACGCCTCCACCCAGAGCTCGCCCGCGGCAGCTTCCACCCCATCCGCAACACACCTGTGGACTGCCTGGCCTACACCCGCGACCTCGGCTCCGCCCGGAGCCTCGTCATGCTCAACCTCGGCGACCAACCCACCACCATCGAGTTCGCCGAGTACGCAACCGACGACCTCCTCGCCGCCACCCACCCACGCGACCACAGCATCGACCTCAGCAGCCTCATCCTGCGAGCCAATGAGGGCATCGTCATCCGCCTCAACGGGCCCGCTACGAATCGACCGGCCTGATGACCTTCCCTTGAGCCCACCGAAGCCACCAGCTTGCACCGACGGTGCCTACCGGAAACCTATCGCCTCAAGCAGAGGGCACTGACACCACGCAGACCTCGAAGAGTCGAGCAGCCGCCCCAGGTACCGATGACCTGCGAGTATGGCGGGCGATAGGAAAGCGGTAGGGTGCCCTCGGCAGGATTCGAACCTGCGCACCTGTGACCGGCGACGTTCTCGCAAGCGGGGCTCACACCGCCACCGGCGTGGTGAACTCTGGTAGGCCCAGTGGTCCAGTCGGCCCTCCGACACGAACCATTCGGATACCAGCGCCTCACCACGATGCTGGCCCTCTGAGCAGCGGTAACAGCGGATGGCCCTTTCGTCGATGTCGGGCGTTGGTACCACGCCGCCGCGGCATCGACGTGGGCTACGCCGTCGGCGCGATCTGGTTCATGGCCCGCATGCTCGCCCACGTCCGCTCCTCCTTCAGTGGCGTCAGACCTCCGGTGTAAACGAGCAACGGGCGCAGGTTCCTCCAAGAGCTACCTGCAACGGCGGCGTGATCAGGACTATCCAATGCAGCTCGCCGATGCTGCGGCGCGGCGGCACCAGCCGGCAGCTCGCCGCGATCCCAAGCCGCCTACACGGGGGTAATCCTCCATGCCCCGTTCGCCACGCCGGTGACCATGCGTGTGGTGCTGCGGCTGCTGAGCAGCCGGAGCCAGGCGATCAGCGTTCGGTCACTCGACGTCCATCACTTGATGGTGGCCTCCCAGGTAGGCAACCAGACCAGGGGGCGCGTAGTGCGGATCCTTGGCCCGGCGCTGCACCGCGGTTGAGGCCGCGTACTCGTGCACTGGGTCCTTGTTCCCGATGGGCCGCACGAAGGGCCGCAGCAGGCGGTAGAAGGCCGTTCGCGACTCATGCAGCTCGCCCATCGCGTCGGGCCCGACGACGACCACCTCGTTGGTTGCCCCCGCTGGAACCACGGAGGGGAAGGCGTCGGGTCGCAAGCCGAGCCCACAGGACCGAGCCCGGTCGGCGATCCAGACCAGGGCGATGTCGGCCAGCGCCGCGTCAGGATAGCCGCCGCCCACGTCGCAGTGAACCCCGGCGAACCACACCTGCTCCAACCGCTGGTGCTGGGCATCCTCCTGCTGCCGCCAGACGGCCGGCTCGAACGGCCGGCGCTTCTCGTCGATCGCCAGCGCTTGGAACGCCGCGTCGACGGTCGTGCTCAGGTCGGTGTCGTGGAACTGCCAGCGACGGTTGAAGGCGTTCACCCAGCGCAGGCCGTTGAGCGGGATGCCCAGCGCACCGACCGTGTCCCAGACGCCGATGAAGCGGATCCGCGTCTCGTGCGAGTAGGAGCGCCGGAACAGCTGCGACTCGGTTCCTCGAGGGTGGCTGGTCCGGTCGCGGTACAACCCGTAGGCCTCGTCGAGCCGGTCGGCACACTCGCGCCGCAGAATGCCGGCGTTGCGCACCAATCCGGCCGTGCTGCGCGCGGTGAACGCGCCGCGGCTGAAGCCGAAGAAGAACAGCTCGTCATCCGGCTCGAAGTTCTCGACGATGAAGCGATAGGTGTCCTTCACGTTGCGTGACAGGCCAAAGCCGAAGGTGCCGCCGCGGAGCCGTTCCCAGCGGCTCGTGCCGACCCCTCGGTGGTAGAAGACGCGCTGCTGTTTGCCGTCATCGCCGGTGTCGGCCACGGCCAGCGCAAGCTTCGTGACGTTCGTGGGGCACGGATGCCCTCCGCTCTCCTGGTCCGGCGTATTCCAGGTGCCGTCACAGCAAAGCACCAGACGTTTCGACACGGCTCCTCCCCGGGAACGGATATCGCCTTCACCACCACGGTCATTCCGGCACAGGGTCGATGCGGAATCCACCCTGCCAGTCCGTCACAGGGTAAGAGGGCCGGAGGTCCCTCAAAAATACAGGCGTAGCGACGCGCCCACGCAGAGGAGCCGCGTGGCACGAGCACTGGCGCAGCCCAGTTTGCGGACACAGCGACTGATGGGCGGACACGGTTAATCGCTCAGCCAGTCGCGTCGCCGTTCGCGCCCGCGAGCACCCACGATGTGAACCGCCCGGATTCGACTCTGCTGGCGAATTCAGGTTGCCAGTATGGCGTGGGTCTATGGCGTGGGTCAGCCTGGCGAGTCGGGAGGTCCAGGCTCCGGTTGTTGTGGTCCCAGTGAACCAGGCGTCGACGCGGATGAGGTTGATGGCCATGGCGGTGAGGGTGTGCTGCAGGAAGGTCTTGGGCTTGCCGCGGTAGCGGGTCTGGTGGACGTCGCTGAGCCGGGAGGCTTGGGAGATCAGGCACTCGACGCCGCAGCGCAGGGCGTGCTTCGGCGCCAGTCGCCGGTGGCCTGCTCGGCCCTGATTCGCTGCTGGGCCTCCTGTTGACGGCGGGGTAGGAAGCTCACGTGGCGGTATCGGACCTGCTCGGCCAGGAGGTGGCCGTGGTGGCCACGGTGCAACGCCACCATCACCCGTTCACCGACGCCCTGAAGCGGCGGCCCGACGTGGGTGTGCTGCGGGTCGCCGAGCAGACTCGCGACGCCCTGCCCAAGCAGCTGGCAACGCTGCTGCGTATGGTCGGCGTTCGGGGCCGGGCCCGCTGACGGTTTTCCGAGGCAGGCGCGATGGCAGAAGGATTGCGAGCCCGTCTGGTCGTCCGCCGCCAGCTTGCGCCGGTCAACGACCTGGAGGCCGCGCTGCTTGCCGTGGTCCGCGGCGAATTCCACGGAGTCACTCTGCAGCGCGTCACCGACCTGCTCGGCGGCCGGTGGGCCGCGGAGCCTGGCGTCCCCTTGCCGGCTCCCTGCTGGAGCGCCGCTTGTGCCCACTGGAGGCCGAGGAGCGGGTGGACCGGGCAGCCTTGCTCGCCCTGTGGCGCTGGGCCAGCCGCTCGCCGAGGTGGTTGAGGCGCGGGTGGCGTCAAGGATCGGCGGCGAGGTGGTCTGGGCCGATGCGGTGCTTCGGGTGGCCCGCGACGACGGCCGTCCGGTGATCGTCGGGGCCGCGTCGGTCGGCTGAGCGATCGTGGACGACCGGATCGCGGCGTGGCTGGACGCGCCGCTCGAGGGGCTGCCGGAGCTGCTGCTGGTTGCGGCGGACCCGCCGGGCGCCACGGCCCGGCTGCTGTGGTGCTGCCGCGGCCCGGGGCTCGACGAGCCCGGGCGACCCGATCGGCCAGACGCTGGTCGAGTTGTTCGCCGACGTGAAGCGCCGGCTGCTGGAAACGGTAACCGTTCAAGCCCCGCGCGAGCGGCTGGGGCGCGATCCGGCCGACCACGACGCCCCCGCCCCGATGACCGCGCGGGCCCTGACTCCAGCGGGCCTTCGAGGTAAGGAAATCGGGGAGCGCCCAGCCGAATCGTCGGCTATCGCGTGCCCGTTGCGCAGTCAGCTGCGCTGCGTGCCAGCGGGCCACCTGGCCAGCCCCGTGGCTGCCTTCTCGATGGTCGCCTCTGAGAGAAGCACATGCCGCATGGCATCGCCGAGCGGGAGGAAGCTGTCCTCGCTTGCGACCCGCGCCATCGCCCCTCGGAAGCCGGCATCCACCAGGGCGGTGAGGACGCCTTCGCCCACACCGCCGGTGCGGCGGGTCTCATCGACCACCAGCACCCGCCCGGTAGCCTCTGCCTCGCGGAGCAGGTCATGGACCGGCAGCGGGGCGAGCCATCGCAGGTCGAGAACACGGCAGCCGATGCCGAGGCTCGACAGCCGCCTCGCCACCCGAAGGCTCATGTACAGGCCATTGCCGAACGTCACCAGCGTGAGGTCGTGCCCGTCCCCGTAGACCCGCCCGCGACCCAGCGGCGCGTGCGCCGCGCTCCAGCCGCTCGGCTCCAGATACGGCGCGAGCCAGCCGCGGTCGCCCTCGGCGTGCAGGTCGCGGGTGTGGTAGAGCGCGATCGGCTCGAGAAAGACGCAGACGCTACCGTCGACCTTCGCCGCCCCCACGCAGGTGCGCAGCATGGCGGCGGCATCGTCCGGCCTGGCCGGGGACGCGATGACCACCCCGGGCACGTCGCGCAGCACCCCGATCGCGTTGTCGTTGTGGAAGTGGCCACCGAACCCCTTCTGGTAGCCGTAGGCGGCCACGCGCACGACCATCGGGTTGCGGTAGGCGGCCTGGGAGAAGAACTGCAGGGTCGCGGCCTCGCCGCGGATCTGGTCCTCGGCGTTGTGCAGGTATGCCAGGTACTGGATCTCGGGGATCGGCAGCAGGCCGGAGAGCCCGGCGCCGAGCGCGAGCCCGAGTATCGTCTGCTCGTCGAGCAGGGTGTCGAAGACCCGGGCGGCTCCGAACCGTCGCTGCAGCCCCCGAGTGACGCCGTACACGCCGCCTTTACGGCCGACGTCCTCGCCGAAGACCAGCAGTTCGGGGTGCAGGGCGAGGAGGTCGGCGAGGGTCAGGTTGATCGCGAGCGCCAGCGTGAGGGGACCTTCGTGCTCGGGCAGTCGCTCGTCGAAGACCCGGGCACGCGTGGCGGGTTCGGCCGAGCGCACGGCCTCCGCCGCGACCCGGTCGGGGTGACGGGGCGCGAGCGGCGCCAGCACCGCCTCTGCCGTGGGTAGCTGCGGCAGCCCCGCCACGTCCTCGGCTATGGCCAGCACCTCGAGGCGGGTCGCCTCGTAACGGCCGACCAGCTCCTGCGGCGTCGCCACCCCGCCGTGGACGAGCAGGCGGGCGGTGCCGACGAGCGGGTCGCGGTCAGCGTCGGCGGCGATCTCGCCGGGTGTCCGGTAGGCCACCTCGGCGTCGGATCCCGCATGACCCCCGAACCGCACCATCCGCAGGTGGAGGAACGCGGGCGCGCGCCGTTCCCGCACCCACGCGACCGCCTGCAGCGCGGCGTCGTAGGCGTCCGCCGGGTCGCAACCGTCGGCCGTGAGGTAGCGGAGCCCTGAGCGGTTGCCGTGAGCGCTGCGCACCCAGCCTTCGGGCGTGCGCACGCTGATACCCAGGCCGTTGTCCTCGCAGACCAGCAGCAGGGGCAACGGCAGCCGCTGGTAGGGGCCGTGGGAGGCGGCGTTGATGGCGCCGGTCGCGGTCGAGTGGTTGACCGAGGCGTCGCCGAAGCTGCAGACGACCACGGCGTCCGCGGGCCAGGCGCAGGCGACGCCGAGCCGCTTGGCCCGCTCGATCGCGAAGGCCGTCCCAACCGCGCGCGGCAAGTGGGAGGCGATCGTCGAGGTCTGCGGGATCACGGCAAGGTCGGGATGGCCGAAGACCTTATGGCGGCCGCCCGCGATCGGCTCCTCGGCCGCGGCGACGACGCCAAGCAGCATGTCGCGCAGGGGTTGCTGTCCGGGCACCTGCCGCGCCCGCTCCAGGTAGAAGGCGCCGGAGCGGTAGTGCAGCAGCGCGGGGTCGGTTGGGCGCAGGGCTGCGGCAACCGCAGCATTGCCTTCGTGACCTGCCGAGGCGATGGTATAGAAGCCCTTGCCCTGGCCACGCAGCCAGCGCGCCGCGAGGTCGAGGTGGCGACTGGCGAGCTGCGCGTCGAACAGCTCAAGGCAGCGTGCCCCTGTGAGCGAAGAGCCCTCCCGGACCGGCAGCCGATGGTCCCTGGCCGACCCTGGCGTCAACGCCGAGACGGCCTCGATGAAGTGGGCGTCGATCATTTCCAGCATCCAGGTCTGCGCCTCCCGTGCGAGCCTCGTGGTCCGTGCCAGCCGCATCGAGCCGTGCCGGTCATCTTTTCCGGTCCTCACTCCGTTCGACCCAGGCCTCTTCCGGTAAGAGCGCGCGGTGCTCGGCCGGGCGGGTCTTGCGGTAGACGCGCTCGGGCCCGCCGGGGCCGTACCGGCCGTCGTGTTGAACGTTAGCCATGAGGTGATCATGCCAGCCCGCCAACAGCATCACCGGTGACCGATAGCAGGTCGTCGCGGCAGCGGAGGTGTCGCCGGTTCCATCATCATCGCTGAGGGTCACTCTGCATCTGGAAGCCTCGCTGGCAACAAGGGAGGACACTGTGTCCGAGACCCTGGCCCGAGTCGCGATCGTGACCGGCGCCGGTAGCGGCATTGGCCGTGCCGCCGCGCTCGCCCTGGCTGGAGATGGCTGGTCGGTGGTGCTCGCCGGCAGGGGTGCGGCCGCGCTGGAGCAGACCGCCCGGCACGGCCAGGGCATCGGCGGACCGCTGCGGCCGGTGCCGACCGACGTGAGCGACGAGGCGTCGGTGGTTGCGTTGTTCCAGCACGCCCGGGACACGTTCGGTCGGGTCGACCTGCTGTTCAACAACGCTGGGCGGTCGCATCCCGAGGTCCCGATCGACGAGCTGCCGCTCGAGGTCTGGCGCGGGGTGCTCGACGTGAACCTGACCGGTATGTTCTTGTGCACGCGCGAGGCGCTTCGGGTGATGAAGCGTCAGTCGCCCAGGGGCGGCAGGATCATCAACAATGGCTCGATCGCCGCGCAGGCGCCGCGTCCGCTCGCCGCCGGGTACACCGCGAGTAAGCACGGCGTCACCGGCCTGACCAAGGCGACGGCGCTGGAGGGTCGCGGCTTCGGCATCGCCTGCGGCCAGATCGACATCGGGAATGCCGCGACCGAGATGACCGAGGGCCTCGCGGTGGCCGCGCTGCAGCCGGACGGCTCGGTCCGCCCCGAGCCGCGGATCGAGCTTGACGACGTCACCCGTGCGATCCTCTATATGGCCAGCTTGCCGCTCGGGGCGAACGTGCAGTTCATGACGGTAATGGGCACCGAGATGCCGCTGATCGGCCGCGGCTGATTGCTCAGCTGGAGCGGTCGACGCCGACGGTGCGCGAAACGCCGCGCCCGGCGAGGCGTGCGAGTTCGATGGCGAGCCCGCGTCAAGGTCGACGGCGTGGCGGGAAGCCCAAGCCAGCCGTCGTCGAGCGCGGCGAGCAGCTCGGGTGGGAGCGTGGAGTAGCGCCAGAACGTGTGAATGTCGGTCTGGTACTGCTGGTCGAGCATGGTCCAGCGCTCGTGTATGAGGGAGTCTGCTCCAGCCTGGTGTGCAGCGCCGCGGAAGGTGTTCGGGTGCGTCTGGCCGCATCACCGCTCAGGGTTGCCATGTCCACCGCGGCCAGCTCGCTGATGGGGACTGTTGCATTGGCTGGGAAGGCGTCCAAGCAGCAAGACTGTCGGCATGAGATCCCGCCACCTGCACCGTGTCCCCGCTGCACGATCCGCCTTTGCCGGTTTCCGCTTCCCGTCCGACGTGATCGTCGTCGCGGTCCGTTGGTACCTCGGCTTCGGGCTGTCCTACCGCGACGTTGAAGAGCTCCTCGCAGAGCGCGGGATCGAGGTCGACCACGTGACCGTCTACCGCTGGGTCCAGCGGTTCACGCCGCTGCTGGCCGAGGCCGCCCACCCTTGCCGGCACGCGTAGGAGGGCGCTGGCAGGTCGACGAGACCGGTACGCCAACAACCAAATCGAGGCCGACCATGGCCGTCTGAAGTCGCGGCTGTGGCCGATGCGCGGCCTCAAGCGGGACCGCAACGCCGCCGTGATCATCGCCGGGGAGCTTGGACGCGGTGTTCGCCGCAGACGCCATCGCGACCATCCGCACGCCGCACCGGTCGCCGCGGGCGAACGCGTTCGCCGAGCGCTGGGTCCGCACCGTCCGGCGGGAGTGCCTGGACTGGATCCTCGTGCTGGGTTGGGCCACCTGGAACGGGTCCTTGGCGAGTACGTCATGCACGACAACCACAAGCGACCCCACCGTGCACTCGACCTTGCGGCGCCGGACGGGTCGAACGGTCCGCAGCGCGCGCCACACGACCTGGCGGACGTTCGCCGGCGCGACGTACTGGGCGGGCTGATCCACCAGTACGAACCGGCTGCGTCGTGCTCGGATCGATGGTTTCTGTGTCCCTCAGGTCGCGCCGAGCAGCCATATGGCCACGAGACCGCGCCGGTTCACCATCACCCGGACCGCCGCGTCCGCGTGACCTTGACTGGTTTGGCCCTCTACGCACCTCGCCTTCGACCATGTCGGTGTGGACCGCGGACGGCCCGACCGTAACGCTTCCGTCACGCGGTCGTGGACGCTGGTGTCCTGAATGGCGACGCGACGGAGTGGCCTGGATGCGCCCATGACGATGGAGGCGACCTCGACCGACCGGCCGGGAGGGCCGCGGCGGGGGCGCGGCTGGTGGCCGGGCGCGCTGGCGTGGGCGCTTGTGGGGACTGGCCCCGGTCGGAGTCGCCGGGGCCCCCACGCTTTCCTGCCGGGCTCCTACTGGTGGGCCGTAGTCACTCGTATTCGAACTTCTCTGACGTGCGGATTCGCGTCCAGGCGTTGAGCTGTGCACTCGCCGTGCTCGCGGATGACATCAGATCGGAGGTGCAGACTTGATCACTCGTTCCGGGCTACCTCGGGTCCGGCGATCCGCTCGATCAGCGGGAGGGTGGAGGCGATGATGGCGAGGGAGGCCACGATCCCACCGAGGACGAGGAGGTAGTAGTCGATGCCGGGTGGTCGTAGGGAATAGCCGAGCTGTGAGCTCAGGAACAGCCCTGCGGCCAGGAAGCCGAGGCCTGCCGAGAACACGGAGATGACCAGCAGGGGGACTGCCGCCTCTAGGACGACCATCCGCCGCAGCACGCGCAGGGGGGCACCGGCGAGACGCAGCAGGCTGAAGGGCCGCTTTCGGTCGCTGATTCCCGCGGTGACGCTGACGGCCAGGCTGCAGCCGGCGATGATCAGGCTGGCCACGATGACCACGTGCGCGATCTGCTGCACCTCGGTGATGGTCCGCCGGTCCGAGGCGTCGATCTCGCCGAACGTGGCAGGAGTCTGTTGCTGGTCGGGGAAGGCGACCTCCAGGTCGGTGCGCGCTCGCTCCAGGGCAGCGGTCGATCCGTTGGTCTGCACGACGATCGCTCGTGGAGAGAGGTCTCGTAGCTGTTGGGGGGTGATGTCGACGGCGGGCCAGACGTGTTCGCTCAGGGTGGGGTGCTGCCCGGATGGGAACGGGTTGAGACCCGAGAGCCGGCCGATGTCGGCCCCGGCGGCACAGGTCCCGATCGCCGGGGTGTGGGCGAGCTGGCTGCACAGAACCAAGCCGGCCGAGCTGTCCTGACCAGCACCGGGTTCGGAGTAGACGACCGTCGCACCCCGAACATTCGGGATGGACGCCAGCTCGCCGAGCAGGGCGGGCGGGACCGCGGTCTTGGTCGTGGTGGTTGCTGTGGCCGGGGGCCGGTGCCCGTTGACGCCGACGCTGGCGACGTGGCCGAGCTCCTCGAGCAGAGTCTCGCTTGCTACCGTGCCGCCTTTCGCGGTGCCGCCGTAGGCGAGGATCGTGGTGAGCACCCCGACGGAGGCGCTGGCGGCGAAGAGGGCGATGATGAGCCCACTGATCGTCCGAAACGCGCCGCTGGGGTTGTCGGCCAGGCGGCGCCCGGCGAGCAGGGCGGCCGGACGCTGTGCGCGCCGGGCCGTGGACCGCGCGCCGACCATGGTGAGCCAGGGGCCGGCGACCACCAGCCCGGCGATGATCAAGAAGCCTCCCGAGAGGTAGGCCCAGGTCTGGCCACCGGTGCTCTTCGGGTGGCCGACCACGACGAAGTACACGAGTTCGCCGATCCCCGCGACCAGGGGCGCCAGACGGTACGCCCGCGGAGCAGGCGGGGTGACGCGCCGGCTGACCCCCAGCGGCGAGATCAGCGCTCGTCGCATGGCGAAGCGCGCCGACACGGCGGCGGCGATCGGAACGCCGATCGCGACCACCACGACGTCGATCGGCCCGAGCGACAGGTCGCCTGGCGCGAACCGTTGACCGGTGAAGGCCACATTGGTCAGTGCCGGACGGATTCCGTAGAACAGGCCGAAGCCGATCGCCACACCGCAGAGCGCGGCGATGGAGGCCTCGACCGTCGAGATCACGGCGATCTGTCGGGGGGTGGCGCCGACGAGGCGCATGGCGGCGAAGCGCTGCTCACGTCTGGCGGCCGCCAGGCGGGCGGCCGTGCCGATGAAGACCAGCACCGGCAGCAGCAAGGCGAGCACGCCGACCGCGAGGATGGTCTGGAGCATGCTGGTGTGGAAGCCGCCAGCGATCCCCCCGATGTTCGCATTGGTGTTGATGCTGGTGATCTGCGCGGCGCCCGGCACCTTTGAGAGTTGCTGTGCGCTGTCGCCGACCACGATGATGAGCGAGCTCGGCGAGGGCAGAGCAGTGGGCCCGATGATGCCGATCTGGTGACCCGGGAAGCGGTCGGTGAGCTCGTTGGCCGGAGTGGACCAGAGGAGTCGGCTGAGCGCCGGTGAGGCGTAGAACTGCCCGGGCCCGGGGAGGCGAGGGATGCCGGACGGGACAGGCGAACCGGGTCCGGTGGCTGCGACGTCGACTTGGTAGATGGTCTGGTTGCCGAAGTGGTCGGTGCGCAACAGCCACCACAGCGGCTTCGCCGACGAGGTGCTGTGACCCCGAAGAGGACTCCCAGGAGCATTCACGATCCCGGGGAGGGGGCCCGAGTTGAGCCATGCGGTGCGAGCGTTCTGGGCGTTGAGCGCGTTCATGCCGGCCAGGGCCACCAACAGCAGCCCGACCCCAAGCGCCACGGCAGCGGACGTGACGGCGAGCCGCACGGCGGCCTCTCTACCCCCGTTCAGCGTCAGGCGCAGAGCGAGACGGATCACGACGGCACCGGATCAGCTGATAACGAGGTCACCTTGCCGTCGCGCACGACGATCTCCCGATCGGCGTACGCGGCCACCCTCGGCTCATGGGTCACCACAACGACGGTGGTGCCCTGCTGGCGGGCAGCGGCGACCAACAGATCCATGACGTGCTCGCCGTTGAGCGACTCGAGCGAGCCCGTCGGCTCATCGGCGAAGAGGACCTGAGGATGCGCGACCAGACCGCGGGCCAGAGCGACCCGCTGAGCCTGCCCGCCCGACAGCTCCCCGGAGCGGCGCCCCCCGAGCCCTTCGAGGTCGAGCTCGTCGAACCACCGTCGGGCCTCGCCCAGCGCCTTCGCCCGGCGGGCGCCGCCGAGCAGCAGCGGCAGAGCGACGTTCTCCTCCGCGGTCAGCTCCGGGACCAGCTGACCGAACTGGAATACGAACCCGAAATGCTCCCGGCGCAGCGTGCTTCGATCCTCTTCGCCGAGGGTGTCGACACGCTGACCCGCGAAGACGATCTCGCCGCTGTCCGGAACCAAGATGCCCGCGAGACAGTGCAGCAGCGTGGATTTGCCCGAGCCGCTCGGGCCCATGACGGCAAGGATCTCGCCGCGTGCGACCGCAAGAGAGGCGCCCCTGAGCGCCGGAGTGGCGCCGAAGGACAGGCGAACGTCACGAGCCTCGACCAGGGCCTCGCGACGCTCGACCCTCGCCGGCGGGCGGGTCGCGCTCACGACTGCACCGCTTCCGCCAGCGCGCCCAAGCGGGCCGAGGTGAGCCCGATCCACCGCAGATCGGCTTCGAGGTGGAACAGGCCGTGATCGGCGAGCAGGGCGTCGACCAAGCTGCCCGAGCGCTTCAGCTCGGTCAGCTCACGCATGCGCTGGAGGTGGGCGCTGCGCTGGGTGTCGAGGTAGCGCTCGGCGGAGCGACCGAGCATCAGCGCGAGCACGACCTTCACGAAGAGCACCGTCTGCAGGTGAGGTTCGGGCTCGACCGGCTCGGTGAGCCATTCCTCGACCTCGCTCCTGCCGACCTCGGTGATGGCGTAGCGCTTGCGTTCCGGTCCGGCGCCGGGTTCCACCTCGCCGGGCGTGACCTTGCCGTCTCTGGCCGGCCTGGCGAGCGTGGCGTACACCTGCCCGAACGGAAGCGGCTTGTCGCGACCGAAGTAGGCGTCGTAGTCGCGCTTCAAGTCGTAGCCGTGGCTCGGCTCTCGCTCGAGCAACCCAAGCAGGGCCAAAGGAACACTCATACAGGAACACTCATACCCGCGTACATACACTGAGCGTATACTCAATGTCAATACGCGAGTCGTGGGAACCGCCTTGGACCCCAGGTCTCCTCGGTACCGGTCGGTCAGCTCCGAGGAGACCGAATCGGTTGTGCGTCTGAGCAGACAAGACCCGGCGAGCGTTGGGCGGTGCAGGTGCAGGCTACGGCTGTCGGCTCGCTCCAGTATGGATCGTCGGCCGCGAGATCTGGAGCGCCAACGCGGTCAACATGTCCCTTGCCGAAGGCGCGGCGATCGCCCGGTTGATCACGGCGATCCGCGTGTTGCGGCCCAAAGGAGAGATCTGGCTGGTGGAGTCCGGCGAGTTCGCAGACGACGGCAAGCCCTTTGTCTCGGTCGGCGGGCCGAGCGTCAACGAAACCTCAGGGGCCCTTATCCGGAAGCTGTGTCTGGGTCTGGAGATCGACGTTGAGCGCGCAAAGGTCGACTTCGGCGAGACATCCTACCGCGCCACCGTGACGCACAACCGGGTGACCAGAGACTTCGGCTTCATCCTCTCTGGTGAGACGGAGCGGGGCACCCCGTTCATCGTCATCTTTGGCATCACCCCCTTCGGGTCGAACATCGCCGCACGGGCCTATGTGGACATCAAGCAGCTCACGCACGACCATCGGCTGCTGCGACGCCGAGGCCACCGGGCGCTCTTCGTCGTCCCCGGTGACGTCGAAGGCTACGGCCTTGCCGGTTACAGCATCTCCAACATCCACCTGGAGGGCGTCCGCGACCTCAGCGGCCCCGGATGAGTGGGCCCAGGGACCGGGGAGGGGAGCGACGGCCTCTTGGAGCGCCGAGAGGCCGTCTACCGGGCGGCTGTCCGCGATCTGCCGGTGTCCCGCCGCTATTGGCGGGTTCGGCGTCGACCGGTCGGCCCTGACGTTGGCGTGCCGTCGATGGCTGCAGCGATCCGGTCGACCGCTGCGGCAAGGATCTGTCGGCTGGTGCCCATGTTCAGGCGGGCGTGGCCGACGCCTGGGCGGCCGAAGCTCGGCCCGCGGCTGAGTGCCACCCGCCCGCGGGCCAGGAAGACGGCGCTCGGGTCGTCGCCAAGCCCAAGGGCGGTGCAGTCCAGCCAGGCCAGATAACTGGCATCCGGCGGCCGGTACCGGATCGCCGGGATCCGCGCCGCCAGCAGCTTCGCCAGGTAGTGGCGATGGTGATCCAGCACGCCGAGTACCTCGTCCAGCCACGGCTCGCCCTCCTGGAAGGCGGCGATGCTGCCCAGCACGCCCAAATGCCCGACCCGCCACGGCAGCTCCTCCGGCAGTCGTTTGACAAGCCGCCGGGTGGCCGGGTCGGCGGTGATGATCGCCGCGCACTTCAGCCCGGCCAGGTTCCACGCCTTACTCGCCGAGGTGAAGACCATGCCATGGGCTGCCGCCTCCTGCGACACCGACACGAACGGATGGTGTGTTCGGCCGGGCAGCACCAGCGGCGCGTGGATCTCGTCGGACAGCACGGTGACGCCGTAGCGGGCTGCCAGTGCAGCGAGTCGCTCGAGGTCGTGGCGCTGGTGGACGGTGCCGGTCGGGTTGTGCGGTGAGCACAGCAGGTGGACGCGGGCTCCGTCCTGGAATGCGGTCTGCATGGCGTTAAGGTCCAGCGCCCACCCGTTGCTGGTTTGGCCGAGTGGCACCTCCACCAGTCGGCAGCCGGCCTCAACGATCCAGGGGAAGAACGAGTCGTAGACCGGCGGGTTGATCACGACCCGGTCGCCCGGTCGGACCAGCAGGCGAAGGACCTCGACGACGGCGACGCCGACCTCTGGGGCGAGGGTCACGTGCGCCGGGTCAACCTGCCACCCCCAGCGGCCGGCCGTGAATCCGGCCAGCGCCTCTGCCAGTCCAGGGCTGGGGCTGGCGTAGCCGAGGTCCGAGCGGTCGATCGCAGCATGCAGCGCCTCGGCGACCGGTCCCGCGATCGGGAAGTCCATCTCGGCGACCGGCAGCGGCAGCACATCCAAGGGGTAGGTTCGCCACTTGGCGCTCCTCCGCCGCCGCAGCTCTGTCAGCGAGACCTTCTCCACCGCAATCATCACGCCTCCACGCCGACCCGACGCCCCAGGTGAGAGTTGGCCTGGACGACAAGACACCATCCGCTCCACCATCGTCGCCCACGAACTCTGGAGCCTTCTGCCATAGCGCTACGCTACCCATGGTTCCTCACCAACCCAACCGTTCAGCCCGCCCCGACCCCACCGACCCTGGGCCCGACGAAGGCTCTTCGGTCCGCCCGAACCCGCGGGGATCTCGGCCTCCCGCTCGGTCCCGTCACCAGCCGCAAGGTAAGCGGACCAACGGTCGCGCTTCTGACTGAGCGGTTCGCTACGAGCTGGCCGTTGAGGAGCCGGCGTCAGCCTTCTCGACGTCTTTGGCGTGCTCGCTGCGGAGGCGTCCAAACAGCATGCCCACGAGCCGACGTGCCATGAGGCGGTCAAGGACAGCCGCCACCTGGCCGGGCCGTCAGCGACCCGCCGCGTGCAGGCCGAAGGCGAGCTCCGGATCCCCTGGGCGCCAGGTCCCCTCGAACTGCGACTTGTTTCCGTTGCGTCGGGTCCGGTCGAGCACGGCCCTTCCGAGCGCGAGCTGCCGGCGCTCCCACCCCGGCAGCGCCGCCTCGACGTCGCCCCGCGCCGCCTCGAGAGCCTCTGCCAGCGCCCAGGCGTCGGCCGCCGCCTTGGCCGTCCCGGCGGCGGCGTGCGGACGCAGGGCAAAGGCCGCGTCGCCGATCAGGCAGACGCGACCGAACGCCATCCGCGAGACCTCGATGTCGAAGATCACCTGGACGAACGGACGCTCCGTGCGGTGCACGACCTCGGCGAACTGTCCGGCGAGGTCGGCGGCGGCAGCGGCCCGCAGCGCCTGCACGTGCGCCTGGCGGGGAACGCCCGGCGGAAGCGTGAGGCCGTGGCGGACGCCGTTCTGGTCGGTCATCAGGTCGTCGAGTTCGTCGCCGGCGGCGTAGTTGCGGTACCAGACGAAGTTGGCGAGCCGGCGGCCCGGCTCCACCGACCCGTCCAGGGCGGGGATGGGGTAGAGCAGGATGTGGCTATTGGGGATGACCTGGTAGACGATCGAGTCAGCGAGCAGCTCCAGAACGTCGCTGCTGAGCTGGCACTCCGAGACCGTGCCCCGCCAGGCCACGTAGCCCGCGTAGGACGGCCGGGCCAGCGGCTGCAGCCGGGCGCGGGCCGTGGAGGCGATGCCATCAGCGCAGACCAGCAGGTCGTGCGCTGTCGAGGAGCCGTCGGCGAACCGCACCACCACGTGGTCGCCAGCCTGCCGGAAGTCGACCATCTCCTTGCCGAGGTGGTAGCGGCGCCGGTCGAGGCAGCGGAGCAGCGCCCGGTGGAGGGTGTGCCATGCCGAGTACCGGTAGCGACGCGGCTCCTCGTAGGCGACGGCCCCGTCGCCGCCGAGATAGCGCAGGAAGCCGGTCGAGGTGGTGATCCGCTCCAGGTCCAGGTCCGTCCGCTCGCGGAAGTAGCGGGTGGTCGTCTCCAGCACCACGATCCCCGCGCCCCGGCCCTCCAGGTCCACGGTCGACCGCTCGAACACGTCCACCTGGCAGCCGAGGTCGGCCAAGACGAGCGAGGCAGTGAGCCCGCCGAGCGAGCCCCCGACCACCGCGATCCTCGGCCAACCGCTCAACCGCGCCCCGGCGCGCTAGGGCTGCCCGAAGGTGGCGACACGGTCGACGCGGCACTCGAACAGCACGCGCCGCTCGTTCATGCCCGGGTCCCGCAGGCCATACGGAGGCTGGTTGCCGGAGTACTTGGTCCACGCCCGGTCGATGGTGTCGACTGCCCGTTGCCCATGGGTGGGGTCGTCCTCGTGGATCTCCCGCTCGGCGGTGGCCTTGATGCTCACCCAGTGGTACGGGTTCTCGGGGTTCAGAAGGAGCATGGTGATCTGCGGGTTGCGCCGGATCCACTCGGTCTTCCTGCGGTGCTCGGCCAGGTTGAGCAGCACCTTGCCGCCCTCGTAGTTGAACCAGACGGGGGTCAGCCAGGGACGGCCGTCGCCGCCCATGACGGCGATCACGGCCGTCACCGGTTTGTCGAGCAGTTGCCGGTAGACCGGGTCAAGCTCCTCCAAGGATTTCTTCTCCTCGCGCGACCCGACCGTGAACTGGTTCTCCTGGACTCCTTGGGAGACGTCGAGGAACCTGGCGACGGTGAAGGACACGGCACCCTCCATTCAGCGGAGCAGTTCCACAGTGACGAATCGCAGCGTGCTGTCGCCGGCGTTCTCCAAGTCGTGGATCATCGGGTCCGCCGCGGACTGGTCCAGGTACTGGGTGTCGCCCACCTCGTACCGTCGGACCCTGAAGGTGCCGTCAGGTGAACGTTGACGGCCGATGCCCGCCTCCGTGACGGTCCAGAAGTAGCGCCGCGTGTGGGCGTGGAAGGGGCAGCGCTCGCCCGGGGCGAGCGTGATCTCCCACACCTTGATCCGGTCGTTCTCGAACCGGAGCCGCGTGCCCACGTCGAGGTTGCTCGCGGCCGTCGCCAGCTCGTCGCCGAAGTCCGCCGGATCGAAGGTGCCGTCCACGATCTCGGTCACCCGCCTACTCTAGATCAATCCAAGCGGCCCCGCGCCACCCGGAGTGGTCATCGTCCCTGCCGGCGATGGCCGTCGAGCAGCACCTCGACGTGAAGGGCCTCCGCGCCGCCGATGTCGGTCATGAGCGCCAAGGCCTCAGAGCCGGATTGCCGGGCCGGGTCCGCCAGCACGCGCGTCCCGTCCGATGAGCTCCGGCAGCTTCGCGCGCTCGAAGAGCCCGAACTTCGTCCCCTCGGTGACGAACTCGGCGTAGCCGCGGTCTTGGAACTTGAGCTGCAGGCCGATCAGCTGGCGGTAGAAGGCGATCGAGCGATCCAGGTGCGCAACGTAGAGGATCACGTAGTCGACACGCGCGATCATATGGCCTCACATCCCGACGTCGGCGCAGGCTCCTGCAGCAGCACTGTGCCCCTCCTGGTCCGCGGAGATACAAACCACGTAGATGTAGCGGACTGCCGACCGGCCCTGGCTCTGCGGTGCCGGGCCGGGGGCTGGACCAACGATCCTGACCGACGCTCAGTCCGGTTGCACGAGCGTGCGCCTGCCGGTCAGGCCAGCGTGACAGTTGCCTCCACCTCGACGGTGTCGCGCACCTTCAGGGCGCCCATGAAGCCCCTGTACGGCCGGATCCCCCACAGGCTCTGCTGGACGCTTGCGCTCGCGATGACCGTGCGATCGTCGGTCGCCTGCGCGGTGAGCCGGAGCGGGTGGGTGACCTCAAGGAGCGTCAGCTCGCCGTCAACCGTCGCCTTGTCATCGTCGACCCGAACCGTGGTGGACACAAACAACGCCTGCGGATGCTCGCCGGTCCGCAGGAGCTTGGCGCTGGTCTTG
>WNGQ01000320.1_pt1 | contig 64590 bp, 53 predicted proteins | sample 5407661 | NCBI WGS metagenome assembly WNGQ01 (sample SAMN13153382, study PRJNA577476) | soil metagenome | isolation source: 60 cm soil or saprolite under Garry oak tree replicate 2 | place: USA:California | collected 2016-06-15
CTTTGGAATACAATCCAGAAAATGGAGAAAGTCTCACGCCGAATCCTCTTTGAAAGCCGGCCTCACACTGGCCGACGCAAACGCTTGAGCAACAAAGTTTTAGGGCTTATCTAAGCGCCATTCGGGTCAAACCATAGTCTAGCCCCAGACAGAATAGAAACGGCATTCAACAGCAGGGCAAATGCCACCGATTTGACTTGTAAGCGGAAGCTCCCTCCAAATGCGACCGCTTCCGGCTCTGTTGGCATCCTGGTCACACCAAGCGTATCTGGTGTCAACCTGCGACATGCGCGGACAGGGTGTCTCCAGGAATCGGTGCGAACGCCGTGGCCGCCGAAGCAACAAGGCGGAATGGATTTTGAAGGGAAAATCCTCCTTCTCACCTCTGCGGCGATGACTTCTTGATTCGGCCCGGGCCGTCGTGGAGCAATGAAAGCGCCTTGAAAGCTTCGCTGGTTCCTGCCAGACAGGCGAGATGAACGCACAAACCCCTTTCAATCCGTTTCCCGTCGGTTCCGAGAGGCAGCCCGGCGCCGACGCCAGCCGCCGCATGTCGCGACGGGACGCCCTTAAAACATCGCTGACAGCCGCCGGCGCGGCGGCCCTGGTTCCGGGCGCGGTCGCGGCGGAGGCGCCGAGCCCGCCGGACACCCGCCGCGCCTCGGCCCGCCGTTATGACATGAAGAAGTCGATCAACCTTTGGGCCTTTCCGTATCCGCAGCGGATGACGCTGGCGGAATGTTTGCAACTGGCCAGGGACGCCAGGTTCGACGGCATCGAGCTCAATTACGATTTGGAGAACGACCTTTCGCCCAAGGCCGGCACGGCGGAGTTTCAAGCCATCCGCAAGCTGGCCGACCGCATCGGAATCGCCATTAGCGGGCTTTGTTCCTTTTTATTTTGGCCCTATCCCCTGACCAGCAATGACCCGGGCAAACGGGCGCGGGGATTGGAATTGGCCGGCAAGATGGCGCAGGCCGCCCACGATCTGGGCGTGGAGAATCTGCTGGTCGTGCCGGGAGCGGTCCACATCCCGTGGCGCACCGATCATGAGCCGGTGCCCAACGACGTCTGCGACCAGCGGGCCAAGGAGGCGATCCGGCAGTTGCTGCCGTCGGCCGAAAAGCTGGGCGTATCGCTCAACATCGAGAACATTTTCTTCAACGGTTACCTGATGACGCCGATGGAAATGAACGCCTTCGTGGACGGCTTTCAAAGCGCGCACGTTCGGGTTCATTTCGATACCGGGAACATCATGATGTTTCAGTATCCCGAACACTGGATTTCGGTGATGGGCAAACGGATCAAGAACGTTCACCTCAAGGAATACACCAAGAAAGGGACCGATTATTCGCTGGAGACTTTCCGCCCGCTGCTCGACGGCACGACCGACTGGCCGGCGGTGATGGCCGCGCTCGATCAAACCGGCTACCGAGGTTATGTGACCTTCGAGTATTTCCACCCTTTCCCGCACTACCCCGAGGCGCTGGTCTATCAGACCTCCGATTCGCTCGACCGGATGTTAGGCCGCGTCACGCGCCATGCATGATTCGAGCACCATCCTCTTTGATTCTGGTCGGGCTCCTTTGGGGTTCAGGATTCCGGCATTGGCGGTTGGAGTTGGCTTTCTTTGTTTGGCAACCGCAATGGCTGCCTACGGATTATTCGGTGTGAGTCAGGGAGTTCCTTTTGGCGACGTGCGCGGTTCACCCTTGCTTGGGTCCCTTGGGTGCTTGGTCATTGGCGCAGTTTTGATTTTTGTTTGGTTCGCCCATCTTCGCATCTGGTTCGATTCGGCGCGGCAGGAGTTGATCGTTTGGAGGAGAGGCTACCTGCGCTCGCATGAGCACCGCGTTTCTCTCGCCGGTTGTCGCCGGTTTCACATCCGCCATGTCCGCGCGGGATTGTCGGGCAGGACATGGGAAGTCAGCGCTGAGTTCACTGACGGTCGTAACGAGCGGCTGGTTGATATACCGTCTGGCGTGGAGTCGCTCGCAGAGTCGCTAGGAGCAGCCACAAAGCTTCCGGTTACCAAACATAAGGACGTGTCGTAACAAAACCGGTCGAGCGAAACGCCGCTGCGCTTCTCGGCCCAAAAGGGCGCCAGCAACCGCTCTCAGGTGCGCACGTACTTTTCGATCATCTCGATGACCTTCTCCACGCTGGCCGGCTTGCCCGCGCGGTCGGGACATGAATGGTGAGACCCAACCGGCGGCTCTAGCCTTCAAACAAGCGCATGATCGGCTGCGGACTCGGCGCAACCGGTCCGTACGAACTGGCAGGGCAACTGGACGATGGCTTGCAAGCAACTGCGAAACGCCCGCTGCAACAACGCTAATCCGCGAGCCCGCTCCGGCACCAGCAACGCAAACCACGCTTTGAGATGCAAGGCTCACGATTGCCGCATCGCGTAGGGAGGCATGGGGGGAACGGCCGTCCCCGGGTCCGCTCGCGTAATTGTAAAGCCGTGAGGGTTGCCCCAGACCACCTGGCGTCGAATCCCGCGCCACCTTACGCGCCCCTCAAGGCGGGGTGGATGAACTGACGAATATCTCCGCGCTCTTGGCGGGCAATTTCATCCCCGGAATCCGGCCCGCCGGATTGATGCGAATCGAATTCCCTTCGCCAATGGCAGGACGAAGGAGCGTCCCCGCCGGAAAAACCGCCGCGCCGGTCGAAAACCTTTTCGGCGTAGCGGCGGTGTTCAAAACAACGAGCGCGCAGTCCTCTCCGTATTGCCGCGCAAAAGCGTAAATGCCCGGACGCCTCGGATCGTCGGCCACAAACTTCTGCTTGCCAACGCGGAGAGCCGGATGCGCCTGCCGGATTTCATGCAGCCGCTGAATGAAGCGATAGAGCGGATGATTCGGGTTGAAATGATCGGTCGGGCGCCCCGCCGGCGACCGCTGGACCATGTCCTCGCGATTGAAAGGATCCGCGCCGCCGTTGAATCCTTGCTCGGTGCCATAGTACAGGCACGGAATCCCCACCGCACTGTAAAGGAAGACCAGCGCCTGACGCAATCGCGCCACTTCCCCCCGGGCGTTCTCAGCGGCAAGAAAGCGCGGCTGATCGTGATTGTCGAGGAACGTGACCAATTGCGTGAGCGACTCCTTGCTGTAGGGCGGATGCACAAGCCGCTCGAAGCGCTCGGTGAGTCGGCGCGTCGGGGCCTCGCCGGCAATGACGTCTTTGATCGCATAGAAAAGCGGGAAATCGAGCAGCGAGTCAAAACCGGGACCGTTCGTTTCACTCGTGTAACTGGCCAGCAGTTGATCGTCCCGGTCGGCCACCTCGCCGAACATGAGCAGGTTCGTCTTGCCGAGCGCGCGCGCGTAATCGCGAATGGCCGGGCACCAGGCATCCCAGAAGGATCGTTCGACGTGCCTGACCGTATCGACCCGAAACCCGTCGCAGTCGGTGTCGCGAATGAGTTTCTGGCACACCCCGATCAGGGCGGCGCGAACTTCGGGCAATTCAGTGCGCAAATCGGCCAGCGTATAGAATTGCCCGACGACCCGTTCGACCGGGTTGTTCCAGTCGCCGATCTGGCCCCGGTCATGAAACCAGTTCAGATTATTGAATGGCGCGGCCGGGATCCGATCCGCGCTGCGCCAGCGAAGGTGATAACCTTCGCCGGTCGCCCGGTAGCCCGGCCAGCCAGGATCGTCGCTGGTGACCACGTCGCCGAGATGGTTCACCACCACGTCGAGGATCACATACATTCGCCGGGCATGTGCGGCCCGAATCAAGCCGCGCAATCCTTCCAAACCGCCAAGCTGCGGGCTGACGGTGGCCAAATCGTTCGCGCCATACCCGTGCCACGCGCTGCTGGCTTCGTTCAGGCACACCGGCGTCAGCCAGAGAGCGCGCGGGCCAAGTCCCTGGATGTAATCGAGATGTTGCTCGATGCCTTTGAAATCCCCGCCGTGAACACCGCGGGGATTGGCCGGCTCTGCTCTGACGCCGGGCGTCAGTTCGTTGTTGGCCGGATTCCCGTCGGCGAATCGGTCGGTGAAAATCATGTAGAGGGTCAGGTCGCGCCAATCCGGCGGCGACGGAAAATATTGAGCGGCCAGAGGCATCGCAAAAATAGTTGCGCCCGCGAGGCTCAGCAGGCGCAACCCATAGGCCAGGTCACTGATCACCCGGGAGGCCGTTCTTGGGCAGCAGTGGTTTCAAAGGACAGACCTCGCAGCGCGGGCGTCGCGAGCGGCAGAAGTTGTTGCCCAAGGCCACTAATTGCGCGTGGTAATCCTGCCAATAATCGATCCGTTGGCGGGCGGACTTATGACGCAGCGAGGAACTCAGCATCTGTTGCAAGTCAGAATAGGTCGCCTTTTCCGCACACCAGCGATGTCGGCGGAAGATGCGTTTGGTGTAGGCATCGATCACGAAACTCAGATGGCCGCCGGCATAGAGCAGCATGCTGTCGGCCGTCTCCGGACCGATGCCGTGGATGGCCAGCAGCCGTTCCCGCACGACCCGCGTCTCGCCCGCGAACAGCCGTTGTAGATCGCCGTCGAATTCCCGCACCAGCACGCGCAGGAAGGCGCGCAGCCGTCGGGCCTTCACGTTGAAATAACCGGCCGGCTTGATCATCTCGGCCAGTTCCGATTCCGGCAGCGCGAAAAGCCTTCGCGGTTCGGAGAGCAATCGCGCTGCCTTTAGATTCGCAATCGCGCGCCGCACGTTGCTCCAGTTGGTGTTCTGCGTGAGGATCGCTCCGACGCAGACCTCGAAAGGCGTTTCCGCCGGCCACCAATGTTGATGTCCAAAACTCCTGAGGACCAACTGATACACCCGGCGCAACGTGGCCGGCCACGGCCGGCTCACGCGCGGTTTGCGTTTCGATTCGATGGCGGAACTCTTTAGCACGCCCCGCGGCTCCTGCCAACTCCGTTACTGGTTGTGAGTAAATGTGGGCGCGCAGAGCGAGGCTCGAGGCTGCCGGCTAAAGCCAGCGTTCCATTGCAGCCGGAACGCTGGCTTTAGCCGGCAGTTGGCTGGGCCGATTGGGCGCGCACCTCGCGGGAGTTCCATTGCGGCCGGAACGCTGGCTTTAGCCGGCAGATTCGCACCCACTTCCAATCGCACCCGCAGAGCCTCCTCGGAAAGGAATTGGCTTGAATAAGGCCCGAAAGCGATGAAAATCCCGTAGCCATGTTCGCCATTTCCTTCTCCGAATCGTACTTCAGGTACCTGCTCTCCTCTCCCTTCTTGTGGATCAGTACCGCCTTCACGCTGTGGATGCTCATTGATGCGATCCGGCGCAAAGAATGGATGTGGGTCTTTTTCATCGTGATCTTTCAGGGCTTTGGCGCCTTCTGGTATTTCTTCCAGGTCTATCGCGGCTCGCCCACGGCCACGAGTGGCTTCGAACTCCCCGGCGCCTATGACCGCCGCCGCATCAAGGAACTCCAGGCGCAAATCCACCACCTCGACAAGGCGCATCACTACTCGCAGCTTGGGGACATCTATTTCCAACAAGGCAACCTCGCGCAAGCCGAAGCCTGCTACCGCTCGGCCCTCGAACGCGATCCGCAGGACATCGACACCCGCGCCCATCTCGGACAATGTCTGCTGCGCGGCAAACGGCCGGCGGAAGCGCGCCCGTTGCTCGAAGCCGTCACCGCCGAGAACCCCAAACACGACTATGGCCACAGCCTCATGGCGCTGGCCGAAACCCTCGGCGCGCTGGGCGAGACCGACGCGGCCATCGCGGTCTGGCAACGCGTGACCGAGAACCATTCCTATCCCCGCGCGCGGGTCCAATTGGCCGAACTGTTCCTCGCGAAAAACCTGCCCGATCAGGCGCGGGCGGAAGTGAACGAGGTCCTGGCCGATGCCCCTCATGCTCCGGCCTTTCAGCGCAAGCGCGAACGGGTTTGGGTGAATCGGGCCAAAAAGCTGGCGCGGCAGATCAAATGAAGTAAGGACCGGCGAGCCGGCCGTTTGGCGCCGCGGGGCTGCCTGCAAGCTTGCCAGTGGATTTCCGTGGTCGCATCCTTTGGCCGCTAACATGGCTCGTTCCGAAAACGACTCCGCCCAGCTCACCCCGCGGGTGGAACAAATCGTGGCATCCACCCCGATCCTCGACCTCCACACCCATCTCTACGATCCAGCTTTCGGAAAGTTGCTGCTCTGGGGCATCGACGATCTGCTGGTCTATCATTACCTGGTGGCGGAAGCGTTTCGCTATTTCGATCTGCCTTACGAAAAGTTCCGGAGCTTGTCCAAAGCCGAACAGGCCGGGCGGATTTGGCAGGCCTTGTTCATCGAACACTCGCCCGTTTCCGAAGCCTGTCGCGGAGTCCTGACCACGCTGAACGCCTTCGGTCTCGACGCGAAGAAGCGCGATCTCCCGGCGCTGCGCAAATGGTTCGCCGGTTGGAAGGTTGCGGATTATCTCAACCGTTGCCTCGAACTGGCCGGCGTGAAAACCATCCACATGACCAACTCCCCGTTCGATGATGCGGAACGGCTGGTTTGGGAGCAGGGTTTTCGCCGCGATGAACGCTTTGTCGCGGCGCTGCGCATCGATCCGGTCCTCGACGCCTGGCGGGAGACCGCGCCCGTCCTTTCGCGCTGGGGCTTCAAAGTGGGGGCGAGCTTGACCGACAAAACCATCAGCGAGGTGCGGCGCTTCCTGGCCCTCTGGACGAACAAAATCCATGCGCGTTACCTGATGGTCTCCCTGCCGCCGACATTCGATTTTCCCGCCGCCAGTCCGTGCGCGAGCCTGCTCGGAAAGGCCGTGCTGCCGCATTGCCGCGAATTCGGTGTGCCGCTGGCGCTCATGCTCGGCGTGAAGCGCCGCGTCAATCCTGCCTTGGAAATGGCCGGCGACGGCATGGGCTTGAGCAACCTCACCGCGCTGCAGAATCTTTGCGGTCAATTTCCGGACAATAAATTCCTGGTGACCGTTCTGGCGCGCGAGAACCAGCAGGAGCTTTGCGTGCTGGCCCGCAAATTCCGCAACCTCCATCTCTTCGGCTGCTGGTGGTTCAACAATGTTCCGTCGCTGGTCGAGGAGATCACCCGGATGCGGCTGGAACTTATCGGGCTAAGCTTCACGCCGCAGCATTCCGACGCCCGCGTGCTCGATCAGCTCATTTACAAATGGCGGCACTTCCGCCCCGTCATGAGCCGTCTCCTGGTCGGGAAGTATCTTGACCTGGCGGCCACCGGCTGGGAACCGGCGCCCGGTGAGATTGAGCGGGATGTAAAACACCTTTTCGGAGGCGCGTTCGAAACATTTTGCGGGCGATGACGTGAGTTCACTCGGGAGGGCGAGCGTCCTTGCGAGTCCCCATTATCTTGGTTCGAACCATTCCGCCTCGTTACCGGCGGCTACGGGGTTCGCACCGATTTCTGAATACAACCTGCCGGCCCGCTACGGCGGCAAACCGAGCGTCGAAGATGGAATATCGCCATTTTTGCCGCGCGCAGCGGCTGGAGTTCCGCCATCGTCCTTTCCATCCGGGCCGACGCTGTAGAGCAGAAAGCCATTGGTCTGCAGGCGGTAAATAAATCCGTTTGTGCTGAAAGGATCGCGCGGTAACGCCTGGAGAAATTGCGGGACCAGTTCGGTGAGCCGATTCGGATAGACACCCCGTTCGCTCTGAAACTGGCGGATCGCCAAGTCGGTCATCAGCAAGCGGAGCCGGGCTTCACCGGTCTTGGCGAGCTCTCGAAATTTCCGTTCCGTCTCGCGAATCATGGGCTGGAGCAATAATTGACCGATGGTAACCTCCAGGAAATTGCCCATCCTTCTGGTAAATGCCTTCTGCCTCCCGAGAACCGCTTCCCACGGCTCCCGTCTCCCGTCGATCGCCTCTAACGCCTTAGTCAATTTGCGGGATTCCTCCGACGTCAGCTTCGGTGCCAGCCGCTTCAAGGCCCGCAGGCCGAGGCCCTCGCATGAGATGCCAACGAGTTTTTCTGTCGTCAGTCCGCCGCGGCTGATCTCTTGGCCGAAACGGATGCTGTCGAGATAGCTTTGCACCGCTTCGGCGCTGCGACCTTCTCTTTCAGCCAACTTCCCTTCGCCAATGAACTGGTCCGCGAGCTTCTTTAACTCCAGACGCTGCGGTCCCTGGCTGAGATACCGCGCATCGTTAGTTAAAGGCATCTGGCACTCCTTCTTCAACCCCTCGCGCAACGCTTGCAAGGCGGCGCGATTTTGTCCGACGACGGTCCCTAATTCCTCGTCCTTGATGTCATGCAAGCTGGACGTATCTCCCACCATCAATTTCTCCGCCGCCAGAAAATCGTCATAGCCGTTGGGATTGGGCAAGGGCGGCGGCGGCGGCGCGGGCCGGAAAACAACCAGTCCCAAGGCGATGAGGAACACCGTTCCCATAGCCAGCCCGAATATTTTAATCGACTTGGTGGACATGAGGTTCACCGGAACGGTCCATTTCTGGCCGGCGTCAACTCAGCGCAATTCGGCAAGCTCGAACGCCAGAGGCTAAAGCTGCGGCTGTTGCCGGGGGACGACGAGCGCGGGGGCGGGTCTTGGGGCAGTCTCGGCGAGTTCCCATCTCCTCTCAAAATGGCCCAGGACTTGCAAAAGCTCCTTCTTCTCAATCTGGCCGGCCACGTAATGCGCCACCGTGGCCCCAAGAATCTGCGCCTCCACCGGCGGAAGCGATTTTAAAGCATCTTCAATCAAATTCTTGCTGACCGCGGCGAAGGTGTTTCCGTTGTTAAAGGTGAACGGCGCCAGTTCATAGCAGCGCCGGCAAACCTCCAGCACCGCGGCCAGCGACATCTTGCAGGGGACCGATTGTTCCCAAAGCTGGCGGGCCAACTCGTAACTTTTTTCCTTGGGCTGATGAATGGTGTGTTGCGCCTTGCACAGGGCCTGGTTGAGGCTCAGTACGGTTGCCCACGGGACCGAGCCTAGCCATTGTCTTTCGTCCTGCTTCACAGATACTCTGGTTCGTTCGAGCTTCGCTGCTCTGCAATCACGGCCTTGCGGCGCTGGCCGCTTTTTCTCAGCGCGCGCGGCTTCGGCCGAAGGGATGCCGCGGCATCACAACCCGCTTCGGCCACCCGCGAAGAACGTCTCGGCTTCGGAGGGCTGGCGCAGTGAAAAGAGATTAGCTGGAAACTGGTCGCAGGTCAATACTGATATTTGAGCCGGGATCGGTGGACAGCGCCAGCTTTCGCTTGACCGGCGGGCGCCATCCACCATTCTTTTTCGCTCATGCCATCTCGATTGGCCGACAAATGGGTCCTGATTACCGGCGCCTCCAGCGGCTTCGGCGCGGCCGGGGCGCGCGCGTTTGGCGCGGAGGGCGCCCGGCTCTTGCTCGGCGCGCGGCGCCTGGACCGCTTGGAAGCTGTCGCCGCGGCGGCGCGCAAGGCCGGTTCGCCCGCCGCCTTGTTCCACGCTCTGGACGTTAGCCAAACCAAAAGCGTCGATGGGTTTATCGAATGGGCGAAGGGACAAATCAGCCGGAACTCGGACCCGGCCAGCCGAAGTCCGCAACTGGACGTTTTGATCAACAACGCCGGCGGCGCGAAGGGCCTCGAGACCGTGGCCGAAGGCAAAGACGAGGATTGGGAATTCATGATGCAGACCAACGTGCTCGGCGTCCTCCGGGTCACGCGCGCCTGCCTGCCGCTCATGATTAACAATCCGGGCAGCTCGATCTTGAATATTGGCTCCGTCGCCGGGCGGGTCGCTTACGAAGGCGGCTCGGCGTACTGCGCGGCGAAGGCCGCCGAACTGCAAATCACCAAAGCCCTGCGGCTCGAACTCTGCGGCACCGGCGTGCGCGTTTGCACCATCGACCCCGGCATGGCCGAGACGGAATTCTCGGTGGTCCGCTTCAAGGGGGACGCGGCGCGCGCCAAAAAAGTCTATGAGGGGGTGATTCCGCTGACGGCCGAAGACGTCGCGGAGACGCTGGTCTGGGTGGCCAGCCGCCCCGCGCACGTGAACATCGACGAGCTGCTCATCAAATGCACCGACCAGGCGGCGATCCACAAGCTGCACCGCCGGACGGCGAAGTAGGATAGGCGAAGTTCCCGTCGTAGAGTGTGTACGGAAAATGGGTAGCACGGGCGACCCGCCCGTGCCGGTCGGCGACGCGCCGACCGGAAGAGTGAAGCGGCGTTGTCCAAGATGCCCGTCTTTAATGGCGCGGGGCGCGCTCCCCGTTCCACCCGGCGAGTCGCCGGCGGCACGGGCCAGCGGCCCACTCCCATTGACTCAGGGAATTTGCTGGCCAGCGAAGACGTTGCGCTGCGGCAGCTCCGTAGGAGCGACCTATTTGTAGCAGACGGATCCCACCCAGCCAAAAGCCCCGTCGGGGCGGCATAGTCAGTTTCGATGCCGCTCCTACGGAGCTTTGATTCTTTGCCATTTGCTATCTAAAAATATGCCGCCCCGCTGGGGCTGGGAACGGTGCCCCTCGCCCTTGATTCAACGCCAGCAGGCCAGTGGCTTGCCCTGCCCACAAACGAATTTCAGGACTCGCTCCTACTTTTCTGGAATTTCAATCACGTCGCCGTCGCGCAGCCAGAGGTCGTTGCGCGAGTCGTGAGCCTGGCGAGCACTCAAGTCGAACAGCAGCTCCTGACTCTGGCCGCTTACGGGGTCGTGGTGGTTCACCTTCACGTGGGCCAGATCCGAAAAGGCTCGCAACAGCCCGCAGTTGTGAACCACGCTGTCGAGCCTGAAGGCGCTCAGCACGATGCCCTCAGAAAGTCTCCGCCCCAGCTCGAGACTACTACGCCGCGGCGTGATGAAGTCCGGCCGCAATGTCACTTCGGTTGTTTCGCCTTTCACGGCGATCTTCACTTTTTTCTCGAGGCATTTTCGCAGCATTTCAGTTGCCTGGCTCGTCAGCCCTTCCCAGCCTTCAGCGATCGTGTGGTCCCGTTCCGGAATTTCGACAATGTCGCCCCATTCCAACCAGAGATCCTTAGAGCAATCGCCGGTCCTGAACGCGGCCTCCAGATCCACGTCGATTTCTTTTGGTGCGCCGCGTTTGGCAGGCAATCGCTTAATTGTCACCTTGGCGAAATCCGGGAACGAATACGCTTGCTGGTCCGCCTGCCGCGTGTCCTTGTAAAAATCGGCGATCAACTCGAAGAGGCTGAAGCGGTTGATGGAGTTAGTTCCTTTGAAAAACCACGAGCGACTCAACCCGCGTTCTTTGCGACTGACGTTAATGGAAGAGCGAAGATGGAAATCCTCTTGTGCGCCCGCCTGCTTGAGCAGCTTCACGATTTCAGCGAGCGTGCTTTTCTGATCGAGATTAGGTTGGGATGAGCCGAGGTATAGTTCTGCCCAATGCAAAGGAGTGTTGCCGGATGTGTCGACGACATTGACGTTCGCCTTCGCAGCCAAGAGCACTTCCACCATTTTCTTATGCACGTTCTGCACGGCCCAAAGCAAAGGAGTTTGTTCGTAGTATTGTCCGTACTGAGTTCCGAGGACGTTAGGGTTGGCGCCCGATTCCAAAAGCAGCGCGGCGATTGCGGCCTCACCAAGCGACACCGCCTTTTGCAAAGGGGTGTAGTCCACCGCCGGGGACCTACCGCCTTCCCTGGTCGGGATTTCCAGGTCCGGCTTGTGAGCCAGGATCAGACGGACCAACTCTTCGGAACGACGTTGCACGGCCAAGTATAGCGGGAAAGACCCGTTCTCGTCGCGGGCGTTCACGTCCGCGGCCTTGGCGAGGAGTTGTTCGACCACTTTGACGCACTCTTTTTTGTCGTCACCGGCCAATGCCACCACCAGCGGAGTCGCGCCGTAGGAATTCCTCGCGTTGACTTCCGCGCGGCTCCTCAAAAGCGACGCCACGTCCGCAAGGCGGTAGTCTCCCTTGGCAGCCGCCAAGTGCAGGGGCGTGGCTCCCTTATCCGGCGAAGCGGCAGTTTTAGCATTGGGATCGGCACCGTTCTTCAGCAGAAAGTCCACCATCTGTGACTGGTCAAAGTCCACAGCTACATGGAGGGGCGACCGGCCCTGGTTGCTCCGGGCGTTCACGTCGGCGCCCTTCGCCAGCAACAACTCCGCGACGCTTGTGAAGCCGCTCTCTGCAACCAGATGCAGCGGAGTGCCGGTCGTCTGATGGCCAACGGAAACGATCTGGGCCGAGCCGTTTGCATTCACATCCGCGCCGTTGCCCAGAAGCACTTCGACAACGCTCTTGAACCCTTTGTAGGCAGCATGGTGCAACGGGGTCGCTCCCCCGTTTTCCTTGGCGTTCACCTCAGCGCCGTGCCGCAGCAACAACTCCACCATCGTCTTGTGTCCAAAGTCGGCTGCGAGGTGCAGAGCGGAGTAACCCCCGCTCTGCTTGGCGTTCACATCAGCCTTGTTGGCCAAAAGAAACTCAGCCACCCGCACCTGTCCCGCAGCCGCTGCATTAAGCAACCGAGTGCCCCAAGGCTGGATTCGGGCGGCATTGATCAGATCGGGGCTGTCCTTGATGATGGCCTTAATTTCCCTGAGTTCCTTCTCCTCTGCGTCAGTGAGTTCGGCGGCGGCAGGTGGTGCTGAAGCCTCCTCTCGGCCCTTTTTCCATTCCTGAGTGAAATCGTCCAAGGCTGCCTTGGCGACTTCCACGCGCACATTCAGTCCCGCCAGGATCGCGTCGAGGCGTTCATCAATTTGAGCCTGAATCGCCTTCAGGACCGCGCGCGCGCGTTTCACGTCCGGATGGTCCGGGCCGAAGTTGTCGCTTAACTCGGCCACCTTCTGTTCCGCCGTCGCGAGTTGCTCAAGCAACTTTTCCAGCAACTGATCGGGCGCGACGGTGGGGATCACTTTCTTGAGTTGGTCGCGCCGCATCGCTTTTAACGGGGCGGCGAACGTTCGTAACCGGTCGTAATCTGACTGCAGCTCGATCCGCTTGCTCTCCATGAGTCGGCGGTCTTGCGATCCCAGCATCGACGCGGAGGACTCTGATGAAGTCTGCCCGACGTATTGCCGGCTCAAGGCCGCCAGTGACGGCTGATCGGCGAAGTCGCGCAGGATGCGCTCGTATTGCGCGGTGGCCTCATTGGTCCGGCCGAGCTTGCGATAACATTCGCCGAGCCGGAACACGGCGGTGGCCGAGAGCTTGCGCTGATCGTCCTGTTGCGTGATGACCGATTGGTAGGCTTTGATCGCCGCGTCCAGATTATGATTGGCCTCCTCCTCGAAGAGTCCTTTCTGAAGCAATTCGTTCGCCCCCTCGGCGGCTGGAACAAGCCGGACCGGAATGGCGACAAGCGCCACGAGCAAAGCGAACAGTAGCAGGCCCGAATGAAAGACGGTCGTCTTCACGCCCGGCGCGGTGAGGACACCGCGCCCTACCTTACCGGCGATCGACCGGGCGCCTTGGCATCGCTGCGAGGGTGAGCGGTCAGCGGATGCCGGACTGGAGGCCATCGGGAAATGGCGCAAAGGGGTTTTCATAAAATTCCTAATCTTTTATAGCGCTGGTTCAATTCGCAAATTTGACTTCTTTCACTACCCCTTCAGCCTGCGCCTTCGGCTTTTGCCAGTTGTCACGCTTTTGTAAATTCGGGCGGCTCGAGTCGATAGCCCACCCCGTGCACGGTTTGAATCCAGCGCGGCCGGTCGGGATCGCGTTCGATCTTGTGGCGCAGGCTGGCGACGTGGTTATCGACGGTGCGGGTCGTCGGGAAAGCCGTGTAACCCCAGACTATGTCGAGAAAACGCTCCCGCGAGACCGGCTCGCCCGCCGCTCCGGCCAGCAGCCGGAGCATGGCGAATTCCTTGGCCGTGAGATGCAGCGTCTTTTTGCCGCGCCAAGCCTTTTGCTGGACGAAATCCACGCGCACTTCGCCCAGGGTAATCGTCTTGAGCAGGCGGGCCAGCTTCTGCGCCCGGCGGAGCAGAGCCCGCACTCGCGCGAGCAATTCATCGGTGCTGAACGGCTTCACCAGGTAATCGTCCGCGCCCGCGTCCAGGCCCTTGACGCGGTCTTCGACTTGCCCCTTGGCGGTCAGCATGAGGATCGGGACGGCGTGGCCGCGGCGGCGCAGTTCGGCGCAGAGCGAGTAGCCATCCAGCCGCGGCATCATGATGTCGAGCAGGATGAGATCGGGCTTGTCTTGCAGGGCATGGGCCAGTCCGCGCTCGCCGTCGGCGGCGCCCAACACGCGGTAGCCTTCCGATTCCAGGCAGTCCTGGAGTGCCGTGCGCATCGGCAACTCATCTTCGATGATCAGGACGCGGGACATCGCTCGGAAAAGTCCGTGTCATTGCGCATCGGCAGTTCCATGGTAAACCGGCTGCCTTCGCCGACGGCGCTGCGCACCAACATGCGCCCTCCATGTGCTTCGACGATGTGCTTCACAATGCTCAACCCGATGCCGACTCCTTGAGTCTCACGACGCAACTCCGAGCCGCAACGGTAAAAGCGCTCGAAGATTCGCTCGTGCTCTTCCGGCGCGATGCCGTCGCCGTGGTCCTCGACCCAGAGTTGGATCGATGGCCGGCCAGACGGTGGCAGGGAAGCGTTCGCGGGAGCGCGGACTGCGCCTGCTGGGGCGGCGTCCGGCTCAGGGAACTTCAGACCGATGGTCACAGTCGAGCCGCCCGGGGAATGCTTGAGCGCGTTGTCGATGAGGTTCACCAGGGCCTGCTGAATGGCGCGGCCATCCACGGCGGGTTGAGGAACAAGCGCCATGGCCGCGGAACAGGCCTCCGGCAGCGCGGCAGGCTCACCGGCGATGGCGATGTCGAGGGACGGCGCTTGAACCTCCCTCTCCTGGGGGAGAGGGCCGGGGTGAGGGCCGTCCAAAACTCCGGGCTGCTCTTCGGCGCGGGCACCCATGCGTTGAGCGTCGTCCGCGCTCACCGCCAGAGTGATGTTTCGTTCGGCTGCGGCAGGTTCCATGAGCTTCACTGTCTGCCGCACCAGCGCCGCGAGATCAACGAAAGGCGCCGGCATTCCTGCACGATGAACCGAAAGTATTCGTTTCGTTTTGACGGCTCCTGAATCTTTCCGCGTTCCAACCCTTCGGCCATCAGCCGGACGGAGGCAATGGGCGCGCGCAACTCGTGCGAGACGCTCGAGACGAAATTGCTTTTCATTTCCGTCAGTTGTTGCTGCTTGTGAAAGGCCCGCCGCGCCGAAAAGAAGCCGGCCACCGCCGTCAACGCTGAAGTTCCAATCAACAACCCAAACAGCAGAGCGCGCTGGTTTTGGCGAAGATAAAGCATTTCGGGGCTGGTGAGGTGGACATGCACGCGCAGGAGTTCGGCGTCGTTTTCGAGCTTCCCGCTGCTCGCCAGTATGGCCGGCGGGCGCTTCGGCGTAGCGGCCACCCAATGCTGTCCTGAGCCTTTGCCGCCGACTTCCAGGGTGACCGTGGGCAGATTATTGCTCGAGAGAATGCTTTCGCCGGCTAGATCGAGACTGACGCCAAAATATTCCGGAACCTGCTTCGAGTCGTGTACGATTCGAGCCAGTTCCGGAACGACGTCTGTCGCTGGACGGCAGCCGATGCGGAGCATGTCCGGCGAGTCGCTATCGAACCGGCAAGCGAACCAATGCGTTTCCGGGCCGGGAACAAACGCTTCCTGGCTTCCGCCGAAATCGTTCGTGCCGCGCGGATTTCCCGGGGCGTCGAACCAGAACCAGCGCGGCACCGCGACGCGATGGACTTCGCTGGTTGTCGCCAGCAACAGTTGGTTCGTTGTCTCGGGTGGTTGTTTCGCCACGTCGCCAACGGCATCACGATCCGGCGGATTGAACATCGTCGAGGCGAGTGGAACCGCGTTGGCGCGGAAGTGGGGCCGCGCCGCGTCGTAGAGTTGACAAGGCTCGTGCAAGCGAGTTGGTCCACCCCGCCACGCGCTCGATTTCGGCAGCCCGTTGCAAGAACTGGCCTGTCAGCCAGTTCGGGGCAGCAAAAGCGTGGCGCGTGATTGCCGTCGAGGCCTCGCGGCACGGAGCGCCGGGCTGGCTCTTCAGCCGCGGCTGCAATTCGAGCCGTTTCAGCGCGGCGAGGAGATCGAGTGGGAGACCGGTCTCGCCGGTGGCGCCGGAATACTTTTTGAGAACGAGGTCGAACATCTCCGCCGCGGCCTGCGCGTTTCCTTGCCTGGCCAACAACAGCGCCAGCCCGAAATGGGCCGAGGCGGCGAAGTTCCTGGGCGGATCGAGCTGGATGAACTTTCGGTACGTTTCGATGGCTCCGTCCAAACCCCGCTCGTCCCGCTCCGCCTGTTGCGCCGCGGACCAGAGCCGGCCTTGTTCCTGGCTCAGTTCGGATGGATTCAAGGGCTGGAGAGCGAACGGCGCGCGGGGCGGCGGATGGACGAGTTCTCCTCTGGCGGAAATTTCAAAATAATGGAAGCGCTGGTCATCTTTTTGCTCGGCCAACGCAGCCCAGAGTTTTTGCGCGAGTTCGTCGGCGATGGACTGGGCTTTTTCAGCGGCCTCGCGCTGCGCCAGAGTTTTGTCCTGGCGCAGCGAGAAGAAGCCGACTGCGGCGAGCACGAGGACCGGCAGAAGGATCAGCAAACCCTGCCACAAGAAGGTCGGACGCCGGTTGCGGCCGGAGACTGAGCTGGTGGCGACAGGTTGAGCCATTTGTCATCTGAGCTTAACCAGGTCACCCCGGAAATTGTCACGGTTTTGTAAAATCAACCGCCAAGGTAAGCCTTCCTGACCTGTGGATTCTGCCGCAACGCCGCCGACTCATCGTGCAAGGTGATGCGGCCGGTCTCGAGCACGTAACCATAGCGCGAAACCTGCAGCGCCAGGTTCGCGTTCTGTTCGACCAGCAAAATGGTGATGCCCTGGCGCTGGTTGACCTCGACGATTTTTTCGAAAATGGTTTTCACCAGCAGCGGGGCGATGCCGAGGGAAGGTTCATCGAGCATCAGGAACCTGGGCTTGCTCATCAACGCGCGACCGATGGCGAGCATTTGCTGCTCACCGCCGGAAAGCGTGCCCGCGATCTGCTTCAGGCGCTCCTTGAGGCGCGGAAAAACTCCGAAAACGTAATCCATTTGGCGCTGAATGGCCTCCCGGTCTTTTTGGAGGTAGGCGCCCATTTTCAAGTTTTCCAGCACCGTCAGGTTGGCGAACACCATGCGCCCCTCCGGCACTTGCGAGATGCCCAGCTTCACGATCTCGTGCGGGGGCAGGTTGGCGACGTTGCGGCCCTCGTACAGAATCTCCCCGCTCCGGGCCTTGAGCAGGCCGGAAATGGTTTTGAGCGTCGTGGTCTTGCCCGCGCCGTTCGACCCGATGAGGGTGACGATGTCCCCCCGCCTGACGGTCAAGGACACTTCCTGCAGCGCGTTGATGGCGCCGTAATTCACGGCGAGCTTTTTTACCTCAAGCATGCGCGTCCAGTTTCAAAGTGGTGGGAGAGCTTTTCCGCCGGCGGCCGCCCCCAAATTCCCATCGGCGCCCTCGTTCGTCAGATGGTCTTCGCCCAGGTACGCTTCGATCACCAGCGGGTCCTTTCGGACCTCGGCCGGCGTGCCTTCGGCGATCTTCACGCCGTAATCCAGCACGACAATTCGCCCGCAAATGCCCATGACCACCGGCATGTCGTGCTCGACCAGCAGCACGGCGAGTTGAAACTTCTCCTTGATGAACTGGATGAGCTTCACCAGTTCGGCCTTTTCCACCGGATTCATTCCCGCCGCCGGTTCGTCGAGCAGCAGCAACCGGGGACGCGTCGCCAGGGCGCGCACGATTTCGAGCCGGCGCTGGTCGCCGTAAGGCAGGTTCTTCGCCAGCATCGACCGAAAGCGGCTCAAGTTGAAAATCTCCAAAAACTCCAGCACTTGCGCCGCGACGGCCTTTTCTTCGTCGTAAAACTTTCGCCCGCGCCATAAGGCCTGCGCGATGCCGTGCCGAAGTCGCAATTGAAACGCCGCCCGCACATTGTCGAACACGGTTAGCGACGGAAAGAGCCGGGTGTTTTGGAACGTGCGGGCGATGCCGCGTGCGGTGATCTGATGCGGCTGGTGGTCGCGCAGTGATTTGTTCTGGAAAAGAACGTCGCCCTCGGTGGGCGGGTAAACCCCGGTGATCAGGTTGAATACGGTGGTTTTCCCCGCGCCGTTCGGGCCGATCAAGCCCACCAGTTCGTCCACGCCGATCTGCAAGTCCAGTTCGGACACCGCCGTCAATCCTCCGAAACGGATCGTGCAGCGCTTCACCCGCAGCAGCTCGCGGGAAGACGATTCGGGCGGCACGCTCATGGGCCTTCGGATCCGGTCTTCCGGGTTCGTGGGCGCCACACGAACAATCCCTGCGGCCGCGTCAGCATGATGACGATGATGAGCAGGGAGTAGAGGATCATCCGGTACTCCGCCACGGGGCGCAGGAGTTCCGGCAGCAGCGTCAGCAAGATCGCGGCGGCCACCACGCCCACCGTGTTGCCCATGCCGCCCAGAATTACCATCACCACGATGTCGATGGATTTCATGAAATCGAAGCCGCCCGGGGAGATGAAGGTTTTCAAATGGGCATATAGGCCGCCGGCGACCCCGGCAAAAAAAGCGCCGATAACAAAGGCCGTCACCTTGTAGCGGGTCGTGTTGATGCCCATGGAGGCGGCGGCCACCTCGTCATCGTGCACGGCCAGAAAGCCGCGCCCATAGGTGGAATGGACCAGGCTCAGGACCGCATAAACCGTCAGCGCCGCCCAACTGAAGGTCCAAAAGAAAGTCGTGCAGGGAAGAATTCCCTTGAAGCCGCTCGACCCGCCGACGGCCTGGATGTTTTGAAAAATGACGCGGATAATCTCGCCGAAGCCGAGCGTGACGATGGCGAGGTAATCTCCCTTGAGGCGCAAGGAAGGCACGCCCACCAGGAAGCCCGCGACGCCGGCGCCGATGCCGCCGGTGACCAGTGCGAGCAGAAACAGCAGGGGAATGCCGCAAGCGGCTTGCGCTTTCCCGAACCAGGGCAGCACGTGCGGCCCCAGAAACGTGGTGATCGAGGCGGCTGCATAAGCGCCCACCGCCATGAACCCGGCATGGCCCAGGGAGAATTGGCCGGTGTAGCCGTTGATCAGATTCAAACTGACGGCAAGGATGATATTGATCCCGATGCCAAGCAGCACATCCAGGTAATAGGCGTTGAGGGAACCGGAAGCGCGCGATACGAGGAAGGCGGCGACGAAAGCGAGCAGGAGAAAGATTTTCGGCTTCATCAAACTTTCTCCGCCTCGCTGGTGCCGAGCAACCCCGAGGGCTTGAAGAGCAGGATCAAGATCAGGATGGCAAAGGCGATCGCGTCGCGGTAGTTCGACCAATGGCTGCCGCCGACGAACGTCTCGAGCACGCCGATGATCAGGCCGCCGAGGGCCGCGCCCGGCAGGTTGCCAATGCCGCCCAGCACCGCCGCCGTGAAGGCTTTCAACCCCGGCATGATCCCCATCAAAGGATCGATGGCGGGATATTTCATCGCATACAAGATGCCGCCGGCGGCGGCCAGCGCGGAGCCAAGCCCAAACGTAAAGGAGATGACCACGTCGATGTTGATGCCCATGAGCGCCGCCGCGGAGGCGTTGAAGGAGAGCGCCCGCATGGCGGTGCCGATCCGGGTGTTCAACACGATGAAGCGAAGCGCCAGCAACAGGAAAAGCGTCAGGCCCAGCACGATGATTTCGTTGCTGCTCACGACCAGTCCGCCGAATGCGAGGTTCTTCGCGTGGAGGACCTCCGGAAAGGTCCTGGGCGAGGCGCCGAAGACGCGCGGATGCTGGCCGACGTATTCGATCAACAGCGACACCCCGATGGCGGTGATGAGCACGGCCAATTTGGGTTTGTTGCGCAAAGGCCGGTACGCCAGCTTCTCAATGACGATGCCGAGGGCGGCGCAGATGAGCATCGAGAGCACCAGGATTACCGTCGCGCTGCCGATCGGGTGCCCGGGCAAACTGGCGGTCACCTTCGGCGCCAGATAGTACCCGCAATAGGCGCCGAGCATGAAGACGTCACCGTGCGCGAAATTGATGAAGCGCAGGATCCCATAGACCATGGTGTAACCCAAGGCGATCAGCGCATAGATGGAGCCGGAGGCCAATCCGTTGATGAGCTGCTGGAGGAATTCGTTCATGACGGCGGCAAGCGCTGCGCGGATCCTCCGTTGAAGTTCGCAACACTGCTTCTCTCTCTCTCCGCGAGGAACGAGCGGGGAGAGAGCCGGAGAGAGGGGCGGCGAGTAAAACGCGCCTCTTCTCCCCGACCCTCTCCTCCCGCATCGCCGGAGGAGAGGGAGAATTCTTTCGCCCTACGCGATTCACCGTCCCAAGGCGCGCGATAAATGGAGCCGGTGCTGTCCACGCTTGGGATTCCTGGCGCCCGCCCTCACCGGTTCACGGCGTCACCGTTTCCAAGTATTTGAACTTGCCATCCTTGACGGTCAGGATCACCGCCGCTTTGGTGGCGTTGCGATGCTCGTCGAGCGTGATGTTGCCGGTGATGCCAGGGTAATCCCGGGTGGCGGCGATGGCGTCCCGCACCTTGGGGCCGTCGGTGGCGCCGGCGCGCTTCATGGCTTCCATCAACACCATGGCCGAGTCGTAGCCCAGGGCCGCCATGGCGTCGGGCAGCTCGTGATACTTGGCTTGGAATTTTTTCACGAAATTCTCCACCGCCGGCGATTTTTGTTCGGGCGAAAAGTGGGTCGAGAAATAGGTTCCTTCCACGTCCGCGCCGCCGATCTCGATCAATTTCGAGGACTCCCAGCCATCGCCGCCGAAGAGCGGGACGGTGATGCCCAACTGCCGCGCCTCTTTCACCATCAGCCCCACGTCCGTGTAGTAGCCCGTGATGAGTATCGCGTCGGGGTTGACGGCCTTCATCGAGGTCAACTGGCCCTTGAAATCCCGGTCGCCGCCATTGTAGCTCTGCTCCGCGACCACCCGGCCGCCGCCGGCGACGAACGGCTCCTTGAAGTCGCGGGTCAGCCCGACGCTGTAATCGGATTTGGTGTCGGTAAGAATCGCCACGTTCGACGCTTTGAGCGTCCGTTTGGCAAAGTTGGCCAGCAGGAGTCCCTGAAATTTGTCGGTGAAACAAACCCGAAAAATGTAATCGCCGATTTCGGTCAGCTTCACGTTCGTCGAGGAAGGGGAAATCATGGGGGTTTGATTAGTCTGGCAGATGTAGGCCGCTTCCATAGAGCGCGAGGAAGCCACTTCTCCCAGCACGGCGCTCACGCCATCGCGGGAGATGAGTTTCTTGACCACCGTCGCCGGCTCGCCCTGCTTGGACTGGTCATCTTCGCAGATCAACTTGATTTTGCGGCCGAGCACTCCCCCGGCGGCATTGACCTCCTCGATGGCCAACTCCGTGCCGTGGTGCGACATCTGCCCAAAAGTGGCCTCGCGGCCGGTGAGCGAGGCGAATTCGCCGATGCGAATCGCGTCGCCTGCCGGTCGTTGGCAACCCGGAAGCAGCAGGATCAGTGACAACAGGGCCAGGATTTCCCGGAGGAATCGCCAACAGAGTTTCTTCATAATTTTGGTTTGCGCCGCGGTTCGCTTAGTGGTCATGACCACTTAGCTCTTGATGCCGCGAGTTTCAAGGCTCGCTGGCCGGGAGCGTAAAAAATCCTCCGCCGTCTTTCAACCTTCAAAGCAGGAACTGGAACGCCCGCGCGCCGGAGGAACAGGAAGCTTGATTTCCTGAAGGAGGATGGCAGTCTCGCGGTCCCGAATACGCCGATCGGCCTCCAAGGTTTGGACCCGGCCCGGCACAATGGGAATAGTTATGAATATCCATGCACCTGATCTGACGAAGCGCCCGCCGCGCAGTCCGCGCGCGCGGCTCGGCGGTTACGCCACGCTGCCGCGCGTGCTCGATAAATGCCGCGCCACGATCGCGGGCGTTCACGGCGAATTCAACTTCAACTGCCCGCTCGATCAACGCTGGTTCGAATTTGCGGGCATTGACGCCGCGGCGCTCAAAAGAGAAGTCGCCAAAGGCAAGAGCGACGGCGAAATACTGGCCTGGGTCAACGCCCACTCGAAAACCAAGCCCTCGCCGGCCCAAATCGCCGCGTGGTCCGCCTACGCGGACCAGCGCGCGCCGGCCGATTTGGAATCGCGAGAGTTCTTCAATGATCTTCAGCGGAAAATCGCGCCCCGGCGCGAAGACGTGACGACCTGGTTCGAGCTGCTGGATCTGGACGATTTTGTCACCTTTGGCGGCAAGCCCTGATCTCGCCCCGCCCGCCGAGCGTGGCCGTTGCGGGCCAGAGCCCGAAGGCGCGCGCGGACGCGAGGCTACAGCAGCTTGATTTGCAATTCTTCCTTCGCCAGCGCCTCGCCCAGCGTCTCGCTGCGGCTCCGGCGCCGTTCCATGATGTGCTTGTCCACCAGCGGGTCGTACGGGACCGGGTAAATCCCGTCGTAACAAGCCCGGCAGAATGAGTCCGCGGACAGACCGGTGGCTTTGATCATCCCGGTCTGGGACAGGTAGGCGAGGGAATCCGCGTTGAGATATTGCCGGATCTCGTCGATGGAATAATTCGCCGCCATCAGCTTGTTGCGGTCGGGGAAATCAATCCCATACACGCATGGATGCATGTGCGGGGGACAACTCACCAGCACGTGGACTTCTTTGGCGCCCGCTTCCTTCAGATTGTTAACGCGCGCCTTGCAGGTCGTGCCGCGCACGATCGAATCATCGACGATGATGACCCGTTTGCCCTTCACCAGATCGGGAATCAAATTAAGTTTCACGCGGACGTCGAAATCGCGGATCAACTGCGACGGCTGAAGAAAGCTCCGGCCCACGTAATGATTGCGGATGAACGCCATTTCAAACGGAATCTCCGCCTCGAGCGAATAGCCCAGCGCCGCGCAATTGCCGCTGTCCGGCACGGGCACGACAATGTCCGCCGGGATCGGATTCTCGCGGGCCAGTTGCCGCCCCATTTCCACGCGGACCTTATAGACGTTGCGGTTGGCGATGGTGCTGTCGGGACGCGCGAAATAGACGTACTCGAAAATGCAGAACGCGCGCCGTTCGTGCAGCGGAAAGGCCTGCAGACTCTTGAGGCCGTCCTTGTCGATGATCACGATTTCCCCCGGCTCCACGTCGCGGACGAATTTGGCGTGAATCAAATCCAGCGCGCACGTCTCGCTGGCGAGCACCCAGGCCTCGCCGATCCGGCCGAGGCAGAGCGGCCGAAATCCATGCGGGTCGCGCACGCCGATCAATTCCTGCTCGGTCATGATGACCAGCGAGTAGGCCCCCTCGAGGCGACGGACGGTTTGGATCAGATTGTTGTCCGTTCCGCCCAGCATCGGCTGCGCCATCAGGTGCAGAATGATTTCGCTATCGACCGTCGTCTGGAAGATCGAGCCTTTGGCCTCGAGCTCCTCCCGCAACGACACCGCGTTCGTGAGGTTGCCGTTGTGCGCGATGGCGATCTGGCCGCGTTTGCAATCGACCGTCAAGGGCTGGGCGTTCTGGATGTGCGAGGAGCCGGTGGTGGAATAACGGGTATGGCCCACCGCAATCGCGCCCACCAAATGATGGAGGATCTCCCCGGTAAAGACCTGCGAAACCAGGCCCATGCCGCGATGCGCGCGGAATCTTCTGCCGTCGGACGTGACAATGCCGGCGCTCTCCTGCCCCCGATGTTGCAGCGCGTAAAGGCCGTAGTAAGTCAACTCCGCGGCATTCGGATGGCCGTAAATGCCGAAGACACCGCAGTAATGTTTCGGATAAGCGTGCACGAGCTGGCGCCGCGGAGGCATTTCAACAGACGTTGCGGAACTGCCGCAAGCCCCAAACGCGCTTCCCCGCCGCCGGCGGACACTCCACCCCTCCGCGATAACGGCCCGAATCCTTGGCCAAGGAAAAGGGGAGCGCGACCGTCTCGGTCGCACCCGTCGGCGTCCCGCCGACGGAACCCAAGCGCTATACTGTTCAAGGTTTGGTGACTCCGTTAAGCCTTTGGCCTTCCCATTCATCCGTTTGGCATTTCCCCGCAGCCAACGCGCTCGACCCAAATCGAAGTTCGTTCGCGCTAGGTTTGCTCCAACGGCTTGCCCGCAGGCCGGTGCATCGGCGGAGCGGCCGGCTGAGGCCAAGCCGGCCCGGTCGGCAACCTGCCTCCCCGGGGCAGACAGCCCAGACCGGGTGCGGTCTCCACACCGCGCCGATGCCCGACCCAACCGTTGCTCGGTCCGATGTGGCGGAAGTGGCTAAAGGTGGCTGCGTGGACGCTTGCCTTCCTGCTCAGCGCCCGGGGAAATTTGGTAACTCCCTCTCGCTCAACGACCCTCCGAACATCGACCGTCCCAACATAAACCGCAATCTTCAATCCGCAATGGAAGTCCCTCTCCATCAGCATCTTGCAACTAAAATCTCACCGTGAAAAGTTTCATAACGCCCTCTGGCTCAACGCCCCGGTTGGGCCAGTCACCGCAACACGTCCCGTAGCGACACCGGAAATTAGGGGCAACGCCTCGGTACGTGTTTAGCGGGATGGTAGGGATGGCGCGCTGCGCCATCCCCGCCCGCGTAGTGGCGGGCGGAGCCAATACCCGAGCGACACTGGCATTCGAGGAAATTGCCCCGAAAGCTTTCGGGGCTGCACGCGGCGCCGACATCGCAGCGCCTGCAAGTGAGTACTTACTCACATCCGACCTTCAACCCGCTTTCCAACCCCTTTTCTGGGTTTATGAGTTTCGGCTGTCTCCCTCCAAATTTTGGCTTCCGCTCTGCATGCTTCATTCTGCCTCCTGCCTTTCTCAACCCACGCCCCCGGAACTGCGGCGATCGCGGCTTATTTCTGCCTTCTGCCTTCTGCCTTCCTCCCCATCCCCCAGTGTCCGCGCCCAGCTCCGTCAGGAGCGCAATCTTTGAAGAAACCAAAACCAATGAGCGGCGCCTGGATGACCAGAATTGCGGAGCCGTAGTTTAGCTGCGTGGTGAGGAATCGCCACAACTGGTAGTTAAACTGCGTGCTTCAACAGAAACTCGGCCAACGGATCGCTGAACTCCGACGAGCGAGGAAGCTCACGCAGGAGCAGCTCGCCGAGGCCGTCGGTTGCTCCGTTGAATTCATCAGCCTGGTCGAGCGCGGCGTGAACGCCCCGTCGGTCGCGGGGTTGGAAAAGTTTGCAAAAGTCCTGGGCATCGAGGCCAAAGAGTTGTTCACGTTCGAGGAGAAGAAACGATGAGCCGGGGAGACGCCTACTATGCGCGGCTCAAGGCCACGCTGGAGGGCGTGGTCGAGCACCTGCGCGCAAAAGGCATTGTCGAACGCCACCTGACTTTCGGCGGCGAGGGCCAGCCACCTGCCCGCAGACCAACTGTGCCGACGGACGCCCGCTCCGAGTTTCTCGCTAATCGAGCAATGGGCGATTGGGCCGAGAAAATGTTGTCGGCGGCCCTCGTCCGTGTCCTGCCCGAATTGAAAGTCGTGCAATACGGCAGCACAGACCGCATCGCGGCAGGCCATCCCGAATTCAAGACGCGCTACCTCGCTGGGCTTGAAGAGACGCGCCGTTTTGGAAAACGCCCCGACCTGCTCCTCTTTCCAGTCGGAGCGTCAGTGGCGGCTGACCTGTCCGAGCAGAGTCATGCGGATACTGAGCCGCTGGTAAAGCAGGCGGTTGCGGCCGTCGAGGTTCGCTCCAGCAAGTTCGAAGCTTTGACCTACATCGCGATTCGGAAGCGCCAGCGCGACGCTGGCAAATCCACCGTCAGGCAAACGCCGAGTTTCACGGTGAAGGTCGAAGACCTCTTGGTTGTCTATCGGTGGTTGGAGCGGCATCGCGTGCCGCAGAGTTACTGCCAGGTGTTCTTCGACTCGGTGTTCGCCATCAACTTCCTCGACATCTTCGCGACCATCGGGAGCGGCGGCGGTTTCACCATCGAGACGCCTGCGAAGAGTCAGGAGAAGGCCACCATCATGATTCCCATCACGAGCGGCAAGCAAATAGGGCGAGCCACCGCCATCCCGACGTTCGCCGCCGAGCATCGCGTCACGGAACTTGGACGGCACGATGCGTATGTCGTGCCGCAAGGGGGCGGCTTCGAGCTCGACGCCGCTGCGACGAGGAAGGTTCTGCTGGCTGAAGGTTAGTTTGGAAATAGAGCGTCGCAAGTTCGTCAAGGCGCGCCGTGCGCTCGCCCAGCGGCAGCTTCTCCAACTCAGCCAGCGTGCGCGTCAATTCACTCGCCTCGGTTTGGCTCATCTTTGGCATTGCGGGGCAAGGCATATCTTCCACGTCCTTCGGCTCGAGCTTGTTCAGCCCGTCGCCGTAAAACCGATTCACTTGGGAAAACGCCAGTCGCCCGTCCGAACTGTTTAGGAACACAGTCATCAGCGGCGGCAAGGATTCGCAGCCGGCCTTGCAGTAGAGGCCGTGGAAGCAGGTCAGGTTTTTCGCGCCGGAGGTGTTCAGGATGAATTTTGCTGACTCGCGCGAGAACACGGCCGCCCAGATGTCCGCCACGGCACGGTTCTCCGGCAGATACCAAACCGGACGATGGCTCGGCAGATGCCGCAGCGGAATGCCACGCTCCTCTCCGAGCTTCAGATAGCACATTAGGTCCTGCCCCGTGCGAGATGGATTCAGCAGGAAACAGCGGCGATCGCTGGCGGCCAGGGCATCGAACTTCTCCCGCGTGAAGACCAGCCCGTCCCCATCCACAGCCTTGGTGATGCAAGGCTCAACCTGCGCTTTCGTCAAACGATGCTCACGCAGCTCCGCGCGGCTCAGACAAAAAAAATCATTCGCTCCTGTTGCGATGCCACGGCGGCAGTTGAAGTAATCGCCGACCCGATTCGGAAACAACGCTGAATCGGTCTGGGCCTTTTCGTTAAGCAGCAGGTTCAGCCATTTGTCGCGCGGATTGAGGAGCGTAAGGTCAAGGCAACCGTAGCTTGCACCCTCGACTGTCCCGGCGCAGAGCTTGCAGACAAACCGGTCCGCTTCCTCAACGGATTCAATGCGCTTCGCCCAGCCCGGCGCTTTCGCTGCACGGGCCTTGTCGAGAAACACGATGGCGCTGGTTGTGAGCGCGCCCTCGAAGACGTTTAGCGCCGGCGCGAAGACCACGAGCGCCGCCGGGCGAATCGCCCGCACCAACCGCTCCTTGATTTCCTCGCCGAAGTTCGCGTTTATGAATTCCGCTGGCAGTATCACGGCGGCGCGTCCGCCGGGCGCAAGGTCCTCCCAAATCTTGAGTAGGAAGAGCGCGTAGAGATTCGTGAGCCGGTCCAGCGGCGTGCCTAGCCGCTCCTCGAAGAAGCGCCAATCCTTCTCCGTGTAGTGAAGCCGGTGCGCCTTCACGTAAGGCGGGTTGGCGATGATGCCGTCGAAAAGACCGCCGTCGGACTTGAGATAATCGGCCAGAATCAGCTTTGTGCCGCGCGGCGCCGTCGCTCTGGCCCGCTGCAACGTCTTAGTGTCACGCTCCACGCCCACCAATTGCACACGCCCACTGAGTTGTCGGCACGCTGCCAACAGCCCGCCCAAACCCGCGGCTGGATCGAGCACGGTGCGCGGTTTCGCCGACATCACCCACTTCGCCATTGCGGCTGCGACCGGCTCAGGCGTGGCGACCTGCCCCAACTGCTTCGTCTCCCGCGGCCACGAATCAACCGACGCAAACGAGTCCGCCTCGCCGGTGGCGACCTCCACGGCGTTCGGCTCGTAGTAGAGCGACATAAAAGTCTGGTTGTCCCGCAGCTTCATCGGGGAAAGCATGCCAGCAGTTTAACTACGGGTCAACAAAAGTGTCACACGATTTCAAGTTCGTCCTGTGATTGTCCAGCCTCACCCGGCAGTCGAAGCCGTCGCGGCGCTGCAGGAAACCGCGCCGGCGTACCAGACGCGCGCACTCCGAAAACGATCCCGAATGCGTTCGTGACAGCGCAAAGGGTGGACTTCGTCGGGCACGATCGCATTTGTTTGGCCTGGTTCGGCGCGCAAAGGGTTCTCAAAGATTTACGGGTCACCTAAGCGCCATTCCGATCAATCCACTGGGTTTATATTCCGGTTGGATTTGGCAGGAAGGCGGCACGGATGAGAAACTGCGCACGGAACGCGCAGGAGCGAACTACCGAAAAGGAGTCAAACCAAAAAGGGATCCCGAATGGCACCCATAAGCAAAGTGTCAAAGATCAGAACCGACACGTTCACGGAGTAGAACAAAAGCGCAATGATTCGATTCAGTCCAATGTTGACCTGACCATCCTTTGGGGTAAGCTGTGATAAATCTATGCTGCCGTCACCCGGCCAATCCGAGGGTTCTGCCACTGGAGCCGCAAGATTTGGGACCACCCATTGGAGCGTAGTGTTGAGAGCAGGCCAGGGGGCCGAAGCGGCCTTGGCCAAACTCTGTAGCATTTATTGGCTTCCACTTTATGCTTACACCCGACGACGCGGCCATGCGGTTCATGAAGCCCAGGACTTGACCCAGGCGTTTTTCGCTCATCTTCTGGAGAACCGCGGTTTGGCAGGCGTCGCTCCCGCGAAAGGGCGCTTTCGATCCTTCCTGCTGGTGTCGCTGAAACACTTTCTGGATAATGAATGGCACAAGACACACACCCTGAAACGCGGCGGCCGGCACGTGTTCGTTTCCTGGGACGAACTCAAACCTGAGGATCGGGAATCACTCGAACCGTGTGACCACCTGACCCCGGAGAAGAGTTTTAATCGTCGTTGGGCGCTAATGCTTCTGGAGCGCGTGATGAACCAGCTTCGCAACGAATACATTGCCGCGCGAAAGGGCGAGTTGTTCGAGAAATTAAAGGATTATCTCACGGGAGATAACGCGGGAAAGCCGTATCGCGAAATTGCGACCGAACTGAACCTGAGCGAGGGAGCCGTGAAAGTAACCGTTCATCGGCTGCGACGTCGCTTTGGCGAGCTCGTGCGAGGCCAGATCGAGCGAACGGTGGCCAGCCCGGATGAGATTGACGACGAAATCCGCCAGTTGTTCGCTGCCCTGAACTGAATGGCGCCGAGTGGGCTCGTTTATTACAGGCTGGCCTGACCGGCTGGCGCTGTTACCGCTGCGGGTGTCTGTAACCGCGTAAGTTAATTGCTGTTGTACCATTAATGTACGCATGAGTGCGGATGCGCCCATAATCCAAACCTTAAAGTGCCCGTCTTGTGGCGGCGAAATCCACAAGGACGTTTCTTTTCACCAGTGTCCAAAGTGTTTGTTGGACCTTGGGCTTTCGTGCCAGACCGCAGCTGACGATGACCGCAAGCTTCTGGATCCCGGTGCGGACGGTGACCGGAAATTCGGTCTGGTGGATTATGAAATCCTGGAACGAATCGGACGCGGAGGGATGGGCGTTGTGTATCGAGCCCGCCAGCGCTCGCTGAACCGGCTTGTGGCCGTGAAAATGATTCGCGTTGGGGACCTTGCCTCTCCTGCAGCGTTGGCCCGCTTTCGTCGGGAAGCAGAAGCTGCGGCCAAACTCGATCATGCAAACATCGTTCCGATTTATGAAGTGGGCGAACACGAGGCGAATCCGTTCTTGGTGATGAGGCTCATTGAGGGTGTGAGTCTCGCCGATCGTGCCCATGACTTTGCGTCATTGGGTCTATTCGATTCGAATCAGGGAGCGCGCCTTGCCAAAACCAGTCCGCCACAGGTTAAGATCGCCCGACTCATGGCGACAGTAGCCAGGGCCGTTCATTATGCTCACGAGCGCGGCGTACTTCATCGTGATCTCAAGCCGAGCAATATTCTTCTGGACCAGGATGGCAACCCGCACTTGACCGATTTCGGCATCGCCAAGTTCGTAGATCAGGAAACGGCGCTGACACAAACGGCCGAATTACTCGGCACCCCGAGCTACATGCCGCCGGAGCAGGCCGCCGGAAGGCCGATTTCCGGTTCGGCAGATATCTACAGTCTCGGCGCGATTCTCTATGAACTGTTGACCGGGCGGCCCCCGTTTGAAGGACCGAGACCAATCGAAATCTTGCGCCAGGTGATGGAGCAGGAGCCGCCGCACCCCAACTCGGTCAATGCATTAGTGAACAGCGATCTGGCAACGATCTGTCTGAAGTGCCTCGATAAGGAGCCGGCGCGGCGTTACCGCTCCGCTTTGGAATTTGCGGAAGACCTTGAGCGCTGGCAGCGACGCGAGCCGATTCTGGCGCGGCCAGCCGGACCGATTCTTCGTTTTCGTCGATGGGTCGTCAGGAATCCGGCGCTGGCAACGCTGATTGCGGGATTGATTATCGGAATGGTTCTGACGCTCAGTCTTCTGGCCAAAGCCAACGAAGAAAAAACGCGCAAAACGATCGCGTTGGCCATCCTTCGCACCGAGACCGCGCGCCAGCTTCAAGAGATTTGGACTTCGCCAAACCCGTTCTTCGCGATTAAGTCTGAGACGCTTTCAGCGATGGCCGGCATGGAACCCGCGCGACTGCGCAGCGGGGAGAAACGGTTCACCATCGCCTTCGTGGCTGAAGGAAATCCGTTGGACCGGGTCTTGAGAGCGGCGCCTCTCGTGGAGCACGTCGAGCGAAGGATGACTGCTCTGGCCCGAACACCAATCCGTATTGATCTGAGATTGTACAAAGGCCAGACGAAGGCGGTGGCTGATCTGCTAAACGGCTCTGTGGATTTCATGCATATCAATGCCCGGGAATACCTGCGCGCAAAGATGCAGGATCCGGGAATCGAACCGTTGGTAAATGTGCTGCCTTCGTCTGGAACAAGTTCGCCGCGAGGAGAATCGGCAGTGATCTTCACTCGTGAAGAGACTGGCATCAAAACACTCTCGGATCTGCGGGGAAGATCTTTTCTGTTCGGCACGTTGGATTCAACCCTCACCTTCTGGACAAAGGTTTTCCTAGCGGACTCAGGAATCCGCGCGAACGACCTGTGGAAGTACCGTTACCTGGACGGCCAGGAGGAATTCTCCGAGAGCGCCAGACTGAACAGTCCACTGCCTGTTGCTCCGACGCTGGGCAACCCGTTCAGCGATATGACGCCAGTGGAAGCTGTGCTCAATGCGACCTATGACGCTGGCGTGGTGACGGAGCGGCGCTTCATGCAAGTGGCCGCCGGAGAAAAGCTCGTTCCGCTGAAGCGGTTTCAAGATGCGGCTTATCTTCTGGTGAGCCGAGGCAAACTGCCGGCCGGTGCTGCGACAATGTTTCAGCAGGCAATGGTGAACCTGAAGGATCATCAAATTCTCGAAATGTTTCCGGGCAGTCCGCGTGGCTTCGAACCCTGCGTCGAAGACGACGTCGCGGACATGCGGGAGAAGCTGGCCGCAGAAGCATTATTTGATGAACACCGGTCGCGGGAAGAACGGCCTGCAACCAAAACGAAGGAGGCAGGTCCAACTTTTCCGTGAAAACGCAAAGACTCTTATGAAACGCCGGAACTGCTCCGCCTTCACGCTGCTGGAACTGCTGGTCGTCATCGTGATTCTGGTCGTGCTGTTTGCGTTGACGGCTGGCGGCGTCGTTCGCGGAAAAATGGCGGCGCAGCGGATTGCCTGTATGAATAACCTGAAGCAATGGGGCTACGCCACTCACCTTTACGCCGACGACAATGAGGACACGTTGCCTCGCGAATCGGCTGTGGATGGAATCAACACCTGGGAAATAACGGCCGCCTCCACCAATAGCGACGTGTGGTACAACGCGTTGGCAGTCACGATGGGAATCGCCACCATGGCGCAGTACGCGCAGACGCCCTCATCTCAGCAGGAGTTTTATCCGCCAGGAAATGTATTCCACTGCCCGAGAGCCCGGTTTTCGGCGGTATCCGCCACGTATCCGAATTTTTCGCTGGCGATAAACTCGAAGCTCATGCCGGATTATGAAGGCCGCCCAGAACCGGGGCCTGCCAATTTCGAAGAACTTAAGATGGCCCAAATCAAGGTGCCTGAAAGAACCGCGCTCTTTCTGGACGACGGGGTTCCAGGAGAAGAGAGACTTTGCCCATTCCAATCGGCCTACACTGGCGAGCCCAAAGCCTTCGCCAGCCAATTCCCCGGCCGCCACAACCGCGCCGGCAACATCCTGTTCGTTGCCGGACACGTGCTGACCATGCCTGGCAAAGATGTCGTGGACATGAATGCCGACAGCGTTAATCGCGGCCGGGCCATTTATCCGGGAGAAGTGATTTGGCGCCATGACCCAGCTTTAGTTCCCTGAAGAACGTGAAATTGGCAAACTAAAAATCGCAATCCATTGGTTTGTAACCTTTGGGTGCGTTTCTTTTTGTACTTAATGAAGGCTCACCGCCCAAAGTCGTGAAGAATGACTGGGCTGGCGAGAGAGCCAGGTCGGAAGAAGATTAGTGTTCGTCTCGTATCTGCCTCGTTAGGTGGCATCAGTTAATCGGAGAAAGTTATGTTAAAGAATAGAATCATTTTGTCAGCCATCACGTCGGCGTTCGTTGTGTCCTTCCACTCGGCTGATGCACAAAGCGAGGCTGCGAGCGGCCTGTATCAAATCATATCGGGCACCTACAACGAGTGTTGCGGGATTGCAGGGGGTTTCCTCTCCGCCCTGCCGAATGAAAGCCAGAGCTTTGTCAGACTGACAGTCGATCCGCAGGGAGAGCTTGCCACGATGACATTTCTGGGGAAAGACGCGCGGACTGTTTTCAGCGTTGTCCCCTGTCCACCCGGTGATCCAATCATTTTCAGTTTCGATTACGGATTCATTTTTTCAAACAGCATCGTGTTCCACGTTGATCCCGGTCCTCCGCCCTATTTTGAATCTTGGATCTACACGCTCAGCAACTCTGCCGACGCTTTGCGCATCGACGGCGAGGTGGGCATAGACCCGCGTTTCTGCGTCGATGTCCCCAGCCGATTCAGCCACAGCAACGTCGTGGCGGTTTTGGTCCTCCCGCCCGTCATTGACCGCATCGAGCGCGATGGCAACTCCATCCTCTTTCATCTCACAGGTCCGCAACTATACGACTACACGGTGGAGTTCACCGACTCGCTGCCTCCTCCGAACTGGCAGGCCTTGGCTCGCTACCGCGCAAAACTCGCGCCCATTGACGTTGTAGTGACCAATTCGTTCACCAACGCCCAAACGCGCTTCTTCAGGGTGCGTCAGGAGTTCTGCTATTGTCGGGATTGAGATAATTGGACATGCCGCCTCCTCATCGGGGGATACGCGGCCAGCTTCTCGGGCGGCAATCCGCGCGGAGTCTCGCGGTTGAATCCCGATGGCTCCCTCGATGCGACCTTCAACACACGGCTGGGAGGGGAAGAAGATTTCCTGGCAGATGTCCTTTCTGTCGCGGTGCAGCCTGTCGGCACGATCCTGATTGGTGGAAATTTCCGAAGTGTGAACGGCCTGCGCCGTTACCGAATCGCGCAACTCAACACCGATGGCAGCGTGGTCGGCAGCATCCAGTTTAATCCACCGATTCCGATGCCGGAGGGGCAATTCCGAGTAACCACCCAAAACTGGCCACCGGTGAACGTGATCATTGAAGCTTCAAGCAACCTGGCGGATTGGACTCCCGTCTATACGAACACAGCACCGACTAGCCCTTTGGACTTTATCGACACGAACGCCGGCCAGTTCCGCCAGAGATTCTATCGTGCCGTGATGCAACCCTGAATCGAGCCGAGAGCCTCGCCGAGGAAGCCAGTCTCGCTGGTCTGCAAACTCGAAAACGCATCGGTCCTCACCCTTGCCACTTTCGTGAATTGGTCTCCCGGTATCGGACCGCTTCTTTCCGCTTGTCGAGGTACTGGGTTGACCCTCGCGAACCATGGCCGGCTATTTCATCGCCCGGGCGATGGCGTTCCACCAGCGGTCGTGCAGTTCGGCCAGCGGCCAATTCCATTCGCCGGTGGCCGTCTTGATCGCCAATGTCTCGCCGCCCACGGCGCCGACGCGGGCGGCGCTCACCCCGAGCAGTTTCGCGCGTCCAACGACTTTCACCGCGTCGATGGCTTTCACGGAAATAACGATGCGGCTTTGGGTCTCGCCGAAGAGCAGGGCGTCGAGCCGAACTCCCTCGAGCGCGGACAAATCGATGCGCGCGCCGATGAGCCGCGGCGTTTCGCGGGCGACTTGTTGCGAGATGCACGATTCGGCCAGGGCCACCGCCAGGCCGCCGTCGCTGCAATCGTGCGCGCTCAGGATGCCGCCGGCATAGATCAGCGAACGGAGCGCGCCGTGCAACTCCGTTTCTTTTTCCAAGTCGCAACGGGGCGGCGCGCCGGTCTTGAGTTTGCGAATGGCTTGCAGATAGGCCGACCCGCCCAGGCCCAGCAACGGATCGTTGGAATCGATCCAGTCGCCGAGCAGGATGATTGCGTCGCCCTCGTTCTTGAACCATTGCGTGGTGATGTGTTCCGCCCGTTCGATCCGCCCGACCATCGCCACGGTCGGCGTCGGGTCGATCGGGCCGGCCGGACTCTGGTTGTAAAGGCTGACGTTGCCGCCGGTCACCGGCGCGTTGAAAGCGCGGCAGGCCTCGGCGACGCCGCGCACCGATTCCTGGAGCTGCCAAAAAAGTTCGGGACGGTGCGGGTTGCCGAAATTCAAGTTGTCGGTCACGCCCAGCGGCGCCGCGCCGGTACAAGCCAGGTTGCGCGCCGCTTCCGCCACGGCGATCTTGCCCCCTTCGTACGGGTCGAGATAAACGTAAGCCGCGTTGCAATCGACGGCCAGGGCGAGAAACTTCTCCGGGATGGCGGGAGGGGCTTCCAGCGCCGGACGTTCCGCCGACAAACTGTCCGGCGGCAGCGAATCCTCCTTGATGCGGACCACTGCTGCATCCGAGCCTGGACCGACCACCGAACCGTCGCGCACCATGTGATCGTATTGGCGATAGACCCAGTTCTTCGAGGCGATGCTCGGCCACGCCAGCAGGGCCTTCAAATCCCCCTCCACGTCGCTGGTATCCGGCATTTGCTCGAGGGTGAAGGCGCGCACCGATTTCAGATAAGCCGGCTCGCGCGCGTCGCGCTGGTAAATGGGCGCTTCGTTGGCGAGCTTGGCGGCCGGGATATCGACGACGATTTGTCCGCGGTTTTTCACCGCCATACGGCCGGTGTCGGTGACGACGCCGATCTCCGCCCACGGCAGGTCCCATTTGTCGAAAATCTTGCGCACCTCGGCTTCGCGGCCCTTTTTCACGATGATGAGCATCCGCTCCTGCGATTCGCTGAGCATGATTTCGTAAGGGGTCATGTTCGGCGCGCGCTGCGGGACCTGGCTCAATTCGATCTCGATGCCGGTGCCCGCGCGCGCGGCGGTTTCGCAGGTCGAGCAGGTCAATCCCGCCGCCCCCATGTCCTGAATGCCGGCCACGGCGCCGGTGGCGAGCAATTCGAGGCAGGCTTCCATCACCAGCTTTTCCATGAACGGATCGCCCACTTGCACCGCCCCGCGCTGCTGCTCGGCGGACGCTTCAGTCAAATCCTGGGACGCGAAGGCGGCGCCGGCCAGCCCGTCGCGCCCCGTCGCCGGCCCGACATAGAAGACCGGGTTGCCAACGCCGCGGGCCGCGCCCCGGACGATTTGGTGGTGGCGCAACACGCCGAGACAAAAGACGTTGACCAGCGGGTTGCCTTCGTAGGTTGGGTCGAAATAAATCTCGCCGCCGATCGTCGGAATCCCAAAACAGTTCCCGTAATGGGCGATGCCCGCCACGACGCCGCCGAAGAGGCGGCGAACTTCGGGCGACGCCAGATCGCCGAAGCGCAATGAATTGAGCGTGCAGAGCGGTCGCGCGCCCATGGTGAAGATGTCGCGGATGATCCCGCCGACGCCGGTGGCCGCGCCTTGGAACGGCTCGACGGCGCTGGGATGATTATGCGATTCGATTTTGAACGCGATCGCCAGGCCGTCGCCGATATCGATGATGCCGGCGTTTTCCTCGCCCGCGCCGACCAGGATTCGCGGCGCGCGGGTGGGAAAAGTTTTGAGCAGCGGCCGTGTATTCTTATAGGAGCAATGCTCGCTCCACATGACCGAGAAGACCCCCAGCTCCGTGTAATTCGGCTCGCGGCCGAGGAGGCTCTTGATGCGGTCGAATTCGCCCGGTGAGAGTCCGTGCTGCTCGATGAGGGCGGGAGTGATGGCGGGTTCGGTCGTCAAATTAGTCACTCAATTTCAGTTGCCACGGTCGAGAATTTCGACCGCGCCATGATTCGGAATCCGCGCCGCGACCACAAGCCAATCTTTTGGCCGGGCGCGGCCGAGGGTGCAAGCCAGCCTTTGTTCAGCCCCGTTGGGGCTGAGCAAGCGCCTGCTTGCCCCCGACGTGCCGCAGCACTTGGGCGCGGGGTTGACAAATTTTTTTGCTGCCTTCATGTTTCCGCGTTCTTGGATTGCCTCGGTAGCTCAATTGGCAGAGCAGTTGACTCTTAATCAATTGGTTCTAGGTTCAAGTCCTAGCCGAGGCACCAGCTCTTATAGGGGCGTGGTGGATTTTGGATTTGTGGCGCTTCGCAAATCACCATTGTAATATCAAGCGCAGCATCATCCCGGTTAAGATTTTCGTTTCCGCTTGCGCGCGTGAACTCCTGCGCGGACACCGGGGAGGGTAGTCCTGAGCCCCGCGGTTGTCCGGCCAAATTACACCTCCACCCCTGCTTGCCACAGCCGCCGCCGTTGTGGTAGGTTTAAGGCGTCATGCAAGTCACGCTGAAATTGCCCGATCATGTCGCCCGCCAGTGGGGAGCAACGCCGGACGCGGTAGGGCGCCACGTCATGGAAGTCGCCGCGATTGAGGGGTATCGCGCCGGACGCCTTTCGCATCGGCAAGTCGGCGAGCTGCTGGGCCTTGATTACTGGCAGGCGGAGGCTTTCCTCAAAGGACGCGGTGTGCCGCTGAATTACTCCGCTGCGGACTTGGAAGCTGACAAGGCGACGTTGGAGAAAATCCTCGCTCCTTCGTGAGCGTTGTCGTCTCGGACACTTCGCCGTTGCATTACCTCATTCTGTGCGACGAGGAAACAGTGCTCCCCCGCCTTTTCAGCGAGGTGGTGATTCCGCCGACGGTTTTCCGCGAACTTCAACAGCCGAACACTCCCCCGCTCGTGCGGGAGTGGGCGCGCTCGTTGCCGGCTTGGGCTGTCGTTCAAACGCCAAAGGCACTCAACCTCTCGCTGGACGTGGACGAAGGCGAATTGGAAGCAATTTGCCTGGCGTGTGAGATCAAAGCCGATGCGGTTCTGATGGACGACCGCGCCGGACGCCTTGCCGCCGTTCATTGCGGACTTGCGGTGATTGGAACGATTGGACTGGTTGAACAAGCTGCGGCGCGAGGAATGCTGGATTTGCCGCTAGTGATGGAGCGGCTTCGGCAGACGAATGCGCGACTCGACGTGGGAAGGCTCTCCTATCGCTTCTGTTTCCGAGAAAATTTAAGCCTCGTTACCTCGGCTGCTACGGGAAGTGGCGTTTTTCAACAGGGTCTTAGGGCGCAACGGTCGGGGTTCGCTTCTTCCACTCGTCATTTCTGAGCTTTCGGTCAATCTGCCGCTCAATTGTTGCCATGACCTGCTCGCGGTCGCCTCTTATCGGGCCGAACGTAGCGCCACACTTCCCGCATTTGAACGAAGTACGGCCGTCGAAACGTTCGGTATGGGCCAATGCCGTATCATCGCGCGGGCAGAAGCACGAGAGATTGAGAATCATGCCGGAGGCGCCGAAAGTCCAACGCCACCTCACCCCGTGAAATAAATCGTTCTTGTAGTCGAGCCAGTTCGGGGCGCTCGAGCTGCGCCGATTAAACAACGAAGCGGCGAAACGCGCGACCACTAAAACGGCGGCAATCAATAGCAGTGCGAGGAGCCAGACCGGAACCGGGACCTTGCTGAACACAAACCACGATAGAAACCACGTAGCCGTCGCCTTCACCCAAGGCCAAACCCCCGGAATATAAGTGGCCAGCCAACCCAGCGTCGCCAAAACAACCACGGCCATCACCATGTCTCTGATCCAATGGCTCTTTTCCTCACTCATGACCTGCGCGCCGCCGCTTAACGATTCAAAGCTAAGCGACCGGCACCCGAGCGGGACTCCCGCCGACCCGACGCGCTCCGTAGGAGCGGCATCGAACCTGAAGATGCCGCCCCGACGGGGCTTTTGGCTGGGTGGGACCCGTCAGCTACAAATAGGTCGCTCCTACGGAGCTGCGGACTCGCTCCTCCGGTCGGCAGGTCGCCGACCGGCGCGGGCGAGTCGCCCGTGCGACCCATTTTCCGGACTCGCTCTGAATCAATGACAATGAAACGATCCACCGGCTTATGGAAGTCATTCGACGGAAGCACGCTGCGCTGGCCACCGAGCGCAGTTACCACCCCGGGCTGAGCCGATATTGCGACTTCCTCAAAGGCCTTCCATTGCATTTGCCGAGCGAACAAAAATCGAACGGTCTCTGACCGCTCTGGTTAAAAACTGTGTCGCCCCCGGCACCCACAATCAAGCTTTTAACGCGATTGCTTTCTCCCACGGATGCGTTGCGGGAAAGTTACGTTCCGGCATTAAGCTGCTCCGAACAGCGGTTGCTTCCAGAGATAATCCCAACCTTCGGCGGAGAGCCGGGCGCAACGCCGGTTCCGCATGGCGGCGGCGCCAGCCGCGGTCCAAAACATGCCGGATTGTTTGCGCCTCCGCCCGGCCACGCGTTTGCAGCCTGCTGGTCACGCAAATTATTCTTTACAAAAAACCACGGCTCCGCCAGACTCGCGGTACACCGTAAAAAGTCGGCTCTTAAGCTTGAGTAAAGTTTGCGACACGTCACCACCATCTTGCTTTCTGGCCCACTGCTTTTGAGCGTCGTTTCGGCGCCAGCAGCGGTTGTCCCTTTCCCATTCGCTGGGCTTGCCCTTGCGCACGATGTAACCGCCAGGTCCGATTGCGAGAGGAACCTCCTCCAGATAAACTTCGCCGCGGAAATCTTTGCCAGTGATACCGGCCATCTCCCCGCGAGCTTCCAGGACCTGACGAACTACCTCGACGGTCCGAAATGGCTCCTCTGCCCTGCGAACGGCGCGCATTCACCGCCGGCATCCTGGGCGGATTTCAATTGGAATGATGTGGACTACGAATTGGTTCCCGGCGCAAACCTCGCTAATCCTTCGGCGCCGTTTTGCCGCTGCAAAATCCACAACAATTCTGTCAATCTTGACGGCTCGCCGACGACACAATTAGGCTACCGTCCCGGATGGCCCGCCGTCGTTGTCAATCCGCTTTACCAATATGCCACCCCCGGATCGACGGTTCAGTTTGAGGTAAGCATTGTGACGAATGCGCTTCAGCCAATCTCGTTCCAATGGCGCAGACAACATTTGTATTATGTCACCAATATCACCTTCATGATCGACACCAATGCCCCCGGCGGCGGGTTCTATCGAACCAACTTCAAGGCCAATTTCACGGTGACCATCCTCCCGGGAGAAACCAATTCGATTTATACCATCGCGAACGCCCAAACCAACCAGAGCGATTATTATAGTGTCGCGATCACTAACTCCATGGGCGTCGCTATTTCGTATTATGCGCGCCTGCTGGTTGACCCCATTGCCGCCATCATAGTCACCAATGATTACTGGTTTGCTGTCCGATGTCAGAATAATCTGAGGCAAATAACGCTTCTCGGCGCTGTGTGGGAAGACAGCTATCCCGGTCAATCGGTTACGAATTTGAACCAGATGGTGAATATCGATGGATCCTTCTGGTTGGAATGGCCGGTCCAAGTTTACTGCCCGGCCGATAAGGCCAGAACCGCTCCAACCAATTGGAACGAGGTTGATTTTTCCGACACGAGCTATGAAATTAAGCCGCATCCCCCGCGGGAAGTGGATCCTTCCGCCGCCTTTTGTGAATGTAAAGTGCATCACTATGTTGCTGCGCTGGGCGGTTCCGTTTCCTACAGCACGAACAGTCCGCTGGTGCTGAGCCTGCTGGTGAATAAGACGGCGGCCTATGGAAGCAACACCGTGTTCCGGGCAAGTGCGCTCGGGCTGGCGCCGCTCACCTACGCCTGGTATAAAGATGGGCAGCCGGTTTCGAACGCCACCAGCAACACGCTTGCGCTCGCCAATGTCGTCCGTGCCGATGCGGGCGTCTATTCGGTTTCGGTCAGCAATTCCGTGGGCAGCGCCAGCAGTAGCGCGGCACTGACCGTGCAAGTCCCGCAACTGCTGAGCCACCCGCGGTTCGTTCCATCCGGCGCCTTCCAACTCATTTCAGATTACGCCGACGGATGGCCGGTCTCTCCCGGTGAACTTGCCGGCTTTGAGGCTCAGACAAGCTCGAACCTGGTAAACTGGGTGACACTGCCAAACTCACTGGCCGTGTCGGGCGGTTCGTTGATTTTGCAGGACACGAGTTCGGCTAATCAGCCCAGGCGCTTCTACCGAATCGTTCAACCGTGATTCAACCATTACGTGCATTCTTGGGAAGGTGCGCGTTGGCTAATGTTCGATCAACGCACTCCTGCCTGCGATCCCGCCCCCAATCCGCCCAAGTGGTTTGCCGCGGTTGGGATGATTCGCCGCGCGGCTGACCAGGACCGGCTGCACAAGGCCACCGAAGGAATTTCGACATACTGGCGGCACAAGCGTCAGCGGCGTCGGACTCCACCCACCCTCGTCACGTCCATCCCAGCGCCAAGCCGTCAAATTTCGGGTGGCGGCCTGATTTGAGGGATGGCTGGCGGCTGTCCGGATGTTGAATCCCAGCCGCCGAATAGAGCGGGGAAGTCGGCCACCAGCCGCGTCGTCGGGCGAGTGGAGGTTTTTGTGTGTCCCAGCCGCGGCGAAGTAATTGTTGACAGCGGAAGCGAAAAGCGAGAAAACTGAAGCGTATGAGAACAGGAAAAGAACTCATCTTCGCAACCAAGCCGTACGCCGCGGATTCCCCGGGGCGGAGCTGGTGGTATTTTCTTTCCACCGCGTTTCTCCTGGCGGTTTCCCTGGCGGGGACGCTTTGGAATTTTCATTGGGCCGGCAAGATCGTGTGCAGTGTTTTCGCCGGGCTGCTCATTCTCCGGTTGTTTGTGATTTATCACGATCAACAGCATCAGGCGATCTTGCCCCACTCCCGCCTGGCCGAGGGCTTGATGCGGATCTTTGGGATTCTGGTTCTCAGCCCCAGCAGCATTTGGCAAAGCTCGCACAACCATCATCACACTCACAACTCCAAGCTCCGGGGTTCGCATATTGGCTCCTTTCCCATCATGACCAAAGCCCAGTACGTGAAGTCGTCGGCGGCCAAGCGCTTTGAGTACCTGTTTATGCGCCATCCGCTGACCATCTTGTTTGGGTATCCGATCGTGTTTGTTTACGGGATGTGTCTTTCTCCGTTCGTCACTAATCTGCGGGCACATTATGATTGCTTCATCGCTTTCGTGTTGCACTTCGTGATCGCGGCGACCCTTACCTGGTTCCTTGGATGGCCGGCGCTGTTGTTGACGCAAGTCATTCCTCACTTCATCGCCAGCGCCATTGGAACTTATCTGTTTTACGCCCAGCACAACTTTCCCGGCGTTTCTTTTAACGACAATGCGGGTTGGACTTACGAGAAAGCCGCGATGGAATCCTCCTGTTATATCAAAACCGGCCCGCTCTGGGCCTGGTTCACAGCCAATATCGGCTATCATCACATCCATCACTTGAATGCCCGCGTCCCCTTTTACCGATTGCCGGAGGTCTTCACTGAGATACCCGAATTGAATACGCCCAAAACCACTTCGCTCCATCCGGTCGAAATCATCCGTTGTCTGCGTTTGAAGGTTTGGGATGTCGAAGCTCAACAGATGGTAAGTCTCCGGGATGTCTGAGCAAAATCAGAACGCCCATCCCATCACGCCGTGCCTTTTACGGTTTCTCAAATTGCGGAACAACTCCGGGGCGAAGTCCTGGGCGACGGCTCGGTTGAATTGACCGGCTTCGCGTCGGCCGATCACGCCCGAAATGGCGACCTCACCTTCGCCGATAAGGACACGTACTTCGCCGCCGCCGAGCAAAGCCAGGCCGCCGCCATCATTGTGACAGGCGCATTTACCTCGGCGAAGAAAATCCTCATCCGCGTGCCCAATGCGCGGGCGGCGGTGGCGCGGGTGCTGCCGGTCTTTTTCCCGCCGGACCAACACCCGCTCGGCATTCATCCCAGCGCGATCATCGCCGACTCGGCGCGGATCGATCCCACGGCGCACATCGGGCCGAACTGCGTGGTCGGCGCCCGCGTGCGATTAGGCGCGCGCTCCGTGCTCATGGGTGGCAACCATGTCGGTCGCGACTCGCAGATCGGCGACGACGGCTGTCTGTTCCCCAACGTCGTCATCTACGCGCAGTCCCAGATTGGCCACCGCGTCACCATCCACGCCGGCACCGTCATCGGCTCGGACGGCTACGGCTATGTGTTCGACGAGGGCCGCCACCGCAAGATGCTGCAGATCGGCAACGTGATCATCCACGACGACGTCGAGATCGGGGCCAACACGGCCATTGACCGCGGCGCCCTCGGCGCCACGGTCGTCGGCCAGGGCACCAAGATTGACAACCTCGTGCACATCGCCCACAACGTGATCATTGGCCGACATTGCCTGGTCATGGGCCAGGTGGGTTTCGCCGGCAGCACGCGACTGGGAGATTATTGCGTGATCGCTTCGCAGTCGGGAATTGCCGGACATCTCACCCTCGGCAATCAGGCCACGGTCGGCGCGAAGTCCGGCGTCATGCGCGACATTCCTGACAAGGGAACGGTGCTCGGCATCCCCGCCGCGCCGGACAAGCGGGCGAAGCGGCAGATGATCGCGTTACAACAGTTGCCGGAGTTGATCCGCCGCACGCGCGAACTGGAAAAGCAGGTGGCGGAACTCAAGGCCAAGGCCGGCGGCTAAGTGGTCATTTTGTTGCTCCTGGCGGCGTGTAGTCATCAACCGGGCCGTCAGCAGATTGCTTTCAAGGGCGGAGTCAGAGCCGGCGAGCTGAATGGCACGTTATCCGGTTCTGCTGGTTTTACCTTGCTGCTGACGCGTTTTGGACAACGCTCGATTTTCGCCGCGAATCGGCCATATCGACCGCATGGTATTAGCGCGCCGGTTTGAAAATGCAGACGAGTCGGAGGGGCGTAGCCCCCGGTTCGCTATTGAAACACACAAATCAGTCCCACTGACCGCCTGATCAGCCACCAACCTCGATGGATGCAATTCTCACAGCCATACTTGATGATGATCGACCGAGCGTCAAGAAACTGCTAAAGGCGGACCCCCGGCTGGCAACATGCCTCATCGATGCGGCCCGACTGTACGAATCGAAAATCGTCCACTGGGTTTACGTCGGCGATACGGCGCTGCACCTGGCTGCTGCCGGTTATCGCGTTGAACTTGTTCGATTATTGCTGGCCGCCGGCGCCGACCCAAACTCCACAACGAATCATCGTCAAAGTGGCCCATTACACTACGCGGCGGATGGCTACATAAACGGCCCCGATTGGAATGCGAAAAGGCAGGTCGAAACCATCCAATGCCTGCTCGACGCCGGAGCCGAAATTAATGCCCAGGACAAGAATGGCGCCGCACCATTGCACCGGGCAGTCCGTACGCGATGCGCCGCCGCTGTGAAATGCCTGCTCGAAGGGGGTAGTGATGCGACGCTGAAGAATAAACCAGGGTCCACGCCGTTTCACCTGGCGGTGCAAGACACTGGCCGCGGTGGAACCGGCGCGGAAGCAGCCAGAGCCGCACAGCGACAGATCATCCACGAGTTTCTTTCTTTTGGCCTAAACCCTGCGCTCAAGGACAGCAAAGGCAAATCCGTCTTCGATTGCGCCAGGAGCAGTTGGATACGAAATATACTTTCTGAAAATGCCGCGAAACCTGGCTGAAGCGGCTGCGCCAGCAGATATGCAGCAATTGAAAGGCCCCTTGCCAGCACCACGAAACCTGACATGGATAGAGGACCTCAGAGTGCCCGGTTTTGATTCGACCCCGGCTGGCTGGCGGTGCCCGACGGCTGACAACTGCAAAAAGGCCGCTTGCGGTTTTCCTCCGCGCCACTAATCCTTCGCGCATGAACTTCCCGCCATTCTGGGCTAAAGGCTCCCATCAGAACTTCTCCTGCTGGCGATGGTCCCAGCGCAGTTTGAGCGAAGCCGAAGCCCTGGCCAAAGAGGCTGCCCTCAAATTGGCCGAGCGGTTCGCCAGCGGCGGTGGCCGGCTCAACCGTTACGCCTACGGCGATCGTCCCTTGCGCGAACCGGTCTTGCGCGAATTGAAAAGCAATTCCGGCGACGTTGTCGCCGTCATCACGCGAAATGCTTGCGGCTGTCTCGTGCTTAACGCCGCCCGGGTCATGTTTGTGGATGTCGATCTCGCCCAGCCGCGGGGTTCGGGCAGCGCCGGCGTATGGCTGGCGCGGCTGCTGGGCCGGCCTCAGCCAGCCACCCCGAACAATGTGCAGGATGAGGCTCTGGCCAAGGCCGATGCGTGGATTCGAGCGCATCCGGACTGGGGCTGGCGCATCTATCGCACGCGCGCCGGTCTGCGCTTGCTTGCCACGCACGGCTTATTCGATCCAGCCGCCGTGTCCGCCGAACCGGTCTTTGACGAGCTGGGCGCTGACCCGCTTTATCGCCAGCTCTGCAAGACCCAAAATTGTTTCCGCGCCCGCCTCACTCCCAAGCCGTGGCGATGCGGCGTCCGCCACCCGCCGTCGCGCTGGCCCTGGCCCGATGCGAAAGCGGAAACGCGCTTCAACCAATGGGAAGTCCGTTACCTCAAAGCCTGCGGTGAGCGCGCCACGTGCGAACTGCTCGCCACCATGGGCAACGCGCAGCTCGGCCCGGACATCCAGCTCATCATCTCCATCCACGACGAAGCGACGCGCGCCGAGTCCAAGCTGGCCCTGGCCTGACCCGCCTCCACTTTGTTCCGGCGGCTGCTTCGACCACTTCGTGCCTTTCAAGCTGAACGTGGTTGCGGTGCCTGGCAGCCCGTTGAAAAACGCCACTACCCGTAGCAGCCGAGGTAACGAGGCTCAAACGTCCTCGGAAACAGAAGCGATATGAGAGCCTCCTCACGTCGGCTGCTACCTTTTGCACAGGCTGCGAGCCGACAATTGGCTCACCTTCAGAGCGTGTTTTAAGATTGTCGGCGGACGCCGCGTGAGGGCACGCGGCCTACGGGAAATGGCCAAAATCCTGAAGCCCTGTAGGCCCGGTCCCCTGACCGGGCGATTTTTAAAACACGCGCTTACATTTTCGGCTCAAAGAAGTTTGGATCCGTTCCTCGGCGCGGGACACCTGCCTGCTGCGTGTCAAACGTCCAGACTTGACCGGTTGAGGTGTCAACCAGGAAGTATTGTGGCCCGGTGCCGCCAAAATGGTATCGGCCAACCGAGTTCGGTGAGGTTGCCGCTCCAATGGCGAATGTGGTCAGCACGCCAACGCAAAGCCCGCCGACGGAGCTTTTGAGGTCAATTTTTGTGTTCATAATTGTCGAGGTGACGGCCGGCAATTTACTTATCCCGCGAAACCTTAACAAGCGACATCGCTGCGGCCCATCGTCGCGCCCGTGGATGGACACTTCAGAGGAGGGCCATTGATGCCAGGCACCGGTCTTCGGGAATGGAGGCCGCTTTTTTTGCGTTTCAGGATTTCCAACTCGCATTTCTTTCTGCCGGCTGTTAAATCCCGGCTGTGAGTTATCCATCCGTTGATGCCTTGCAAAGAACTCTTGCCGACACTGTGTTCAAATACGCTGCCGACAAGAAGAAAGCAGCTGGTCGCGCGCTCGGTACTCTCGTCGAAATCATCACGTTCTACACGCTCAAGTCCTGGGGATTTCGTAATAACATCGCCATCGAGCGCCCGCTGCCGGAATACGCGAACGCAGGCATTTCTCACAACGTCGAGTATTCGCTGCATCCGGTGATTGAGAAAACCACGCTGCGGTTGGAGGGATACATTCTTCCAGTTACCGCTTCGAAGTTGTGCCGCGAGCTGTTCAAGACCAGCGCCGCGCCTGAAAAGCTGGTTACCAAAACGGCGAGCATTCTTTCGCGCACCGGAGTTTTGCGAAACGCCTGTGCCTTGTGCGAATCTGAAGTCGGCCCATACGTCGCGAGCGTTGACGAACGCACCCAAACGGCGCTCACGCTGACAATCGCCCACCTGCACAAACACGCGTTCGCGATTTTCGAGTGCAAGCGCGTCGGCGTGGAAGAAGGCATGAAGAAAGGGCCGCAGAGCATCGAGAAAGCGAAGCAAGGCGCGTATGTTGCGCGCTCCGTTTCCGCATTGCAGAAAATTCGGTTGCGCGACGGCAGTCTGGCCGGGGTGATTCATCGCGCAAATGGACAGCTTTACCACGGTCCATATCATACGCTTCTCCGCGAGGTCATTGATTCAAACGGTCCCGACCTCCTCACGCACTTTATCCTCACCGTCGGCGTCGTCAGCAATCACGGCAACTGGTTCACCGCCGAAGACCACAACAAAGAATTGAAAGTGCTGGCTCAATCCTACGACTGGCTGATTTTTCTTTCGGACAAAGGACTGGCCGAGTTCATCAACGAACTTCTCTTGCATCCAAAGCCGGAACTCAAACCTGCTCGCGATGCTTTTCTCGCCAGCTATCCAACCGGCAAGGGCAACCGCTTCACGAAAAAGACGATGGACGTTGAGGCTGACATTGTGTTGAAGAAGTATTTTCAAATAAATGAACCTCGCGTGGATTCTTGGTTCAACGTGGTTTCCCCGGCCAACCGCAGCCTTGGCCTTCTGCAAAAAGAGCTTTTGACATTGCACAAAAAAGATTGGAATAGAATATACGGCTTATGAGCGCCGGAAGAACCATCATCTCGCAAAGTCAGGAATGGGGAACGCCTCAAAAATACGTGGCCGCCGTCAAAAAAGTTTTCGCCGGCAAAATCCATCTCGACCCTTGCTCGAACGAACATTCGATTGTTGGCGCCGAAGTCGAGTATCAATTGCCGATTCGGGACGGACTCAAAGCGTCTTGGAATTACCCGACGATTTTTATCAATCCTCCATACGGAATTGACCAAGAACGAGGCACGTCCATCAAGCATTGGCTCTACCGCTGCGCGACCGCAAATCGCAGTCACGATTCAGAAGTCCTCGCGCTTGTTCCGGTCGCTACGAACACCGGGCATTGGAAGAATTACGTCTTTGGCCGTGCGAGCGGTGTTTGCTTCTTATATGACACGCGCCTGCGATTTCTTGTCGATGGGCGTGATGAAGGCAAAGGCGCGCCGATGTCCTGTGCGATGATTTACTGGGGGAAAAATTACGACCGCTTCTTCGAAGTTTTTATCCGCTACGGCGCGGTTCTCGATTTGCGTCCGCTGTATGGAAAACAAATCGGCGAATACGACCGCATCGTAGAACCGGTGCTGCTTTCGGAATTTTGAATCTTCGTTATGAAACTGAATTTCCAAGGGCTTGTTAACAATGTCGTTTTGCCTTACGACCGTGCTCTGCTGCAGGGCTTAGGAGGGAGTAATTATCCGCGTCAGGCCGCAGTCTTCGTCCCGCCGAACTTAATCAGTAGCGGTAGTGGTCGGGCTTGTAGGGGCCTTCGGGGGAGATTCCGAGGTAGTCGGCCTGTTTCCTGGTGAGCTTCGTCAGCTTCACGCCGATCTTGTCCAGGTGCAGCCGGGCAACTTCTTCGTCGAGCTTCTTGGGGAGTCGATAAACGGTGGCTTCGTAGGTGTCCCGGTGCTGCCAGAGGTCGAGCTGGGCGAGGACCTGGTTGGAAAATGAGTTCGACATTACGAAGCTCGGATGGCCCGTGGCGCAACCCAGGTTCACCAGCCGGCCTTCGGCCAGCAGGTAGATGCTATTGCCATCGGGGAAGGTGTATTTGTCCACTTGCGGTTTGATGTTCAACTTCTTTACCCCTTTGGCTTGGTTGAGCCGGTCCACCTGGATTTCGTTGTCGAAGTGGCCGATGTTACAAACTATCGCCTGGTCTTTCATCTTTTCGAGGTGCTCCAGCGTGATGACGTCGCAATTGCCCGTGGTGGTGACGTAAAGGTCGGCTTGGCCAAGGGTTTCCTCGATCGTGGTGACCTGGAAACCTTCCATCGCGGCCTGGAGGGCATTGATCGGATCGATCTCCGTGACAATGACGCGGGCGCCAAAACCGCGCAGCGAATGGGCCGAGCCTTTGCCCACGTCGCCGTAGCCGCACACGACGGCGACTTTGCCGGCGACCATCACGTCCATGGCCCGCTTGATGCCGTCCGCCAGCGATTCGCGGCAGCCGTAGAGATTGTCGAACTTGGACTTGGTGACCGAATCGTTGACGTTGATGGCGGGGACCAGGAGTTTGCCCGACTCTTTCATCTGGTAAAGCCGGTGGACGCCGGTGGTTGTTTCCTCGGAGACCCCTTTCCAATCCTTGACGACCTTGTGCCAGAAGCCCGGACGCTCCTTCGCAACTTTTTTCAAGAGGTTCTTGATCACTTGCTCTTCGTGGCTGGCGGCGGGAGCGTTCGCCCACGTGTCGCCTTCTTCCAGTTGGTATCCTTTGTGGATGAGGAGCGTCGCATCCCCGCCGTCATCGACGATCAATTCGGGGCCGCGGTCGCCGGGGTGGATGATGGCGGCAAGAGTGCAGTCCCAATATTCTTCAAGGGTCTCGCCTTTCCAGGCGAAGACGGGCACGCCGTTCCTGGCGATGGCGGCGGCAGCGTGGTCCTGCGTGGAAAAAATATTGCAGCTCGCCCAGCGCACGGAAGCGCCCAGGTCAATCAGCGTTTCGATCAGCACGGCGGTCTCGATGGTCATGTGCAGCGAACCGGTGATGCGCACGCCCTTGAGCGGCTTGCTGGCCGCATAGCGCTTGCGAATCGCCATCAAGCCGGGCATCTCGTGCTCCGCGACCTCGATGGCTTTGCGGCCCCATTCGGCGAGGCTGAGGTCGCGGACTTTAAAGTCAGGCTGGCCGTTGCCGACGAGAATTTTGAGAGCGCCGGGCTTGGCGCGTTTGGCGGCGCGGGGCCGGGACAGTTTAACGGTGGGCATAATTGGGTGCGGAGTTCTAAGTTGCGGATGGGAAAACTACTTCACTGCGCGCTTGAGGACGGCGGCCTTGTCGGTCCGTTCCCAAGTGATGCTATCGAGGTCGTCCACCTTGCCGAAGTGGCCGTAGTTGGTGGTTTTGGAATAGATCGGACGGAGCAAATTCAGTTGTTTGATGATCTCGGCGGGTTTGAAGTTGAACACCGCGCCGACCGCCTTCTCGATGGCTTCGTCGCTCACTCGGCCGGTGCCGAACGTGTTCACGCAAACCGACACCGGGTCCGGGTAACCGATGGCGTAGGCGAACTGAATCTCCGCGCTCGTGGCGAGACCGGAAGCAACGATGTTCTTCGCCACGTAACGACCCATGTAGGCGGCGCTACGATCCACCTTGCTGGGGTCTTTGCCCGAAAAGGCCCCGCCCCCGTGCCGGCCCATGCCGCCGTAAGTATCGACGATGATTTTGCGGCCGGTCAAACCCGTGTCACCCTGCGGTCCGCCGACCACGAAACGGCCGGTCGGATTGATTAAATAATGCGTCTTTCGGTCGAGCAGCTGCGCCGGCAAAACTTTTTTAATCACTTCCTCGACGATGAAATCCTGGATCGTCTTGTGTTGCACCTCCGCCGAATGCTGCGTCGAGACAACGACGTGCGTGATGCGCACCGGCTGATCGTCTTCGTATTGAACCGAAACCTGGCTTTTCGCGTCTGGGCGCAGCCATTTCACCGCGCCGCTCTTGCGGATGCGGGTCAGTTCCCGGCCGAGCTGATGGGCGTACATGATAGGCGCGGGCATCAGTTCGGGCGTTTCGTTGCAGGCGTAGCCGAACATCAAACCCTGGTCCCCCGCCCCCTGTTCGGCCTTGGCCTTCCCGTCCGCGGCGCGGGCATCGACCCCTTGCGCGATGTCCGGGCTTTGGGAGGTGATCGCGTTCATGATCAGCACTTTGTCGGCGTGGAAGACGTCGTCGTCGTGGGTGTAGCCAATTTCGCGGATTGCCTCCCGGGCCAGGGCGCTGAAGTCCAGCTTGGCCTGCGTGGTGATTTCGCCGCCCACCACCACTAGATTGCTCTTGGCATAGGTCTCGCACGCGACGCGGCTGTGCGGATCCTGGGCCAGACAGGCGTCGAGCACCGCATCGGAAATTGTATCGCACACTTTGTCCGGATGGCCTTCGCCCACGGACTCCGAGGAAAAAATGTAGTTCTTGCTCATGGCCTGGTCATTTGCCTGCCGACCCTTCTCAATTTAACATATTGACGTATCAAGATGGGAAGATATATCAATGACCTTGCTCGTCAACAATTATTTGCGAGATTTTCAAGATCCATGTCGCCATGCAAAGCACGCTCGACAGAAGCGCCTTGTTCGGCTACTGGCGTGCAATGAGTTACATCTCATTGATCGTGCATCACATTCGCAAGGCGCAGGAGATCGCCGCGACGCACGGCTTCAAGAATTTGCTTCAGCCGGGTTTGGTCAAGGAACTGATTGTCGCGGACATCCTTGGCCACGAGGTTCATCGGACGAAACACGAACCCGATGCTTACGACCCTCGAAATCCAGCGCGCAAATTTGAATACTTGAGCTGCTTCGAGCGAGGCACATTCCAGCTAGACCGCATGTTCAAAAGTCCCGCCGCGAAACGCAGGAAATCGCTCGACCGAATTTCCAGAAACTCGGGCGTTTTTTGCGCCGTGTTTGCACAGGGGAATCCGCTTTCCGTTCTGATGATTTACGAAGTCCCGGTGCGCGTGTTGCTCCGGGAGGCTGAACGACAACTCGACGCGAGCCGAAACGTTATTTCACACGTTGCCTTTACTGTTAAATGGGCTCAGGCCAATGGGAAGGTGGTTTACGAAAGAAGGGCTTGAGCTGGTTCCGCGCATCGCGTGGGAGCACCTTCGGGCGGAGCTTTGAAAAGTAGCAGCGTGGACATGCTTTCACTTAAATCTGCCAACCGTTTTTCAGCAATCCGAACGAAACCCGGATTCGCCTCGCAAGCAATACACCTGCGATTCAGGCGTCGGCAAACCACTGGGACTGTCCCGCTCCCGCTAAAGGGATCGAAAATCAAATCTCCCTCGTTGGAACTGGCCTTAATCAGCCGTTCCATCAACTTTTCCGGCTTTTGTATGGTGTTCAAAAGCTCGCGTGATGCCAATTCCTTGGACTTGTAGGTAAGCTGTTTAATGTCCCCCCAAACGTCGCCAGGGTTTTTTCCTCTGTCGTTGAACACGGTTTTTGAGTACTGGCCGCTTTTTACGGACGGAACATTTTCACACCTGCGCCGATGCTCCAGTTCCACCAGTTGTGGGACTCGGATCGCTTCCAGATTAAATGTCTTCGGCTTGCCCTTGGAAAAGTAACAGATGACATCGTAATTGTTGGTGTACGAAAGGCGGCCTTGGGCCAGGCGACTCGGTTGGTACCAAACGATCCTCGAATGCAACTGCAAGTACGGCCGATAGTCGATGAAATCGATGCAATCTGCTTTGCCGAACAAATAAACTGCACCGCCCTTTTTTAGTATCCTTGAAAACTGGCGCAGAAGAGCGAGATTGAATTGTTGTATTTGGGATACTGCATCCCATGCGTGCGCGGTCACGGCGTAGGGCCCGTCACAAATCACGACATCCACGACCTCGTCAGGGAGGTCCTCCATAAATTTAAGCGAATCACAAAGAAGAACCCTGTCCTCCAACGATTTCAATTCAGTCATTTGTTTGGTTCCTTCTTTTGGCAAAGGGAGATATCCGATTGACCTTTTTCTCCTGTTGTTCGATGAACAAGTCCAAGGCTCGCCGGACAAGTTCCGAAACTGAAATTCCTTTAGTCGCGCTCAAAGTTTCCAAGGCCTCAAGCTGTTGGTCGGACAGATAGAGGTTGTACTTTTTCATTGAGGACAATGTGCATACAACGTATACCAGTGGCAAGATAAATTTAATCATGTCTCACACTTTAAAATCGCTCCGCGCCCTCGCCGACCCGACGCGCCTGCGCCTCATGGCCCTGCTGGAGCGCGATGAACTGTCGGTAAATGAGTTGCAGCAGATCTCCCGCCTGGGGCAGTCCCGCATCTCAACCCACCTGCGCCAGTTGCAGGAGGCCGAACTGCTGCAATCGCGGCGGGAAGGCAAACGGACTTTCTACCGGCTGCGCCAGGCCCCCGACGCGCTCGCGCAGGACTTCATCCAGTTGGCCGTTCGCGGGGCGAAGGAAATGCACGATTACCCCGCCGATCAGCTCAACCTCAAACGCATCCTTGCCCGCCGCAGCGAACAGGCCCAGCTTTACTTCAACCAGATCGCCGGCCGTTTCGATCGCAGCTACGGGCCGGGCCGCTCCTGGCAGGCCTTTGGGCAAATGCTCCTGCGCGTCATTCCCTCGCTGGTCGTGGCCGATCTCGGCGCCGGTGAAGGGCTGCTCAGCGAACTGCTGGCGCGGCGCGCGAAAAAAGTGATTGCCGTTGACAACTCGGTGAAGATCGTCGCTTTCGGCGCCAACAAAGCCCGGAAAAACGGCTTGAAAAATCTCGAGTTCCGTCTCGGCGATCTCGAGCGGCCTCCCATCGACCCGCGGAGTGTCGATCTGGTGGTGCTCAGCCAGGCCCTGCATCACGCCGCCAACCCCGACCGCGCGATCGCCGCCGCGCACGAACTCCTGCGCTCCGGCGGACAAATCATGATCCTCGACCTGCTCCAGCACACCTTCGAGAAGGCGCGCGAACTTTACGGGGATCGCTGGCTGGGTTTCGCCGAAAGCGATCTGCACCGCTGGCTGGAGGCGGCCGGCTTCCGGAAACTCGAAATCAGCGTCGTCGCCCGCGAAGAGCAACCCCCCAATTTCCAGACCATCCTCGCGGCTGGGGAGAAGTAGCAGCCCAGCCTCCTGCCGGCGGGGCCAATGGTGCAGGCTTGGACTTCCAACCGGCCACGCTTAAGCTCATGCCCGCGTGAGCAATCTCCTTGGTGCGATCGAGCAAACCATCCTCACCCGACGCCTGATCCGCGCGGGCCAATCCATTCTCGTGGCGGTTTCGGGGGGACTTGATTCGATGGTGTTGCTGGAGGTTTTGCGGCGCCTTGCCCCGGCGAATAGGTGGAAGCTGACCGTCGCCCATTTCAATCATCAGTTGCGGGGTCGCGCCAGTGCGGCGGATGAAAAGTGGGTGTCGCGAATCGCCGAAAAATGGGACCTCCCGCTGGTCGTTGGCCGCGCGCCCGTGCGGACTTTCGCGGCCCGGCACCGACTCTCGCTGGAGATGGCCGCCCGCCAACTGCGCCACCAGTTCCTGGCCCGCTCGGCTCGCAACCGCGGCGTCCAAACCATTGCGCTCGCCCACCACGCCGATGACCAGGTGGAGTTATTTTTCCTGCGACTGTTGCGCGGGGCCGGAGGGGAAGGGCTGGCCGGCATGAAATGGAGCAGTCCTTCGCCGGGCGATCCGGCCATCACCCTCATCCGGCCGCTGCTCGGCTGTGCCAAGGCCGAACTGCGACGGTTCGCTGACAAGCAGTCACTGACTTTCCGCGAAGATGCCTCGAATGCGTCGCTCGACTTCCTGCGCAACCGGATCCGTCACCAGTTGCTGCCATTGCTCGTCAAGCAATACCAGCCCGCTCTTCGCCGAACCACTTTGCGGCTCATGGACATTCTTTCCGCCGAGGCGGAATTCATCACTCGAACCGCCGAGGCGTGGTTCGGGAAACAACGCTGCCCCCCCTTTGAGCGCCTGCCCGTCGCAATCCAGCGTCGGTGCCTGCAATTGGGCCTGTTCAAACTTGGCCTGGACGTTGATTTCGACCTGGTCGAGCGCCTCCGCGCCGCGGCCGATCAGCCGGTGGCCGTGAATCCGCAGACCTCGGTCTGCCGCGATGCCGCCGGTACAGTCCGACTGCGGCCTACCGCGCCGATCCCATTTAACCCCCGGCGGCTAACGGTCGATTTGACCGGGGAGAGCGGGACAGTTGTTTTCGGCCGATTGAAAATCTCCTGGGAGATCCAGACACGCGGCCAGAACTTGCTCCCGGCGAGGGCGCGGGTCCCCGGCACGGAATATTTCGACGCGGACAAAGTCGGCCCGTCGATCGTGCTCCGTCATTGGCGGCGGGGAGATCGGTATCAGCCCATCGGCATGGCCGGCAGTGTCAAATTGCAGGACCTCTTCTGCAACCAAAAGGTGCCGCGCGCCGAGCGCCATCGGCGGGTCATCGCCGCGACGACCCAGGGCGAGCTGGTTTGGGTCCAAGGCTTGCGCATTGCGGGCCTTTTCAAGCTGGACAAGGGCGCCGTTCGCCGGTTGAAATGGGATTGGCAGAATACCCGATGAGAGCGGTTGCGGCTGCGGCAAGCTGATGTTAGGTTAGCCGCGAAACTGGCACGGCCATGTCGGACGAAAATCGAAACGAAAACAAAAAGACCGGCGAATTCAAAGTTCCGCCCGGCCGGTATATTCTCTGGATCGCTATTTTGGCGGCGGCGCCCCTGCTCATTCTCGTCAAAAACAGTTCCACCGCCCAGGGCGAGGTCTTGTCGCAGGCGGATTTTGAACGAATGGTCGAAAGCGGCCAGGTGATCGAGGGGACGGTCATCTACAATCCGCCCGGCACGTTCCTCAACGAAATCACCGGCAAATACCGCAAGCCCGTGCCGGATGGAAAAGTCGTTGAAACCCGCTTCAAGGCCAAGGTCCTGCTGTACGAGGAGTTGAAGAAAAAGGTCTTCGAGAGCAAGAAGTTTGAGGTCAAGGAAGCCAACACCTTCCTGCTGGGGTTGCTCTACAGCGTCTTTCCCATTCTCGTCATCGGCTTGCTCATCTGGTTCTTCTTTATTCGCCAGATCAAAATGGCGGGCAAAGGCGCCTTGAATTTTGGCAAAAGCAAGGCCCGCATGTTGAGCAAGGAAAAGAACAAAACCACATTCAAAGACGTCGCCGGCGTCGAGGAAGCCAAAGAGGAAGTCTCCGAACTGGTCGAGTTCCTCAAGGACCCCAAAAAATTTCAAAAGCTCGGTGGCCGCATCCCCAAGGGCATCCTGATGATCGGCGCCCCCGGCACCGGCAAGACCCTCCTGGCCAAGGCCATCGCCGGTGAAGCCGACGCGGCCTTCTTCAGCATCAGCGGCTCGGACTTTGTCGAGATGTTTGTCGGCGTCGGCGCCAGCCGCGTGCGCGATATGTTCGAGCAGGCCCGCAAAAACACTCCTTGTTTGATCTTCATCGACGAAATCGATGCCGTCGGGCGCAGCCGCGGACATGGCCTTGGCGGCGGCAATGACGAGCGGGAACAGACCCTCAACGCTCTGCTGGTCGAGATGGACGGTTTCGACACGCAGGAAGGCATCATCATCATTGCCGCCACCAACCGGCCTGATGTCCTCGACCCGGCGCTGCTGCGCCCCGGCCGTTTTGACCGGCAGATTACGGTCAATCTCCCCGACGTGCGCGGGCGCGAAGCCATTTTAAAAGTCCACTCCAAGAACGTGAAACTCGATCCCGCCGTGGATCTGGCGGTCATCGCCCGCGGCACCCCGGGTTATTCCGGCGCCGAGTTGGCCAACTTGCTGAACGAGGCCGCGCTGTTGGCCGCCCGCACCAACAAGAAAGCCGTCGGCATGGTCGAACTCGAAGAGGCCCGCGACAAGGTCCGCTGGGGCCGCGAACGCCGCAGCCTGGCGATGACCGACGAAGATAAGAAATTCACCGCCTGGCACGAGGCGGGCCACGCCTTGGTCAACGTGATGCTCGAACATACCCATCCACTGCACAAGGTCACCATCATCCCCCGCGGACAGTCGCTCGGTTCGACGATGTACCTGCCCAAGGACGACATCTTAAATCGGAAGCGCAAGGAAATGCTCGACATCATTGCCGTCACCATGGCCGGCCGCATCGCCGAGGAAATCATCTCCGACGACATCTCCACCGGCGCCGCGGGCGACATTCAGCAGGCCACGCAAATGGCCCGCGCGATGGTCACCCAGTGGGGCATGAGCGACAAACTGGGCATGGTCCAATACGGCGACCACAATGAATATGTTTTCCTGGGCCGCGAAATGACCCGCGGAAAGGATTACAGCGAACGCACCGCCCAGGACATCGACAACGAAGTCAAGCGCATCATCGACGAGGCATTCAAAGTCGCCAAAACCATCATCGATAAGTACCGCGACAAGCTCGAACTGATCGCCAATTGCCTGCTCGAATACGAAACGCTCGAAGGTTTCCAGGTGGAGGAGATCATCCAGACCGGCAAGTTCACTCCGCCCCCGCCCACGCCGCAGGTCGGACCGCCCACCGGGGCGCAGGCCGCCACGCCGCTGCCCGAAGTGATCAAACCCGCGCCGCCCAAGATCGGTCCCGGCCTGGGTACGCCGGCGCCGGCGACCGCTTAGCAGCCTCTGCCGCCGGGTGTGAGTCACGCAGTTCAGGTCTTTTTCCGGGAAGGCGAACTGGAAACGTTCGTTCCAGATCGCCTTCAGATAACGACGGTGCCCGGGGCCTCCACCCACCTTGGGTGTACTGGGAGGCCAGGACAGCTCGAGGCGGGCGTAGCAGATAGGATCGAAACGAAATGCGCATCCATATTTTATTCCTGATCGTTTGGGGTCTTCTATGTCTCGCCCGCATGGTGGACTTGTTCTCCGCACTCGGTGAATATCGGCTAGCTATCCATGCTGAATCTGCGTTCAGAGAGATTCCTCTGATGAACAACCGTGATGAGCAGGCATTGAATGGGTTAGCTGCGAGGAAGGAAGCTTATTTTCAACGCGTGACTACGGCCAGCTTCGAAATGCTACTGCTTGGCGGCATTTGCATTATCTTCTTTAGAGCTAGGAGACTCCAGAAAACGAGCCACCCTTCGACGGCGGCGCAAGGTCTGACGCCGCAGTCGTCTCCTCCATGCTGAAGGTCAAACGTGCGTCGGTGCTCAACCAGCCTTTGTCGCGTGTGCTTTGAAAAATAACGACAACATTGCGGACGCGCAGCGTTTCTGGATTCACTTCTGGTGCGGTTTGATCTTCGGTGCCGGTCTCGGCGCATTGATCAGTCGGGGTGTTTTCGACAGCCGTTGGGCATTCATTGCATCCTCCGCTGCGATTGCTCTAGTTATTGGTTATTGTTGCGGTCGCTGGGGTGATCCCGCGTGGTGCTGGATTATCGAGAAACTACCTTGGCTCACCTAATAAGAAGGAAAGCAGGGGGTCGCCCGATGTCGTTGACATATTGAGGTTGCTGATTGCGGGCTTGGCCCAGCGGGCGCCAGCTACGAGGGGAATATCCGGTGGTGATTGATCGTGCGATGAACTGCGGGAACCAGCAGTGTGAGTTTGCGGGCAAGCGCAGCCGGGGCGTTGCGGATGGCCTTCATCCGCTGGCGATTCAAGCGGCCTCAGTGTTTGCTTGGATTCTTCACCAGCGTCAACGAACTGCGCTCGAAGCAAACGGACCCGCCAAGAGCCAGCACCTCGCAGCACAATTCTGTCTCTGCGTGGGGTGATCTGACCACAAAGTCGCGCGTGACAGCTTGCCAGCCGCCTTTCGCGCCCGTGACTAGGAGGGGGAATTGCGCTTCACCAAAGACGCGCAGACTAATGCCACCGTACAGCGCGTCGGCAATTGGCACAACCTTCACGGCCTTCACTCTGCCTTGAAACCGATAACGGCCGGCAGCGAGCAATACTCGTGTCCGCCAAGATGCGACGGTCGAGACGTGCCTGCTCGTACACCGGATGTCCAGGCAAGGCGATGAACCGTCAGTTTCTGGAAGTTCCGCCCGTCCGAAATCGAGCTGCGGTCGCCATCCGTCGAGGCGCGCTTCCCCACTATCATCAAAAACGAGAAGTTGGAGAAGGGGAACATTCAGTTCACGTTCCAGATGTTTTACGCGTCGAATGATCCGCGCTCGAAGCGCCCCAACCGCAGCCTCGTGCTGCGCTGCTCGTTCAGGACCCAGCTCAGCGAGCAAATTCCGAACGCGCCGATGCGCCTCATCCACCAAGTTGGTCAATCGATCCACCGTGAAGACATTCGTCAACAGCATCGAGCATCGCTGGCGATAGAGTTGCCGCCCGGCCGGAGCGTTCAACACCGCCGAAGCGACCGCACCCAAACACTCCGGCAGCAACGAACTTTGCGGCTGGTCGAACAATTGATCCATCCCGCGTGGCAGGAACACAAACCGTTGAGTGACCGGATCATTGTAGACCCAATAATTGTTGCGGTTAATTGCGTAGCCGTCCCATGAGTTCGCCATGATTTCGAGCGCGAGAAATGAGTAAAATCTGTCCATATCCAGAATGGTGGCCAGCTTGGCCAGACGCTTGTCTGGATTGGGTTCGTTGGCAGCGCTGATCAACGCCGTCAAATCGGAATAATCACTTTGTCCCTCGCCGGATTTGCGCTCGAGCGGCCGCGTCACGTTCTCGTTCTGCCGGCTGCCGCCATCATAGAGATTGCCCGTGGCATTCCCGAAATGGTGCTTCAAAAACGCTTTATCGAAACCCTCCACCAAAACGTAAAGGCCGAGCTCGCGCCCGTTGAGTTGCGCCCGTGCGTGCGTGACGCGCGCCGCGGGCAAGCCCGCTGCCTGGAACAACGCGGTCCCAATGAATTCGTTCAAGTACGTCGGGTCTTGGAACGAGTTGTTCAGATGGAACTTGCCTAGTCCGTGGAATGTCTGGCCACGAACAAATTTGCCAAAGTTGAGCGTGAGGGAGGGCTTTTTACTGAGTGGCTGAAAACTGCCTTGCCCGCCTTTCAAATGCACACCGACGTCCCGATAGACGGATTCGCCTTCGGTGACGGTAGCCCTGACGTAGCGACGGTTCTCTCGCCGGAGGCTGGCGAGCGCCGCCTCATCGAGTTGAATGTGGAGGTGGGGTACGAAGCCGTTGTTGAAGAAGGCATCGCGGCCTTTAATCTTTGTCGCTTTCGGGTCTTCGGCAGCGCACGCCAAACGGCCCATCAAACAGCACAAAAGAACCAGTGTCCGGCTGTACGGCTTGGAGTTCACCGTGTGGGCAAGTTTAATCAGGAATCGGTGCCGGGCGAAAGCGTTTTCGCAAAAAGCGATGACTGTGAGCAGACCGCAAATGGAGCGGCCGGAGGCTTTGCTGGCATTCGATCCCTTCGGGGTCGCTTCCAGCGTGGCGGCATTGCACCCGTTGCCCGGCAACACTTCCTGCGACAGCAGAACGACGTGCAGCTTCGCCACCGCCTCCTTCAACAATTGCACACAATCGGGTTAACTGACCCTTCGTCCGTGGAAGGCCTGGAGGGAGGAGGTTTTGGCGGTTCAGGAAGTTCCGAGCGGCGCGGAGAGATTGATTTTGTGGCGCAGACAGTAGGCCGCGTTGAGGGCATAATGGTCGGCGGACTCTTTCAATTGGGCGCGTTCCTGGGCGGTCAACGGCCGCGCGACCTTGGCCGGCGCGCCAAGGACCAGCGAACCGTCCGGGATTTCCGCGCGCTGGGTGACGAGCGCCTTGGCCCCGATCAGGCATTGCCGGCCGATGACTGCGCCGTCGAGGATGATCGCGCCCATGCCGATGAGGGTTTCATCGCCCACGACGCACGCATGCACGATGGCCGAGTGGCCCACGGTGACGTGGTTGCCCACAAGGCACGGATACTCATCGGCGACGTGCAGCACGGCGTTGTCCTGGATGTTGGTGTGGTGGCCGACCTCGATGCGGTTGATGTCGCCGCGCAGGACCGCGTTGTACCAGACGCTGGAGAAATCCCCGAGCGTGACGTCGCCCACCACGACGGCGCCGCGAGCGATATAGACGGCTTCACCCAGGCGCGGCTGGCGGCGCAGGAAAGTATCAAGCTGTGCTTGGAGGTCGCGCATCAAGTCTGGGTTTTACATTCCGACCTTGAAAATCTCGTGGAGATGGCTTCCAGAATTTGCGGCCATGGATGGAACACGGAAAGGGAGAGGCGGGGCAAAGTTGGGGCTCAGCAGGAGCTTCGCCCTACAGGTGGGGCGAAGCTCCTGCTGAGCCGTGACTCCCTCGCTGTTCGATCCGTGTTTGATCCGTGGCTCAGTTTCAAACATGGTTGGTTCGTATTGTGGGGCAAATAAAAGCCCGTCCGGCTCTGGCCGGACGGGAACGCCAACCACAATCATCTGGCTGCTCACCTGCAATGGCGATAGCACGGCCGATAGCCATGCCCGAAACCAAAGCCAAAGCCAACACTCACAAACGGGGTTCCAACATAGACGCGGGGTCCGTAACAGGCCGGGTAACAAACCGGCGGCGGATAAACCACGACGGGCGCTGGCTGAGGATAATAATAAACCGGCGCTGGCTGCGCCACGGGAGCGGCATAGACCGGCGGCGCAGCGTAAACCTGCGGCGCGTACGCCACGGGCGGGTAATAAACTGGCGGCGGGGCAAACGCATGGGCGACCACATCGAAGGCCAGCAAGCCGGTGAGGACTTTGCCAGTCGTGGACCAGCCATCACCCGCGGAGGCGGTCGGCGCGGTGGCGGCCAGGGTTGCGATCAGACTAAAAACTGCGATAGTTTTTTTCATAATGTTGCCTTTCGACGACTATCTGGGGGGTTTGACAAGGCGGGATTGTTTTTTATTCAGCGGCCGTGTATCAACGGTCCTGTCAGCACTTTAAGCATGGCGACCCAACCCGAAAACCCACTGGATCTGAGCGGCCAAAAGCGCTCATTGCCCCGCTCGTTCAGGGACTTGACGCCGAGCAATCACTTCAATCCGCGGACCTTCTTTTATGAGATGGTTTGGAAGGCCTGGCTGACCAAGCGCACGGGGCAGCATCGGCGTCCGGTGTTTCCCAAACTGAGCCGGGGTCGTGTGGCCTTGACCTGGATTGGGCACGCTTCGTTCCTGGTGCAGTTCACCGATCTCAACGTGCTGATCGATCCGAACTTTGCCAACTGGCTGTTCCTGCTCAAGCGCATCAAGCGGCCCGGCTTTAAACTCAGGGACTTGCCGCCCATCGACTTGGTGCTGCTGACGCACGCGCACTTCGATCACTTCCACAAGCCGACGCTGCGCCGCCTGCCGGCGCCGAAGATCGGCGTCATGCCTTGGGGCGTGGGCGATCTGGCGCGCGGGCTGGGATTCACGCGCGTCATCGAGCTGCAAACGTGGGAGAGTTTTTCGCATGGCGATTGGAAGGTCACGCTCACGCCGTGCAAGCATTGGGGGGCGCGAACGCTGCGGGACGAACATCGCGGGTACGGGGGATTTATTTTGGAGCACCAGAAGCGGCGGCTTTTCCACGCCGGCGACAGCGCCTATTTCGACGGCTTCAAGGAAATCGGCCGGCGGCTGGCGCCGGAGATCGCGCTGCTGCCGATCGGCGCGTATTATCCGGATTCATTTCGCAACGTGCACATGGGGCCGGACGAGGCGGTGAAGGTGTTCCGCGACCTGGGTGCCCATTGGCTGGTGCCGATGCACTATGGCAGTTTCAAGCTTTCGTTTGAGGAGATGGAGGCGCCGCCGCGCTGGCTGAAGGAAATCGCGCATCGCGAACGGATGAGCCACCACCTCAAAATGCTCGAGGAAGGCGTGCCGCAGGTTTTTTGAGGCGGTGGGTGGCGGCGCTGGGTCCGATTTCGTCGCCGGATGCGGGTGGTGAACGCTTGAGGACGATTTGAGCCGCGGGGCGGGGGAAGTTTTGACAAAATGTCCGCCGGGCGGGCCGACCGAAAGCTTGCGCATCGCCCTGTCACTGCGCATACTGGCGCCGCATGAGAGAGATAACTTTTAGCGTGGAACCGTGTCCGGAAACCGGGGGATTCGTGGCCCGGTGGGATGACGAGCCGGGCCGGGGAGGCATCACCACGCAGGCCGACTCGCTGACCGAACTGCACGAGATGATCGCCGACGCGGTCAACGGGTATTTCAAGCCGGCCAAGCGGCCGCAGCAGGTGCGACTGCATTTTCTGCAGGATCCCGTCCTTTCGCTGGCGTGAAGCTGCCTCGCGACGTCAGTGGCGTCGAGGCAGCGCGGGCTTTGCGGCGCTTGGGATTTGTCGTTCAGCGCCAAACCGGTTCTCACTTGATCCTGCGCCACGGGAGCAGGACGGTGGTGATTCCGCAGCACAAGCCGCTCAAGCCGGGAACGCTCAAGGGGATCTTGGCGCAAGCCGCCATCTCGTTGGAAGATTTCGCCAGTCAGCTCTGATCCCTGGCTCTGTGGTATTAGGGACCGCGGCTGCGGGCACGGCCCGCCGATGGCCTTCCTCACTTGGAAGGCAGCGCGCCTGAAGGAGTAGTCGCCCAGCTCCTCATCAGCGCCGCCGGGCCAGCGATGCAGGAACCAGGATGCGCCGAAACATGCGACTTCCCGGAACACAATGAGCGCCAGCCGCCGTTGGCTGCACCGCGGTTGCGTTAGGCCGCATTGCTCGCAATCTCCCTCTCAAATTTGTCACAGGGAATCTCAATGCCGCACATGTCGCTTGTCAAATTGATACCCACCCAAACCTCTCGATCGCGTAAGGCTGGCAAAATGGAGTCTCGGAAAAAATGTATTCCAAGCTCTTCCGCACGGTATCCTGGCAACGAACGAGCTGCAGCCTGCTCGGCCATGTGCCGCTGCGACCATACCGGAAAGCAAACCTCACCCTCGTTGGACCACTGAGCATAGCCGCTGTCGTTGCGCAAAGCCCAGAGGTGATTCGAGCCCCGAACCTCGGACACGAATGCTGTGAATCGAGCGTTGGCTTCGGAGGGCGTGTCCATAGCGGAGCCTATGACAGGGCGACCGCCGGCGGGGTCGATGGTGGAGCGTGACCTTCGCTTGAGAATTGCCGCCTCGCATCGAACGGAGAAGCGGGGCGGCGGTTCGCTCGCCTAGTTTTGTCTGGCCGCTGGTATCTGCTCATTATTAGGACCATCTGCGGAACGCTTCGGCGCGACCATCCGAAGCGCGGCCAATACGGCTGTTGCCATTGACCAAGCAGCAACACCTTCATAGGTGAACCAATTCTCGCCCAGTCGCTCTGCATCCATCGTGAAATGATAGTGCGCGAACTCCCGCCAGACAAAGAACCCGCCCAGCCGGCCGCCCAGCAAGTATCCAATTCCAGCCATCAGAAACAGGACGACAACAGTGATTGCACGAGGCACACGGAAAAACATGAAGGCCGTGAAGCAAGCCAGGATAGCGACGCCACAAAGCAGAAGAAACGGTATTCGACTTGGCGGCCAAATCACGCTGGTCAGCGCCGACCACCATGTCACAGGGACGGTGTAATCGTAAGCAGCGTGAGTAACGAGCGCAGCCTGAAAGAGCATCACGCCAAGCGTAAGGGCATGGGCGGCCACGCCAATTACAAGGAACGCGACAACTCGGATGGTCGCGCTAAACATATACAGAGCGGCCTAAGGCGACTGCCGCCTGACAAGAATGGAGCCGAAGATTGCGCCTAAATGCAATGGTTTGCAGCCAGTTTCCTTTCACAGCATAAAGATTAGAGTCGCGAGAAGCCACTTTTCCAGCCTAATTTGCGGTCGTGTTCTCGTCGTCCGCCGAGTCACGCCGCCTGCAACCCCCACTTACGCACTGCTTTACGGCTTGAGCCCAAGAGCAGGAGCAGGGCTGCGAGCTGCGCGCGGCCCTTCGCCGATTGTTTTTTCAAAAATTGACCCGAACTAAACGGGGGCGTTGCGCGTTTAACCTAGTGGAAAGTTGCAAACTGCATGCGCCGAAGGCAATAGCGGAACCGTGGAAATCTCGATGGCGAATTCTTTCTTCTCCTCGCTGCCGGTCCTCTGGACGGTGTCGGACGAACAGGCGATGTGGCGGGTGAAGATGCAGGACGACCCGCAAGCTTTCGCCAAATTGGTCTGGCGCTGGGAGAAATCCCTCCGGCGCCTCTGCCACCGGATGACCGGCGACCCGCATCGGGCGAATGGCCCTTACTTAGTGCCTAATACTTTCTGGGAGAGGCGTTTGTGACGGCTCGGGTGCGGGGTGTTCTGGAAGATGATACCGCGAGAGAGCTTTTCCATTTGTTTGAGTTGCTGACGCAGTTTCCGATAGTTGGTGATGGCCGCTTTCATCTTGGCAAACTGTTCTGCGGTCAGGGAGACGGTAATGGTCTTTTGCGCCACTTTGCGGGTCCATTGGTAGCCGGCCCCTCCGCCTTTGCGCGCGGTCCGATCCTGGACTGATCCCTGGCTGATGGGGCCCAGTTGGCCCAAACGGTCGCGCAAGCGCTCATATTCCCGTTGCCGCGAGGCGGCCGACTTAGTGTTTTTCACTCCCGCAGTTTAGCTTGCCTGTCCACCTTTTGTCCAGTAATAATACTGGACATGCAGACACCTTTTCTCCCCGCCCTGCGCGCCGTCCTGGCGCCCATGGGTTCCCGCACCACCAAGGCCCGGCAGGACTTGCGCGCCTGCACCCTTTGCCAACTGGAAAGCCGTTTCACCCCGCTGTTGCGTCCCAGTCTGTTCCCCAAGGCCGCCGCCAAGCAAAACAGCCGCGATCGCATCTACACGCCCTGGCGCACCTTCTGGTGTTTCCTGTGGCAGTCGCTCAATCCGCAGGCTTCCTGCCGCGAGGTGGTCCGCCAGCTCCAAGCCTTGTTCGAGCTTCACGGCGTCGGGCCTATCTCCCCGGAAGATGG
>WNGQ01000571.1_pt1 | contig 64477 bp, 63 predicted proteins | sample 5407661 | NCBI WGS metagenome assembly WNGQ01 (sample SAMN13153382, study PRJNA577476) | soil metagenome | isolation source: 60 cm soil or saprolite under Garry oak tree replicate 2 | place: USA:California | collected 2016-06-15
CCTCGCATGGGGGAAGCCCCCCGGCTCCTGCCGCTCCCCCTGGCGGGGAGCGGCAGGGCGGGACAGCTCTAGGCTCGGCGGAACTTGAAGTTGAAGCGCCGGATCTCGAACTGCTGATTCGGGTTGGGCGTGAACTCCAGGTACTTCTGCAGCCCGTAGTCCTCGTAGGGCTGGATCACGATCAGCCATGGCATGTTCTCGAGGAAGACCTTGGTCATCTCGCGATAGGCCTCGCCGCGGAACTTCTCGTCCACCGAGAAGCGGGCGGCGTTGCCGAGCTCGTCGAACTTGGGATCGCGCCAGTAGTCCATGATGCCGCCGGGGCCGAGCAGTCGCCACATCATCCCGTCCGGGTCGCCGAGGGTGGAGGTCGGATCCGCCCACCACGCGCCCTTGAAGCTCTTCTCACGATTCTTCTGGGCGCGCACCGAGTACTCGATCACTTCGACCTTGGCGTTGACGCCCACGTCCTTCCACATCGCCGCGATGGCTTCGGACATGGCCTTGTCCTGGGAGACATACGCCACGGTGGTCTCTATGAAGATCTCCTCGCCCTTGTACCCGGCCTTCTTCAGGCGCTCGCGCGCCTCCTTGGGGTTGTAGGCGAGCGGGGCGAGCTTCGGGTCGAAATGGTTGTCGCCCTTGGCGATGGGGCCGCTCGGCACGATGCCCCGCCCCTTCCACAGCTCCTTGACGATGAGCTCGCGATCGATGGCGAGCGACAGGGCCTGCTTGACGAGCGGATTGTCCAGCGGTGGCCGCTTGCTGTTCACGCCCAGGACATAGAGGCCCGCATAGAGGGCGCCCGCGACACGCGTTGTCGAGTTGGCCGCGACCCGCTCGCCCTGATCCGGCGGAAGCTGGGTGATGATGTCGATCTCGCCCTTGAGAAGGGCGGCGACACGCGGGGCCGTCTCGGGAATCGCGCGGACGATGAGCCGATCGAAATCGGGCTTGCCGCCGAAATAGTCGGGATTGGCCTCCACGGTGAGCTTGTCGTCCTTGACCCAGGAGACGAATCGCACCGGGCCCGTTCCAACGGGCTTGGCATTGAAGGTGTCGTTGCCCGACGCTTCCACGTACTTCTTCGGCACGATCTGGCCGCCGTAGAAGGCGAGGCGAGCGGGCAGGAGCGGATCGGGCTTCTTGGTATGGATGACGAGCGTGGTCGGATCCAGCGCCTCGATCCGGTCGATGGTCGTGAAGACGGTGGCGACCATGGTCTTGGCGTTGGGATCGTAGGTGCGCTCGAGGCTGAACTTGGCGTCGGCCGACGTGAAGGGGTCTCCGTTGTGGAACTTGACCCCCGGGCGCAGCTTGAAGGTCCACTGCGTCTGGTTCTGGAGCTTCCATTCGGTGGCCAGCCCCGGGTAGAGCTTGCCGTCGGGGTGGCGCGAGGTCAGGTTGTCGAAGATGTTGAAGCTCCAGCGGATGTCATTCGAGGACGTGCTGTAGTGCGGATCGAACCTCGCGATGTCCCCACCCTGGGCGACGACCAGCTCCTTCTTCTGCGTGGTCTGGGCCTGGGCCGAGCCCGGCAGCGCGTGCGAGAGGGCGCCGGCCGCGCCAAGGGCTGCCGCGCCCTTGAGCAGCTCGCGTCGAGTGACCTCCATAGGAATGCACCTCCATGAGTTGGATCGGGCACAGCTTGCTGCTGCCACGGCGGTGTGTGGCGATGGTTATAGGACCTTCCACGGGGCCTGTCAAGCATGTCAGAATGGCCACATGCGAAGCGCGGACGTGGTGGTGATCGGAGGCGGCGTCAACGGGGCGAGTACGGCCTTCAACCTGGCGAGCCTCGGGGTCAAGCGGATCATCCTCGTCGAGCGGCGCCACCTGGCCGCCGGGGCCAGCGGCAAGTCGGGCTCGCTCGTCCGCATGCACTACACCAACGACGCCGAGGCCCGGCTGGCCTTCGAGAGCCTCAAGGTCTTCCGTGACTTCTCCCGGATCGTGGGCGGGGACTGCGGCTTTCAGCCGATCGGCTTCGTCCAGGTGGTGGCTCCCGGGTACGAGAAGGCCTTGCACGCCAACGTCGCCATGCAGCAGCGGATCGGCATCGAGACCCAGCCGATCTCCAAGGACGATCTCCGCCGGCTCGTTCCCGCCATGCGCGTGGACGACATCGGCGCGGCCTGCTGGGAGCCGAGCTCGGGCTTTGCCGATCCGAACGCGACGACCTTCGGCTTCGCCGAGGCCGCGCGCCGGCTGGGCGCCACCATCGAGACCGAGTGCGAGGCGCTTCGCATCGTCACCGAGGGCGGCCGCGTGGCCGGGGTCGAGACAAACCGCGGCAGGATCGCCGCACCGGTGGTGGTCGCCGTCCCCGGCGCCTGGGCGGGTACGCTCCTGGGTCCCCTCGGGCTCGACTTCGGGCTCGAGCCCTACCGCATCCAGATCTCCGTCTTTCGCTGGCCGGCGGGCTTCCAGGGCGGCCATCCCGTCGTGATCGACGCCTTCCACAAGGCGTGGATGCGTCCCGAGGGAGCGAGCTCCACGCTCATCGGCGTCGAGCTGGGGGCGGCGCACACCGACCCGGAGAAGTTCCACGAGGGTGTCGACGAGGACTACGTGGCGCTGTGCCGGGAAAAGTTGGCCACGCGCTTCCCCGTCTTCCAGCACTCGACCATGAGAGGCGGCTGGGCGGGCATGATCATGATGAGCCCTGACGGACGCCCGGTCATCGACCAGATCCCCTCGGTGCCCGGCCTCTGGGTCATGCTCGGCGACTCGGGCACGTCCTTCAAGACCTCGCCGGCCATCGGGCGCTGCCTCGCCGAGTGGATCGTCAAGGGCAAGCCCGAGACCGCCGATCTCTCCCGTTTCCGCTCGACCCGCTTCGCCGAAAGCACGCCCTGGGTCGACGAACACAACTACGGCCGCGACCGCCTCACCATCTCCCGCTAGCAGCTTCCGAACGGGCCCTCGTCGCAATTCCCGCGATCACGGTGGTGGGTGGGGCCGGGGGCATCCCCCGTAGACCCGTATCTTCTGCGCATTGTCGAAGCCGAAAACCCTGAATCTCGTGGCTCCTTCCGAGAGGAGACAGCGGGTTGCGAGTCAGCGTGGTCTACGGGGGATGCCCCCGGCCCCACCCACCGCATTGCCGGCACATCAACGCTACCGCTTCGCGACAGCCACCCGCTTCGCGCGATCAGCCACGCGCCACAGGTACCACGCGGCCGTCGTCCGATGCGGTCGCCACCGCTCCCCGTGCGCGTGGACGGCCTTGGGTCGTGGGTGCTTTCGCAGCCCATAGGCGACGCGAAACCCCTCCCGGATTCCGAAATCGTCCACGGGCAGGATATCCCCACGGCCGAGCGTGCCGATGAGCAGCATCTCGACCGTCCACCGTCCCACCCCTCGCGCCGCCGTCAGCTTGATCACGAGCTCCTCATCGGTCATGCGGAGCGCGGCCCCGCGTGAGGGGATCTGGCGCGCCGCCGCTCGCTTGGCGATGTCCTTGATCGCCCGCACCTTGGCGCGCGAGAGCCCTGCCCCGCGCATCTTGCGCGTGCTCATGGCGAGCACGGCCCGTGGCCGCGGGAAGGCCTTGCCGCCGAAGAGGGCGATGAAGCGGCCGAGGATGGCCGCGGCCGCGCGGCCGTGGAGCTGCTGGTAGACCACAGCGCGTACGAGGGCCTCATAGGGCGAGCGACGCAGCTGCGGCTCGAGCGTGCAGGGTCCGATGGTCCGGATGACCCGTCGCATGATCGGATCACTGAGCGCGAGGTGCTTGAGGGCCGCGGGCGTCACACGCCTGCCCCGAGGAGGATCACCAGGAGAAACGCCCGCGGATCGCGTCGAATCATCGCTCCCGGAGATACTACGCTTCAAGGACGGATTTGGCTCGCTGCGGCGGCGCAGAGCGGCTTGACAGCCGCCCTCATTGGGATTCAGATTGCGCCATGGTGGACACGCCACCGGACCAGCCATAGGCGCCGCCGAGTGACGGGCACCACGCAGCACCGCTCGGGCGGCGCCGGCGCGCAGGATCAGGGTCCCGACTCTTGCCGGGACGCGCAACCGACGGGGAGCAGGCAACTGCTGCCCACCCCCGTCCGCGTGTCTGCAGACCTCCACCACCGACTTTGGGTATCCGGTCTCCGAGAATTTGACAATTTGCGCTTGCCCGCCGCCCACTTTTCGGGGCGCACCGACGCGAGCTCTCGTGGAAATTTCTTTGCCAACAAGCATTTGCCGGGCTATGCTCCCGCGACGATCTCCATGGCACCCGCCTTGCTCTTGCTAGCGCGTGGCGCGCTCTCGACGTGCGGGAGCGCCGTGGCGGTTTCCAGAGCGCCGCGGGCGCCTCGACACGGGGGCCGTTGGAACGAGGGCAGAATTCAAAAAAGTCTGGCGCAATGTGGGATTTCAAGCTAGGCTTTCGACCGTGTGCATTCGGGCGCAAGCGCCGCGCACGGCCGGAACCGCTGACATGAGGCAAGGAGGCACGGTGGGCTCGAGAACGGGGACGTGGTCGGCGCTGCTCGTGTTCGGCACTCTGGCCCTGGTGCTGGGGGGCTGCGGCTCGCTGTCGCCGAGCCTGCGCACTGAATCCGCCGTCCTGGCCGCGCGCGCGCAGAGCACCGCCGTGGTGGATTCTCCGGCCGCGCCCGAGCCGCAGATCGTCGACGAATTCTCCGCGCCGGAGGCAGTCGCATCGGTACCGCCGTCCTCGATCACGGTGGAGACGATGACGTCCGACAACGCCCCCTCCTGGGTCGTGGCCCTGGCTGGGCCCGTGGACGCGGCGTTGCGCGGCACGCCCGAGGCCACCCCGCCCGACTACGACGTCGAAGAGTACGATCCGTGGGAGAAGTTCAACGAGAAGATGTTCAGCTTCAACTACAACTTCGACAGGTACGTCTTCAAGCCGGCCGCCAAGGGCTATAACGCGATCACGCCGGACATCGTCCAGCAGATGATCGACAATGCCTTCACCAACCTGAACATGCCCCGCCGCTTCGTGAACAAGGTCTTGCAGTGGAAGCTCAAGGACGCGTCCATCGAGATGGGGCGCTTCCTCATCAACTCGACCCTGGGCATTGGTGGTCTCTTCGACGTGGCCAAGCAGGAATTCAAGCTTGAGCCGCAGAAGGCGGATTTTGGGCAGACGCTCGGCAAGTGGGGAGCGGGGCCCGGTCCGTATCTGGTGCTACCCTTCCTGCCCCCGCTGACCGTCCGTGACGGTATCGGCTTCGCCGTCGACGGAGCCATGAGCCCACTGAACTACTACATCCCCTTCTTCCCGGACAGATTCGCCATGGGCGCGGGCGACCAGCTCAACCAGCGCTCGTTGAACCTCGACCTCTTCCAGGGATTCGAGGACACGACGATCGACCTGTACAGCTCGGTCCGCAACGGCTACCTCCAGCGTCGCGAGCGGCTGATCAAGGGAGACGAGTAAGTAGCCGAGTCGCACGTCCTGGGCTCGTCGGGGAGCCTGGTCCATCCCACCCTCGTGTGTCCCGTCCGTTCGTAGAGCGTCGGTCACACTCCTTCAAGATGGCGACCTAAGGTAGGCGACCCCGGCCCAGACGTCCCAGGGCGCGCCGGGTGGCCCGCGCCTTCTTTCCGAGCCGCCTGGGATTGCCCTTGCGGGGCCCGCGTGGCGTTTCCTCTTCGTCTTTTAGGTTCGCGTCAGGCAGGCTCGCGTCGGGCAGGCTCGCGTCGGGCGCGTCCACATCGAAAACTTCGGGCGCGCGCCTCTGCCTGCCGAGACGGGCCAGGAACTCGTCGGTGGTGACGACCACGGCCCCCGCGCGCGCGACGCTCTGGCGCACCTCGCGGTCATTGGAGACGACGGCGCCACCCTGGCGGGCGAGGCGAATAAGCACGCGATCGGCGTTCTCGCGGGCGCTCGAGAACACCACGGTGACTCCGACCCTGCCGGAGCCCGTGCCACCGGCGCCCGCGCCGTCGAAGACCACCGTGAACGCATCGCCCGAGGCGCGCGCGGTCGCGCTCAGAAGCTCGCAGAGCGCCTGGCGGCCTTCTTCCAGGCTGACCATCTCTCGCGAGCTGAGCTCTGGCGAGCGTCGGATCACGTTGTAGCCGTCGATGAGCCATCGCATGACGGCTTAATTGTACGGTTGGCCAGTCACAACGCGGCGCGCTAACAGCCGGCAGGAGAAACCACCAAATAAAGATTGACTTGGCCGGCCGACCACAATATGTTGTGCCTCACGCGCTGTCGAGCTTACCTGATGCTCCCGACGACAGGGCCCACGTGGACACCGATAATTCGCGGCCTTCGCGCTCCCCGCGCGAGGGCCGTTCGCGGTAGGCGAGGCGTCGTCAGCTAAGAGTCGGCGGTTCAGAAGAGGAGGCACGCATGAGAATCTCGCGCCGGTTCACCACGGAAGACCAGACCCCCTACGCCGGGATCGAGTTCGTCGAGCGCAATTCCGAGATCAGGAACCCGGATGGGACGACGGTCTTCCGCCAGGAGGGTATCGCGGTGCCCGCCGAGTGGTCATCGGTGGCCGTGGACATCCTGGCCCAGAAGTACTTCCGGAAGTCAGGGGTACCCCAGCTCGGCCCTGATGGCCGGCCGCTCCTGGACGGAGACGGCCGGCCGGTGCTCGGGGGCGAGCGGGATGCTCGGCAGGTCTTCCACCGGATGGCGGGCTGCTGGACCCAGTGGGGGGAGAAGTACGGCTACTTCGATGGACCAGCCGATGCCCGGGCCTTCTACGAAGAGATCTGCCACATGCTGGCGCGCCAGGTCGCGGCGCCCAACTCGCCACAATGGTTTAACACGGGCTTGCACCACGCCTACAACCTCAGCGGCCCCGCCCAGGGGCACTACTACGTCGATCCCGACACGGGGGCGCTGACGCGGGCGAGCAGCGCCTACGAGCGTCCGCAACCTTCTGCGTGTTTCATCCAATCCGTGTCCGACGATCTCGTCAATGACGGCGGGATCATGGACCTCTGGACCCGGGAGGCCCGCATCTTCAAGTACGGCTCCGGTAGCGGCTCCAATTTCTCGGGGCTTCGCGGCGAGAACGAGCCGTTGTCGGGCGGCGGCAAGTCCTCGGGGCTCATGTCCTTTCTCAAGATCGGCGACCGCGCGGCGGGAGCGATCAAGTCGGGCGGCACCACACGGCGGGCGGCCAAGATGGTGTGCCTCGACCTCGACCACCCCGATGTCATGCAGTTCATTCGCTGGAAGGTGGTCGAGGAACAGAAGGTGGCGGCGCTGGTTACCGGCTCGCGGCTCGGGAAGCGACGGCTGCAGGCGGTGCTACAAGCCTGCCGCATCGGCGAGCGCATCGAGGCCGATCCCAAGCAGAACCCCGGGCTGCGGGCGGCCATGCGCGAGGCGCGGGCGGCCTTCGTGCCCGAGGCCTATATCCAGAAGACGCTCCAGCTCGCCGCCGGCGGTGTGACCGAGCTCGTGTTCCCCGAATACGATACCGACTGGGACAGCGAGGCCTATCTCACGGTCTCCGGTCAGAACTCGAACAACTCGGTCCGCGTCCCCAACAGCTTCTTCGAGGTTCTCGACCGAGGCGGTGACTGGGACCTCCGGCGCCGGACAGACGGAAAGATCTCGAAGAAGGTCGCGGCCGAGGACATGTGGAACGAGATCGCCTACGCGGCCTGGGCCTGCGCCGATCCGGGCGTGCAGTACGACACGACCATCAACGAGTGGCACACCTGCCCCGAGGACGGACGGATCAATGCCTCGAATCCGTGCTCGGAGTACATGTTCCTCGACGACACCGCCTGCAACCTCGCCTCGATCAACCTGATCAAGTTCCTGCGCGAGGACGGCAGCTTCGACATCGAGGGCTTCCGTCACGCCTGCCGGCTGTGGACGATGGTGCTCGAGATCAGCGTGCTCATGGGCGCCTACCCGAGCCCCACCATCGCCCAGAAGAGCTGGGACTTCCGGACGCTGGGGCTCGGCTACGCCAACATGGGCACCGTGCTCATGCGCAGCGGCATCCCCTATGACTCGCCCGAGGGCGTGGCCATCTGCGGGGCGCTGACGGCGATCATGCACGGCGAGGCCTACGCGACCTCGGCCAGGATGGCCAAGGACCTCGGGCCCTTCCCCGGCTTCCAGAAGAACCGGCTGCCCATGTTGCGGGTCATCCGCAACCACCGGCGGGCGGCCTACAATGCCCCCGCCCGCGACTACGAAGGGTTGACCATCACCCCGCTCGGCATCGACCCCGAGCACTGCCCGCAGGCACTTCTCGAGGCCGCGCGGGCGACCTGGGACCGCGCCCTCGAGCTCGGGGAGAAGTACGGCTATCGCAACGCCCAGGTGACGGTACTGGCGCCCACGGGCACCATCGGGCTCGTCATGGACTGCGACACCACGGGCATCGAGCCCGACTTCTCCCTCGTCAAGTTCAAGAAGCTGGCGGGGGGCGGCTACTTCAAGATCATCAACCAGAGCATTCCCGAGGCCCTGCGCACGCTGGGCTATCCACCGCACCAGATCGACGAGATCGTGTCCTACTGCGTGGGACGGAAGACGCTGCAGGGCGCGCCCTTCATCAACCACGACACGCTGCGGGCCAAGGGCTTCGACGAGGCCGGGCTTGCCCGGATCGAGGCGGCGCTCGAGGCCGCCTTCGAGATCCAGTTCGTGTTCAACTCGTGGACGCTCGGCGACGGCTATGTCTCCCAGCAGCTCGGGCTCAACGACGCCCAGCTCGCCGAGTGGAACGGCAACCTCCTCCGCGCCCTGGGCTTCACCCCCGTCGAGATCGAGGCGGCCAACGACTACTGCTGCGGCACCATGACGGTGGAGGGCGCGCCCTTCCTCCGGCCCGAGCACCTGGCCGTCTTCGACTGCGCCAACCGCTGCGGACGCCGGGGGCAGCGCTTCATCCCGGTGGCCGCCCATATCCGGATGATGGCCGCCGCCCAGCCCTTCCTCTCGGGGGCGATCAGCAAGACCATCAACATGCCGCAGGACGCCACCATCGCCGACGTCAAGGACGCCTACCGCGCTTCCTGGAAGAGCATGCTCAAGGCGGTGGCCCTCTATCGCGACGGCTCGAAGCTCTCCCAGCCGCTGAATGCCGTGAGCGATGACGAGGAGGAGGCGGCCGCGGCGGACATCGAGAAGGTGGCCGAGCGCATGACGGAGCGCGTGGTCACCAAGTACCTGCGCGAGCGTCATCGCCTGCCCGGCCGGCGCACCGGCTATACGCAGAAGGCGGTAGTGGGCGGGCACAAAGTCTATCTCCACACCGGGGAGTACGAGGACGGCTCTCTCGGGGAGATCTTCATCGACATGCACAAGGAGGGGGCGGCTTTCCGCTCCCTCATGGCCTGCTTCGCCATCGCCATCTCCCTCGGACTCCAGCACGGCGTCCCCCTCGAGGAGTTCGTGCACGCCTTCGTCTTCACGCGCTTCGAGCCCAACGGCATGGTCCAGGGCAACGATCGGATCAAGATGTCCACCTCGGTCATCGACTACGTCTTCCGCGAGCTGGCCATCAACTACCTGGGCCGGACCGATCTCTCGCACGTGCCAGACGAGGATCTGCGCAGCGACTCCGTGGGCTCGAAGATGATCGAGCAGCCGGCTGACATCGGCAGCGTGCCGGTGCCGGTGGTGCACGCGCGGCAGCCCATGCCGAGCGGCGACATCGCCTCCTCCAGGGCCGCGCGCCCGGTGAGCGGGGGCAGCGGCGGTCTGGCCGAAGCCAAGCTCCTCTCCGCCTCCGAGATCGCCCGGCTCAAGGGCTACGAGGGCGATGCCTGCGGCGACTGCGGCCAGTTCACCATGGTCCGTAACGGCACGTGCCTGAAGTGCATCACCTGCGGCACGACCACGGGCTGCTCGTGAGGTAACGCGCGCTAAGCGCTCCTGCTGTCCGCGAGACCTAAGCCAACCCTGGCCTCAACAGGAAGGCGCCTGGCTCTTCGTTCCGTAGCGCCAGGCGGGCACTCGAGCCCGCCGCGCGCGACGCGACAGGACTTGACGGGTCCTCCTCCGGGGTGCGTAAATCAAGGTCCAAGACGGGCCCATTGTCAGGCCACGTGCAGATCGGAGGGAGAACGATGCGTCGAGTCCTGGCGGTTCTGCTCGTTGTCACCTGCGTCGTTGCTCTCGCCCCGCCCGCGGCTTACGCCGGAGGTCATGGGGCGGCGAGGGTCGCCATCGGTCTGGCCACGTTCGCGATCTTCGCGCCGTTCATCATCGCGGGCGAAATCCTTTCCCTCGCCCTTCCGCCATATCGGGCACCAGCAGTCGTCGTCGCGCCGCCGCCGGCCTACTATGCGCCGGCGCCCGCTTACTCGGCGCCCCCGCCGGCCTACTATGCACCGGCGCCCGCTTACTCGGCGCCCCCGCCCGCCTACTCGGCGCCGACGGCTTACGTTCGCCAGACCTATGCGGCGCCAGCCCCGGCGCAGCCGAGGGTCATCCAGTATCCGGGCGGGCGATACGAACTCCGGGGCGATGGCATCGCGACCGCATACGAGTGGGTGTGGATTCCGAATCCGACGAATCTCCCCTCGCCACCGGGCGCCCCGTCCGCCTACTCTGCGCCGGCGCCCACCTACTCGGCGCCGCCGGCTCAGGTTCAGCAGACCTATGCGGCGCCAGCGCCGGCGCAGCCGACGGTCTTTCAGTATCCGCACGGCCGGTACGAGCTCCGGGGCGACGGCATCACGACCGCATACCAGTGGGTGTGGATCTCGAACCAAACGATTGCCCCGCCGCCACTCGGGGCCCCGTCCGCCCCACCGGCCGCCTCACAGTAGCGGCGGGACCCGCGCTCCGCATCGTCCGGTAAGCCGACAAGGAGGGCTCATGCTCAACCCTGGAGACAAGGCGCCCGATTTCACGGGGCGTGACCACAACGGCAACCCCGTGAAGCTCTCGGACTTCAAGGGCAAGACGGTCGTGCTCTGGTTCTACCCGAAAGCCGACACTCCGGGCTGAACGGCCGAGGGTTGCGGGTTCCGCGACCTGAAAGCCGAGTACGACCGAAAGAACGCCGTCATCCTCGGCGCGTCCTTCGACAGCTCCGCCGACAACAAGAAGTTCGCCGAGAAGTTCAACTTCAACTTCCCGCTGATCTGCGACACCGACCGGACGATCGGCACCGCCTACGGCGCCAACGCCGATCCGCAGAAGGGCGCGGCGCGCGTCGGCGTGGTGATCGACCGCGAGGGCAAGATCAAGGAGTGGCACGCGCGCGTCGACGCGCGCGCCTGGCCGGCCGAGGTCGTCAAGACGCTCTAGGGGTCAGGTCTCACAAAACGACACTTGTCATGAGCCTCGTCGAGCGGCGTGTCGGATTGTGAGACCTGACCCCTTGTTTCCTACTCCTTGATCACTTGCTTGTACGGCGGCTTCATCGCGAGGCCGGTGCCATCGGTGAAGATCTGCTTGACCTCGAGAAAGTCGTTCAGCCCGTGGTAGCCGAGCTCTCGCCCCATGCCACTCTGCTTGTACCCGCCCCAGATGCCCTCCACGGGCTGGGCGTAGTTGTCCCAGATCCAGACGGTCCCGGCACGAATCCGGCGCGCCACCCGCATGGCGCGTGGGTAGTCGGCGCTCCAGACCCCGGCCACTAGCCCGAAATCCACCGCGTTCGCCAGCTCGACCGCTTCGTCTTCGTCCCTGAAGGTGGTCACGGCCACCACCGGGCCAAAAATCTCCTCCTGGCCGAGCTTGGACGCGTTGTCCACTCGATCGAAGATGGTGGGCTCCACGTAGTAGCCGTGGTCGTACTCGTCGCCCGAGAGCTTGTGGCCGCCGGTGACCAGATCGAATCCCGCGTCCAGTCCGATCTTGATGTAGTCCTGGACGACCCGCTCCTGGCTGCTGGAGATCAGGGGCCCCATGTCGGTGGACGGCTTCGAAGGGTGCCCGACCTCGATCTTCCTGGTCAACTCCACCACGCGGCCCAGGAACCGGTCGTGAATCCCCTCCTGGATCAGCAACCGCGTCGTGGCGCCGCAGGCCTGGCCCGCGTTGCGGAACATCCCGAAGATCGCGGCGCGGGCGGCCGCCTCCACGTCGGCGTCGTCGAAGATCACGTACGGGGCCTTGCCGCCGAGCTCCAGGCTGACCCGCTTCACTTCCATGCCGGCCTGGGCGCCGATCATCTTGCCGGTGCTCGTCTCGCCGGTGAAGGAGATCTTGTCCACCTTCTTGTTGGTGATGATCTCCGAGCCGACGATGTTCCCCGGCCCTGGCACCAGGTTGAGCACCCCCTTGGGCAGACCCGTTTGGTGCATGAGCTTGACGAGCTCGTAGGTGGCGGCCGGAGTGTAGCTCGCGGGCTTGATCACGATGGTGCAGCCGGCGGCGATGGCGGGGGCCACCTTCCGGGCCGTCTGCGTCAGCGGGAAGTTCCAGGGGGTGATCATCCCCACGACGCCGACCGGCTCCTTGACGAGGTTGATCGTGGAGCCGCTGGGCAGGGTGAAGCTCTCGCCGTACAGCTTGCCCGCCAGCCCCCCGTAGAAATCGAAGATGTCGGCGGCGGCGGCGATGTGCGGCACCGCCTGGCGCATCGGCATTCCCACTTCCAGGCTCACCACGCGGGCCAGACGGTCGGCGTTGTCGCGGACCAAACGAGCGGTCCGAAACAGCGCCTGTTCCCTGAGCTTGTAGTTGTAGATCCAGTTGTCGACGTTGCCGTCGAACGCGGCGCGAGCGGCGTCGATGGCGGCGCGAGCGTCCTCCAGGGTCCCCTGCTCGGCGATGGTGGCGACCTGGCGGACGTCTGCCGGATTCTCTCTCTTGAACTGTCTTCCGCTCGCAGCCTTGCCCTCTTCACCGTTGACGATCAGGGGACAGTACAGTGGCAACCGGAAAGAGTCATCGTCTGGGGCCATGAGTCACTCCCTGGGTGCTCCGTCGGTGAGCTGTCGAAGTGGCCTCCGCGCCGCCTCGCCGGGAGAGGCCGCCGAGCGTGCACGGCCGGGGCGGGCCTCCCGGTAGAGGCTGGGGAAACATGAGGGATGGCGCGCCGGCTGTCAAGGGCTGGAGCGCGACCCTCGCCCGGTGACCCAGGCCGGCGCCGAGCCCGCTCTCGGCAGCCATGGCCTCGCGCCGGACCGGAAACGGCCGTATGGTATCTACGCTCCATGACCCCGATGACCGCCGATCCGGAGGCGCCCCTCACGGCGGCGCGGCGATGGCTGATCACCGCCGCGGTGATGATCGTCACGGTGACGCAGGTCCTCGACACCACCGTGACCAACGTCGCCCTGCCCCACATCCAGGGCGCGCTCTCCGCCGCCGTGGACGAGGTGTCGTGGGTCCTCACGTCCTACCTCGCCGCCAACGCGGTCGTGCTGCCCGCCACGGGCTGGCTGGCCAGCGTGCTGGGGCGCAAGCGGCTGTTCCTCATCTGCACGGTAATGTTCACGCTGGCGTCCGCGCTGTGCGGGCTGGCGCCCAACATCGAGACGCTCATCGTCGCGCGGATCCTGCAGGGCCTGGGGGGCGGACCCCTGATGCCGCTGTCCCAGGCGATCCTGTGGGAGATCTTCCCGCTCCGCCAGCGCGGGATGGCCATGGCGACGTGGGGGATGGGCATCATGATGGCGCCGATCTTCGGCCCCCTTCTGGGCGGCTTCATCGCGGACAACTGGTCGTGGCGCTGGATCTTCTACATCAACGTGCCCATCGGCTTCGTGGGGTTCCTCGCCACGGGCGCCGTCCTGTTCGACCCGCCGTACCTGCGCAAGCCCACGCGCGTGGACCTGCCCGGCCTGCTCCTCATGGCCGTCGGCTTCCTCTCCCTCCAGCTCTTCCTGGACCAGGGCGAGCGACACGAGTGGTTCGCCTCGTCATTCGTGATGGCCCTGGCCGTCCTCGCCGGCGCCTCGCTCCTGGGCTTCCTGCTCCGCGAGCTCATGACGTCCGATCCCATCTTCGACCTGAGCGTGTACGCCGACCGCAACTTCGCCGCGGGCAGCCTCATCATGCTCGTGCTCATGATCGGCTTCTACTCGACCATGGTGCTGCTCGCGCTTTTCACCCAGAAGCTGCTCGGGTACGACGCGTGGACGTCGGGGATGGTCCTGGCCCCGGGGGGCGTGGGCAATCTGCTGTCGCTGCTCATCGCCGGGCGCCTCTTCATGAAGGTCGACCAGCGGGTACTGCTCGCGCTGGGCTGCCTGCTCAATGCCTACGCGACCTACAGCATGGCGACGGTGACGCTCGGCGCGGACTACTGGGCGCTCGCCTGGCCGCGCCTCGTCCAGGGCGTCGGCACCGGCTTCATCTTCGTGCCCCTCAACACGGTGGCCCTCGCCACCATCTCTCGCGAGAAGATGAGCAACGCCACCGCCGCCCTCAACGTGGTGCGCAACCTCGGGGGCGGCATTGGCGTGGCCCTGCTGACGACGATGCTCGCGCGACGGGCCCAGTCACACCAGTCGACCCTCGTCGGCAACGTCAATGTCTGGGACGCGGAGACGGCAGAGCGCCTGCGCGCCTGGGTCGCCCACTTCACCGCACACGGGGCCGATCCCTTCACGGCGGAGAAGCAGGCGCTCGGCCAGCTCTACCAGGAGGTGACCCGGCAGGCCCAGCTCCTGGCCTATGCCGACGACTTCTGGCTGATCTTCGTGCTCTTCTCCGGCAGCCTGATCCTGCTCCCGCTCCTGCGCCGGGTCCACCTGGAGCCGGCCCGGCGGGCGGCCGCCCACGACGAGGCGGCGCCGCCCGTGCATGCGGATTGAGGCGCGGGGAAAAACGAGCCGCTCGCGTGCACCCGGTGGCCTCATCTGCCCGTGGATGGCTCCGCCCGGGATTCTCGCTCAGCCCCACACGACCCCTCGGCGTTGTCCTTGTCGGCGTCCGCTGAGGGCGCCCGCGCCCGCTGGCGGCTGGTGGGGTATTTCCGGCCGTTGAGGATCACGCCGACCCAGGTCGAGCGCACCAGGACATGGTAGCTCCAGAGAAGCGTGGCGACCGAGGCCGCAAGGACGACCGCTGCCTTGACGGCCGGGGTCCAGCCGCTCTCCGTGACGGCGATCTGGAATGCGAGCAGGACGGGCATGTGGACCAGATAGAGCCAGTAGGAAGAGTCGGAAAGGTAGCGGAACCACGGGATCGGCCGTTCGAATAACCGAAGGAAGATCCCGATGAAGCCGAAGATGAACAGCCACATGGCAAGCGCCAAGAACCAGGCGCTCGCCAGCAACCCGAGGAGCATATGGATTCCGGTCGAGTGCTGCCAATACCAGATCGAGTAGCCCAGCAATGCTCCGACGACGCCGACCATCAGAAGGATCGGGGCCCGCGGGAATCGCCTCAGCTCAGACAAGACGTCGGCATTCCGCCAAAGGAGCCACCCGCACGCGAAGAACGTCAGGTAGGTGATGACGATCCTGCCTTCAGGGGCGAAGCCCGAGGGGTCGTCTATGGCAGCATCCCGCATGAGGCAAAGAGTGGGGAAGGTCATGACGGCCAGGGCGCACGGTCCGAGGGGCGAAATCATGATTGCTCGAAAGATGCGGTCGATCCCGACGACAAGAAGCGGCAAGCGTCGTGAGAGCGGAATCGCCACGAGGGCAATTGCATAGAAAAGCAGAAGGTATTCGAGGAACCACAGGTGCATGGGGTCGAGGCGCCCCAGGACCTCGCGGACGCTGAAGAATTGCGGGGGCATGGCCGTGGGCTCCTCAAGACTCCTGGCGGCAATCGCAAGCAGCTTCACCAGGGGGAACAGAACTGCCCACCCCACCGCAAAGGGGACGAGAATACGGATGGCTCGATTTCTCGCAAAGCCCACGGCTCCCCGCCGCTCGAGGAGAAGGGCCGCGAAGAATCCTGCCATGACGTAAAAGACGGGCATTCGGAAAGCGTGGATCAGCCCGAGGCTCACATCGAAGAGCCTGGTGGTCGAACCGTCCTTCCAGGGCCAATTCCCGTATTCGGAGTAAGCCACCGCGGCGTGCAGGTATATCCCGAGCAGGACCATCACTCCCCGGAGGGCGTCCAGGGAGTGATATCGGGCCGGGTCCTGAAGGGCGCTCATGATCCCTCGACGTCGCGCGGGGGTGTCACATCAGCGCGCCCCCGGCCGCCTGATTACAGGTCGCCATGTCCCGCCCGAGCGGATTCTCCTGCCGCCCTGGGCCGCGCACTAATGGGACCTAGGGTCCGGGAGGGCGAACCTTGCTCTCATGCTCTCGCGGGGAAGTGGAACACTTCCACTGAATAAAGTCGAGGAGAGCGTTTGTATTTGTGGCTGTAGAATCCCTCCATGACTCGAACCCGGTGGAACGAGGCGCGAGCGCCACGCGGCATGGTCGCCACGCCGCATGTTCTGGCCTCGGAATCCGGCCTCGCCGCGCTGCGCGCGGGCGGCAACGCGCTCGATGCCGCCATCGCCGCCGCCGCCACCATCGCCGTCGTCTACCCGCACATGAACGGCGTGGGCGGCGACAACGTGTGGCTGATCCATGACGCGGGGGCGGGGAGTCTCACCGCGCTCTGCGGGATCGGCCGATCTGCCCGCGCCGCCAGCATCGAGTGGTACGCGGCGCGCGGGATGGCCGAGGCCATTCCCATCCGCGGAGGTCCCGCGGCCCTGACCGTGCCGGGCGCCGTGGACGGCTGGTGGCAGGCACACCAGTACAGCACGCGGAACATGGGCTCGGCCCTGCCCTGGAAGGCCCTCTTTGGCGACGCCATCGCCTACGCGCGTGACGGATTCTCCGCCTCCGCGGGGCAGCGCGTGGCGCCGCCGGCCGAGCCCGATCTCTTCGGCCCCACGGCCATTGCCCCGATCAAGGAGCATCTCTGGCCGCTTTACCATCCCGACGCGCTCGCCCAGGGCCCGCTCGTCCAGCGCGACCTCGCGCTGACGCTGGAAGCCGTGCGTGACGGCGGGCCCGATGCCTTCTACGGCGGTGACATCGCCCGGCGCATCGTGGCCGCGGTGTCGGCGGCGGGCAGCCCGCTCAGCCGGGAAGACTTCGCGGAACACAAAAGCGAATGGGCGGAGCCGCTCCGCGTTGCCTATCGCAAGGGGCAGGCCTGCTCGTTCCCGCCGCCCACCCAGGGCATCCCGGCTCTCGCCATCCTCGCCCTCGCCGACCGCTTCGACATGGCCGGCCTCGACGAGACAGACTACATCCACGTGCTCGTGGAGGCGACCAAGCTGGCCTTCGAGGACCGCGATCGCTATCTCACCGACCCTGACTGGATGGAGAAGAGCGCGAAGGAGCTCCTGGATCCGGATCACCTCGACGCGATGGCCCGTCGAATCGACATGCGTCGGACGGGTCGCCCCGCGGCCGGGATGGCCGCGGGCGGCGACACGGTTGCCATCATCACCGCTGATGCCCAGGGCAATGCGGTCTCGCTCATCCAGTCGGTGTACTTCACGTGGGGCTCGGGCCTCGTGGCCGGGGACACCGGCGTGGTCCTTCAGAATCGCGGCTCGTTCTTCTCGCTGGATGCCCGCCAGGCCAATGCCCTCGCTCCCCGCAAGCGCACCCTGCACACGCTGATCCCCTCCATGTATCTCGAGGGCGGCCGCGCGCGCTTCGTCTACGGGACCATGGGCGGGGAAGGCCAGCCGCAGACGCAGGCCGCCCTCGTCACGCGCCGTCTCGATCGCGGCATGGGCGCGCAGGCGTGCGTGGAGGCGCCACGCTGGGTCTATGGTCGTACGTGGGGAGCGCCGACCCGCGCCCTCCGCCTCGAGGGACGTTATGGCCCTGACGTGGCAGGTGAGCTGGCCTCACGAGGTCACGACGTTAAAATGGCGGGCGAGTGGGACGACCTGTTCGGCCACGCCCAGTGCATCTGGCTCGATCCCCAGGGCGGCCTCCTCGGCGGCTCTGATCCTCGAGCCGACGGAGGCGCGCTCGGCTTCTGACGAAGGAGTGGACATGGACACGCTGCGAACCTCGCTCTGCGATCTCCTGGGCATCGAGTACCCCATCCTCCAATCTGGCATGGGCGGCGTGGCCGGGCCGGAGCTGGTCGCCGAAGTCTCGCGGGCCGGGGGCCTGGGCATCCTCGCCGGCTTGCGGCTCAATGCCGAGCAGCTCCGTCAGGGCATCGCGCGCGTGAGACAGCTCACGGACCGCCCCTTCGGCGTCAACCTGTGGCTGCACACCCAGCTCCTGCCACCGGTGGACCCCGCCGCGCTGCCCGCGGCGACGGTGCAGCAGGTGCAGGGCACCCTCAATCGCTTCCGGGAAAGCCTGGGGATCCCCGCGGAGTCGGGCCGGCCCGCCGCCGTGCCCGATCTCATCAATGAAGCCTTCGAGGTCATCCTCGAGGAGCGGGTGCCCGTGTGGAGCATCGGTCTCGGCAATCCCGGGCGCGATATGGTGGTGCGCTGCCTCGAGCGTGGCATCAAGATCGTGGCCATGGTCGCCACGGTGGACGACGCGCGCGCGGTGGCGGCGGCGGGGGTGGACGCGGTCATCGCGCAGGGCAGCGAGGCGGGAGGCCATCGCTCCACGTGGGTCAAGCCCGCCTCGCGCGAGATGGCCCAGATCGGCGCCATGGCCCTCGTTCCCCAGATCGTGGACGCGGTGGACGTGCCCGTCATCGCCTCGGGCGGGCTCGCCGACGGCCGCGGGCTCGTGGCCGCCCTCGCCCTGGGCGCCGTGGGCGTGCTCCTGGGCACGCGCTTCGTGGCCACCCGCGAATCGGGGGCCGCGGAGTTCTGGAAGAAGGCCCTTCTCGAGCGGGGGAGCGAGGCGACCACGGTGACGGATGCCTTCACGGGCCTCTACGCGCGCGCGCTCAGGAGCGCGTTCACCGAGGAGTACGCCGCGTCGGGCGCGCCCGTCTTGCCGGCCTTGCTTCAGTCCGGCGCGGCCCAGGACATCTTCGCCGCCTCCACCAAGCAGCAGAACCCGGAGTACGTCCCGATGTGGTCTGGTCAGAGCGTGGGGCTCATCCACGATCTCCCCGGGGCCGCCGAGGTGGTCGAGACCATGGTGCGCGAGGCGCGCCTGGCCCTGCGCGCCCTCAACGAGCGGGTGCGTCTGGGGTGAGCGCGGTCGACGGCGCGCGTGCCGGGGCGGGCGCGGGCCATTCCCTCGTCTTCTACGACGGCACGTGCGGGCTCTGCCATCGGGCGGTGCGCTTCGCTCTCGCCCGGGACGCGGACGGCTCCCGCTTCCGATTCGCCCCCCTCGACAGTGAGGCCTTCCGGCAGCGGGTGCCCGATGCCGCGGGGCTCCCCGACAGCCTGGTGGTGCGCACGCCCGAGGGCTCGGTGCTCGTGCGAAGCGCGGGCGTCATTCACATCCTGGAGCGCGCGGGCGGCGCGTGGAGGCTGCTGGCGAGAGCGTTGCGCGTGCTGCCGTCACGGATGCGCGACGCGATTTACGACGAGGTGGCCGCGGTGAGGTACCGGCTCTTCCGGAGACCCGCCGAGCTGTGCCCGGTCACACCTCCGGAGCTGCGGCGTCGCTTCGAGGTCTGAGGTGGGCTAACTCGTGCCGATGAGGGCCTTGTACATCTCTATCCCCACCGGAGAGATATCCGTGCGGGTCTCGATGGGGAGGCCGGCGTTGGTCCAGGCCCCGAGCCCGCCCTTGAGAATCTTGACGTCCTTGAACCCCATCTTCCTCAGGTCGCGCGCCACACTGGCGCTCGTGTGCTCATCCTGTCAGGTGCAGTAGGCGACCACCGGGCGCGCCGTATCGAGGTCGAGGCCGGCCGCGCCCCCGCTCTTGAGGTCCTCCGGCGCAAGCCGGATCGAGCCGGGGATCTTGATGGGCATCTTGTCGTAGGCATCCTGCTGTCGCGTGTCGAGCACGATGGGCGGCTTGCCCGCCTCGGCGAGCTTGAAAATCTCCGAGGGGCCGACGCGGTAGCGATTCTTCTGCCAGCGCACGAGGAACTGGCCGCCGTAACCTCCGGCCGAGACCAGCGTGACGCCGATGGTGACCCAGAACCACGGGAAAGGCTTCGGAGGCGGATTCTTGACCTTCTCGACGGCCTCTCCAAGCATGCGCTTGACGTCGGTGAGTCCGGGCTGGATCTTGTCGGCTTCCTCGAACTTCCGCTTGGCCGTGTGCCAATCATCGGAGAAGAACGCGCGCAGGCCGGCGAACCAGACGGAGTTGAACTTCCCCTGCTCGTTGATCTTGACGGGCGTGCCCTTCACGAAGTCCCTCACGGCCTGGGAAGGGATGATGAAGTTGAAGCCCTGCACGATGCTGCCCTCGGGCCCCGGGGCCAGCGACACGAACGTGAGCACGCCGACCAGCTCCGCCTTGGAGTTGACGGCCGGGCCGCCGGAATTGCCCCACGCCGCGGGCGCGTCTGTCTGGATCACCGGGTTGTTGGCCTTATCCTGCTTGAATCCGCTCACCGCCCCGGGGTTGACCGAGGCCTCGACACTCGCCGATTGGTTCAGGAGCTCGTGGGAGAGGACGACACCCGGGAAGCCCAGGATGCGCAGGGGATCGCCGATCTGCACCGCTGTCGAATCAGCGAGCGACAGCACCGGGTAGTTGCCGTCGGGCAGCTTGAGCAACGCCAGGTCTCGTCCCGACATGGTGCCGGGCTCGGCGCTGACGGGCGGACTGTACTTCTTGACCTCGCCCTTGAGGCGCAGCCCGCTCGAGAGCACCACCGACACCTGCGGCGTGATGTTGACCTTGACCGTCGGCAGCACCTTGTCGAGGAGGCGCCGCTTGATGGCGTCCTCCTGCTCGGGGTGCTCGCCGGGCTGAACCTTGGCCGCCTGGAGGGCGGCAGGGAGGCAGGCGGCACTGACGGCGCGCTGCGCCTGCTGGTTGACGAGCCAGCGTGGCACCTCGTGGGCGGGCTGGACGACGTGGCCATTGGTGATGACCCAGCCCGTCGGGTCGATGAACCAGCCCGTGCCGGTCTCGCGGAAGGCCGGCGGTGTCACCGTCTGCGGACCGCCTCCGCAGTTCAGCGTCACCTCCGCGGAGACCTCGGAGATTATGAGCACGGTCGCCGGCTTGGCCCGCAGCACGGTCTCCTGGACGGAGAGCGGCTGCTGGGCGTGGGCCTGGAGCGTCCAGACCACCCCGGCCATGAGCCCCAGAGCCAGCGGAATCACGAATCGGCGTATCATAGGAATACCGTCTGCTCATTCTATACCATGAGGGGAGCGCATGAGCCGTCCGATCGGGGAAGTGCCAACCCGGACGTTCAACCCTGGCGACGTGATCTTCAAGGAGGGTGACGACGCCAAGAGCGAAGCCTTTCTGGTCCACCAGGGCAAAGTGGAGATCCGCAAGAACCTGGGAGGCGAGGAGAAGCTCTTGCGCGAGCTGAGCCAGGGACAGCTCCTGGGCGAGTTCGCCCTCTTCCGGAATATACCGCGCTCGGCCACGGCCATCGCCGCCGACGCCGTCACGCTCATGGTCATCCCGGCCAACCGCCTCGACGCCATGGTCCGTACCAATCCGGCCCTGGCCATGGCCATCATCAAGGACCTTGTCAGCCGCATGCTCGCCGCCGAGGATCGCGCTCGCGAAGCTGAAGAGCGCGCGCGGAAGGCCGAGGGCGGTGGAGCCGCCAAGGGCAGCGCCTAGTAGCTCTCCAGCTCCTTTCGCACCCGCTCGAGGATGGCCTGCGGCGCCCGCGCAACCTCGAAGCCTCCCGCGTCCTCCCGGTCGCCGGGCTGTCGGGTCGCCACGATCCCCACTTTGCTCACGGTCAGATCGACCTGCTGCGGCTCGCAGCGGTCGGCCTTCATGCCCGGTATCACGAGGATGTCCCGCTCGCCGCGCATGCGCGTGGCCTGGGCCTCCGCCCGCGTCTCTAGAGCGCTTCGCCGAAGGTGTCCCTGGCGAGGCCGGCGATGTGGCGGCCGATGGCGAGCGAGGCCGTGGCCGCGGGTGAAGGCGCATTGACCACGTGGACGGCGCCCTCGGTGACGCTGATCTTGAAGTCGTCCACGAGCGCGCCCGTGGGCGCCACGGCCTGGGCGCGCACGCCCGCGCCGCCGCGCGCGATGTCGGCCGCGCGGATGTCCGGCACCAGCTTCTGCAGGGAGCGCACGAAGGCCGCCTTGCTCGCGGAGCGATACATCTCGTAGGCGCCCATCTTCCAGTAGCGCGCCGCCATCGACCAGAAGCCGCGATAGCCGAGCATGCCGAGCACTTCACCGGGCCTGATCGTCCCGAGCGTGTAGCCCTCGCGCGCGAAGGCGAGCACGGCGTTCGGCCCCGCCTCCACGTCGCCGTGGACGGTGCGGGTGAAATGCACGCCCAGGAACGGGAACTCGGGATCGGGCACGGGGTAGATGAGATTGCGCACGAGGGAGCGCCGGTCCGGGCGCAGCATGTAGTACTCGCCGCGGAAGGGAATGATGCGGACCTCGGGCTGTATGCCCATGAGCCGCGCCACCTCGTCGGAGTAGAGACCGGCGCAGTTGACGAGGAAGCGGGTCGCGACGGCGCCGCGCGGCGTCTCGAGGACGAGCCCCTGCCCCGACGGCCGGCGGATGGCGGTGACCCCGGCTCCCGTCATGATCTCGACCCCGCGCTTCTCGAGCAGCTCGCCCATCTTCCCCGCAACCTGGATGTAGTCCACGATGCCGGTCTCGGGCACCACGATGGCCCGGACGGCCTGGCAGTGGGGCTCGAGGCCGCGAACTTCCTCGGCCTCGAGGATCTTGAGCCCCGAAAGGCCGTTGGCCTGGCCGCGCTCGTAGATGTTCTGCAGGCGGCCGATCTCGTTGTCGTCGGTGGCCACGATGAGCTTGCCGCAAGGCTCCCAGTGGATCCCGTGCTCGGTGCAGAAGGCCTTCATGAGCCGGGCGCCCTCCACGCAGAGCTTGGCCTTGAGCGAGCCCGGCTTGTAGTAGATGCCGGAGTGGATGACGCCGCTGTTGTGGCCGGTCTGGTGCGCGGCGATCTTCGGCTCCTTGTCCAGAATGCGGAGCCGCGCGCGAGGGTAGCGCTCGGTCAAGGCCATGGCGGTGGCCAGCCCGAGGATGCCGCCGCCGATGATCGTGATGTCGCAGGCCTGGCTCACGGCGGGCAGAATACCAGCCTCGGCCGCCCTTGGCCAGACGATGCTAGACTCGCGGGCCATGGACCTCGAGTTCCTGATGGTGCCGGGCGCCCCGCCTCCGCCGCCCACCGCGCCCTACAGCCACGCCGTCCGCGCGGGCGAGTATCTCTTCGTCACCGGGCAGCTCGGCGCTGATCCGAAGACGGGCGACCGCCTCGTGGCCGGCGGCATCGTGGAGCAGACGCACCAGGTGATGCGCAATCTGCAGACCGTCCTGGCGGGAGCGGGCACGAGTCTGGAGCGGGCCGTCTTCGCGCGCGTCTACCTCGTGAACTTCCAGGACTACGCGGCCATGAACGGGGTGTACGTCACCTACTTCAGGCCCGGGCGGCTCCCGGGACGTACCTGCGTCGGCGTCACCGGCCTTGCCCTCGGGGGCCTCGTCGAGATCGACCTCGTCGTGAAGCCCTAGCCGAGCTCCAGGGTGATGGGGCAGTGGTCTGAGCCCAGGATGTGCGGCAGGATGGTCGCGCTCTTGACACGGCCGCGAAGGTCATCGGAAACGAAAAAGTAGTCGATGCGCCAGCCGACGTTCCGGGCCCGAGCGCCCACCCGCATGTCCCACCACGTGTAATGCCCCGATTCCGCCACGAAGATCCGGAAGGTGTCGTGGTAGCCGTGGGCGATGAGCTTGGACACCCACTCTCGCTCGACGGCCAGGAAGCCCGGGGTCTTCTCGTTTTCCTTGGGCCGCGCGATATCGATCTCGGTGTGCGCCGTGTTCACGTCGCCGCAGGCGATGACGCCCTTGCCCGACTTCCGCAGGCCCTCCGCGAGATCGAGGAACTCGTCATAGAACTTGAGCTTGTGGGCGAGGCGCTCGGGTCCCATGCCGCTGTTCGGAAAGTAGACGTTGAAGAGGTGGAAGTCCGGAAACTCCGTGTGGACGATGCGACCTTCCATGTCGAGGGCGGGCGAGCCGAAGCTCGTGTGGACGGCCTGGGGCTCGGGCTTGGTATACGTCGCTACCCCGCTGTAGCCCTTCTTCTCGGCCATGCTCCAGAAGGAGCGGTAGCCGCCCATGTCCCTCATCTCGGGCGTGAGCTGCTCGTGCTGGATCTTGGTCTCCTGCACGCAGAGGATGTCGGGCTGCTCGGCCGCGACGAAGTCGAGGAAGCCCTTCTTCCACGCCGCCCGTATGCCGTTGATGTTCCAGGAGATGAGCTTCATCCCGCACACTCTACCCTGCCCGACGGCGCGTGCGCTTGACAGGCTGCGGGCGCCCGCCTAGTCTCCTGACGTGGAAGCCAGGATGGACGAGATGCTCGGCGCGCCGCCCGTCGCGGTCCGTGACGTGCGACTGGGACGCCAGCTTCGCCGCGTCCTGCGCAATGCCCTCGTCGCGCTCGGCGCCGTCACCGCGCTCGTCATCATCGCCTCCGCCGTCTTCGCTCCCGCCATCGCCCCGCATCCGCCGGACGAGCAGAACTTCGACCTGATCGAATCGGCGCCGAGCGCCAAGGCCCTCTTCGGCACGGATCGCTTCGGCCGCGACGTGCTGAGCCGGGTCATCTTCGGCGCCCGCATCTCCCTCTACGTCGCCCTCACGTCGATCACCGTCTCCATGCTCGTGGGCGGCGCCCTCGGGCTCTCCGCGGGCTATCTCGGCGGCGCCTGGGACAATGCCGTCAACCGCGTCATGGACGTGCTCTTCAGCATTCCCGGCCTGCTCCTCGCCGTGGGCGTGGCGGCCATGCGGGGCCCCGGCGTCAACAGCGCCGTCTTCGCCATCGCCATCGTCTACACGCCGATCTTCGCCCGCGTCATGCGCGGCCCCGTGCTCGCGGAGCGCGAGAAGGAATACGTGGAGGCCGTCCGGGCCCTGGGGGCGACGCGACTCGTCGTCGCCGTCAAGCACATCCTGCCCAATGTCCTCTCCCCCTTCGTCGTGCAGGGCACCGTCGCCCTGTCGCAGGCCATCCTGATCGAGGCCTCGCTGAGCTACCTCGGCCTCTCCGCGCAGCCCCCCACGCCGTCGTGGGGCAACATGCTCAACGAGGGGCGGACCTATCTCGAGACCGCCCCGTGGATCTCCGTGTTTCCCGGCATCGCCATCATGGTCACCGTGCTCGCCTTCAACCTGATCGGCGACGGCCTCCGCGACATCCTCGATCCCAGTGCCCAGTAGTCACCGGCCACAGGAGGAAGAACGCATGACTACCACACGCGAGTCCTCGACCCCAGACGCCCTCACTCGGCGCGACCTTCTCAAGGCGGGCGGCCTCACCCTGGGCGCGCTCGCTCTCGGCACGCCCGCGGCCGCCCAGACGCCCAAGGCCGGGGGCACCCTCGTCTCCGCCCAGACCACCGAGGCGACGGGCCTCGATCCCCAGCTCGTGCCCGCGCTCTCGCGCAGCCGGCGCTCGCCCCTCATGTACAGCCAGCTCGTGCGCTACGACGCCGACATGAACCCGAGGCCGGAGCTGGCGGAGTCCTGGCAGATCAGCCCCGACGGGCACAGCTGGACCTTCAAGCTCCGGGAGGGCGTCAAGTTCCACGACGGGCAGGAGATGACCTCGGCCGACGTGAAGTTCACCTTCGACCGCCTCTTCGAGAGCTCGCCCGGCAAGTCGGACTTCATCGCCGTGGACAAGGTCGAGCCCGCGGGCAAGTACGGCGTCAAGTTCATCACCAAGGAGCCCTTCGCGGGCCTCCTGGCCGCCCTCGGCGGCTTCTGGGGCTACATCATCAGCGAGGCGGGGATCAAGAAGCACGGCGATCTCAACAAGGCGGCCGTCGGCACCGGCCCCTTCATGCTCGTGGACTGGAAGGTCGAGCAGCAGCTCGTCCTCAAGAAAAATCCCAACTACTTCAAGAAGGGCCAGCCCTACGTGGACGACATGGTCCTGCGGGTGATTCCCGACGAGGCCAACATCGTGGCCGCGCTCCGCACGGGCCAGATCCAGCACGCCTTCATCGAGGACAACAAGAACTACAACCTGCTCAAGGAAGAGAAGACGCTGATGGGCTACCGCAGCTCGCGGCTCGGCTACGACTACCTCAACATCAACGCCACCCGCGGTCCGCTCAAGGACGTGCGCGTGCGCCAGGCCATCTCCTGGGCGGTGGACCGGAGCCAGGTCCTGCGCGTGGCCGCGGCCGGCTTCGGCCGGCTGACCGCGCCCGCCACCGCGCCCATGAAGCAGTGGCAGCTGCCCGAAGAGCAGTGGATGCGCTACTACAAGCCCGATCTGGACAAGGCGAAGAAGCTCATGGCCGATGCCGGCGTCGCCTCCGGCTTCACCGTCAAGTGCTCCGTCATCCCCACCTTCCCCACCATGGTCGCGGGGGCGCCCGTCATTGCCAACCACCTCAAGCGCATCGGAATCACGATGGAGATCGAGAACGTGGAGTACGCCATCTGGATCAAGCGGTGGCTCGCCCACGACTTCGACATGACCATGAACACCACCCCGGGCTACGCCGATCCGGACACCGCCTTCTTCCGGGCCCTCCACTCGACCAAGGGGCAGAACTGGAACTCCTGGAGCGTGCCCGAGGTCGACGCCGCCCTCGAGCAGGGCCGGAAGACGATGGACCAGAAGAAGCGCAAGGAGATCTATGACCGCGTGCAGATCTTGATCCTCGAGAACGTGCCCCACCTCTGGCTCTTCTCCGCGGACCGGATCGACTTCACCCAGGCCTCGGTCAAGGGCTTCAAGCAGCACCCGACCACCCTCCTCTACAGCTTCGAGGACGTCTGGCTCGACAAGGCCAAGGCCTGATGCCACGGCCAAATGATTGATGTGGTGGGGGGGCCCGGGGGAGGAGCGACGCCGCTCCCCCCCGGATCCGAATGAGCCGGTATCTCCTCGTCCGGCTGTACTCGATGGCTCTGACGCTCCTGGGGCTGACCCTGCTCGTGTTCCTCATGCTGCGCCTGGTGCCCGGCACCGTCGTCGAGCAGATGATCGGCGCCGACGCCATCGCCAGCCCCGCCATGGTCGCTCAGCTCAAGCGCTTCTTCGGCCTCGATCAGCCGTGGTACGTCCAGTACGGCCGGTGGATGGGCCAGCTCGCCCACGGTGATCTCGGCACCTCGTGGCGCACAGGCAAGCCCGTGCTCTCCCTCATCCTCGAGCGGCTGCCCGTCACCCTCGAGCTGACCTGTCTCGCCGTGGGCTTCTCGCTCCTGATCGGCATCGCCGCGGGCATCGTTTCCGCAACCCGACGCGATGGCCCCCTCGACAATGTCACGCGCATCGGCACGCTCCTCGGCCTCTCCGTTCCCGTCTTCTGGCAGGGGACCATGCTCATCCTCTTCTTCTCGCTCTACCTACGCTGGATGCCGTCGGTGGTGTGGGTCGATTTCGTCACGAGTCCCCGGGCCAACCTGACCATCATGGTCCTGCCCGCCATCTGCCTGGGCACGGCGGCGGCCGCCAACATCGCGCGAACCACGCGCGCCTGCATGCTCGACGTGCTCCGCTCCGAGTACATCCGCACGGCCACGGCCAAGGGGCTCGCCACCGGCGCCGTCATCCTCAAGCACGCCCTGCGCAACGCCCTCATCCCCATCGTCACGGTGGCCGGGCTCCAGATGGGCATCCTCCTCGGCGGTGCCGTGGTGGTGGAGGAGGTCTTCACGCTTCCCGGTATCGGCCGCCTCGTCCTCTGGTCCATCTATCAGCGCGACTACCCGCTGACCCAGAGCACCATCCTGTTCATCGCGGCGCTCTTCATGATGATCAACCTTGCCGTCGACCTCCTCTACAGCTGGCTCGATCCCCGCATCCGCTACAGCTGATCGGGCGGCCGCACATGCCACGGAGGTGTCCATGAAAGCTTCGGTTCTCTTCGAGCAAGGCGCGCCGCTCCGGGTCGAGGAGCTCGACCTCGAGGGGCCGCGCGAGGGTGAAGTGCTCGTGCGGATGGCCGCGAGCGGCGTCTGCCACAGCTGTCTCCACGCCGCCGACGGAAGCTGGAAAGGGGTGCCCGTGCCCATCGTGCTGGGCGACGAGGGCGCGGGCACGGTCGAGAGCGTGGGAGCGGGCGTTCGTGAGCTCCAGGCCGGCGACCACGTCATCCTTTCGTGGGCACCGACCTGTGGCCGCTGCCACTATTGCGTGATCGGCCGCCCCAACCTCTGCGAGAAGAGGCTGCCGGGGCGCGGGCTCCTGCCCGACGGCACCACGCGGATGGCCCTCGGCGGGAAGCCCGTCTACCACTATGGCCACGTCGCCACCTACGCCTCTCGCACCGTCGTCCACGAATCGTCCGCCATCCGCATCGACCCCGCCATGCCGCTGGACCGCGCCGCCCTCGTGGGCTGCTCTGTCATGACGGGCGTCGGCGCCGTGCTCAACACCGCGCGTGTGCCCGCGGGCGCCTCCATGGCCGTCTTCGGCACCGGCGGTGTCGGTCTCAACGTCGTGCAGGGCGGCGCCATGGTCGCCGCGCATCCGATCATCGCCGTGGACGTCAAGCCGGCTCGGCTCGAGCACGCCCTGGCCCTCGGGGCCACACATGCCGTGGATGCCTCGAAGGAGGACCCCGCCGCCGCCATCCGGCGCATCACGGGGCGCGGGGCGGATTTCACCTTCGTGGCCGTGGGCAATGCGCCCGCCGTCGGCCAGGCCGCCGACGCTCTCGCGCCCGGCGGCACCTGCGTGGTGATCGGCGTGCCGCCGACCGGGCAGACCTTCCCGCTCGACGTCCGCCCGCTCGTCACGGGGGAGCGCGCCATCGTGGGATCGAGTTATGGGAGCGCGCGCACGCGCGAGGACCTCCCGCGCCTGGTCACGCTCTATCAGGCGGGCAAGCTCAAGATCGACGAGCTCATCACCAAGCGCTACGGGCTCGAGGAGGCCAACGAGGCCTTCCGGGCGCTCGCGGCGGGCGAGCTCGGGCGCGGTCTCATCGTCTTCTAGGCGGCGCGCGGATTGCTCTCGGCCCCCGGGGCGCTGTAGACTCGCCGCGGGAGGAAACCAATGAAGATCTTCACGGCCACGCTCGCCCTGCTCCTCGTGGCGGCAGCGGCGTCGGCCCAGCCCGCGCAGCTCGTGATCTCGCAGCCGGCCGAGGCCACCACCATGGATCCGGGTCGCTCGACCCAGGTCCTCACCGTGAACTACTTCGTCAACCTCTACGACACGCTGACGCGGTGGGACACCTCGCTCCAGCTCCAGCCGGGGCTCGCCACCTCGTGGAAGAACGTCAACGAGACGACGTGGGAGTTCACGCTCAGGCAGGGCGTGAAGTTCCACGACGGGGCGCCCCTCACCGCCGAGGACGTCAAGGCCACGCTCGAGCGGAACCTGCAGCCGGGCAAGACGGTGGTGACGCCGGGCTTCACGACCATCGAGGCCGTCCAGATCGCCAGCCCGACCGTGATTCGCATCATCACCAAGAAGCCCGACCCGCTCATCGCGGTGCGCATGGCCCAGATGGGCTCGCAGATCCTGCCCGCGCGCCTCACCACCGACGACGGCGTCAAGGAGCTGGCGCGCCGCCCGATCGGCACGGGCGCCTATCGCTTCGTGGAATGGGTGAAGGACGAGCGGCTCGTGATGGAGGCCAATCGCGACTGGTGGGGCTGGGAGGGCAAGCCGCCCGCCATCGAGCGGGTGGTCTGGAAGCCCATCCCCGATGACTTCCCGCGCATCGTGGCCCTCGAGAAGGGCGAGGCCGACATCATCACCAATGTCCCGCCCGACCGCATGAAAAGCATCGCGGACGGGCGCGCCACGCGTCTCGTCACGGTGCAAGCCACGCGCTACGTGGTCCTCTCGATGAACACGACTCAGCCCCCCCTCTCCGACAAGCGGGTGCGCCAGGCCATGCATTACGCCCTCGACGTCCCGGCCATCATCAAGAATCTCTACGCGGGGATGGGCAAGCCCTTCAGCGGGGGCGTGGCGGACACCGACTTCGGCTACAACGGGGCCCTCAAGCCCTACCCGTACGATCCAGGCAAGGCCAAGGCCCTCTTGACCCAGGCCGGCTATGGCGGCGGCGTCGACCTCACCGTCCACGCGGGCACGGGCACCATGGTCAACGACAAGGCGCTCATCGAGACCATCGTCGACATGTGGAGCCGGGTGGGCATCCGGGGCCGCATCGAGATGATGGAGATGGGCGCCCGCCAGCGCATGAACAACGAGCGCGCGGTGCCGCCGTCCGGGCTGTTGCTGGGCAATCCGCAATCCACCCTGCTCGATGCCGACGGCAGCCTCTGGCGCATCTTCCATCCGACGGGCTTCAACGGGAAGTACTGGATCGGTAGCCAGCCCGGACAGCGCTTCCACGATCTCATGGAGCAGGCCCGCTACTCGCTCGATCCCAAGAAGCGCAAGGCGCTGTACGCGGAAGCCACGGCCATCATCCACGAGGAAAAGCCGTGGCTGGAGCTTTTCCAGGAAGTCGTGGTCTACGGCACGAGCCGTCGCGTCGCCTTCAGGCCGCGCGCGGACTACCGGCTCATCGTCTCCGAGATGCAAGTCTCTCGGTAGGAGGAAGCATGGCCGATCGCATGCCGCTCCTGGACATCGGAAAGCTCCGGGCCCGTGTCGACGAGCTTCGCGCGCGCAAGGGCCCGCCGCCCTGGTCGGACACGCTCGTGATGACCGACGACATCCAGGCCTTCATCATCTGTCACCCGCCCGGTCACCTGAACGACACCCACTATCATCTCCACGACGAATGGTGGATCGTGCTCCAGGGCGAGATCGACTGGTACATCGAGGACGAGCCCGGCCCCATCCACGCGCGCGCGGGCGACTTCGTCCTCGGACCCAAGAATCGCTGGCACCACCTCGAGCCGGTGGGAACGGAGCCGACCATCCGCGTCGCCATCAACGCCCGCGGCGAGTTCCACCGCTACGACCGTCCGGGCTGCAAGCCCCTGCCCTCGGCCGCCTAGCATCCCGCCGCGGTTCTCTCGGCCGGTGACGGCCCGCCTTGACAGTCCCCGCATCCGCGCTATACCAGAAGCCGAGGCTGTTCAACTCCGCGGCGTGACGGCTGCTCGCGCCGGAGATCTCGACACTTTCGCAGGAGAAGAGAATTGGCCAACGCACGGATCGCGATCATCGGCGCCTCGCTGGCCGGAGCCAGGGCGGCGGCCGCGCTGCGAGAGGAAGGATTCGACGGGGAAGTCCTGCTCATCGGGGCCGAGAGACAGCCGCCCTACAACAGGCCACCGCTCTCGAAAGGATACCTGCGCGGCCAGGAGCGCTTCGAGGATCAGCTCGTGAATCCCGCCGCCTACTACGCCGAGCACGACATCGAGCTCAGGCTCGGGACCCGCGCGACCGCCATCGATCCTTCGCGCAAGACCATCGAGCTCGAGGGCGGCAAGCACGTTGGTTACGATCGGCTCCTCGTCGCCACGGGCGGGCGCAACCGGGCCCTGTCGGTGCCCGGCGCCGATCTCGACGGCATCTTCCAGCTCCGGACCTTGGAGGATTGCGATCGGATCCGCGCCGCCGCGCAAACCGGGCGCCGCGCCGTGGTGATCGGTCTTGGGTTCATCGGCTCCGAGGTCACGGCATCGCTCCGGCAGCTCGGAGTCGAGGTGACCGCCGTCGAGGGAAACCCGGTGCCGCTGGCCCGAGTCCTCGGTCCGGAGGTGGGCGAGGTGCTCGCGGCGATTCACCGTGACCAGGGCGTGGAGCTCGTCCTGGAGGACTCGGTCGCCGCGTTCGAAGGCGCGGGTCGGGTCGAGCGCGTGCGGACCAAGAAGGGCCGTGGCCTCGAGTGCGACCTGGTGATCGCCGGCGTCGGTATCGCCCCCAACAGCGAGCTGCTCGGGGCCGCGGGGGCCGCCGTCGACAACGGGGTTCTCGTGGACGAGCGATGCCGGACCTCGCTACCCGATGTCTATGCTGCCGGCGACGTGGCCAATCACCTGCATCCCATCTTCGGCCGCCTGCGGGTGGAGCACTGGAACAACGCCTTCCAGCAAGGCCGGGCCGCCGCCCGCTCGATGCTGGGCCGAGAGGAGCCCTACGACTACCTGCACTCGTTCTGGTCGGACCAGTACGAGCACGTGATCGAGTACGTCGGTTTCGCGGCCAGCTGGGACCGTCTCGTCTTTCGCGGCCGCCCGGAGAGCCGGAAGTTCCTCGGGTTCTACCTCAAGGAAGGAATCGTGCGCGCGGCAGTCGGACTCGACCGCGGCGGCGATCCCGAGGATCCGAAGGGGGAGAGCGAGCTCAAGCTGGTCGCCAGGCTCATCCGCGACCGCGTCCCCGTGGAGCCCGCCAGGCTGGCCGACGACGACGTGGACCTCCACCACGTGGCGGCCGCCGCCACTCGATGACGGGCTCTCACTTTCATGCCCTGATCGGCTAGGATGGTACTTCAACGGATGCCGCTCACCGATTACCGCACAAGGAGACCGCCGTGCCGAAGGGACTGACCGTGGTGCTCAACCAGCCGGGAAAGCCGCTCGAGCTCGAGACCCTGCCCACCCCCGAGGTCGAGCCCGGCGGTATCCTCATCAGGAACACCGCCGCGGCCATCTGCGGCTCCGATCTGCACTACTGGCGTAATGACGGCAACTACCAGGGGCCGGATCTCCGGCGGGTGCCCGGTCACGAGTTCACGGGCGTCGTCCACAGTCTGGGTCAGGGCATCAAGACCGACTCGCTCCAGCGGCCCCTCAAGGAAGGCGATCGCGTCGCCTTCCCGTTCTTCAATCCGTGCAACCGCTGCTACTGGTGCGTTCGCGGCGAGCATCACGCCTGTCCCTCTCGCCAGCGGCGCAGCGTCCAGTTCAACCTCGACCAGTACCCGTACTGCGACGGCGGCTACGCGGAGTACTACTTCCTGCCCCCCGGCCACTACGTCTTCAAGGTGCCCGACGTCCTGCCCGACGAGGCGATCCCGCCCGTGAACTGCGCCCTCTGTCAGGTGCTCCACGGCCTCGAGTACGCGGACATGAAGTTCGGCGACGTCGTGGTCGTCCAGGGCGCGGGCGGCCTCGGGCTCTACACGGCGGCCGTGGCCGCCGAGAAGGGCGCCTCCAGGATCATCTCGATCGACGGCCAGACCCCGCGCCTGGAGATGGCGCGGAAGTGCGGGGCTACCGACGTCATCGACATGAACGAGCTGACGACCCCCGAGGCCCGGGTGCAGCGCGTGAAGGAGTTGACGGACGGGCGCGGGGCCGATGTGGTCGTCGAGGTCGTGGGCATCGCGGCCGCCACCGTCGAGGGGCTCGACATGGTCCGGATCAACGGCAAGTTCGTCGACATCGGCAACATCGTGCCGCAGCCCGTTTCCTTCCCGGCGACCAAGATCATCACCCAGCAGATCCACTGGACGGGGCTCATGCACTACAACCCGTGGATCATGCCCGCCGCCCTCGATTTCCTGGTGCGCACCAAGGACAAGTACCCGCTCTCGAAGATCGTCTCGCACAGCTTCCCGCTCGCCGACGTCAACAAGGCCTTCGCCTTCGCCGAGTGGCAGGGCAAGGGCGCGGGCACGGCGGCCACCCGGGTGATCCTCAAGCCGTAACGTCGGCCGCCAGCCAGTCGAGGACCCGGGGGTTCTCGTCGCGCGGATAGGTGTGCGAGAGATCCTCGATCTCGCGGTAGACGAGTCGGGCGCCCGCGGCCTCCAGGGCCTGGCGCGCGAGATGCGCAGTGTAGATCGGGAACATCCAGTCGAGCGCGCCGTGGACCAGGTAGACGGGGCGGCCGCGCGCTCGCCCGAGGTCTCCGTTGGCAAGCAGGATGGGATGGAGCACGCCGCACATCGGGGCGAGGTGGGTGAACGGCATCCCCTCGCGGAATCCACAGAGGAGCGCGTAGGTGGCGCCGTCTGACATCCCCGTCAGGAGGACGCGCCTGCGGTCGACGGGATAGCGCGCGGCCACCGACTCGACCATCTCCTGGAGGGGCGGGGCATCGACGTCCTCACCGCCCATGATCGACCACGTGCGATCGCGGGACGTGGGAGCGAGAACGAGCACCCCGCGCCCGCGCGCCTCCCGCAGCCAGCTCCACAGGAAATCGCGGCCGTGGCCGTGACCGCCGTGAAGGGCGACCACGAGCGGCATGGGCGCCTGTCCGTCCGGCGCCTCGGGAACGTAGAGGGAGAACCCGCCGCGGACTTCGCGCTCGTTCGATGCGTGCAGGACGCCCCGCCGCGTCTCGTCGTCGTCGCGCAGGGCGGCGGCGCGCAGGCGCTCGACGAGAGCGTCGTCGCCGCGGCGCGGCGGCTCGAGGAACCAGCGACTCACCGGCTCGAGCGCCGGGGCGAGAGGATAGAGCGCCTCCTGGATGCGGGCGAAGCGACGAAGGGCCCGGTACAGGCCGATCGGCTCGCCCGGCGAGCGGGCGGCCTCGACGAAGTCGGCCACCACGTCCAGGGTCTGCCGCGCCACCTCGACGAGCCGATCCCGCATGAAGCGAAGCTCGTCCGGGCACACGAGAGCTTCCACGGCGCGCAGAGGTCCCGCGACGGCATCCGTGCTGGGAGCGAGCTCCTCGGCCAGCCGCGGGGCCAGGGGCGGATAGAGGTGTCGCTGGACCCACGTGATCCGCTCGAGGGTGTGAAGAAGCGGCGGCAGCAGACCGCCGATGGCGTCGATCACCTCAGAAGAGGGCGGCATGGTCGGATGCATGGTACACCGGCCCCCCGAGGGGTCAGGCGGCGGAGCTGGGGCGTACCTTCGCGAGCGCCCGGATCTCGGGCGAGAGGGGATCGACGAAGCGCAGGCGCTCGGCGATCGGGTGGCCGGGCAGATATTCGAGGAGCGCCCGCACGCGGCGGGACATGTCCGAGCTCGGGCCGTCGGTGCGGATGGCGAACGCAATGTAGCGCGCGGGACCTTCGTCCACCGCACGCGCGACGAGGTCCCAGTACGTCCGCGGATGCGACCATCCCCTCCACGGATTGAGAGGCAAGTGCGCGCGCGGGTGCCCCAGAGCTCGCTTGGCCATCCGGCGGTGCCACGGAGCGAGGGCGGTCCGGTAGTCGTAGGCAGTGAGAGGCACGATCAAGATCGGACGCGCGTCGGTTGACGAGGTGGCGGGCATGCCCACGGCGTTTCGCGACGGGTAGTAGGGCCGGCGCGGGAAGTCCCGAAAATCCGTCGATGGGGCTGTGGCGTAGGTTCCGAACGACGGGTCGCCGGTGTGCGGGGCGAGCCCGGGCTCCACTGTGACGTCTACCTCGATGCCCGCGCTGATGGCGCGCTCCACCACCGCTTCGTCGAGAAAGTAACCGCCCTGGCTCGACCGGCGCACGGGCTCGCCGAAGCACCGCTCGAAGGTCTTCGCGGCCACATTGAAGCAGTAGGTGGCCCAGTCCAGGTCGGCGTAGTCGGAGTACATCGCCTGACGCCGCTCGTCCCAGCGGTGGCAGTGCACGTGGATCCCCAGGGGATCGCCGTGCGCGAGGAGCCGGTCCATGAGGCCGCGATGACGCTCGACGACGAAATCGGCCTGCCCGAAGCAGCGCTCGATGATCGGGTCGAGTCGCAGGAACCAGGCCGGGTGAACCTGGGCGCCGGCGCGATCGGCCAGCCGAGGACGAAGATCTTCCACGAGCTTGGCCATCGCGACGAAGCCATGCCAGAGCTGCAGGTTGGGATCCGGGCGAATCTCGTGCTCATCGGGCTCGACGTCTATCCGCCAGATCGCCGGAATGGGCCCCATGTCGCGATCCGCGCGCAAGAGACCTGCCAAGCCATGAGGCGAACTAATTCAGCAGGTTCTGATCCGTGTCTTACGGTCCCGAAGACAAATTCCGTCACTCCAAGGCTGCAGCTATTGGCGGCCACGGCGTCACGCGGCGGCCGCGCTCTGGAGCGCCGCCAAGAAGCGCTCGGGCTCCGCAAGCGTCAAGAGCAGCGACCGCCCGGCCCGAAGGCGCACGAGGACGAAGCGATCCGTGCGCGAGACGTACATGGGGCGAAGCTCTCGCGCGAGGTAACGAGGAGCCCGAAGCCTCCCCACAGCCCCCGGCGCCCACGCGATAGCCCCAACCATAGTGATGCGGATATCGAGGCTCATGGGGGCGAGGGGAAACTGGATGGTCGAACCGCCGGGAGATGCGCTCAGGCAAGCCCCCAGCTCTTGACTCGCTCCGGGACGATCCTGAACATGACGCGGTTGGAGGGCATGGCGCGGCCACCCCACAAGCCCGCCAGGCTCGGGTACTTCTCGTGAAAGCGCTCGGCGAGCGCGCGACGCCCGGGCCCGTCGGTCAGGAACTCTGCGCGCCCGAGCACGGTCACGCCCCGGATGTGCGCGGCGTCCTCGCCCGACTCGACCACTACGCAGACGCGCGGGTCACGCCGAAGGTGGTGGACCTTCTTGGTACCTTCCTCGCTGATCATGGTCAGGGTGGCCGCGTCGTGGAGGAACCACATGGGCATGGCCAGGGGCGCTCCGTCGGCCCGCACGGTGGCGAGCAAGGCAATCTGCTTCGTCGCGAGAAACCTCTGGACGGACGCGTCGGTGAGATTCATCGGGCGACGCTGATCTCGTCGATGAGCCCGTACTCGCGCGCTTCCTGCGCGTCGAGGGAGCGGCCGCGGCGCATGTCCTCTGCGATCTCCTCGGCGGGCCGGCCCGTGGCCTGCGCGAGGCGCGCGTGGAGTCTCCAGAGCAGCTCCTGCTGCTGTCGGCTGTAGGCGGCGATCTGGTCCGGCGTCCCCGTGAGGCGCGCCGTCGGCTGACGCAAGCGAAAGCGCGTGTGGGGAGTGGCCGAGCGGTGGGCCCCGGCCGCCATGAGGCCGAGGGCCGGCCCGCCCACCTGCCCGCGGCCATGGATCCGCACCGCCGCGCGAAGCTGGTCTATCGTGTCGATGACGAGGAAGGCGGACTCGAGCGTGCCGTCCTGACTGTCCAGATGCAGCTCGATGGGCGCGGCGCCCGCCGCATCCAGCGCCATGAGGGCGGCCGCGGCCTCGGCGGCGGCGTCATCGTCGAGCGGGCCCGTGATCAGCACGATCCGCCGCTCGAAGAGCTTCTCTTGCAGCCAGGCGCTGAGCCGGCGCCGGCCGGAGGGCACCCCGGGGATGTTGCCCGTCACGCTCATGGCCTCAGAATATAGCAAGCGCATGACTCTCGCGGCCGACCGAACGAGCCTGCCTTCCGACGCTAGTCGAGCTCCCAATCGAACACCGCGATCGGCGTGACTTCCACGACGACCGAGTCCGACGGGCTCAGCGCCGCATCGGTCCGGTAGTGAGGGTACTTCTCGTAGAGCAGATCGCGTATCCTTCGAAACCGCGGACCACGCGAGAAAAGCCTGGCCGTGCCTTGAACCATGACCCCCTTGATGTGCGCCCAGTCGTCGCTGTAGAGATCCACGGTCACTGCGATGTGCGGGTTCCTCTCGATGTTCTTCACCTTGCGCCCGTCGTCGCCGGAGGCGAAGCAGATCTTCCCATTCGCGAGCACATGACAGACGGGAACGAGGTGCGGCACACCGTGCTCGTTCACGGTGGCGACCCGGCAGACGCGCTCGCGCGCGATGAGCTGAGCAACCTTCTTCTTCAGGCGCATGAAGTCCCCTCCCTAGGCAAGAGCAAAAGCTCGCAGGCGGCTCAAAAAGGTCCAGATGCGAGGCGGCCTTTTTCAGCAGCTTGCTACACGGCGAGCCAGCCGCCGTCCACGACCAACTCCGTCCCCGTGATGTACGAGGCCTCGTCAGAGGCGAGGAAGAGCACGGCGTAGGCGACCTCCTCCACGCGACCCTCGCGCCGCATGGGCACGCCCTGGAGCATCTTCTCGCGGAAGGCGGGATCGGCGGTGGCCTTCGAGGTGCTCATGGCCGGCATGACGCCCGGATGCACGGAGTTCACCCGGATGCCGCTCCGGGCGTACTGCACGGCCGCCGACTTGGTCATGAGCCGCACCGCGCCCTTGGAGGCGTTGTAGGCCATGTGGATCCCCTTCTGCCCCACGAAGCCAGAAACCGACGAGATGTTCACGATGGCCCCGCGGCCCGCCTTCTCCATGAGAGGAATGGCGTGCTTCATCCCGAGGAAGACGCCCTTGGCGTTGACGTCCATGAGACGGTCCCACGCCGACACGCTCAGAGTATCCGGATCGAAGGTGCCGCTGATCCCCGCGTTGTTCACGAGGATGTCCAGCTTGCCGAAGCTCGACAGGGTGGCCGCGATCGCCTCCTGCCATGCCGCCTCGCTCGTCACGTCGAGGCGCACGAACCGTCCGGCGTCGCCCAGGCCGTCCGCCACCTTCCGGCCTTCGGCCTCGAGCACGTCGGCCACCACCACCTTGGCGCCTTCCTTGGCGAAGATGCTCGCCTCGCTCTGTCCCATGCCCCGCGCCCCGCCCGTGATCAGCGCCACCTTGCCACCCAGTCTCATCTCAATCTCCCTTCGAGATCCGTTGTACCGATACGTTGCGGAAACGTGATCGCCCCTGGCCCACGCTTCTACGGCGCCGCAGCGGGGATCGCCAGAAAAAACACGCTGCCCTTGCCGATCTCCGACTGTGCCCACGCCCGGCCGCCGTGGCGCTCCGCCACCTTGCGTACGATGGCCAGACCGACGCCCGTGCCCGGATATTCTTCCTGGAGGTGCAGGCGCTCGAAGATGCCGAAGATCCGGTCATGGTACTGCATATCGAAGCCCACACCACGATCGGCCACCGCGATCACGACGTCGTCTCCCTCTCGCGATGAGCGGACGGCGATGCTCCCGCCACGCCGCGGGCTGAACTTGACGGCATTGGAGAGGAGGTTGGCCAGCGCCTCTCGTAGGCCTTCCCTCTCTCCCGTGACCTCGGCAACCGCCAGGTCTTCCGTCACCGTCAATTCACGCTCCCGAAGCTCGGCCGCGTGAGCCTCGAGGAGCTGGTCCAGGAGCGGCTTCAGAAGCACCGGTCTCCTTTCGAGCGTGTGGTGCTCGATCCGCGAATAGCGGAGGAGGTCGTCGATGAGCTGCCCCATCTGACCGGCCGAGCTCCGGATCGTCGCGAGATACCGCCGTCCCGTGTCGTCGAGGCGATCCCCGTACTCCTCCTCCACCGTGTGCGCGTATCCCGCCACGGCCCGCAGCGGGGTCTTGAGATCGTGCGACACCATGGAGGCGAAGGCGTCGAGCTCGCGGTAGGCTGCTTCGAGCTCACGGGTGCGCTCCTGCACCCGCTGCTCGAGCTCGACGGCCTGCCGCGCGACCTGCTCGTGGAGCCGCGCCTGCGTGATCGCGATGGCAAGCTGAGTCGCCACTTCCTGCGCGATCGTGACTTGCTCGGGGGGAAAGTCTGCCCGCTCTCCGCCAATGCTGACCGATCCGATGAGCTCACCACCCACCCTCATGGGGACGACCATGTACGCCTGCACGCCCGAGGCAAGGAGGGCATCGGCGTGGGGGCTCGAAGGCAGCGCATGCACGTCGATCACCTGTGGCTCGCCCCTCCGCAAGGCCTCGATGTCCCCGGCGAACGACAACGGGTAGCGGACGCCGGGTCCGAGATGCATGCGGTGGCGTCCGACCGCGGCCAGCCACTCGACTTCCCCCGTCTCGAGGTCGAACAGGTTCACGATGGCTCGAGGCACTCCGAGCAGGTCCCTCAGCCGCCCGAGCACCGCTTCCGCGATGGCCACCGGCGCCTGCTCGGTGATCACGGCGCGGTCGATCTCGTGCAGGATTCGCAGGCGCTCCGCCTGCTTGGCGAGCACCTCCCGCGCCAGGGCATTGTGGATGGCGATGGCCGCCTGATCGGCGAAGGTCTGCAGGAGCGCGATGTCCTCCGCGGTGAAGATCCGCGGCGTAGGGCTGCCCACGGAGAGCACGCCGATGACCTCGCCTCCCACCCGCAGGGGTACCGCGAGGCCGGCGATGATGCCGACCCTGACATTCCGCTCGCGAAGCTCGGGGCTGAGCTGGAAGCGGTCATCGCTGCGGATATCGCTGGTCCACATAGGACGCCCCTCGATGGCCGCCCGCCCGACGAGCCCGATGCCCGCGGGCACGACTTCACCGACGCCCCCATATTCCTTGGCGAGACCTCCCAGGGCGAGCGCCCCCAGCATCCCGTCAGGCCGAGAGAGCCGGATGGCCGAGCTGTGCACGCCCAGCAGCCCCAGCACGCCTTCCGCGATCCGATCACTCACGGTGGCCAGATCCAGGGTCTCGCTGATGAGTCGGCCGACCCGAGCCAGCGCGAAGGCCTCGTGCTGCTGCTGCACGAGCTCGGCCCGCCCTCGCGCGTTTTCTAGGAGGAGAACAGCTTGGTCGCCGAAGACGGACAGAAGGGCCAGCTCCTGATCCGTATACCGCCGCCCCGTCCGGTCGGCGAGCACGAGAGTGCCCACCACGTGCTCGCCCGCGCGGAGAGGCACGGTGGCAAGCGCGGCCGCACCCTCGCTTGCGGTCAGCGCGGAGGGCTCGACGGAAAGGTCCGGCTCGGCGAAGACGTCCGGCGTACGGATCGCCCGGCGCTCTCGGACCGCGCGGCCGCTCATGGCGATATCGGCGCTGGTGGCGCCACCGTGCGGCGTCTTCGCATCACCCTCACCGGCCGCGGCCACACGGGTGAAGGTTTCCCCGTCAGGATCGAGCCGGTACAGATGGGCACGGCGGCCGCCGAGGAGCCGCAGCGCCGTGGCGAGGATCCGCTCGGCGGCCGGGGCGAAGTCGAGAGCACCCGACGGCTCGCCCCGCGGAGCGAGGTTGGAAGGGGGCTCCATGATTCGAGGTTAGAGGAGCGCTTTCGGCAAAGTCAATGAAAGGAAACGCCCCGGCCGAGCGTCCGGCCGGGGCGTGAGAGATCCCGTGAACGATGCCGTGGCTAGGCCTGCTGGATGGCGCTGAGCCTCCAGGCATTGGGTCCCACCGGCCGGGTGAAGGTCCAGTACTCCTCGAACTTGACGGGCTCGCTGCGACTGCCGTCAACCACCTGACCCGAGCTCTCCTCGACGGTGTAGTCGAGCAGGCTCGCCAGGAAGCACACGGTGAGAAAGTCCTGGCCACCCTCCTGCCAGGCCTCCGTCGGGGTCACCGAACGCACGGCGATGTTCTCGAGGCGGTTGATCCGACCCTGTGCGCGGAGACGGTCGCAGTCCTTCTGCAGGATATCGGCCATGTCCGGCGTGAGCACGGCGGAGGCGCTGCGCATGTCACGCTGCATCCACGCCGCCTGCACCTTGAAGAAGACGTCCGAGGCCTGATCCGAGAAGCGGGCGGGATCGAAGCCGCCGTCCATCTGACGGATATAGGAGAGACCACGGTCGAGATCCGCCGACGTCGCTGACGCCATGGGCGCCGTGGGGGCGGGCTCGTAGGCCTGCGGCTGGCTCTGCCACGACGAGCCGCCCGCGCTCTGGCCATAGGCGGGCGTCGACTGCGCCTGCCGATTCCGGAACATGCGCCACAAGAAAAACGCGCCGCCGGCGATCAGCAAGATCTCGAGGAAGCCGATACCGCCACCCATGCCCATGCCATGGCCGAAAAGCATGCTGCCGAGCAGGCCGCCCAGCGCGAAGCCGGCGAGCCCGCCCATGATGCCGGAGCCCCAGCCCGACCGCTGCGGCTGCGGAGCGGGAGCGACCGGCGAGGCGGGCTGACTCGGCGAGGGCGAAGGCCTGGCAGGCGAGGAGTAGCTGCGCGTTCCTCGGCTGCCGCTCGAGCTTCCGCCACCAGCGCGGGCCCATGCCTCCGTGACAAGCAAAACTGGAGCGAGCGCCATCACGAGCAGACAAACCAACGCGAGCGATCGCTTCATGGAGGTCTCCTTCTTAGGGGGTGTCTCTTGCCAGGCCCCGCACCACTCACGGTGCCTCGGCCCAAGTATAGACGATAGACAGGGCGTCTGCGTCAAGACGGCGCGGCGGCCCGCCTCAATCTGTCCATGATGGTCCGGCCGAGACCCCGCTCTGGAACGGCCTCCACGACGATGATCTCGACCCCGGCCGTATCGAGCTCACGAAGAAGCGCAAAGAGATCACGGGCATAGGCATCCAGATCGACGGGCATGACACGGACGGTGAGTCGGGGGCGCTCAAGGGCTATGAGACGCTGACTCACGAGGGCAACGGGACGGCCGGCCGCGAGCCACGGCTGAACGGCCGTCTCGCCGGCGCCAGGATCGACGAGGACGACTTCCGCGCGCGGGGCATAGTGACGATAGCGCAGGCCGGGCGATCGGCCCGCCGCCTCGTGGTCCGCGCCCGCGACGACGCGCACAGGGCCAAGGGCCTCCCGGAGCGCTTCGAGCGGAACGCCGCCGGGTCTCAGGAGCAGCGGGGACTCGCCCGTCATGTCCAGCACGGTCGACTCGACGCCGACCGGCGTGGGCCCGCCGTCCAGGATCAACTCGATGCGCCCGTCGAGATCGTCGCGCACATGCCCCGCGCGGGTGGGGCTGGGCCGACCGGAGCGGTTCGCCGAGGGGGCGGCGATGGGCACGCCCGCGGCCTCGATGAGCGCCCGCGCCACCGGATGATCCGGAACCCGCACGGCCACGGTGTCGAGGCCACCCGTCGTGATCAGAGGCACGGCGGTGGCACGAGGCAGCACCAGGGTCAGGGGGCCGGGCCAGAACCGGGCCGCGACGTCGCGGGCCCGCGTGCTCACGTCAGCAGCCACGGTCGCGAGCTGCGCGGCCTCGGCGAGGTGGACGATGAGGGGATTCCCGCGCGGGCGATCCTTGGCCTCGAAGATGCGCAGGACGGCGGGCTCGGACAGGGCATTGGCCCCGAGCCCGTACACGGTCTCGGTGGGAAAGGCCACGAGTCCGTGGGCCCGGATCACATCCGCCGCGCGGCGGATGCCCGCCTCGTCGGCTTGGAGAAGCTCGGTCCGCACGGGAGCATTCACGCTGACAGGATAGCCGACAAGCAGCGCTTGACAGCCGTCCCCTTGCGCCATAGCGTGCCGCGGCAAGGAGGACACACATGCTCAACCGACTGGTCACGCTGCTCGCGGTCGCGGTGATTGCCGGGGGTCTCCTGAGCGCCCCGGACGCTTGGGCCCAGGCCAAGAAGAGTGCTCCTGCCACTGCCCCGGCCAAGGCTGACACCAAGGCCGAGGAAAAGAAAAGCGGACTCCTCGATCTCAACACGGCCTCGGCCGATGAGCTGAAGGCGCTGCCGGGCATCGGGGAGGCCTACTCGAAGAAGATCATCGAGAACCGCCCGTACAAGCGGAAGGACGAGCTGGTCTCGAAGAAGATCGTGCCCAAGTCGACCTACGACGGCATCAAGGACCAGATCATCGCCAAGCAGGCCACCAGCAAGAAATAAATCCCCGGTACTGGGTCAAGTCGCGAGCCAGGCGAGGCGCGAGCGGGCCGGCAGCCCGAGGCGTACGTTCGTGTACGTTGAGGGCTTGCCGGCCCGCTCGCAACGAAGCATGGCGAAGCGAATTGGCCCAGTACCCCGGAACTTTCTCCCTCCGGTCCGGTCTAAGCCTGTAAATGCCCGGCGGAAGCCGGGCCAGGAGGGAGACATGGAACCGAATCGGCGACGTTTTCTCTTCGGCTGTGGTGTGGGTGTGCTGGGAGCGGCAGCGGGCCCGGCGCGGGTGTGGGGCGAGAGTCGAGTGCGCATCCTCGACGGCTCCGTCGATCTCGGGTCGTCGCCCGTCATGAATCAGGTCAGCCCGGACTTCCAGCGCTGGATGCGCGGGGTCCGGGTCGGCCAGGCGGCGACTCACGGCGCGCTGCAGGTCTTCTGGCTCCATGCCAAGGAGCCCGCGCCACCGCTAGGCGTCCTGACGCTGGACGAGGCGCGCAAGGAGGGCTCCCTCCTCATCACCGAGCGCGCGGACGCGTCGGTGCCGGAGCTGGTCGTGGAGAACCGCGCCAAGAGCCACGTCCTCCTCCTCGCGGGCGAGATTCTCGTCGGAGGCAAGCAGAATCGCGTGCTCCGCGAGGACATCCTGCTGCCACCGCTATCCGGCCCGCGCCCCATCGGCGTGTACTGCGTGGAGCAAGGGCGCTGGAACCAGTCACGGAAGGATTTCGACAGCAAGGGCACGGTGGCCCAGCCGAGCGTGCGCCAGCAGCTTCTCGGACGCGCCAGCCAGAATCGCGTCTGGGACAGCGTGGCCAGGGCGGCGCGGGAGGCCAATCCGAGCGCGCCCCCCTCCCCGACGGGCAGCTACCAGGCCATCTACGATGACGAGAAGATCCAGACGCATCTGAAGGAGGTCGAGCGGGCCGTCCCCCCCATGCATTCAGGCGCGCACGGGGCGGCTGTCTTTGCGGGCGGGACCCTCTCCGGCCTCGATCTCTTCCACTCGCCGAGCCTCTTCACGCGCGAGTGGCCCAAGCTCCTGCGCGCGCACGCCGTCGAGGCGTACCGCCTCCCACCGCCCAAAGATTCTCCGGATGCGAGTCTCCCCGCCCAGATCGAAAAGCTCCTCGCTCAGGCAGCGCGGGCGGAGGGCGCGGTACGACGGAACGCGGGCGATGGGCTCCTCTTCGAGTTCCAGGTCGGATCGAGCCGCGGTGTCAGCCTCATCTACGATGGACGCGTCGTCCACACGGTGATCCTCTAGGCAGGCGACCGAAAGAGGCTGTCTCTTCTCCCACCCCTCTCCCCAGGAGAGGGGTGGTGAGGACCGCGATGCTTCCGTCTAGCCGATTCCGACGAGCTCCACCTCGAAGATCAGCGTCGCGCCGGGCGGAATGACACCGCCCGCCCCTCGATCGCCATACCCGAGATGCGCCGGAATGATGAGCTTGCGCTTGCCGCCCACCTTCATCGATGCCACGCCCTCGTCCCAGCCCTTGATCACGCGACCACGCCCGAGGAGAAAGACCAGCGGCTGCCCTCGATCATGCGAGGAGTCGAACTTCTGTCCGCTCTTGAGCCAGCCAGTGTAGTGCACGCTCACGGAGTCGCCCGCCTTGGGCTGGGCGCCCGTGCCTTCGAGGATCTCGACGTACTCGAGCCCTGTGGCCGTCTGGACAACCTGCTCTTCGGGCATTTAAGTTCTGGGGGGGAGCGGCGCCGCTCCTCCCCCAGACCCCCCCACCACCTTGATCACGTGGATCGCGTACTCGTGGATCGTGTATTCCATGATGGCGAGTCCCTCCTGGCCGGCATGATAGCGCGTAGAATGAGGCGCGTGACGTATAGTTGCGCGTTCTGCGGCGAGGACAACGAGGTCTTCGTGGACCCGAGCGGAGGGCGACGCCAGGTTTTCACGGAGGACTGCACGGTCTGCTGCCGCCCGAACCTCATCACGCTCACCATCGAGGACGACGGCGAGGTCCTGCTGGACGCCGCCCAGGAATACGAGGCGTGAGGGCGGCCGCGCGCCAATTCACATCTGAGACGATCGATTTCATGGCATTGTCTGCGGGACAACAATCTCGGCACGGAGGGACTCCATGGCGGTCAGTCAGAGCGACAAGGCCACACGCTTCCGGGCGTTGCACCACGGGCCCGGGGCATTCCTCATTCCCAATCCCTGGGACGCGGGCTCCGCGCGCATCCTGGCCGGGCTCGGCTTCGAGGCCCTGGCCACCTCCAGTGGCGCCTCCGCCGGCATCCTCGGCCGGCGCGACGGCAAGGTGACCCGCGAGGAAGCGCTGGCCCATGCCCGCGCCATCGTGGGTGCGACGGACCTGCCCGTCTCCGCCGACCTCGAGAAAGGCTTCGGCGACGCGCCGGCCGTGGCGGCCGAGACCATTCGTCTGGCTGCCGAGGTGGGGCTGGTCGGCGGCTCCATCGAGGACGCGACCGGGGACAAGGACAAGCCGCTCTACGACCTGAGCCTGGCCGCGGAGCGCGTGGCCGCGGCGGTCCAGGCGGCGCGCGCTCTTCCCTTCCCCTTCACCCTGACCGCGCGGGCGGAGAACTACCTGCGCGGCAATCCCAATCTCGACGACACCATCAAGCGCCTCCAGGCGTTCGAGAAGGCGGGGGCCGACGTGCTCTTCGCCCCCGGCCTGCCCGATCTGGAGGCGGTGCGGACGGTCTGCGCCGCGGTCTCCAAGCCCTTCAACTTCATGGTGGGCATCAAGGGCAAGTCCTTCACGGTGGCCGAGCTGACGGCGGCCGGCGTCAAGCGGATCAGCCTCGCGACGTCGCTCTACCGCGAAGCCATGTCCGGCCTCGTCAACGCCGCCCGCGAGGTGAAGGACAAGGGTACCTTCGGTTACCTCGACCGCTCCCTGACCACGCCCGAGCTGAACAACTTCATGCAGGGCTGAACGCGAAAGGGCCTTCACCGATGAAGATCACCGCCATCGACACGTTCACACTCCGCGTCCCGACCGCCAAGCCGATCGCCCTCGATCTGCCGGAGCACCGCCTCGTCGTCACCCGCATCCACACCGATGCAGGCTCGGAAGGGCTGGGCTACTCGCTCGTCTTCGGGGGCAGCGGCTCGGAGGCCGTCGAGGCTTACGCCCGCCGCCTCGCCGAGCTGCTCATCGGCGAGGATCCGCTCCTCGTGGGCCGGCTCTGGGACAAGATGTACCGCGCGGACCGCGGCATCCGCCGCGTGGGCATCGCCGGCTACGCGCTGTCGGCACTCGACATCGGGCTCTGGGACCTCGCGGGCAAGACGGCCAACCTCCCGCTCGCCAAGCTGTGGGGCGCCACGACGGATCGCGTGGACGCCTACGGCAGCGGGGGCTGGGGCTCCTACTCGCTCGACGACCTCATCGGGGAGGCCAAGAAGTACGCCGCCGCCGGCTGTCGCTACTACAAGATGAAGGTCCACGACCCCGATCCTCGCGTGAACCGCCAGCGCGTGGAGGCGGTGCGCAAGGCGCTCGGCAACGGCGTGCGGATGATGGTCGACGTCAACCAGAAGCTCGACGTGCAAAGCTCGATCCGCCAGGCGCAGCTCCTCGAGGATCTCGACCTCGTGTGGTACGAGGAGCCGGCCCTCGCCGACGACCTCGCGGCCTGCGCCGAGGTGGCGCGCGCCATTCGCATCCCCGTGGCCACCGGCGAGAACAACTACACGCGCTTCGAGTTCCGCGAGCTGATCGAGCGGCGGGCCGCCCGCTACCTCATGCCGGACGTCTGCCGCGCCAACGGCTACACGGAGACCATGCGCATCGGCCAGCTCGCCGCCGCGCACCAGGTCGCGCTGTCGCCCCATGTCGTCCACGAGCTCTCGCTCCACGTCGCGGCCGCCCTCCCCAACTCGTTCCTTGTGGAGTGGATCGACTGGGTCCCCGCCGATCTCTTCGAGGGCATGCCGAAGTGCGAGGCGGGCGCGTTCCGGATCTCCGATCGACCCGGCCACGGCATCGCGCTCACGGCCGATGCGGAGAAGAAGTACAAGATGGCCTAGAGGTGCGCGCCCACGTCGAGAGAGCGCCGGAGCCGTAAATGGCCTCGGCCATCGTCTCCGCCCTCCACGTGCTGGCCCTCGCCCTCGGCCTGCCCGCCGTCTACCTGCGCGGCCGGGCTCTCAAGGGACGGCTCGACCGGGAAGCCATGCGGAAGCTCTTCGCCGCCGACACCGTCTGGGGGATCGCGGCGGCCCTCTGGGTCGTCACGGGTCTTCTCCGGGCCTTTGCCGGCCTGGAGAAAGGCAGCCAGTTCTACCTCGCGTCCCCCCTCTTCTGGACCAAGATGGCGCTCTTTGCGGCCGTCATTCTCCTCGAGATATGGCCCATGGCCACCTTCATCCGCTGGCGCACGCAGCTCCGCCGCGGGCAGATCCCGGAGACCTCGCGCGCACGCGCCCTCTACCTCGTGAATCACGTGGAGATGGCGCTGGTCGTGCTCATCGTCTTCGTGGCCAGCTTCATGGCCCGCGGCTTCGGGATCAGATAACGCGCCCGTCGTCGACGAGCTCCCGAGCCATCCATCGCGGTACAATGCGCACGACCCGGGAGGTCCCATGATCGCCGAGAAACCGAGCGTCTGCCCCCTCGACTGCCCTGACACGTGCAGCCTCACCGTGACGGTCGAGGACGATCGCGTGGTCAAGGTGCGCGGCTCGCGCGCCAACCCGCTGACCGCGGGCGTGCTCTGCACCAAGGTCCAGACGCTGTATCCGGACTTCGTGCACGGGCCGGGCCGGCTCACGACGCCGCTTCGCCGGGTGGGGCCCAAGGGCGAGGGACGCTTCGAGCGGATCACCTGGGAGGAAGCGCTCGACCTCATCCACACGAGCGTGACGGCCGCCATCGCCGCCCACGGGCCGCAGACTGTGCTGCCCCTCAACTATGCGGGACCGCATGGCATGCTCGCCTGCGCCTCGATGGATCTGCGCTTCTTCCATCGCCTGGGCGCGACCCTGCTCGACAGAAAGCCCCTGTGCGGCGGCATCCGCACCGAGGCCTGGACGGGCACCTACGGCACGGTGCCGGGCATCCGGCCCGAGCAGGCCGCGCACTCGAAGCTCATCATCGTGTGGGGCAACAACGTCACGTGGTCGAACCTCCACTTCATGCCCATCGTCAACCAGGCGAAGCGGAGCGGCGCCAAGGTCGTGGTGATCGACCCCAAGCGGATCAAGATCGCCGAGCAGGCCGATCTTCACATCGCGCTCAGGCCAGGCACCGACGTGGTCCTCGCCTGGGCCGTCGCGGCCGAGCTGGAGCGGCGAGGCGCCCTCGACCACGGCTTCATCGAGCGCCACGTCCAGGGCTTCGACGAGTTCATGGCGCGCGCGCGGCGCTACCCGCCGGCCGAGGCCGCGCGGATCTGCGGCGTCCCCGAGAGCCAGATCCAGACGCTCGCCGAGTGGTATGCCACCCTCACGCCGGCGGCGATCAGCGTGGGTAACGGGCTCGAGCGCAACCAGAACGGCGGCAGTGGCATCCGGGCGATCTTTGCCCTGCCCGCGCTCGCGGGGAGATGGGGCGTCCCCGGGGCCGGATGCATCAACGGCGCGGGCTTCGTCTTCCCCAAGACGCCGCAGCGCCTCCAGCGCCCCGACCTCGTCCCGCCCGGCACCCGCACGCTCAACATCGTGGACGTGGGAGGCCACCTGCTGGACGAAGCGCTCTCGCCGCCCATCACCGCCGTCTTCATCTACAACCACAACCCTGTCATCGTGCATCCGGACCAGAACCGAATGAAGCGGGGGCTCGCGCGCAAGGATCTCTTCGCCGTCGGCATCGACGTGGTGATGACGGACAGCCTGGCCTACTGCGACGTGGTGCTGCCGGCCTCGAGCCACTTCGAGTACGCCGATCTCTACCCTGCCTACGGCCAGCACTGGCTCCAGCGGGCCGAGCCGGTGATCCCGCCCGTGGGTGAATCGCTTCCCAACACCGAGATCTTCCGCCGGCTCGCGCGGCGCTTCGGCTTCACCGAGCCGCTCTTCACGGCCAGCGACAGCGAGCTGATGGACGAGGCCATGGATGGCGCCGACGCGCGGCTGGGCGGCCTCAAGCCGAGCCGCATCGCGACCGATCGCGCCCTGCCCATGCAGATCCAGGGCGAGGAGGCCATCCTCTTCAAGAACGTCATGCCCGCCACGCCCTCGGGCAAGGTCGAGCTCGCCTCGAGCTATCTCGACCAGAAGTACGGCGCGCGGCTGCCAGACTTCCGGCCGTTCGAGGACCGCTACCCTCTCGTCCTCATCACGCCCGCCTCGGACAAGCGGACCACCTCCACCTTCGGCGGGCTGGCGGCGAGCGACGCGACGCCGCCCCTCGAGATGCATCCGGACGACGCGCGGGCGCGCGGTCTCAGGAACGGCATGATCGTGCGCGTCTGGAACGATCTGGGTGAGGTGCACCTGCCCCTCGAGATCACGGAGACGGTGCGGCGGGGCGTGGTCTCCTCGCTCAAGGGCGCCTGGTTCCGCACGAGCGACAATGGTCAGACCGTCTCGGCGCTGGCCCCGAGCCACCACGCCGATATCTGCGGCGGCGCCTGCTACAACGACACGCGCGTGGACGTGGCCGCCCCGGAGCCCGCCCGCCCCTGAAGCCGTCCCCGCAGTCTTCTCCTCCCTGCCCGGGTCCCTGTTTCCGGCTGCCGGGCACGATGCCCTTTGCGATGGACTCGCCGCTCCGGATCCCGCCGTTTTTCGCGGGCTTGCCGTGTGGCATTGCTGTTGCTCTAGCGATCGTCCCATATGGATCGAGTCCCAGGCAGACCTCGCGAAGCCCGTCGGAAGCGTGACTCGTCGCTCGGGAGCGTTCGGACCACCGAGAGCAACGAGGAGGGTACGGAGATGCGGGCATTATGGTGGCGACTCGCCGTCAGCAGCGTGGTGACGATCATCCTGTTCGGTGTTGCCTCCCTGAAGATCGGAACTCATCCGGCTCAGCTCCCTCAGGAGTCCACGGCCACCACCACCGTTGGCGCGGAGCCGGAGCAGTCGTGGGAGGCGAATGGCGGGGTGCGGTGACGCGCTGATCGCGAGCTCGGTACTTATCGGCACCGTGGCAACACGCAGTCCCTTTCAGGAATCCCGGTTCGGGCAGTCTTCCCTATTCTGAGGAGGTCCTCCCGTGGCAATCGATCAAGCGAAGCTTCAGGCATTGCTGGGCCGCGCCGTGGTCGACATCGGCGCGAATTTCCACGCGGCTCTCGTGGTCACGGGCGACAAGCTCGGGCTCTTCCGCGCTCTGCGTGAGCTCGGGCCGACCACCTCGGCCGACCTTGCGAAGCGGACGGGAACCCACGAGCGGTACATCCGGGAATGGCTTTCCGCCATGGCCGCGGGTGGCTACGTCACCTACGAGGCCGGCACCGCGCAGTTCTCTCTCTCGGAGGAGCAGGCGCTGGCCCTCCTCGATGCCGACCTGCCCGGTGCCTTCGTGCTGGCGCAGGCGACGGTGAAGTCGGAGCCTCGCATCACCGAGATCTTCCGCTCGGGTGAAGGTATGGGCTGGCACGAGCACGATCACAGGTTGTTCGAAGGCACCGAGCGATTCTTCCGCCCCGGGTACGCGGTCAACCTCGTGCCGGCCTGGATCCCGGCGCTCGAAGGCGTCCAGGCCAAGCTCGAGAAGGGCGGCCGTGTCGCCGACATCGGCTGCGGTCACGGATCCTCGACCATTCTCATGGCGAAGGCGTTTCCGGCGTCGCGCTTCGTGGGCTTCGACTACCATGGCCCCTCGATCGACTCCGCGCGGCAGGCCGCCAAGCGTGAGGGGGTCGGCGACCGCATCGCGTTCGAGGTTGCGAGCGCCAAGGACTATCCAGGCACCGGCTACGACCTCGTGGCCTTCTTCGACTCCTTGCACGACATGGGCGATCCCGTCGGCATCGCGCGCCACGTGCGCCAATCCCTGGCGCCCGGGGGGACGTGGCTGCTCGTCGAGCCATTCGCGCACGACCGGCTGGAGGAAAACCTGAACCCCGTCGGACGGATGTACTACGCGGCGTCGACGATGCTCTGCACGCCGAACTCCCTGTCGCAGGAAGTGGGGACGGCGCTCGGGGCCCAGGCGGGCGAAGCCCGCTTGAAGAAGGTCGCCACGGAGGCCGGCTTCACGCGGTTCCGGCGTGCCGCGGAGACTCCCTTCAACCTCGTGCTCGAAGCGCGCCCCTGACGGACGAAAATTCGGAGGGGGCGGTCGACGCCCCCTCCGAAGCCATCCCCGCTCCTCGTGAACTCAGTGCGGGCGATGGCCCACGAGGGAAGCTTCGAGCGAGCGTCTGTCCACTCGCGTGAGGGCGCCCACCATGGCGGGCGTGAGCAGCTGCAGGTGCGGGATCTCCAGCAGGTATTCGGGTATCCACCAGAGATCGGATTCCGAGATCATCCATCCGGGACGGCGGCGGTCGAAGGCGGCGAGGTTGACGGGTCGAGAGTTGGCGCGGAGGGTCCGCTCCCCGCGCAGATTGATATAACCCTCGAAGTAGCTCATGACCAGCTCGCGCACGCTCCGGTAGACCGGCTCGCGGTAGCGGAGGCCAGAGAAGTTGGACTTGGCGATGGCGCCCCATGAGCCGCGGAGCCGGAAGACGGCGAGCACGTGGTCCGTGTCCTGAACGGCTTCGAGGTCGAGGAGGAGGGGCAGGAAGCCGAGCACGCGCAGGGCGGCGGCCGCGAAGATGGCGCCTTCGAGGCAGTGGGCGGTGCCTTCGAGAAGGACGCGGCGGGGTGACCACGCCGTGCCTGCCGCGTGGTAAGGCATGGCGTCGAGCGCGCGCTGTATGCCCCGGGGAGTCTTGAGCGCGCGCAGGCGCCGAAGCTCGAGCGAGGTAAAGCCTCCGGCGCTCACCCGGCTCAGTGAGTCACCGGGGGCTCGGCATGGGCCGGAGGCGGCTCTGAGGGCACGCTCGCGAAGCGCTCGCGGAGTCGCATCCAGAGCGTGAGGCGGGCCCAGTCGGGCTCGCGGACATATCGCCGGCTCTCCGGATCTATCCAGGGATTGGGCAGAAAGACCGTCATCATCTGCTCGCCCGCGCCGTTCCACATGCGCACCCCCCACGAGCCGGGGCGGCCGGCCCGGTCGAGGCTGCGGAAGAAGGCGGCGCGCGCGCACCGCCGGCGCGCGGCCAAGGCGGGCGACGTGGGCAGGCCGGCGCTGCCCCGGTTCTCTCCGATGCACAGATGGAAATGCCAGCCTTCGTCGCCGTCCACCTGCACGGTGACATAGCCGTCGAGCAGGGAGACTCTGGGGCGCGAGGCAAAGCGTCCCTCGAAGACCGCGCCCTCGATGCACGGGCCGAAGATCACCTCGCCCCAGTGCTCCTCGAAGAGCTCGCGGAGGAGCGCGAGGAGGGTCGGCTCGGCACACTCGACCTCGAAGTATTCCGTGCGCGTCCCATCGAGGCCGGTCTCCGTGACCATCATCGCGGGAAAACTTACCACGGCCAGGGAATCAGGGTGTGGGCGCGGGCGATGACGAGTCGGCCGGCGTCGCGCGCTCGGCCGCGCCGGGCTTGACGGGAACGAAGAGCACCGAGGGACGGTTCTTGCCGCCCTGCGGGTAGAGATCCATCAGGTCGTAGACCAGGAGCGGCATCTTGGTGTTCACGGAAAGTCCCAGCTGCTGCGCCGTCACCACGATGATGGGGAAGTCGTGGGTCCACCGCCCTTCCGAGAGCACCCTGGCGATCTCGACGGCCTTCTTCGGTGGGTGGTGCTTGCGCAGGATCTCGGCCGTGAAGACGGCCACCTGGAGCCGAGCCATCTGGGCCACGTCCGCGAGCACCAGCATCTGATCGCTCACGCCGGCCACCCCCTTGGCCTGGACCATGCGGACGATGGAGCCGGCGGGCATGTCGCCCACCACCGGGTCCACGGGACCGAGCACGGCGTTGTTGTCCATCACGATCTCGTCGGCGGCCAGCGCGATGAGGGTGCCGCCGCTCATCGCGTAGTGGGGCACGAACACCGTGACCTTGGCCTTGCGCTCCACGAGGGCCTTGGCGATCTGCTCGGCGGCCAGCACGTGTCCGCCCGGCGTGTGGAGGATGACGTCGATGGGCTGGTCCTCGGGCGTGAGCCGGATGGCGCGCAGGACGGCCTCGGAGTCCTCGATGCTGATGCTGCTCGACACGGGAACGCCGAAGAAGCTGACCACCTCCTGCCGGTGGATGAGGGCGATGACCCGTGACTTGCGCTCCTGCTCGAACTGCTTGAGTACCTGCGCGCGCTTGGCGGCGAGCCGGCTGGGCCCGTAGACCTGCTGGACGATCACCCCGAGAAGGACGAGCCAGAAGAGGATCTTCACGGCGCTGGTGAGACCGTACCAGAAGCCGACCCAGCGCCCCTGCTCGACGCCGCCGTACATTCCGGCTATTCCGGAACGCTCTGCAGCGCGAAGACGGCGGGGATCAGTCCTCCCTCCGGCATCGGTCCGAACCACTTCTCGTAGATGGGCACGACCTCGGCCGAGCGGTACAGACGGGCGAGCACCCGGTTGACGGCGAGACGGAAGGATGAATCATTGCGTCGCACCACGAAGGCATAGGGCTCGTAGGAGAGATAGTCGTCGAGAAGGACGAGCTTCGAGGGATCCCTGGCGCCGGCACGCAGGCCGGCCAGGATCACGCGGTCCGAGGCATAGACATCGATCTTGCCGTCCTCCAGCGCGGTGAGCGCCTCGGGATGATCCTTGACCGCGAAGATCGTCGCGTTCGTGATGGAGAACCGCTTGAGTGTTTCTCCGAGCACGCGCTCCGTGGTCGAGGTCTGGACGACCGCGATGCGCTTGCCCGCGAGCTGGGCCGGGCGCTGGATGCCCGAGGCGGCCGTGACGAGCAGGCTGGCGCCGTCGACGAAGGTCAGGTTGGTGAAGTCAACCTGCGCCTCGCGCGAGAGCGTGCGCGTGGTCGACCCACACTCGATGTCCACGCGTCCGCTGACCACGGCCGAGATGCGGGCGTCCGGGGGCAGCTTGACCCACTTGATCTCGAGCTTGGGAAGATTCAGATCGCGCTGGATGCCCGCAGCGATCTCCCGGCAGAGATCGACGGAGTAGCCAGCCGGCTTGCCGTCAGGCCCGAGGAAAGAGAAAGGCTTCGCGGCCTCGCTGTAGCCGATGGCGATGGTGCTGGCGCGTCGGATCTTGAACATCGTGTCGGTGTCCGCGGCCGCGCCCGGCGCTGCGAAGACTGCAAGGAGGAGAGCGACGGTGAGCAATGCCCGCATGTCCCGGCCATCCTACCACGCCCGTCCCCTTGCGCACCCTCGCGCCGATACTGAGCCCAGCGCTACGTACGCTACCAGTCGAGGCGTGATTCGAGCACGATGCCCTGGCGCCGGCGAACCCAGCGCGTGATGCGCACGACGTGGAAGAAGCCCCAGAGGGCCAGCCGCAGGGTGGGCGACAGGAGGCCGAAGGAGCCGCCCGCGAGCACGCCCGTGACCGCGTCCACCATCTTGAACTTGTTCCGGGGGCGGAGGAACACGTCGACGAAGGCGCGGTCGTAGAAGGACTCGATGAAGCGGTCGAAGTGACGGGTACCCCGACGAATGGCGCGCTCGTAGCCGCGGAACTGCCGCGCCCCCAACCGGCCCGCGCGCACGCCCCGGCAGATGGCCTGGGCGGCGAGCTCCGCGGACTGCAGAGCGAGAAAGACGCCGGGCGAGAAGATGGGATCCACGAAGCCTCCGGCATCCCCGACGCACACGAAGCGGTCACCCGTCATCGGCTCGACGGTATAGGCGAAGTTCGCCGCGGAGTAGAGCTCGGTGACGCGCTCGGCGCCGCGCAGGTTGTCGCGCACGGCATGGCAGCGCTCGATCATCTCGGCAAAGAGCGCCTCGAGGTCGCCCGGGCGCGCCTTGACCGTGCGCTGATGAAGCACGCAGCCCACGCTCGTCTCGTCGCGAGCAAGCGGGATGTACCAGAACCATCCCTCTGGGAAATAGTAGATGCGGACGTGTCCCTCCTCGCGCCCCGGGAAGCGACGGCCCCCTCGGTAGTAGGCGTAGAGGGCAACCTTGCCGGTGCCCCGCCGCGGCCGGCGCCGGCCCTGCCGCGTGGTCAGGAAGCAGTCACGCCCGCTCGCGTCCACGAGGCAGGCCGCGCGGAGCTCCTGCGCTCCGGCGCCGTCGCGGATGCGCGCGCGCACGCCGTCCCCATCGAAGGTCACCGCCTCGACGGTGGCAGGCTGGCACACCGTCACGCCGGGCTGGGCGGCCGCGTGCTCGAGCAGGATCTGATCGAACTCCGCGCGATGGACATCGAGGGTGTAGGACGGCCAGGGGCGCCCCGGGCGAAAGTCGAACATCGTCGACTCGCCCGTCTCCTGGTCGTGGAAGGCGGCGCCGTACTTGACCTGGAAGCCGTGGGCGAGCACGCGCTCGAGCACGCCCATGCGCTCGAGGATCTGCATGCACGTGGGGATGAGGGACTCGCCCACGCGGAAGCGCGGGAAGCTTTCGCGCTCGACCACGGCCACGCGGAGCCCGCCCTGGGCAAGAAAGGTGGCGGTCGCGCTTCCCGCGGGGCCGCCGCCCACCACGATGACGTCGACGTCACGGCCCGCGGTCACGGGATCGGGGAATGCGCGCTCATCCGATCGAGGCATCGCGGCTCGCATTCTACTGCGTGGAGAGCGAGCGGAGCGAGCGCGAAACAGAGGGCGGTCCCTTGACCGACCACCGCGCCGGGGCTACTCTCGCTTCGTTTTCCCCTCTCACAGGGTCCCAGACCACGGAGGCCAGCTATGGTGAAGCGAGCAGCAGTGGAGAGCACCGCGGAGGCCTATCTCGAGCTGCTGGCCGCGCGAGGCATCGAGTATCTCTTCGCCAACGCGGGCACGGACTTCGCGCCCCTCATCGAGGCGTACGCCAAGCGGGGCGCGCAGGGGCAGACGAGCCCGCGGCCGCTGACCATCCCGCACGAGACCCCGGCTGTGGCCATGGCCCACGGCTACACCATGGTCTCGGGACGGCCGCAGGCGGTCATGGTCCACGTCATCGTGGGCGCCGGCAACGCCGTCGGCGGCATCATCAACGCCGCGCGATGCAACGTGCCCATGCTCTTCAGCGCGGGACGCAATCCCATCACGGAGTACGGCCTGCCGGGCAGCCGTGACCGTCACATTCACTGGGCCCAGGAGTCCTTCGACCAGGCAGGCATGGTCCGCGAGTACGTGAAGTGGGACTACGAGCTGCGCGGCTTCTCCCAGCTGGAGACCGTGGTGGATCGCGCCCTCACGCTGGCCCAGGCGGAGCCGCAGGGCCCCGTGTACCTGACCCTGCCGCGCGAGGTGCTGTCCGAGCGGCACGAGACCTTCGAGTATGCCGACCCCGCCCGCGCGGTGACGCCGGGCCCGGTCGTCCCCGCCCCCGAGGTGGTGGCAGAGGCCGCGCAGCTCCTCGCCGCCGCCGGCAACCCGCTCATCATCGTCAAGGCGGCCGGGCGCGACCCGCGCGCCGTTCCCGCCCTCGTGGCCCTGGCGGAGGCGCTCGGCGCGCCCGTCTTCGAGCAGGCCAATACCTACATCAATTTCCCCCAGGACCATGCCCTGCACGCCGGCTTCGATCCCGCGCCGCACCTGGAGGAAGCCGACGTCATCCTCGTCGTGGAGTCGGACGTGCCGTGGTTCCCCAATCTCAGGCGGCCCCGACCCGAGACGAAGATCATTCACCTCGGCGTCGATCCCCTCTTCTCCCGCTATCCCATACGCGGGTTCCCCGCGGACCTGGCCCTGGCGGGCACGCCGCGTCTGGCCCTCGCCGCTCTGGCCGAGGCCGTGGCCCAGCGCGTGGATGCGTCGAGCCGGGCGAAGCGACGGACGCGCTGGGAGGCCGAGCACACCCGCGTCCAGCAGGCGGCGGCGGCGCGCGCCAAGGCCGTGCAGTCCGACACGCCGATCGACATGGCGTGGGTCTCGCGCTGCGTGGGCGATCTCGTGGACGACAAGACCATCGTGGTCAACGAGTACGATCTGGATCCGACCCAGTGCCGCTTCACGCGGCCGGGCAGCTTCTTCGGGGCCCCGCCCTCGGGCGGGCTGGGCTGGGGACTGGGCGCCGCCCTCGGGGCCAAGCTGGCGGCGCCGGATCACACGGTCATCTGCTGTGTGGGCGACGGCTCGTACATCTTCGGCGCGCCCACCGCCGCGCACTTCGTCGCCCGCGCCCACAACCTGCCCGTGCTCTTCGTGGTCTTCAACAACCGGACATGGAATGCCGTCAAGCGCGCGGTGCAGACCCACGCGAAGGACGGCTGGGCGGTCAAGACGGACTCCATGCCCCTCACGCGCCTCGAGCCCGCCCCTGACTACGAGATGATCTGCCGCGCCTCCGGCGGGCACGGCGAGCGGGTCGAGGACCCCGCCGACCTCGCGGCGGCGCTCCAGCGGGCCCTCCGCGTCGTCCGCGAGGAGAAGCGTCAGGCCCTCCTCAACGTGATCTGCAAGAAGCCATGAGAATCCTGGCCACGGGCCCGAGCGGATCGCCCGAGGAGCTCCAGCTCCTCCGCGAAGCCGGACACGAGGTGGTCATCGGGCGCCCGCTCGATCAGCCCGCGCGCCAGGCCTACACCGAGGCCGAGCTCATCGAAGCCGCGCGCGAGGCCGACGTCATCCTCGCCTCGCACCTCGAGACGATCAGCCGCCGAGTCCTCGAATCATCCCCGACACTCCGTCTCGTCATCGTGCCCTTCATCGGCACCGACAAGATCGACGTCGATGCAGCCTCGGGGCTCGGCATCCTCGTCGCCAACAGCCCCACGCCGGAGAATTTCATCGCGGTGGCCGAGGCGACCATCGGCCTCCTCCTGATGCTGCTCAAGCGCATCAAGCACAACGAAGCCAAGCTCCGCCGCGGGGAGTGGGCGCAGCGCCAGGACCGGGGCGAGTTCCTCTTCGGCAAGACGGTGGGGCTGGTCGGGCTGGGTCGGGTGGGCTCGCACGTGGCGCGACGGCTCGTCAACTGGGACGTGCGGCTTCTCGCCGCCGATCCCTACGTGCCACAGCTCGTTGCGCAGGACCTGGGCGCCACCCTCGTCGATCTACCCACGCTCCTGACCGAGTCCGACGTGGTATCGCTCCACGCCTCGCTGACCGACGAGACGCGCGGCCTCATCGGCGAGAAGGAGCTCAGACAGATGAAGCCGAGCGCGCTCCTCATCAACACGGCGCGGGGCGAGATGATGGACGAAGAGGCCGTGGCGCGGGCTCTCGACGAGGGCTGGATCGCCGGGGCCGCCGTCGACGCCTTCGTCAAGGAGCCGCTCCAGCCCACGAGCTCGCTACGCCACGTGGATCCCGAGCGGCTCATCCTCACCCCGCACAACGTGAGTCACAGCGAGGCGGGCCGCCGCGCCAATCTCCAGCTCGCCCTCGAGCAGATCCTGGCCGCGGGACGCGGGGAGCCGCCCGCCTGCTGCGTCAATCCCGAGACGATCGGCCGCTGGAGGATCTCTTCAAGTGTTCCTCTCCCCTCTGGGGAGAGAGCGGGGTAAGGAGCACACCCCACCTCGCGCAGGTTGCCCCCTCACCCTGCCCTCTCCCCCAATGGGGGAGAGGGATGATGTGCGCCCGCCTCCTAGCGCTTGCTCACGATGCGCGGGGAGGGCTGGCCCACGTGGATGTGCGCCCCTGAGGCCGCGCCGGCGACGGCGCCCCAGGAGGCGATGAAGGGAATGCCGGCCTCACGCAGGTAGTCCATGACCACCCGGCCCTCGATGCTGTCCGGATGGAGGGCGATGTCGAGCGCGTCGCGGTGGTCGAAGCCCATCCGGTCGTGCAGCGGCGTCTGGCCGTAGGCGCTCACGGGCAGCGGATGATGAAACCGCGCGGTGAAGAACTCCTGGAGCTTGGCCGTGCCGGCCTTGAGCGACCAGGATGCGGGCCCGTTGAACCGGATGAGCACCGCCGTCTGCTCGTAGCCACCCCTCTTCAAGGGCGAGAGGCCCGCGAGAGCCCGGGCCGTCGTCGCCTCGGCCATGGCATGGTCGGCGCCGGCGATCTCCCGGCGGGTGCCGTCGACCTTGGCTTGTGCTTCGGTCACCGCGCGCTCGGCATCTTCGAACTCTCGACGCGAAATGATCCCGCGGTTGAGAAATTCCTGCCGCTGATCACGCTGATCCTTGGCCTTGGCGAGGCTCGCCTCGTAGATGGCCAGGAGCTTCTCGAGGCTGGCTCGATACTCGCGGAGGGTGACCACGATGTCGGCGGCCCGCTGCCGGAGGGCGGCGGACGTCAGCGGGACGTCCGCGGCGGGTGCGGCCGCAGGACTCCAGATGGCGAGCGCGCAGGCGGCGGCCAGGAAGGCCGACCGCCGCCAGGATGCCACCAGGCTAACGAGCGGTCCGGGGTGGATGAGCCCGCACGACCTCTTCGTTGACCTCGGTGCCCCAGCCCGCGCCCGAGGGCAGGTGGAGGTAGCCGTCCTTCACGTCCGGCTTCACGGTGACGAGCTCGTCGTGCCACGGCACCTGATCGGGGTCGGTCTCCATGATGCGCAGGTTGGGCACCACGGCGCAGAAGTGCCCGCTCATCATGGTGGCGAGCGGTCCGTAGAAATTGTGCGGGGCCACGTTGATCTCGTACGCGTCCGCCATGCTGGCGATCTTGACCGATTCCCCCACCCCGTTCCACGGCGTGTCGATGATGGCCACGTCCATGGAGTAGTTCTCGAAGTACGGGCGGTAGTCGCGCCGGCCGAACAGGCACTCGCACGAGGCCACGGGCATGGGCGCGCGGCTCCGGATATAAGCGAGCGCCTTCGGGTCTCGCGTGTCGATCTCGACCCAGAAGAGATCGAAAGGCTCCATGGCGCGGGCCATGGTGACGAAGCCCTCCGTCTTGTAGTTGAAGTTGAGGTCCACGAGGATGTCCACGTCCGGCCCCGCGCCCTCCCGGAAAGCGGCGAGCTGATCCCGGATGGCGCGCACCACGTAGCGGTCGGCGTTCAGCTCGGGAAAGCCCTCGCTCGCGCGGGCAAAGCCCGGCGTATAGGTGCGCGGGTTGTCCCCCAGCAGGAGCACGTTGGTCTTGAGCGCGGTGTAGCCCTTGGCCACCACTTCCCTGCCGAGCTTGACCACGTCGTCGAGCGTGCGGACGGGCGGGATCTGCAGCTCCTTGGCGTTGCGCACCCGGTACGTTCCGCAATGGGACCAGTAGAGGCGGACGCGCTCGCGCACGGGGCCGCCCAGGAGCTCGTAGACGGGAATCCCCAAAGCGCGCGCCTTGATGTCCAGCAGCGCGTTCTCGATGGCGGCGATGGCCTGCTGGACCACGCCGCCCGAGGACTGCCGCCGCAGCGCGTACATGGTGGTGACGTGCGCCTCCCACGCGCGCGGGTCCTTGCCGATGACCGCAGGGGCCAGCCGGTCGATCACCGCCGAGAGACCGGGGCCGCCGAACGCTTCGTTGTACTCGCTCCAGCCCACGAGCCCCGTATCGGTGGTGACCTTGAGGAAGTCGAAATTACGTGACCCGGCATCGGCGTGGAGCGACTCGACCTTGGCAATTTTCATCTGGATGACCTCCGGACCCAGAGAGTATCGGGGATGTCCCTGATCGGCAAGCAGCCACGGCCACAACCCGGAAGGTATCCAATGGTCGACGTTGACACACCGCTCGGACCGCATGACAATCCGGACCATGATGATCGAGCACGGCTTCCTGGCCGCCATGTTGGTCCTCGTGGGGCTCGAAGTCGTAGTGCTGCGATACTTCGCCTACCGCATCTCGCGCGTCCTTGAGCGCGTGGAGGGGGTAGGCGCCGCCACGTACCTCGAGGTGCGTAAAGTCCTCGGTCAATCCCGTTGACGGTCGAGCCTCACAATCCGACATGCGCTCCCGGCAGCCGGCGCCTGGCTGAAACAGATATCGCTCATTGTTCCACGACCGCGAGACTTGACTCCGCTCCCCGCTCGAAAGCCTGAAAATCCCCCGACGGAAAGGAATCACGAATGCCGAGTCCACTCTCGGGACAGGTGCAGACCGTGCTCGGATCGATCGGGGCGGAGGAGATCGGCGTGACGCTGCCCCACGAGCACCTGCTCATCGACTTCGAAGTGATGTTCGTGGAGCCGACGGCGCCCAGGGACAAGGAGCGCTCGCGCGAGCCGGTCAGCCTCGCCAACCTCGGCTGGGTGCGGCAGAACTTCAACGCGAACCTCGACAACCTCCGCCTGACGGACGAGCAGGTCGCGCGGGACGAGATCCTCCTCTTCAAGGACGCGGGCGGCCGGACGGTGGTGGATCCGACGCCGCGCACGCTGGCCCGCGATCCGCTCGCCCTCGCCCGCATCGCCCGCGCCACCGGCCTTCACGTGGTCATGGGCGCCGGGTACTACGTCGCCGCCTCCCATCCCTCGCACATGGACCGGCTGAGCGTCGACGAGCTCGCGCGCGAGATGATCACCGACATCACGGTGGGCGTCGGCGACACGGGCGTCCGCTCCGGGCTCATCGGCGAGATCGGCTGCACGTGGCCGTGGACCGACAACGAGAAGAAGGTCGTGCGCGCCGCCGTCGTCGCCCAGCGCGAGACGGGGGCGCCCCTCATGATCCACCCGGGGCGCAACCCGCGCGCGCCGATGGAGATCGCCGAGCTCGTCGAGAAGGAAGGCGGCGACCTCCAGCGCGCCATCATGTGCCACATCTGCCGGACCATCACCGACGTTCGTGCCGTGATCGATCTCGCCCAGACCGGACTCTGGCTCGAGTACGACCTCTTCGGACTGGAGAACTCCTACTACCCGTACCATCCAGCCTTCGACATGCCGAACGACGGCGGGCGGATGGCCCACGTCCTGGCCCTGATCGAGGCGGGCTACCACGACCGGATCCTCATGTCCCACGACATCGCCTACAAGACCTCCCTGGTGAAGTACGGCGGCTACGGATACCATCACCTTCTGATCAACGTGGTGCCGCGCCTCCGGGCCAAAGGCGTGGACGACGCCGGGCTGAGACGTCTGCTCGTGGAGAACCCCGCGCGCGCGTTCGCCTTCCGCTGATCGGGGGATGTTCCTGAGGAGTGCGATGCGAGCAGAGGGCCGACGGGCTCAGGTCGTGCTCGGGATCACGCTGGCCGCTCTCGTCAGCGGCTGCGCGGCCAGCCCGCTCCGCTCGTCACCCGGCACCAGCACCACGGTGATCCTGCTCCGGCATGCGGACCGCGACGAGTCGACGGAGCTCAATGCCAAGGGCCGGGATCGCGCGCAGGCCCTCGTGGCGGCGGTGAGCGGCATGGGCATCACCGCGATCTACAGCCCGGACGTGGCGCGCAATCTCGATACGGTCCGGCCGCTCGCCGCATACCTCGGCGTCGAGATCACCACTACGCCTCGGGTCAGCGTCCTCGCCGCCAAGGACATCGCCAAGGAGATATTGTCCAAGCACGCCGGCGGCGTCGTGGTGTACGTCGGCAACGTCACCGGCAATCTGTATGCGGTCTATCACCAGCTCGGCGGCACCGGCACCGCGCCGGAGGAGTACGGTGACCTCGCGATCCTGACCGTGCCCGATCGCGGCCCCGTCAAGGTGGAAAGACGCAGCTTCGGCCCTTGATTCGCTAGCCCCTGCCGCTGGTGAAGGTCTTGCCGTGGTGCAGGTCTTGCACGAGAATTGCCGGGAATCCCATTCGGGGCCGTTGTGTAAAAAATGCTGACACCACAGGCGCCAAGCAAGCAGCCGTCAGTCGCCGCCCACACCGGGCCGATCGTCCGCGACGATATTCGAACCAAGGTCCTGATCGCTCTCCGATGGACCACCCTGTCCAAGTTCTCGGGGCAGCTCGTCTCCTGGGCCGTCACCGTCTACGTGATCCGCATCCTCTCTCCCGACGACTACGGCCTCATGGCGATGGCAAGCGTTCCGATCATCTTCTTCTATCTGCTGAATACTGTCGGGCTGGACGCCGTTCTCGTGCAGAAGCGCGACCTGAGCGAGCGGCTCCGCGCCCAGGTCTTCGGCATCGTGATCCTGGTGAATCTTCTCCTCTTCCTGGGTTTCCTCGGAGGCGCTCCGTGGATCGCGGCCTTCTACCACGAGCCGAGATTGACCGCCATGGTTCGGGTCCTGGGCTTCCAGTTCGTCTTGCTTGCCTTCGAGACGCTTCCCCAGTCTCAGCTGGAACGAGACTTCGACTTCGGCCGCCGATCGATCGTGGAGCTGGTGACCATCGTGGCGGGCAGCCTGACCGCCTGGACTCTGGCCCGCGCCGGCTTCGGTGTGTGGACGCTCATCTGGGGCTCCTTGACCACCACCGCCGTACGCACGGTGGGTCTGAACCTCGCTCAACGCTCCTGGTGCTGGCCCCGCTTCTCGCTCGAGGGAATAAAAGGCGATCTGCTCTTCGGGCGCTCGGTCACGGTGGATCGTGCCTTGCGGTTCACCTTGGCCGATAGCGATCGATTCATCGGGGGCAAGCTCTTCGGAAACGTCCCGCTCGGATACTATGCCGTGGCAAATGATCTCGCCTCGCTCCCCATCAACAAGCTCACGGGATTGATAAACTCGATCGCCCTCCCCGCATTTGCCAAGGCCCAGTTGACTCCCGCGGGCGCCCGATCCTACCTGCTGACCGTGACGCGGCTCATGAGTCTCCTGGCTTTCCCGTTCTTTCTCGGCATGTCGAGCATCGCCCCCGAGCTCACGGTGCTTCTCCTCGGACCCAAGTGGCAGGCCGCCGCCATCCCCCTGCAGCTCCTGAGCCTCGTCATGCCCCTGAGGATGCTCATGAACGCGTTTCAGCCGTTCCTGTGGGGCGTCGGCCGGCCGGACACCAGCGCCTCCACCTTCCTGATCGGCGCGCTGACGATGCCGGTGGCGTTTGTGGTTGGCGCGCAGTGGGGCCCGGTCGGGCTCAGCGTCGCGTGGGCTCTCGTCTATCCGCTCGTCTTCCTGGCCTCCATCGCCTACGCCCAGTCACTGACGGGAGTGCTCGTCACGGACATCCTGGGAACGATGGGCCGGCCGATTCTGGCCAGCCTGTTCATGTATGCCGTGGTGTTCACGGCCAAGAACTATGCCGTGTTCGGCCATAGCGGAGCCGTTCTGCATCTCACGGAGCTGGTTCTCCTCGGCGTCGTCACGTACACCGGCGCCATGCTGGTCCTGGACCGCGAGGTGTGCCGTGATGCCGGCGACGTGTTCGGAGCATTTCTGGGCAGACACGTCCGGCTCTTCTCGTACGAGCCTCGCCCACCTCGAGAACACGACGAGGTTCCTCTGGCGCGTCCCTGAGAGCGCAGGCGCTCCCCTCACTGCAGCTTGAGGTCCTTCATGGCCTGCCGGACGAAGGTC
>WNGQ01000576.1_pt1 | contig 64017 bp, 60 predicted proteins | sample 5407661 | NCBI WGS metagenome assembly WNGQ01 (sample SAMN13153382, study PRJNA577476) | soil metagenome | isolation source: 60 cm soil or saprolite under Garry oak tree replicate 2 | place: USA:California | collected 2016-06-15
AAGGAGGTGAAGGGCGAACGCCCTGGTCAAAGAGAGGGTGATCGAGGGGACTCGAACCCCCGGCCTTCGGGACCACAACCCGACGCTCTAACCAACTGAGCTACGATCACCACGGGTGAGCGAGGGGAAGGATACCCGGCTCGCGCCAGCCTGGCCAATGCTTTCGAGGACCGGCATGGTGAACCAGATCCTGACCGAGCGCCTGTGGCTCCTGCAGCTTGACGTGGCCCAGGCGCGCAACCTCCTCGAGGGGCGCGCGGATTCCGAGCGACCCTGGATGCGCGGCTACCCGATCGAGGGAACGCTGGTGGCGGCGGAGGCGTTCCTGCGCACGGTGGACGCTGGGATCGACCCTGGCCCCTACGGGGTGTACCAGCTCGTCCGGCAGGCCGACTCGATCGTGGTCGGCGACATCGGGTTCCACGCGCCGCCGGATTCGGGCGGCACGGTGACGGTGGGCTACGGGCTGGCGGCGCGGGCTCGCGGCAGGGGCTACGCGACCGAGGCGCTGCAGGCGCTCATCGGCTGGGCGCTGGCGCAGCCGGGAGTGCGGCGGGTGGAGGCCGATACGGCGCACGGCAACGTCCCGTCGCAGCGGGTGATGGAACGAGCGGGCATGCGGCTGATCGGCCGCAACGACCGGCTACGCTTCTACCGTTACCCGTGAGCGCCCGACCCGGAGGAGACGGCATGGCCAGCACGGCGACGTCCAGGCCGGCGCTGCTGCAGGCGTGCCTGAACGGCAGCCGCCGGCCGGGGGACCATCCGGCGCTCCCGGTCGACCCGGGCCAGCTCGCGGCTGCGGCCGGCGAGGCGGTGGCGGCTGGAGCTGCGGCGCTGCACGTGCACCAGCGCGGCGCGGGCGCGGCCCAGACCTTGGCGGCGGAGCCGTGCGCCCGCACGCTCCGGGCGATCAGGGCGGCCTGTCCGGGCGTGCCGGTCGGGCTCACGACCGGGGCGTGGATCGAGCCGGACCCGGACCGGCGGCTGGACCTGGTGGCCGGCTGGGAGGTGATGCCGGACTACGCCTCGGTGAATCTCTCCGAGGACGGGTCCGTCCCGCTGCTGCGGCTGCTGCTCGACCGCGGGATCGGCGTGGAGGCGGGCCTGTGGACCGTCGCGGACGCCGAGAAGCTGCTGGCCAGCGGGCTGGCGGATGGCTGCCTCCGCGTGTTGCTGGAGGCGATGGAGGCAGAGCCGGCGGCCGCGCTGGCCAACGTCGCCGCGATGGAGCGCGTGCTGGACGAGGCGGGCTGTCGCGCTCCGCAGCTCCAGCACGGGGAGGGAGGCGCCGCCTGGCCGGTGCTGGTTCGGGCCCTGGAGGCTGGCCGCGACGTGCGCATCGGCTTGGAGGACGTGCTGGAGCTGCCGGGAGGCCGGATGGCCAGCGGCAACGGCGAGCTGGTGGCGGCGGCCGCCGCGCTCGCACGGAGAGCGGGCAGGCGGCTCGAGGACCGTGGCCATGGGCGGCCGTGAGCAAGCGGGGCCGATGCGCAACTGGGAGCGGCCATGGGCCGAGCGGCGCCAATGCCAGGAGCGGTACGGTCGTGAGCCGAGCGGCGTCGTTGCCCGAAGCGGGACCGTCGTGACAGAGTCCGTCACGCCGCAAGCTAACCCTTGAGTGGAGGTTGAGCCGTGATCGCGCTCGTCACCGGCGCTTCGAGCGGCATCGGAGCCGCGACGGCAAGGCGCCTGGCCAAAGAGCCAGACACCCACGTGATCCTGCTGGCCCGCCGCCGCGAGCAACTGGAGGCGCTGGCGGCGGAGCTCGGCGCGGCCTCGGTGATCGTCGCCGACCTGGTCGAGCAGGACACGCCCGGTCGAGTGGCTGAGCAGATCGAGCGCGAGCACGGCCGCCTGGACCTGCTGGTCAACAACGCCGGGGTCGGGGGCAGGGGCAGCTTCGGCTCCAGCGGCTGGGCCGAGATCCAGCGGACCATGTCCATCAACTTCGAGGCGCCGGTCCGGCTTACGGAGGCGTTGCTGCCGCTGTTGCGGCGTTCGGCGCCGAGCGCGGTGGTCAACGTCGCCAGCGTGGCCGGCCGGGTGTCGCGGCCGGGTTCCGGGGCGTACTCGGCCAGCAAGTACGCGTTGGTCGGCTGGAGCGAAGCGCTGCAGATCGAGGAGCGGCGCCACGGCGTCCACGTCTCGCTGGTGCTGCCCGGGTTCGCGGCCACCGAGGGATTCCCACAGCGTGAGCTGCTGGCGAGCCCGGTGACGCGGTGGATGGTGTCGAGACCCGAGAAGATCGCGGACGCGATCGTCGAGGCGGCGCGCCGCAACCGGCCCGAGCGGTACGTACCGCGTGCCTACGCTGTCGTCCCTGTGCTGCGCCTGATGCTGCCGGGCCTCTACCGGCGGGTCGTGGGCGGCGGCCGCTACACCGCCTCGGCCGGCCACCAGAGCCCCGAGTCCACCGAGAAGGGGTAGCGGGAACCGTCTCCAGGACGGTCGGCGACCGCGAGTCCAGGCCGACGGGTCGGCCCCGGCGGCCCCGGGGCGGCCCGGCCCCGCGGCTCTGCCCTCAGGCGACCCGGGCGAGGTTCCCCACTACGCGTGAGGGGGGGTCAGGAGAGCAGCGGGGTGACGGCCGCTTCGATCTCGGAGGCGACGACCGGGCCCTCGCCGAGGCGGCCGCGGATGGTGCCGTTGCGGTCGATCACGATGAGCCAGGGCTCGCTCTGGAACCCCCACTTGAGGAACAGAGGGGCGGGCTTGTTGATGTCGCGCTGTGGATAGATCTCCAAATGGATGAAGTTAGCCTTCTCTTTACCGATTTTCTGGAACGCCAGCGTCTCCTCGTCCACCACCGGACCGCACATGCGGCTTTCGCAGAGCAGCGGCGTGGCGAAGGAGATCGCCGTAGGCTTCCCCGACGCCAGGGCCTTGTCCAGCGAGATGTAGTGCATGGAGCAGGGCGGCTCCCGAGTGCAGATCTTGGCGACGTCCGCCGGGCTGGTCGCGACCGGGGTCTTGCCGGAGGTCGCCTTGGTGCCGACCTGGGCGACCACCTTGTCCTTTACGGGAATGGCCCCCTGGCCGGCGGCGCGCTGCCCGCCGGCGTCGAGGACGGCCACGGTCAGCCAGTTCCCCGCGGTGGGCAGGTCGACGTCGGCGACGTAGAAGCCGGTCAGCTCGCTACGTGGGGACCTGTCCTTGAGCTTGTCGTAGGCGTCCATCTGGAGGAAGCGCGCCTCGAAGGGGCCAAGTGGTTTGCTGGTCTGGTCCGTGGCGAACCACAGCTTCGGCGTGCCGCCCTGGACCAGCCGGTTGTCCGAGGTGGACAGGCCGAAGGTGAAGCGGTTGCGCCCGACTGGGAGATCGCTCTGGGCGTTCAGCAGCGAGAGCTGGGGGAGATTGGCCGCCAGGGCCTGGAGGGAGTTGGGCTGGCCCTGCCCGGAGGAGCCCCCGGAGGAGCCGCTGGGGGCGGTCGAAGAGGGCGACCTCGAGCCGGAGCCGCCGCCGCAGGCCGCCAGCAGCGCCGAGGCGCCAGCGGCCAGCGCTGCCGAGCGCAGCAGGTCCCTACGCGAGAGCCGGGCTCCCCGATCCAGCGGCTCGGAACCTCCAACCAGGCGGGAAACCGGTCGATCGCTCATGGATGCCATCCTCGAGTGCTTGCTCGGGCTTGCTCCCGCCTGTCGGCGGCGGGTCAGGAATCAGCCTAGCGTCCAAGGCCCAGATTTGCGGAGTTTCCGCACCAGCGGCGGGCGTCGGCGAATCGGCGACGCGGCTCCCGCCGCGGACGGCGAGGCGCCCCGGCGCCCGCGGGGGGCCGGAAGGCAAGCCGACCGGCGAGGCGCGTCCGCGGGCAGCAAGGCAGGCCGAGCGGCGGCGGGTGGACGGAATCTGCGGGCGCGGGTCAGACGGCTTGGCCGCGGTCGCCCCAGGCGGGGGCCCAGCCGGTGCGGCCGGGGACCACCTGGTGCTCGAGGGCGAAGGCAACCGCTTCGAGCTTGGAGTGCACACCGAGCTTGACCAGGACGTTCTGCACATGGGTGCGGACCGTGTTGAGCGACAGGAAGCATTCTTCCGCGATCCGGCGGTTGGAGTGCCCGTCGACCAGCAGCCCGAGGATCTCGCGCTCGCGGGCGCTCAGCGTGCGCACGCGCAGCTCCACGCTGGGGTCGCGGGCGGGGCGGTCGGGCAGCGATGGCGTGACCGGGGCGGCCTGACCTTCGAGCAGCTTGCGGAGCACGCTGGCGACCTGCCATCCGGTCAGGTCCTTGGCCAGGAAGCCGTCGGCCCCGGCCTCGATCGCCGCGTCGATGATCTCGCGCCGGGTGTCCGCCGAGAGCACCACGACGCGTGTCCCTGGGGCGCTGGCCTTGGCGGCGCGCACGACCTCGCACAGGTCCGTGCTCGGCATGTGGGCGTCCAGCAGGAGCACGTCGGGAATGTGCTGACTCAGCAGGTTGAGCGCGCCGTCCCCATCCGGGGCGATCCCGAGGACCTCGACGTCGTTCTCGGAGTCCAGCACCATACCGAGGCCCTCGGCGAAGACCTGGTGGTCGTCTGCCAGCACCAGTCTGATCATTTCCCCCCCAATGAGCACGGCTGGAGCCATCCGTCAAGGTCGTGTCGCGTACCGTGCCACGTGACCGACCGTTCTAGCGCGAAGCGTACGACATCTGCGCGAGCGCGCTCATCCGAAGAAGTGACCAGTTCCGACCGTGGAATCCGTCGAAGCTGCCGTTCGGGCCCACGAACCCGGTAGGAAGTGAACGGATCGACGCGTGAGCCCGCTTCGCTCTGGAGCGTTGCCGTAACGTACTGATTGTTGCGCCGAATGACGTAGTCTACGTGACTGCGAATCACGTATGGATCGTGGCCGTCCCTGCGGCAAGCTGTTGACGTCGCATTCAGCGCGGAACCAGCGCAGAAGTTTGCAGGCAGTATCGGGAGGCAGCCAATGGCTCGAGTGTTCCTGGCCGACTGCCAGCCCCTTTTCAACGAGGCGCTGGAGGCGTTGATCGCTCGGGACGGCAACAACGAGGTGGTCGGCCAGGCCTCTACCGCGGCCCAGGTCAGCGAGTCGGTGGTCCATCTCAAGCCCGACCTCGTCGTCATCGACTCCGATCTCGGCCTTGCCAGCCGCCCGACGCTGGTGGAGACGATCCTCCAGGATCTGGCGGACACCAAAGTGATCCTGCTGTCGCAGGAGACCGACATCGACCTGCTCCTGCTCGCCATTCGCTCTGGCGCGCTCGGGGTGGTTGGCAAGAAGAGCGGCACGCAGACGGTCCTGCGCGCGGTCCAGGCGGTGCTGGATGGCGAGGGCGTGGTGCCGCGCGCGATGCTGCCGGAGCTGTTCCGTCGCCTGATCGACCTGGGGGACCGCGCCTCGGACACACCGCTGAGCCGCCTGTCGCCTCGGGAGCGCGAGGTGCTGGCGCTGCTCGGCCGCGGCTGGAGCAACTCGCGGATCGGCGACGAGCTGTTCATCAGCCCGCACACAGTCCGCACCCACGTGCAGAACATCCTCCAGAAGCTGGAGATGCACTCCAAGCTGGAGGCGGCCACCTTCGCGATGCAGCACGAGCTGCCGGGCCGCCGGTCCGGCGACCCGAGCAAGCTGAACCGCCGCCAGCGCTCCCGGTCGGCCCGCGCGCGCGCCGCCGACAGCACCGAGGAGGACGCCGGCACCGGCTCCAGCCCCGACGACGACTCCCCGGCCAGCGACGCGCCCCCGACCGCAAACTGACCGCGCGTCCCGGGCACGGGCCGCCGCCTCGCTGCGCTGACCGGCCGGGCCTTCCCCGTCAGGACCCGCCGATGGCCAGCGCGAAGATATGCAGGTGGGGGTTGGTTGGGAGCGTGACGAACCGCACCGTCTTGCTCGGGTCAAGCTGCACGGAGCCGTAGTAGACGCTGACCGGGTGGTCTTGGTCTGGGTGCTCCGGCGGCACATTCCACGGAACTGTGGCCACGATGTCGGTGCCGGGGACCGGATCGTTGAAGTACCAGTCGGCGAAGGCGAGCGGTGCCTGGAGAATGCTGCCGTCGGTGTAGGTGATGGAGAGGGTTCCCGATTGAGTACCGAACACCGCGGCGCCGAGGAAGCCGAGCTTGGTACCGCTGCCGGACGTGGCGATCACCGAGCCGTCGGTCGCGGTGTTGTCGGGCTCGCCCGGCGGCACGTCGGGCCAGGTGAACGTCAGCCCGTCGTGGTTGACGGTCGCGGCTGGGCCGAGCCCAGCCGCGACCAGCCCCTGCGCGGAGTAGCTGGCCTCGCCGCCGTCGAAGGTGCCCGCGGTCGGGTTGTTGTCGTCGGTGATGCCCTTGTTGTTGTACGTGGCGGCCAGCGACGGTTGTGCCCCGGGGTACCAGATGACGTTGAGCTGGAGCGAGCCGGCCCTGGTTTCGGGCTGGCCCGTGGAGGTGGCGGTGAGGTCGACTCGGGCGGGGCCGGGGCTGGTGCCGCTGGCGTTCTGGGCCGCGGACGCGGTGAGGGTGGCCGACGCGGTGTCGCCCGCGGGGATCGTGAGCGTGCCTGTGGTCGGCGCGAGCATGAAGCCAGGGTTGGTCGTGGGGAGGCGGTTGTAGTTCCAGGCGATCGTGACGGCGCGTGCGGCGTGGTTGGTGATCCGCAGCCTGGCGTCTTTCGAATCGCCTGCGTCGAGATCAACGAACTCGGGATCGAAGACCGCGGTGAGCGCTGGACCGAGCGTCGCGCGGCTGAACCCGCTGGCATGCTGGAGGGGTTGGCGGTCGCCTGGCCGTTGCTGGTAGCTTGCGCGCCCGACCAGGTGGTAGGTGCCGGTCGCCGCCGACAGCGGGACGTCCACCTGCCAGGGGGTGGACACGGTCTTGCCCGGCTGCACCACGGTGAAGAGCGTCTGTCCGGACGGCCGCACCGTGCGAGCCGCGCGGTCGTTGGTTGCGTAGGCGCTGAGGTCGAGCCGGACGTTGTAGACGGGGCTGGTGCTCGTGTTGCGGTAACTGGTGACAACCCGGTTGTCGTCGAGCTGCCGCAGCTGCGAGGGCGCTTTGACCGTGGCGTCGTTGGTAGGGGCGCTGAACTCGATCTCGGCCACGTCGCAGAAGCCGCCGTCCGGCGAGACGTAACGCAGCCAGCGGTACCGGCCGCTGTCGGCGACCGCCAGCTCGTTCCAGCCGAGTGCCGGGCTGGCCTGCACCGTGGCCAGGGTCCTGCAGCCGCTGGTGGGCCCATCGGTGCAGCCCTCGAAACGGCCACCCACCATGCGCCTGAGCTGCCCCGCGCGAGGGACGAACCGGATCGCGGCCACCTGCGCGGCGTGCGCGGCGCCGAGATCGATCCCGGTGTAGCCGCCGCTGGGCTCGGCGTAGTCGAAGAACGTCGCCGGGTCGCCATCGAAGGCCTTGTCGTAGGTATTGGGCAAGTCGCCCCACGCGGGGCTGGTGCCGTACGGCGTGCCGGCGAGCGTGCCCGGCAACGCGTACTCGGGCACCCCGGGCGGGACGCCGATCGCGTCGGCACGCGCGAAGAAGTCGGCGACGGTGCCGCGGCGCGGGCCGCCCCACACTCGGTCGGCCATGGCCTCCCGTGGGCGGCGCAGGTAGGTGTCGAAGGCGCTGTCCGGCTGGGTGATCGCGTTGTCGGCCCAGACCGAGATTTGATAGCCCGACAGCCGCGGATGCTCCAGCGGCGCCCACTCCTCGTAGAGGAACCTGGAGTCGGGCAGCAGCACCGACCCCGGCGTCACGTACAGTGTGTCGCTGGGCGAGGCGACCACCTCGTAGCCCTGGTCGAGGTAGCGCTGCGCGCTGTGGTCCTCGCCGCCACCGGTCGCCGCGGTGGTCCAGGCTTCGACCTTGATGGTCTTGTCCGGGGCGATGGTGGGGTTCTGATCGACGTCCCACCAGTTCCAGATCACCATCTGCTTGCCGTGCGAGCGCACGACCGCGTTCATCTCGTTGATGAAGTCCACGAACACGTCCGCTGTCGACCCGAACCCGCGCTCCTCGGCATAGCGCACCAGCACCGGGCAGCGCTCCTGGTTGAGGCGGGTCGGGTACTCGTCGGTCGCGATGTGGAACTCGGGTCCCGAGAACAGCGGCGCGAACTCATCGATCAGCGCCCTGGTGAAGTCGCGCACCTCGCGCCTGGTCACATCCATCGTCGTATGGAAGTTCAGGCAGTCGAGGCGAAGGTCGGGCCGCACCGCGAGGATCGCCGCCGCGTGCTCGGGCATCTCGATCTCAGGGATGATCGTCACGTGATACGTGCTGGCGGCAGCCTCGAACCGGCGGATGTCGGCCTTCGTGTACGCCTCGGGCGCCGCCAGGTACGGGAAGCGGTCGCTGACCAGCCGGAACGCGTCGTTGTCCGAAAAGTGAAGCTGCAGCGTGTTCAGCTTCAGGTACGCCATCTCCCGGATCGTCTGGACGATGTAGTCCGGCGACCAGTACCTGCGGCCGACGTCCAGCATGTACCCCCGCTCGCGGAATCGCGGCCAGTCACGCGCCTCGCCACGGGGCAGCGTCCGCTGGCCCGGCGTCGCGCGCAGCATCTGCAGCACCGTCTGCGTTCCGTAGAACACCCCGACGCTGCTGCCGCCACGCAACTCGACCCGATCGCCGATGTCGAGCGCATACCCCTCCCGACCCAGCTCGGCCGGCGCCCCGCGGTCAGACAAGAACAGGTCGCCGGCCTCCGGGTTCTTGCCCGTGACGAGCCGCAGTCCGAAGCCGGTCACTGCGGCCAGATCGTCACGCAGCATCCGCGCCTCGCCGGCCAGGGCGCCGGAGTCCACCACGATCCGCGATCTCGCGTCCAGCTCGAAGCTTCCCGAGCCCCCCGACCACTCCCTGATGCTCGGCACCACCTCCGGCGTCGGATTCTGTGCAACGGCTGCCGCGGGGCGCACCGGGGGAACCGCAGCCGCGACCATCGGCACAGCCGCGAACACGACGAGGGCGACCAGTGTGAGCTTGCGCCTGAATGCCATGTCAGCTTCCTCTCCTCAGGTCACGCAGGCTGAGATTCGGTCCTGACCGGTCCCAGCGAACGAACTCGGACGAAGCAACATGCCTCGGCCGAGCGCCCGGATCAGGAGCCGAAGGAGGAGGTCGGTCACGTGGTGAGCCACCTCGGTCAATGGCTGGCGCGGCCCAGAGCGCGGAGCGACGGCAAGGTCACCACCGAATGAATCGTGGAGTCCGATCACATCACGTCAGCTCGTGAAGATGCCCCTCGGCGTCGACCTCGCACGCGAGCCGAGTGCCAATCGGGAAGGTGTCCCTTTCGCAACTGAAAGCGGTAGACGGGTCCCATTTGACCGCTTGATCCTCGCAGGCTGCGGAGACGCCGTCAACGGTCCGGGCCGGAACGCGCGCGGAGCCCCACCGAGAGGCGGTCGGCGGTCGGGGCGAGTTGGCCGCAACCGGCATCACCTCGCAGCCACGATCCACTACTGCGACAAGCCGTACTCCTTGTTCAGGTCCAGGACCCAATGGCCGTGGATCGACTGCGCTGGCTCATCGACCACGATCACGAGGAAGACGTTCGGCGTTGTCGCCGCAAGCAGGACGTGCAAGAAGCGCCCGGTGGGGTGCCGATACACCTTCTCCACATGCCGCCCCGTGAAGTCGCGTCCCTGTAGGTCGCTGGCCGGAATGGCGTCGACGTAGCCTCCGAGCGGGATCGGGCGGAAGTCGTCATCCGGCTGGACGACGGTCATCGGCGTCCCCATCGTCGCCTTGTACTCGGCTTCCGTGAGAGCAGGCATGGTTGGTACATACTGCCTGATCCTGGACGTTCACGGCCAAGACAATCAGGGGCCGCCAGCACAACAGCCGCTCCGGCGTCCCCCGACGGACTTCCGGAGGCGACCACGACGCGATCCCGTCTGGCGGACTCTCCGCGGCGCGGGCGTCCCCTATGCGCTGACTCGTCCGTCATGTCTGTCAGCATTCTCACGTAGCTGTGATTGAATGCAGTTGGGCGTTACACGTTATCCGATCAATATGTCCGTGTGGATGACGCCGCCGCCGTGGAGCCGGCACGGCAGCCCGAGTCCCGGCTGAAGGTCAGTGGGGGGGAGGAAGCGGAGATGGTCCCCAGGCGCCCTCTCTCGGGCGTACCGCCCGTGCGGGTGTCCATGCCGCAATCGAGGCTGGCGCTGACGGGCGCCCTGGTGGCGCCCGCGGCGGCGGCCGCCGTGGCGAACCGGCCGGGCGCCGGTCCGAGCACGCCGGCGGCGGTGGCCGGGCTGGCTGCCGCGCTCTGCGCCGCCGGGTTCCTCAGCCTCGAACTGCGACACCGCGACGGCGTCGAGCGGCTGGAGCTGTTCGGGCCGGTGCTGCTGGTAGCCGTGTTCGCGCTGCCGTCCCGGTTGGCGGTGCTGGTCGCGGCGCTGACGGCCGCACTGCTCGAGGGCCTTCGACGGGTGCCGCCGCCAAGGGCGGCCTTCACGGTCGCCAGGTGGTCGTGCGCGGCCGCCGCCGGCAGCCTGACGTTCGCCGCCCTGCGCGAGGGCCTCACGCTCGCGCCGCGCAACCTGCTCGCTCTGGCCGCCGCGATGCTGGCGGCTTCGGCCACCGCCGGCCTGCCGCTGTGGCTCGGGAAGATCGGCGGCGAAGCGGCTGGCAGTCCTGGGGTCGGCAACGGCCAGGGGCCCGGCGGCTCGGAGGCTCGTGGCCGTGCGGAGCCTGACGGCTGGAGGCTCGGCGGCCGCGGGAAGCCGGGTACCCTCGACAAGCCCGGCGCCTGGAGCCTCCGCGACCGCGGGGAGCTAGGTGCGCTCGGGAGGGCCGGCGGGTGGGGGCTGGGCGGCCGCGGGGAGCCGGGTGCTCGCGGCTCGGGCTCGGGTGGCCTCGGCAAACCTGACGGCCGCTGGCGGGTCGGCAGGCCCTGGCGGCCGGGCTCGGTGCTGGCCGTGGCGCTAGGAAGGGGGCTCGGCGGGGGACTCGACCTGGCGCTCGGCCTGTTGTTCGTGGCGGCCTGGAATTGGACACCGCTGGTCACGCCGTTGTTCCTGCTGCCGCTGGGGCTCGTCCACTGGGCCACGCGGGTGTACTCGGCGGTGCGGGCGGACAAGCAGCGCCTGGCGGGGATGCAGCGCGCCACGCACGCGCTCAGCGTGGCGATCGATCCGCGCAAGGCCATGCCCGAGTTCCTGACGGAGGCGCGCCGCTGCTTCGAGGCGGAGGCCGTCGACCTGGTGGTGGTGCAGCGCGAGCGCCGCCGGCTGTGGCGCAGCCGCGCCGGCATCGCCGAGGTGGACGCCACGGTCGAGCCGGCCGGGCAGCAGACCCTGGCCGGCGCGGTGTCTCGCCTGGACGACGCGGTGCTGGTCCACGCCCGCGCGGCCGACGCCGAGCTGGCGGTGCTGCTGGAGCGGGAAGGCTGGCGGACCTGCCTGGCGGCGCCGGTGCGCCTCGGCGGCGGCGTCGCCGGCGCGCTGGCCGTCTACGACCCCTGCGGCCACGACGGCTTCGAGCGCAACGACCTGGCGGTGCTCCAGACCCTGGCGGTCGAGGCGGGCGCCGCGCTGGAGAAGGGCGAGCTGCTGGAGACCATCCTCGAGGAGCGGACCAAGCTGTCGGAGATCGTGGAGCACGCCTCCGACGGGATCGCCGCGCTGGACCCCGACGGGACGGTGACGAGCTGGAACCCCGGCTTCGAGTCGATCACCGGCTACCGCGCCGACGAGGTGATCGGCACGCGCGGGCTGGCGCGGCTGCGCCCGCGCGACCTGGCCGGCCAGGAGGTGCGCCTGGAGCGCTGGGCGAGCTCGCGCGAGCCGCTGCCGACCATCCTGGAGGTGCTCAACCCGACCGGCGAGCGCTGCTGGATCTCGTGCTCGTACGCGCGCGTCCCGGACGCGGGCGGGCCGCCGCGGCGGCTGGTGCTGACCTCCCGCGACGTCACCAAGGAACTGGAGCTGCAGCGCGCCGAGCAGGCGCTGCGGGAGCGGGCCGCGCGCTTCCAGGCGCTGGTGCAGAACTCCTCCCACATGGTGGTGGTCCTGGACGCGGGCGCCGGCATCACCTACGCGAGCCCGGCGTTCTGGCGCATGCTGGGCCACAGGGACCAGGCGCAGGTCGGCCAGGGACTGTTCGACCTGGCGCCCCGACGACCTCCAGGCGCTCCGCGCGCGCTTCGGCGAGCACCTGGCCGGCGCCGGCCAGACCGCCAGCTACGAGTTCCGCTGCCTGACCGGCGACGGCACCTGGCGGCATCTGGAGGCGCTGGCCAGCAACCTGCTGGAGGACCCGGCCGTGCGCGGCGTGGTGTTCAACACCCGCGACGTGAGCGAGCGCAAGCACGCCGAGGGCCTGCTGGCCGGCCAGGCGGCGGTGCTCGACCTGATCGCCAGGGACGCGCCGCTGATGGAGACGCTGTCCGCGCTGGCCAGACTGGTCGAGACCCAGGCGGAGGGAGCGCGCTGCGCGGTGCTGCTGCTGGACCCCGAGGGCGAGACGCTGACGGTGGCCGCCGCCCCCAGCCTGGTGGACACCGGCCTCCACGAGGCCGACGGCATGGTGGTCGGCTCGCGGGCCGGGTCCAGCGGCACCGCCGTGCACCGCCGCGCCCCGGTGCTGGTGGCCGACGTCGCCGCCGACCCGCTCTGGGCCGAGACCAGGCAGGTCGCGCTTGCCCGCGGGCTGCGGGCCGCCTGGGCGATGCCGATCACCACGGTGGAATCGAGGCAGGTGCTGGGCACCGTCACCATCTATTTCGACCGCCCCCGCCGGCCGGGCCAGAGCGACACCCGCCTGCTGGTGGCGGCCGCGCACCTGGCCGACATCGCCATCCAGCGCAGCCAGGCGCAGGCGCGGCTGGCCCACCAGGCCGCCCACGACGCGCTCACCGGCCTGCCCAACCGGGTGTTCTTCCTCGACCGCGCCGCCCATGCGCTGGACAGCACCAAGCGCAGCCGCTCCTGGGTGGCCGTGCTCTTCTGCGACCTCGACCGCTTCAAGGTCATCAACGACTCGCTCGGTCACGACGCCGGCGACAAGCTGCTCGGCGAGCTGGCCAGGCGACTGCAGGAGGTGGTCCGGCCCAGCGACACGGTGGCGCGGTTCGGCGGCGACGAGTTCACCATCCTCTGCGAGAGCATCGAGGACGAGGCGCACGCGCTGGCCATCGCCGAGCGCGTCGGGCGGGTGGCGGCGGCCCCCTTCTCGCTCGGCGAGTCCGAGGTGTTCGTCACCATGAGCGTCGGCATCGCGCTCGGCACCGGCCCGCGCACGCGGCCGGAAGCGCTGATCGAGAACGCCGACGCGGCCATGTACCGCGCCAAGGCGCGCGGGGGCAACCGTCACGAGGTCTTCGACCACGAGATGCGCGCCAGGGCCAAGCGCAGGCTGGCGCTGCACAGCTCCCTGCACCGCGCCGTCGAGCGCGGCGAGTTCCGGGTCTTCTACCAGCCGCTGGTGTGCCTGGCGACCAGGCAGCCGATCGGCGCTGAGGCGCTGGTCCGCTGGCAGCACCCGGATCGTGGGCTGGTGGGCCCCCAGGAATTCATCGCCCTGGCGGAGGAGACCGGTCTGATCGTGCCGATCGGCACCCACGTGCTGCGAGAGGCGTGCCTGCAGGCGGCGCGCTGGCGCGCGGTCTCGCCGGGCACCGACCCCATGTGCATCAAGGTGAACCTGTCCGCGCGGCAGTTCGCCCATCCCAATCTGGTCGAGGTGGTCGCCGGCATCCTGAGCGAGACCGGCGTCGACCCGGCGAGCGTGTACCTGGAGATCACCGAGAGCGTGCTGATGGAGGACGCGGAGTCCACCAGTGGCGCGCTCCGCGAGCTGAAGTCGCTGGGGGTGTCGCTGGCCGTCGACGACTTCGGCACCGGCTATTCCTCGCTGCTGTACCTCAAGCGCTTCCCGGTCGACGAGCTGAAGGTCGACCGCACCTTCGTGGCCGGGCTGCTCGGCAACGCCGAGGACGCCGCCATCGTCGCCGCGGTCGTGAACCTGGCCCACACCCTGGGGGTCAAGGCCGTGGCCGAGGGAGTCGAGTCCGGCGGCCAGGCCGCCCGCCTGATCGAGCTCGGCTGCGACTTCGGCCAGGGCTACCACTTCGGCCGCCCCATGCCCGCCGATTCGATGCCCATCCAGCTCGGCCTGGAAGCCTCCGCCTGAAGGCCGGACCGGCCGGACGTTGAAAGCGGCGGGTACCTTGAAGGGATGGAACGGACGATTGTGATTTCGGGTGGGGGGACGGGCATCGGGCGCGCGATCGCGCGGGGGTTCGCGGGCGAGGGCGATTGGGTGACCATCGTCGGCCGGCGCGAGAAGGTGCTCGAGGAAACGGCGGGGGAGCTCAACCGCGAGGCGGGCGCGGAGCGGGTGCGCTGGCTGGCGGGTGACCTGCGCGACCCGGGCGAGGTGGAGCGGCTGGCGGCCCGGGTCGAGGGCGGTGTGGTGGACGTGGTGGTGAACAACGCGGGCGGGGTCCCGCGTGCGGAGCGACCCGACGGGCTGCGGGGCGTGGCCGCCGACTGGCGTGCGGAGTTCGACACCAACGTGCTGACGGCGGTGCTGCTCACCAGCGCGCTGCGGCCGCGGCTCCGCAGGCCCGGAGGGCGGGTGATCAACCTGAGCTCGATCGCGGCGCTCCGCGGCGGCGGCGACTCGTACTCGGCGGCGAAGGCCGCGGTGATCGGCTGGACGCTCAGCCTGGCCGGGGAGCTGGGCCCCGACGGCGTCACCGTCAACGTGGTCGTGCCCGGCTACGTGCAGGACACCGAGTTCTTCGGCGACACCATGACCGAGCAGCGCTGCCGTGGGCTGGTCTCCCAGACCCTGCTCGGGCGCGCCGGCCGGCCGCACGACGTCGCCGGCATGGTCGGCTTCCTCGCCGGCGAGCAGGCCGCTTTCGTCACCGGCCAGGTCCTCCAGGTCAACGGCGGCGCCCTCCTCGGCCGCTGACCGCGGGGCGCGCGCCTACCCCGCCGCGGCGCCCACGGCGATGCCGGTGAGAGCCGCCCGCTCGTCGGGGTCCAGGCCCACGTCCAGCGCCTCGATCGCCGGCGCGAGCTGCTCGGGGCGCCACGGGCCCACGATCACCGCGGTCACGCCCGGGTCGGTGAGCACCCACGCCAGCCCGAGCGTCGCCAGGGACGCCCCGCGCTGGGCCGCGGCCAGCTCCAGCTCCTCCAGGGCCTCGAAGGTGGCCGGCTGCTCGAAGTCACGGTACGGGTCGGGCCGCAGCGTCATGCGCGACCCCTCCGGGTAGGGCTGGCCGGCGCGGTACTTGCCGGTGAGCCAGCCGCCGGCCAGCGGGCTGTAGGCGGTGAAGCCGATGCCGTGCGCCGCGCAGACGCCGAAGGTCTCGGCGGCGCGCCGGTCGAGCAGGCTGTAGCCGTTCTGGAGGTTGGCGGGCGCCGCCAGGCCATCGGCGGCGGCCGCGTCGACCGCGGCCAGCACCTGCTCGGCGTCGTAGTTGCTGAGTCCCGCGTGGCGGACCTTGCCGGCGCGGATCAGCTCCTCGAAGGCGGCCATGGTCTCCGAGATCGGCACCGAGTGGTCGGGCTCGTGCGCCAGGTACAGGTCGACGCGGTCGGTGCCGAGCCGGCGCAGGCTGGCCTCGATCTGCTCGCGGATGTGCCTGGCCGACAGCCCTTCGTCGCCAGGCCCGGGGCCGACGCGGTTGCGCACCTTGGTGGTCAGCACGACCTCGTCGCGTGCCCGGCGGCTGGCGAGCCAGCGGCCGACGGTCGTCTCGGAGCGGCCGCCGCCGTAGGAGTTGGCCGTGTCGAACAGGGTGATGCCGAGCTCCCGCGCCGCGTCCATCAGGGCGAAGGCGGCCCGCTCGTCCTCGCCCTGGCCGAACAGCTCCGGCACCGAGCCGATGCCGCCGAAATTCCCGCAGCCGAGCGCGACCACCGACACCTCGAGGTCGGTGCGGCCCAGGCGGACGTAGCGCATCGGCCAAGCCTCCTTGCGGTCGGGCGGGGGGCGCCTCAGGTCCGGCGCTTGCGGCGGCGCCAGGGCAGGTCGAACCCCAGCAGCCTGACCCAGATTGGCTCCGGCCGCATGCGGAGCGCCTCGTCGCCATCACCGCCCCGCAGGCGGGAGTCCTGGCCCGGGTCGGGTCCGAACAGGCGCTCGGCCAGGTCGAGCGGGTCGGGCCCTGAGGGATCGGTCCGGCCGGCGCGGCGGCTCCGGCCTGCGGATCGAGACGGCTTCGGGGGCATATGCCTCCTTGCAACGGTCGAGCTTCCTCCGATGGTATCGTCGGCCGGCCCCCACGACCCGCTTTGTTTCGTCCGGATCAAGGATTCCTCGGGGCGGGCCGCAGGCGCCGGAGGGCGCTGGACAGGTCGCGGGCGCCCCGCGCGATCTCGGTCTCGCCGATGGGGGCGTAGCCGAGCAGCAGCGCGCCGCGCTCGACCGGCTCCACCGCGAAACCGGACAGCGCGTGCGCCTCGATGCCGGCGGCGGCCGCGCGCTCCGCCGCCGCCCGGTCGTCGACGCCAGGGGACAGCCAGCCGACCAGATGCAGGCCGGCGTACGCGGAGCGGACTTCGAGGAGGTCGCCTGCGTGGCGGCGGACGGCGCGGATCAGGGCTGCGCCGCGCCGCGCGTACAGGGCGCGCATGCGCCGCACATGGCGGCCGAAGTGGCCGGCGGTCATGAAGTCGGCCAGGGCGGCCTGCTCCAGCAGCGGCACCTGCGCCCCGGTGAAGCGACAGGCGGCGGTGAAGGCCTCTACCAGCTCGGGAGGAACCACCAGGTAGCCGACGCGCAGTGCGGGGAACAGCACCTTGCTGAAGGTGCCGAGGTAGACCACGCGCCCGGTGTCGTCGAGGCCCTGCAGGGCCGGCGGCGGGTGGCCGACGTAGCGGAACTCGCTGTCGTAGTCGTCCTCGAGCACCAGCGCGCCGGCGCGGCGCGCCCAGGCCAGCAACGCCAGCCTGCGGGTGACGCTCATGGTCACGCCGAGCGGGAACTGGTGCGACGGCGTCACGTACACCGCGCGGGCAGTCGGCTCGAGCCGCTGGCCAGCGTCGACGTCCAGACCGCCGGCGTCGACGGGCACGGGCAGCGGCCGCGCGCCGGCCGCGAGCAGGGCGGCGCGGGCGCCGGGGTAGCCGGGCTCCTCGAACCAGACCGGGTCGCCGGGGTCGAGCAGCAGGCGGCTGGACAGATCGAAGGCGGCCTGCGCGCCGGCGACCACGATGACCTGCTCCGGCGCGCAGCGGACGCCGCGAGCCATGCCGAGATGAGCGGCGATCGCGGCCCGCAGCGGGTAGTACCCGGCGGGGTCCCGCTCGCCGGGCAGCGCCGCAAGCCCCGGACGGGCCCGCTGACCGAGCGCCCGGGCCCACAGCCGCCAGGGGAAGTGCTCGATGTCGGGCATGCCGAGCTGGAAGGCGTGCGGACGGTCCCGTCGCCGCTCGTCCCCGGGCCAGGCGGCCCCGGCCATGGTTGCGCCCCGCAGCGACAGCGCGGGCCGCGCCTGGGGCTGCCGCCGCGGTGCCTGGCGGGGGAGGGGGGCCACGGTGGTGCCGGCGCCGATGCGGCCGTCCAGGTAGCCCTCGTCGCGGAGCTGCTCGTAGGCGAGCAGCGCGGTCGTGCGGGAGACGCCGAGCTCGCCGGCGAGCGTCCGCGTGGAGGGCAGCCGGGTGGCCGCGCCGAGCTGTCCCGCCAGTATCGCCGTCCTGAGCTGCTGGTAGAGCTGGCGGTGCAGCGGCGCGGCGTCGTTCCTGTCGAGCGCGATGCCGGTGGCCGGCACGGAGGTGACCCGCTTCGCCATAATGGCCTGCTCAGAATTCACGAAAATGGCTCTGACGAGGCTACCACTTCCGCCCTACCCTCGGACCAGGAGCCTCCGAAGGGAACAGGAGCGGACCCGATGGACAGGATCAGGATCGGCAAGGTCGAGCCCGCCGGCTACAAGGCCATAGTGGGCCTCCACGAGCACGTCGAGGCGGCGGTCGACCAGCACCTGAACGACCTCGTCAAGCTGCGGGCGTCGCAGATCAACGGCTGCGCCTACTGCATCGACGAGCACTGGCGCGAGGCTCGGGAGCACGGCGAGCCGGAGCGGCGCCTGTACCAGCTCGATGCTTGGCGCGAGACGCCTTTCTACAGTGACCGGGAGCGCGCGGTGCTGGCGCTCACCGAGGCTGTGACCCTGGTCCGGGAGGGCCACGTTCCCGACGACGTCTACGAGGAGGCCAGCCGGCACTTCAGCCCGCAGGAGCTGGCCAACCTGATCCTGGCGATCGTCACCATCAACGCCTGGAACCGCATCGGCATCTCTACGCGCATGGGGCTTGCCTCGGGCTGACGCGGAACGCCGAGCGCCGGGGAGGCTCGGCCCCGGAGGCCGGATCGCCCGGTGGTGGCCCGGCCCCGGAGGCCGGCCCCGGCGTCAGGGGACCGGTTCGGCGAATGGCGGCCCCGGGGCCGCGTCGCGGGCGGCCTGGACGGAGCGGTCGTTCACGACCGGCACGGACGCAAGGGCCGCCACCGCCACCAGCGCACCGCCGAACAGGTAGGGGGCGCGCAGTCCGAAGGTCTTGCCGATCACGCCGCCGAGCAGGGCGCCGAGCGGGATCGCGCCGTAGCCGAGCGTCCGGTAGGCGGCCACCACCCGCCCGATCAGGTGATCGGGCACCAGGCCCTGCCGCAGCGACACGCCGACGACGTTGAAGACCATCGCGCAGGTGCTGTTCACCACCAGGAGCGCCCCGCCGACCCACGCGACCGAATTCACCCCGAAGCCGAGCCACGAGGCCGCGCCCACCAGCGCCGTGGCCACCAGCAGCGTGCCCGTCCCGACCCGGCGCCCGATCCGGGCCGCCAGCACGCTGCCGAGCACGCCGCCGACCGCGTAGCCGGTCAGCAGCAGGCCGTAGCCCAGGTTGGTGAGGCCGAGTACGTCCTGGGCGAACAGCACCATGATCGCCTCACCCGCCATGAACGACAGGTTCATCAGCGCCACCAGCACGCACAGGGCGCGCAGCAGGTGGTGCCTGCCGAGCCAGCGCAGGCCCTCGCCGATCTCGGCGCGCAGGCTCGGCCGCCCCGTCCCGCGCGGCCGCTCCGGCGCGAAACCGCCATCGATGGAGGCGATCAGCGCGGAGCTGGCCAGGAACGACAGCGCGTCGACCAGGAACGGCACGGCGTTGGCCAGCCCGAACAGGAACCCGCCGGCGGGCGGCCCCAGGAAGTTCTGGCCGACCATCTGCGCGCCGTAGAGCTGACCGTTGGCCCGCTCCAGGCGACGCGGGTCACGCGAGACGATCGCCGGGATCAGCGACTGCGCCGCGTTGTCGAACAGGGTCTGCCCGGTGCCCAGCAGGAACCCGAAGGCCGCCAGCAACGGGATGCTGGCCCAGCCGGCCAGCACCGCCAGCCCGAGGACGCCGACGACCACGAAGCGGAGGGCGTCCACGCGCCACATCGTCACGCGACGGTCCCAGCGGTCCACCAGCGCGCCGCTGACCAGCCCGAACAGCAGCCACGGCAGCCAGCCCGCGAAGCTGACCAGCGACACCGGCAGGGGGTCGCGGGTCAGCTCCGCCGCCAGCAGCGGCAGCGCCGTGAGGAACACCCCGTCGCCGAGCGTGGAGACGGCCGACGCCGACCAGAGCTGGTGGAACGACCGCGTCCCGATGCGCATCCGGTGGCCCTCTCCTCGAACGGCGGCTGGTCCGAGAATACGGCCTCAGCAGGCGGGTTGCGCCTGGTGCTCGACGATGCGGGGCGATCTGGAGATGATCACCATTCGTCACCGCCGGCGCCGGATTGGGTGGTACCTCCGTCCCGTTCACCCGGGCAGGGTGATGCCCCCTCACCCCGGACCGCGGGGCAGGGGGCATCGGGGCTCGGACGGGTCGCTCAGTAGGCGGCGGCCCGCCGGGACCCGTAGGTGGCCAGCGCCCAGATCACGAACACGTCGATCCCGATCATCAGGAGCGACCACAACGGGTAGTGCGGTAGGAACAGGAAGTTCGCGATCGCGCTGATCGCCACGATGAAGATCCCGAACGCTCTGGCCCAGACGTTGCCCCGCAGCACGAAGTAGCCGGCCACCAGCAGCAACGCCCCAACCGACAGGTGGATCCATCCCCACCAGGTCACGTTGAAGGTGAGCAGGTAGTTCGGCGTGCTCACGAAGAACTTGTCCTTGATGATCGCGGTCAGGCCGTCGAACACGTGGAACAGCCCGGTGATCATCATGAGCACCGCGGCGAAGACCGCTCCGCCGACGGCCCAACCGGAAACCTCGCGTCCCGCGCGACCTCCCCGGTCCATACGATCCCTGCGGTCCAGGCGTTCGGCCTGGTCCCGGTCGAAGTCGGTCGAGGTGCGCTCTGTCATCTGGATTCCCCCCTCCAGGGTCCGCTTGGTGCGGCCCTGGCACCGTCGCACCTGCCCGGGTGAGCCGGGATCACCCGGATGGGATGAATCCTGCGCGCTAGCTCGCCGGCGGGGTGTGGTGAGGCGGCTGCGTCGCCTCCTCTATGCCCGCTGGGCTCGGCCGCGCTCCTGCAGGATCCAGGTGTTGCCGTCCGGGTCGCTGAAATCGGCGAAGGAGGAGTAGTCGCGGCGCTCCGGATCCGGGCCGGGGACCCACCCGCCAGGCTCGAGGTGCCGGATCTCGCTGACGTCCACGCCGCGTTCGCGCAGCTGGTCGCGCACCACCTCGATGTCGGAGACGACCAGGTGCGTGCCCTTGTAGGAGCCCGGAGCCGCGTCCGTGATCCCCTTGCCGATCGCGATCGAGCAGGCCGAGCCCGGCGGCGTCAACTGGACGACGCGGAACTCCTCGTTCGGGCGATGGTCGACATCCAGGTTGAAACCCAGCTTCTCGGCGTAGAACGCCTTGGCCTTGTCCACGTCCGAGACGGGGATCAGCACCAGTTCGAGCTTCAGATCCACGATGCACCCTCCTTGTGTGTCGCCTGTTGGCGGCGCTACGACATGGAACGTCGGCTCCCACCCGAACTCATCGGTGGTGCCGAACCTATCGCGGGTCCGGGCGGTCGAGGCTCCAGTGCCGGCCGACGGAGCACATCCATTGGTCGGGGTCGTCGCCGGCGGCGCGAGGGCTGACCGAGAACAAGGCTCCCTGCCAGAAGCCGATGCGTTCCGGGTTTAGGGGCCTGGCAATGTCGTAGAACCATGACAAAATGAGCGCCGCGCGCATTCCCCCATCGTGCAGTGTCGGACCGATGCATCTGGAGGCTGGTATGCCAGGCAGACGCTTGGTCGCCGCACTGGCCATCCTCGCGTTGACCGCGACGGCCTGTCATGGGCCGAGTCGATCAGGCAAGGCATCGTCGCGCCCATCCGCATCCACGTCCGCGCCCGGGCCGGCACCGGCACCGGCGGCGCCCAGCTACAGCGCCGGGCGATCGCAACCGGTCGCCGACCCGGTGTATCCGGACTTCGGCAACCCCGCCATCGACGTCCTGCACTATCAGCTGGCCCTGCGCTGGGCGCCTTCGACCAGGACGCTGTCCGGCACCGCGACGCTCGCGATCCGGGCGACGCGAGACATCGACGAGATCCGGCTCGATTTCGCCCGCCCACTGCGGGCCGATAGCGTCACCGTCGACGGCAGGGCGGCCAGAGCGACCCACCGGGGCAACGATCTGATCATCGGCGCGGGGCAGCGGCTGGCCAGGGACGCCCGCGTGGACGTCGCCGTCCGGTATCACGGCCGGCCGGCAAGCCTGCCAGGTCCCATGGTGCGCAAGGACATCAGCGCGGTTGGCTTCCATGTGCGGCCCGACGGCTCGGTCTTCGCGCTCCAGGAGCCGTACGGGGCGCTGACCTGGTACCCGGTCAACGACCAGCCCTCCGACGAGGCGCTGTACGACGTCGCCCTCACCGTGCCACGCGGGTGGGCCGGTGTGTCCAACGGCGTGCTGCGCAGCACGTCGGGAGGCGGCGGCAAGGTCACCTACAGCTGGCACGCCGCCGACCCGATGGCCAGCTATCTGGTCGCGCTGGGCATCGACCGGTACCAGAAGCACAGGGCCACCGGCCCGCATGGTCTTCCCGTCAGCTATTGGATCCGGCCCGGAGACCGGGCCTGGGCATTGCCCCTGCTACGCAAGACCCCGCAGATGCTGGCTTGGCTGGAGAAGCGGTTCGGGCGCTACCCCTTCGCCAGCGCCGGCGTCTTCACCATCCGGGAGGGCACCGCCATGGAGACGCAGACGATGGTGACGCTCGGCCACGTGAAAGCGGAGGATCTGCTGCACGAGCTGGCCCACCAGTGGTTTGGGGACTCGGTGGGGCCACGGACCTGGCGGGATGTCTGGCTCAACGAGGGGTTCGCCACCTACATCCAGTTCCTGTTGTATGACGTGGAGGTGCTGGGGCAACCCCAAGCCCCGTTCCTGGTGGGCATGCGCCGGCTGGACGGCCAGCTGCGCAGGGACCATGGCACGCCCGGCCACTACAAGCCCGGCCACTTCGCTTCGTCGAACGTGTACTTTCCGCCAGCGCTGATGCTGCACGAGATCCGCAAGGAGATCGGCGACAGGAAGTTCTTTGCGATGATGCGCGCCTGGGCGCAGCAGCACCGCAACGTCGAAGCCGACCGGAAGCTGTTCACCTCGTGGCTGGACCGGTACACCGGCCGCAACCTGACTCCCCTGGTCAACCGCTGGCTCGACTCGCCCACGACCCCCGCCGCCACCGGGGCCTGAGATCCAGCGACGCGACCTCCGCACGGCCAGCCTCAGCTACCACGGCCGTTTGCGCTGGTGACTGGCCCGGAGATCCATCTGCCGGGGCATCGCGGCACGGTCCGCCGCTGCGGCTACCGTGTCCTGCGTCAGGAAGATGGCAACGTACTGGTGGATCAGCCCGGTGAGGAGGTCCTGTGCGATACATGCTGCTGATCTGCGGTGATGAGTCTTCCGCGGAGCACGCTGCGGACGACTCGGTCATGGCCGGGTGCGGCGGCTGGGCCGAGGAGATGGAACGCCGCGGGGTGCTGCAGGCCGCGGCGGGCTTGCGGCCGCCCAGTGATGCCACGACGGTGCGGGTGCGTGGTGATCGGGTGCTGCTGTCCGATGGGCCGTTCGCCGAGACGAAGGAGCAGATCGGCGGGTACTGCCTGATCGAGTGTGCCGATCTCGACGAGGCCATCGAGGTCGCCTCGAAGCACGCTTGGGCCAAGGTGGGGATGATCGAGGTGCGGCCGCTCTGGGAGCCGTGACGCCCGAGCCCGGGGCGGCGGTCGCCAGGGCGTTCCGCGAGGAGTGGGGGCAGATCGTTGCCACCCTGATCGGGGTGACCGGCGACTGGGACCTGGCCGAGGAGTGCGCCCAGGATGCCTTTGCGCTGGCGCTGGAGCGCTGGCCGCGCGACGGCATTCCCCGCCGGGCCGGGGCCTGGCTCACCACGGTGGCGCGCAATCGCGCCACCGACCGGCTGCGCCGCGAGGCGGTCGGCGCCGCCAAGCTGCGGGAGGCAGCGGTGCTGTCTCCTCCAGATGTGCCCGGTGACGACGACGCCGGCAGCGGTGTCGGAGACGACCGGCTGCGGTTGATGTTCACCTGCTGCCATCCGGCGCTGGCGCTGGAGGCGCAGGTGGCGCTCACGCTGCGGACCCTGGCGGGCCTTTCCACCGCCGAGATCGCCCGGGCATTCCTGGTTCCGGAGGCCACGATGTCCAAGCGTCTGGTGCGGGCCAAGCACAAGATCCGCCACGCCGGCATCCCCTACCGGGTGCCACCGGCCCACCTGTTGCCGGAACGCACCACTGCCGTGCTGGGCGTGTTGTACCTGCTGTTCAACGAGGGGTACGCGGCCACCGACGGCGCCGACCTGATACGCCAGGGCTTGTGCGTCGAGGCGATCCGCCTCGCCCGCGTCCTGGTCCGGCTGATGCCCGACGAACCCGAGGCGGGCGGCCTGCTTGCGCTCATGCTGCTGCATGACGCGCGGCGTGCCACCCGGGTCGACGACGCGGGTGTCCTGGTGCCCTTGGAGCAGCAGGAGCGCACCCGCTGGGACTCGGGCGAGATCGCCGAGGGGGTCGACCTGCTCGACCGGGCCCTGCGACGCGGGCGGCCGGGCCCGTACCAGGTGCAGGCGGCCATTGCCGCCTGCCATGCCACCGCCACGGAGGCGGCCGCCACCGACTGGGCCGAGATTGCCGCGCTCTACGGGCGGCTCGTGCGGCTGCTGCCCTCCCCGGTGGTCGAGCTCAACCGGGCGGTGGCGGTGGCCATGGCCGACGGGCCGTCCGCGGGCCTGGCGCTGGTAGAGGCGCTGGAAGCGTCCGGGACGCTGGCCGGGTACCACCTGCTGCCCGCCACGCGCGCCGATCTGCTCCGCCGCATGGGCCGCACCGGCGAGGCGGCTGGCGCCTACCGCGAAGCGCTGGGGCTGGCGGCCACCGACGCCGAGCGCCGCTACCTCACCCGACGGCTGGCCGAGACCACGGACCGGCCGTGACCTGGCGGCCCGCCGGGATCCACGAGGCCAGAAGACCTCCACGATTTCCGCGCCGGACCTGTCCGTCTGCGGCCGGCTCATTCGTCGGTAGGGCGAACAGGCACATCCGTTCACGGTTGGAGGGAGAACCATGAAGACCGTACGTTCGAGCGACGGCACCCCCATCGCGTTCGATCAGTGGGGTGAGGGATCGCCGCTGGTCTATGTGGGCGGCGCGCTGAACGATCGATCGGCGGGCGCTCCGCTTGCCGCGATCCTGGCGCAGCGGTTCACCGTGCTCAGCTACGACCGCAGGGGTCGGGGCGCCAGCGGGGACACCAAGCCGTATACGGTCGAGCGCGAGGTGGAGGATCTCGAGGCACTCATCGTCGAAGCTGGTGGGTCGGCGTTCGTGTACGGCATGTCGTCCGGTGGAGTCCTGGCCCTCGAGGCGGCGGCTGGAGGGCTGGCCATCACGAAGCTGGCGATCTACGAGCCGCCGTTCGCCGCCGACGACAACCAGCGACGAGGGGCGCGGGAGTACGCGACGAAGCTCGCCGAGCTGCTGTCGGCGGGTCGCCGCGGCGACGCGATCGAGCTGTTCATGACGATGGTGGGGATGCCGGCGGAAATGATCGGCCAGATGCGCGGCGCGCCGATGTGGCCGGCGCTGGAGGCGCTGGCGCCCTCACTGGCCTACGACTCCGCCGTCATGGGAGACAGCAGCCGGGGCAGCTCGTTGCCGACCGAGCGGCTGGCTGCCGTGGCGACGCCCACGCTCGTCCTGGACGGCGGGGCGAGCCCGGCGTGGATGCGCGAGATGGCGCGGCGGGTCGCGAACGCGCTCCCTGGGGGGCAGCACCGCCGCCTGGAAGGTCAGACGCACGACGTGGCCCCGGAGGCGCTCGCTCCCGCATTGGAGGAATTCTTCGCCGGCTGAAACGGCACGTGCGGAGAACGGGGCCGCGACAACGGGGCCGTCTTCCCGCCTACGCACGCTTGCGCGCAGGCTTTGGGTAGGGTCCGTCGTCCCGTAACGTTACCGGGACGCGGGCCGGCCACCCTGGCACGTGACCCGCGACGCAGGGAGGTTGGCGGTGGTGCGCTGCGTGCAGCCAGGACCATGGCGGTGACCCTGGCCACCCGACCGGCCCGGACGCGCCGGTGGCCGGCCGCGCTGGCGTGGGCGCTTGCGGGGTTGACCGTGCTGACCCTGGTGTCCGCCTTCTGGCTCGCTGAGCTCGTATGGTCCACCGGCTGGGAACCGCGGGCCTCGAACGTCATCGTCGGCGCCGTCGTCCTCGTCACGGTGAGCACGGCGACCGTGGGTGGGGTCCTGGCCAGCCGCCGGCCGCGCCACCCGGTGGGGTGGCTGCTGCTCGGCGTCGGCCTGGCGCTGCCCGTGAGCCTGCTGGTCCAATCGTACGTGGACTATGGGCTGCTGGCTCGGCCCGGATCGCTGCCGGCCGCCCGCTACCTGGTCGGGTTCACCTCTAGCACCGTGGTCATCTGGCTGTCGTGTGCCGGCTTCGTGCTGCTGCTCACCCCGACCGGGTCGCTGCCCTCGCCCCGCTGGCGGTGGTGGGCCAGGGTGGCGGCGGCCGCCCCGGTGGTGATGGTGCTGGGGTCGGTCGTCCAGCCCGATCCGCTGGCGCCGGACTATCACGGCAACCCCCTGGCCGTCCCGGCGCTGGCCCACGTGCTGGTCGTACCCGCTGTGGCCGGTGTTGTCATCGTCCTGGGTTCGCTGCTGGCCGGGGCCGGGTCGCTGGTGGGGCGCTTCCGTCGCGCCCGCGGGGTGGAACGTCAGCAGCTTCGCTGGCTGGCGTATGCGGCGGCGCTGGTGGCGGGGTTGCTGCTGGTCGCCCTCGTCGCCGGGTTCATCCTGGCCAAGGACGACGTGGTGTTTGCGTCCCTGGCCCTGGGGGTGGCGCTGCTGCCACTGGCGACCGGAGCGGCGATTCTGCGCTACCGGCTGTACGACCTGGACCGCATCATCAGCCGCACGCTCGCCTACGGGCTGCTGACGGTGCTGCTTGGTGGTGGCTACGCCGGCGTGGTCCTTGGGCTCGGCCAGCTCCTTGGCCAGGACTCCAGCCTGGGGCTGTTCCAGCCGGCCCGCCGCCGCGTCCAGCAAGTGGTGGACCGGCGCTTCAACCGGCGCCGCTACGACGCCGCCCGCACCATCGAGGGGTTCAGCGCGCGGCTGCGCCAGCAGGTCGACCTGGACACGTTGACCGGCGAGCTGCTCGGCGTGGTCGAGCAGACCGTGCAGCCGACCAGCGTGTCGCTGTGGCTGCGGCCTTCCGCCAGCGCATCCCAAGACCAGGGCCGAAAGGCCGCGTCCCGTGCGGCTTGGCAGCCGATGCCGGCTTCCCGGACCGTTCGCACAGCTCTGTGAACAGGCGTGCCAGCCGAGGTAACCGGAACTTCGCTGGGCCCGTCCCTCCGCCGGCGAGACAGGAGGGTTCACCTGAGCAGCGCTCGGAACTCTCCACGGTCATCCCTACCCGGCGGAGGATGCCGGCCAAGGTGCCGATGGCCAGCTCGCGATGCAGCGGCACGGCCACGGTCGCAGAGGCGTCAGGGCGCGGCGCGGGCTGCGGGGCCGCCGGCCGGTCTCCGGATGCATCCGCTCATGATGTGGAGCGCCCTCCCCTCCGGCGATCGAGTTTCTGGAGGGCGCTGGGCGACGGCCACCCTGGAGTCGTTCATGGCCATGGTGATGCTGACGCCGACGGCAACGGTGGCGTTGTCGTCGCGGTTGGTGAAGGTGTAGTGGTTCCGAGCGGGTCATCAGGGCGTCCCAGAAGGTGCCGTCGGCCAGCGAGTCAGGAGCTGAGGCGAAGGATGGAGATGGAGAGCGCGCTGGCGGCGGTGAGTGCGGAGCGGATCGCCGGGCGGATCGAGGCGCTGGCGGCGATCGGGCGCGACACGGCTGGAGGGATCACCCGGCTGGCGCTGACGGCGGAGGAGGAGGCGGCGCGGGACCTGGTCCGCTCGTGGCTGGCGCCGCTCGGCTACCAATGCAACCAGGACGACGCCGGCAACCTGCACTGCCTGGCCGGTGATGGGCCCAGCGTGCTGGTCGGCTCGCACCTCGATACGGTGCCGCAGGGGGGCGCCTATGACGGCGCTCTGGGGGTGGTCGCCGCCGCCGAGGTCGCCGAGGCGCTGCACCGGGCAGAGATCGCCACACCGCTCCATGTGGTGGCGTGGACCGGCGAGGAAGGCGTGCGCTTCGGAACCGGCCTGTTCGGCAGCGCCGCGGCGTGCGGCCTGCTGCCGGAGAGGGCGTGGGAGCGCCGCGACGCCGGCGGGCGCACCGTGCTGGAGGCCGCCGGCGAGCTGCTCGGCCGGCCCGTCCATCCACAGGACGCCACCCTGGAGCGCCAGGCGGTCCGCGCCTACCTGGAGCTGCACATCGAGCAGGCCTCGACCCTCGAGCATCGCGGCTGCCCGCTCGGCGTGGTGACCGCGATCGTCGGCCTCTACCACGGCCGAGTGCACCTCCATGGCCGGGCCGACCACGCCGGCGCCACGGCAATGGGTGAGCGCAAGGACGCGCTGGCCGCCGCGGCCGAGTGCGTCCTGGCGGTGGAGGAGGCGTCGTCCGCGGCCGCCGGCGGCGCCATCGCCACCGTCGGTGAGATCGAGGTGCTGCCCGGCGCCCAGAACGTCGTGCCGGGCTCGGCGACCTTCTCGCTGGACGTGCGGTCGGTGTCGCCGCGGCGCCGCGCGGACCTCCTGGCCGCGATCCTCGACCGGGTCGAGCGCATCTGCACGCGCCGTGGGGTCGCCTGGAAGCTGGAACGGCTCGGGGACGCCGCGCCGGTGCCCATGACCGAGGAGGTCGCCCGGGTGCTGGCGTCCGCGTGCGACCGGCTCGGGGTGGCGGCGCCGCGGTTGCCGAGCATGGCTGGCCACGATGCCCAGAACCTCGCGGCCATCGGCGTCCCGACCGGGATGCTGTTCGTCCGCTCCACCCACGGCAGCCACAACCCCGACGAGCACGCCGACGCCGCCGACGCCGCGCTCGGCGCCAAGGCGCTGCTGCTGGCCTGCGCCTGGCTGTGACCCTCAACTTGCGCCTGGCTTCGACCTTCGAGCGGTGGGCCGCTCGGCGACCCTGACGCGCAGGCGGGCGAGCACGGCGGCGACCGGGACCAGGGCGGCGCCGGCGGCCACGATGGCGAGCCCGGGTGTCGCCAGGGTGGCAACCACGCCGATCACCGGGCCGCCCAAGGTCTCGCCGACGGCGTCGGCCTGGCCGATGGTGGACAGCACCGTGGCGCGGACCTCCGGCCGGATCATCGGCACCACCCAGGCGTCGTAGAGCGGGTCGCGCAGCCCGCGCGCGCCGCCGTAGGCGAGGTAGGCGGCGACCGCCGGCGCGAACCCGACCGCCACGCCGAAGGCGAGCAGGCCCGCCGCCTCCACGGTGGTGAGCGCCAGCAGCAGGCGGCACAGCGCCGCCGGATCGCTGGTGTCGATCCGCCGCCGCGCCGGCGCGATCACGGCCGCTCCCAGTGAGAGCGACAGCGCCTCGATGATCCCGAACCAGGTCACCGGCGACAGGTGGCCTATGGCCGGGACGCCGACCTCGCGCAGGAGGTGCAGCTCCCAGAGCCGGTCGATGCCCTCGGTGGACGTCCCGGCGAGCAGCGCCACCGCCAGCAGGGCGACCAGGACCCGGTCCCGCCGCGCGGCGCCGAGCCCTTGCCCAGCCGTGCTGGCGAGCTGCGCCCAGAGGCCCGCGACGGTCCGTCGACGTCCGGATCGCGCGGCCTCGCTGGCCTCCCGATGAAAGCCGGTCTCGCGCATGGCGACCAGCAGCCAGCCCCCGAGGGTGAGCTGGAGAGCGCCGCCGGCGATCAGCGGCAGGCCGAGGCTGAGGTTGGCGAGGCCGACCGCCAGGCCGATGCCGGCGGCGGCGGCCAGCCGCCGGTACTGGGCTGCGCGCAGGAACAGCCCCGCGGCGGCCCGGTCGCCGACCTCGCCGGCCAGCCACGCCTGGGTGGCGCCGCTGGTGAAGGTCTCGCCGAGGCCCCAGAGCGCCTGGCTGGCGAGCAGGGCGGGGAACCACGGGATGGCGCCGGTCAGCACCAGGGCGGCTCCCATGATCACCGTGCCGACGATGATCGAGCGGCGGCGGCCGGCGGTGTCGGCCGCCACGCCGGTCGGGATCTCGAACACGAGGATGCTCGCCTCCATGATCGTGCCCAGGAGGACGAGCTGGAGCGGCCCGAGGTGGGCCACGTTGATGAGGTAGATGGCGGCGGTCGTCCACGTGGTGGTCTGCAGCAGGGCGGTGGCGCCTTGCAGCACCAGGTAGACGGCGCCGGCGTCGCGGTCGCGCATGACGTCCTCGCCGAGTCTCCGGGGTGTGCGTGCGGGCGACACGACCACCCGGTAGGCGGGCGCACGCCAACGAAGGGCGGCGCCTCTTACCGTCGGCGGGGACGGGACTGCGATGCGGCTATGCGGGTCGGTACGCCCCGGCAGCACCGAGCGGTCGTGGTGCGGCGATGCTGCTGGCTGGCAACGGGAACCCCCGGCGGGCTCGGCGTCATGACCGGACCAGGATCGCAGCAACCCAAGGGCGGATCCAGGGAATATCGGCCACGACGCCGTACCATGCTCGGTATGGAGACTTGGGATGCCATCCGGGCGCGGCGCAACGTCCGCCAGTACCAGGACCGGCCGATCGACCCCCATGACCTCGACCGGATCCTCGAAGCCGGGCGGCGCTCGCCGTCCGCCAGCAACCGACAGCGGTGGGATTTCGTGGTCTGCACGGACCGGCAGCAGCTCCAGGAGCTGTCGAAGGTCTGGCGCGCCGCCGTTCACGTCGCCCACTCGGCCGCGACCATCGTGCTGCTCGCGCCGCACGCCGACGACCTGCGGACAAGGGGCTCGATCGACTACGACCTCGGCCAGGTCACCATCAGCATGATGCTGACGGCCGCCGATCTGGGCATCGGCAGCGGGCACGCTTCAGTCGGCGACCAGGAACTCGCCCGCCAGATCCTCGGTCACCCCGAGGACCGGCGCTGCGCCTACATGATCGCCCTCGGGTATCCCGCCGACCGGCCGCTCGCCCCCATACGTGCGCCGGCCCGCCGTCCTTTCGACGACGTCGTCCACCGCGGCCGCTGGTAGCGCGCGAGGCGCCCAACGTAAGGCGCCCGCGTGCACCACGCCAAAGTGCTCAGCAGCGCCGGCATGCAACCGGGCCAGCTCGCCGCCGGCGGTGCCTTGGCGCCGTCACCCGGATCATGCTCGGCCCCGCTCAAAACGGGATGTTGATGAACGGGGAGCTGTAGTCGGCGGCGGCCGCGAGGACCTCCTCGGCGTCGGCGACGGGCATGTTCCCGACCTGCTTCTCCGCCTCGATCATCAGCGGGAGCAGGCGGACGTCGCCGGGTGTGGCGATGCCGGTGACCTCTTGGTGGGAGAGCACCCAGACGGTGGCGGCGGTGATGCGCTCCTGGTCGTCGAACGGCTCGTACCAGGTGGTGTAGCGCTTCGAGTCGTCAGGCCAGTTCCGGCGCGACACCGTCTTGATGATCATCAGCCCGGCCCCCTGGGCCCGAACCTCGGCGACCAGCTCCTCGTAGTCGCCCATGTAGACAGGGTCCAGGCTCAGCACATAGTTGAGCGGGCTCAGCACCGTGTCGAACGGGAAGCGGCGCAGGGCCTCGCGATGGGTGGCCGGCGCCTGGGTCCCGTGCCCGGTGATGCCGATGGCGCTGGCCAGGCCCTCGTCCCGGGCGCGCACGGCCGCCTCGAGCGCGCCGCCGGACCTGGTCACCCGGTCGAGCTCCTCGAGGTCGCCGACGGCGTGAAGCTGGATCAGGTCGAGGTGGTCGGTCCGCAGCCGCTCCAGGCTGTGGTTGATCTGGCGCCAGGCGCTGCCGGCGGCGCGCTCGCCAGTCTTGGTGGCCAGGAAGATCTGGCCCCGGATGCGCGGCATCCACGGCCCGAGCCGCAGCTCGGCGTCGCCGTAGCTGGCCGCCACGTCGAAATGGTTGATGCCGGCGTCCAGCGCGAGCTGGATCGAGCGGTCCGCGACCTCCTGGTCGACCTCGGCGAGCGCGGCCGCGCCGTAGATCAGCACGGAGCTGGCATGGTCGATACGCCCGAGCCTGCGTTGCTGCACGAAGTCCCCTCCCGTCGCCGCCGGTGGCTATCCATGGAGCGCGGGTCGCCTACCCGCGGTGCGCGCCGTGACCGCTCGCCGTTACCGCGGGTGGTCGGGGCGCGGCACCGATACACGACCGGCGCCCTCCCATACTGGACCGGTGGCGGCTCTGGCGACAGTAGGGCCATGGAGGAACATGGTGCCGGCACGTCCTTCCTACAGGCAATTGCAAGGAGGCAGCCCAGGTGAAGGCACTGGAGATCATCAACCTCCGCCAACCAAGCGAGGTGCGCGAGTTCCCCTACGGGCAGCTCGAGCTGTTCCACATCGCCGGCCAGGTCATCGGGCGCGCGACCTACCAGCCGGGCTGGCGCTGGACCCAGCACGTCGGCCCGACGGCAGGCACCAAGCTCTGCGAGGTCGAGCACCTCGGCCTGGTCGTCAGCGGCCGAGCGGCCGTGCGGATGGCCGACGGGACCGAGCGGGTGCTAGAGCCCGGCGACTTGTTCGCGATCCCGCCTGGCCACGACAGCTGGGTGGTCGGCGACGAGCAATACACCTCCCTCCACCTGCTCGGCGCCGACTCCTACACCCTCCCCGCCACCAGCTGAGAGCCCGATGCGGCCAAGGGGAGCCCGAGCCAGCCTCCCCCACCATTGGGTCCCACACCGGGCAGCCAGTCAGATCGGGCAGGTGGCGTGAACGACGACGACGACGACTTCCTGGAGAGCGCGACGGAAGCGGCGTCCGTGCTGGACGCGATCTCGCTCCGTCGCTACGACATCGACGTCGGTGCAGCCGCCACCCCCGCCGACGGCCAGGTCGCGCGCATCTGCGCCGACCTCCAGGAGGCGTCTCCGCTCCATCGTGGGGTGCTCTTGTCAGCGTTGACCGACCGTCAGCGCTCGATCATCGGTCGTTACGGAATGCGCGCGGCGACGCTGGCCCTCCGGGAGCGTTCGATCCCCCGACTGCGAAACGGACTCGTCGCCTTGGTTGTCTCCGGGTCCGCCGCCAGCGATGCACGGACTTCATGGTCGGCGCCGCGGTCCACTATCACGTCGCCCTCCGGCTTGGGCTGGATCCTATGGTGTTGTTCGATGAGGCCGCCGCCTGGGCCGGGCCGCCGGGGACCTGCTCCAGGCCTTTGGGCGTCGTCAGGACGTGACCCTGGAGGCGTTTGGATGGCGGGAAGTGGCGACCGAGCACGGACCAGGATTCGTCCCAGCGTGACACGGATCACACGTTGCTCGGCCCCGTGGCAGCGTTGGCGCTCTGCCAGCCCGGCGTCGGGTCGATGGTCCCGGTCGACACCGACTGTTCGCCCCTACCAGCACCGGCGGTTAGCGGCCATTACTGGTAGATGGGCGAAGGTCTCGCCCGATGTCGGAGCAGGGTGAGGAGGCGGACATGGCGACATCGGTCCATCACAAGCAAGCCAGCGTCGGCACGGGAGGCGAGGGGGTGATCCGCGCAGCCCCAGGGGACGCCGGCCGGCCGGTGGCGTCTCGTCTGACAACCGAACGGGTCTGGGACGAACTGGCCAAGGCGTCGTTCGCGGTCCTCAGCCAGGTCACTGGGGCGGGGGAGCCCCGATCCAGCGGCGTCGTCTGCAAGACCGTCGGAGGGCGGCTGTACGTGGCGGTCGCACCCGACAGCTGGAAGGCGAGGCACATCGCGGCCAGCCGGCGGGTCGCGGTGACCGTGCCGGTGCGCCGGGGCGGGATCCTGTCGTTGGTCGCGCCGATCCCACCCGCGACCATCAGCTTCCACGCCACCGCGATCGTCCACCCGGCCGGCTCGCCGAAGGCCCGCTCGCTGTCGAAGGAGCTGGCATCCCTGCTGCCAGCCGAGCGGCGGGCCTCCAGCTGCATCATCGAGATCGTCCCCGAGGGCGCGTTCCTGACTTACGGCGTGGGCGTCTCCCTGTTGAAGATGCGCACCCCGGCCGCGGCTCGCGCACGCGTGCCAGTGACCCAAGAGAGGGCGGGTAGGTGACGAACCACGAACCAAGAACGAGGAGGAGCGTGGATGTCATGGCAGAGCCACGCCGCCTGGACCGGCTGACCGCCCAGGACCTCATGATGCTGTGGCCGGACGAGTTGGGCTGGTCCCAGGACATTGCCGCGCTGGCCATCCTGGACGGCACCCGGCTGCTGGACCGCGACGGCCGCGTCCGGATCCAGGCCATCCGCCGGCAGCTGGAGCCGAGGCTGCACCTGGTCCCGCGCTTCCGGCAGCTGCTGTACCGGCCCAGGCAAGGGCTGGGCTGGCCCCTGTGGGTCGACGCGCCAGCCTTCGACCTCGCCGACCACATCCGGGTCCACCCGCTGGCCGCCCCCGGCGATGAGGCTCAGCTGCTACAGGCGTATGCGCAGCTGTCTCGGCGACGGCTGGACCCGTCCCGGCCGCTGTGGGAGGCGTGGTTGCTGCCCGGCCTGCCAGCGCAACAGGTGGGCCTGCTCCTGCGCGCCCATCACACCCTGGTCGACGGCGTGGCGGGGGTGGCGGCGTTCGGCGCGCTGCTGGACCCGCCCGCCGATGCGCCCACCCCGGTCGCGCCGCCGTGGACGCCGGCCCCGCTCCCGACCGCGGGCGAGTTGCTGCGCGACAACCTGCGCCGGCGCCTGCTGGGGCTGGGTCGCGGGCTGTCGGGTCTTGCCCATCCAAGCAGGACGCTGCGCGGGGCGCGGCGCGCCTGGTCGGCGTGGCGGGAGGCCTTCGCCGAGCGTGCCCCCGCACCAGCCTCAACCGTCCGATCGGTGCCGACCGCCGGCTGGCGGTCGTCCGCAGCCGCCTGGCGGTTACCAAGCGGGTCGCCCACGCACACCACGCCACGGTCAACGACGTGGTCCTGGCCGCCGTCGCCGGCGGCCTGCGCCGGCTGCTGGCAGGCCGTGGCGAGGACGTCCAGGAGCTGGTGCTGCGCGCGATGGTGCCCATCTCGCTCCATCGCGAGCAGCCTGGGCAGGCACGCGGCAACCAGGACGCCGTGATGATGGTGCCGCTGCCGCTGGGCGAGCCCGACCCTGTTCGCCGGCTCGACCTGATCGCCGCGGAGACGGCCGCGCGCAAACAGCGGGCCCGCCCGCAGCTGGGCAGCGGGATCTTCCGGTTCGTCGCCGTCCAGCGCGCGTGGTATCGGATCCTGGCCCACCAGCGGTCCGTGAACCTCACCGTCACCAACGTCCCGGGCCCGCCGGTGCCGCTGTCTCTTGCCGGAGCGCGGCTGCTGGAACTGTTCCCCGTCGGGTCGCTCATGGGCAACGTGACCCTCGCTGTCGCCGTGTTCTCCTATGCCGGGCAGCTCAACCTCACCGCGGTCGCCGACCAGGACACCTGCCCCGACCTCGAGGTGTTCGCCGAGGGCGTGCGCAGCGCCCTTGACGGCCTCGCGCGGTCGATGCTCGTGGCGGCTTCTCGAGGAGGCGTGTGGAGCATCGCGGACACGCTCGCTGACAACTCCTACACGCGGAGGGGTGCGCTGGAGAGCGCGGCGACCGCCATCTCCGAGCCGGAGAGCTCGACGCGGGCTGCCTGCTTGCGGCCCATCAGGTAGAGAACGATCTCGCCGGGGGCTCCGGTGATCTTGGCCTCGGGGAAGCCCTTGCGCAGCACGGCGCCGCGACCGTCGGGCCCTTGCGCCAGCACGCCGAAGCCGCGGAGCGGCCGGAGCTGGCGGCGCCCGGCCATGCGCAGCATCCGCCACAGCGCGCCGTCGAGGTCGGGGTCGGCGGGCCTTGGCTCCATGCCGTTGGCTCGCCGGGCGTCCTCGTGGTGCACGAAGTATTCGCCGACGTTGAGGGCCTGCAACTGCCCGAGCCGCCAGATGCCGTAGGGGCCGCCGCGCAGCCACTCGATGCTGCGCTGGTAGCCGCCCTTCTTGGCCGCCTCCATGCGGCGGCGGTTCAGGTCGGCGAACGGGCCGGGGAGCACGATGCCGGCCGCCGCCAGCGGCTCCCGCTCACGCACCATCAGATGGGCGGCCAGGTCCGCGGTCGTCCAGCCCTCGCAGAGTGTCGAGGCATCCGGCCCCAACTCCGTGAGGGTGTCGCAGAGCGCGTGGCGTTCCTTGCGCAGCAATGATCTGGAGTCCATCGGTCCTCGCTGTTGCGCTGCGTAACGGGGAGGCGATCATACGCGCGGGACCCCCGCGGCGCGGTCAGGCGCTGACGCCGGCGGCGTCCAGCGGCGGGACCTTCACCAGGCCGATCTGCGCGGGCTCCACCAGGATCAGCTCGCCGACCCGGCCGGTCAGCGCCTCGCGCGCCTCCGCCTCCAGGCCGGAGTCGGTGATCAGCACCGACGCCTGGTCCAGCGAGGCGATCGTGGACAGCCCCACCACGCCCCACTTGGTGTGGTCCGCAAGCACCACCAGCCGCCGGGTGGCGGCCACCATCGCGCGGTTGGTCTCCGCCTCCACCAGGTTCGGCGAGGTGAAGCCGGCACCGGGGTCGATGCCGTGGACGCCCATGAACAGGCAGTCGACGTGCAGCGAGTGGATGGTCTGCACCGCCACCGGACCGACCAGCGCGTCGGAGGGGGTGCGGACGCCGCCGATCAGGACCACGACCCGGTCCGGCCGGTCGTGGGCGTAGAGCACCTCGGCGACGGGCAGCGAGTTGGTGACGACGGTGAGCTCGGGGATGCGCGTCAGATGGCGGGCGAAGGCGTGCGTGGTGGTGCCCGCACTGATCGCGATCGCGGTCCCCGGCTGCACGAACTCGGCCGCGCGGCGGGCGATCGCCTCTTTGGCCGGCCGCTCCTGGCTGGACTTGGCCTCGAAGCCCGGCTCGTCGGTGCTGCCGCGGCGGGGGAGGGTGGCGCCGCCGTGGACCTTGGAGACCAGCCCGCGCCTGGCGAGCGCGTCCAGGTCGCGCCGGATGGTCATGTCGGAGACGCCCAGCAGCTCGGTCAGGTCGCTGACGCGCACGCCCCCGCTGCGCTGGAGCTCGTCCAGGATCCGCTCCTGCCGCTGGGCTGGGAGCATCTCAAGCACCGTCCTCTCGCACGATGGCCACCGCGCCCGCGGGCAGCGTCAGCCGCCCGGCGACCGCGGCGCCGGTGAGCAGCTCCAACCCGCTCGCCTCCAGCGACGCCGGCTCGCCGCCGTGGTTGATGGCGAACAGCCACGAGGGCCGCCCCCGCCGGAGCGGGTCGCGACGCCGGACCACCTCGACCCCGGGGGGCGGGGCCGAGCCGCAGGCCGGCGCGACGCCGGCACGGTCGCAGACGCGGCCGAGCAGGCGCTCGAGATCCCCAGGCGCCAGCCTGGTCGACACGTACCAGGCGGAGCCGTTGCGCGTCACCGCCGGGCCGCCGGCCACGGGGCCGTCCGCGTAGCGGGCCAGCACCTCGGCGCCGTCGGCGTGGACCAGCTCGCTCCACAGCGAGGCGGTGGAGCCGTCGTCGAGCCGCACGCCGCCACCGGCGGGCAGCGGGAACAGCTCCTCGACCCAGACGCCCAGCAGGTCGCGGAAGGCGCCCGGGTGCCCGCCGAGCCGCACGTGGTCGTGCTGGTCGACGATGCCGCTGAAGAACTGCACCAGCAGGTGGCCGCCCGCCTCGACGTAGCCGCGCAGGTTGGCGGCGGCCGCGTCGCTGACCAGGTACAGGCTCGGCACCAGCACCAGCCGGTAGCGCTCCAGATCGGCGGCCGGGTGCGCCAGGTCGGCGGTGATCCCGCGCCGCCACAGCGCCGCGTGGTGGTCGCGGACCAGCTCCAGGTAGGAGAGGTCGGCGCTGGGGTGGGAGTCCAGCTCCACCGCCCACCACGCCTCCCAGTCCCACAGCAGCGCCACCTCCGCGTCGACGCGGCTGCCCTTGACCTCGGCGATCCGCTGGAGCTCGGCGCCGAGCGAGACCACCTCGCGCCAGACCTTGGTTTGCGTGCCGGCGTGGGGGACCATCGCCGAGTGGAACTTCTCGGAGCCCGCGCGTGACTGGCGCCACTGGAAGAACATGACCCCGTCGGCGCCGCGGGCCACATGCGCCAGGCTGTTGCGCCGCATCTGGCCGGGCTGCTTGGCGAGGTTGCGGGCCTGCCAGTTGACCGCGCTGGTGGAGTGCTCCATCAGCAGCCACGGCTGGCCGCCCGCCAGCGAGCGGCTGAGGTCGGCGGCCAGCGCCAGGTCGACATGGCCGAGCGGGTCCTCGCCGATCAGGTAGTGGTCGTTGGCGACCAGGTCCAGCTCCGGGGCCCATGACCAGTAGTCCAGGGTCTTGAAGCGCGCCGCCATCAGGTTGGTGGTGATGGGGGTCGAGGGCGTGTGGCGCGCCAGCACCTCGCGCTCGGCGCGGAAGCACTCCAGCAGCTCGTTCGAGCTGAAGCGCCACCAGTCGAGCTGCTGGGTCGGGTTGACGAAGGAGGGCGCCGTCCGCGGCGGGCCGATCTCCTCCCAGTCGCCGTAGCGCTGGCTCCAGAAGGCGGTGCCCCAGGCCTGGTTCAGCGCCTCCAGGTCGCCGTAGCGGCGGCGCAGCCAGGCCCGGAACGCCCCGGCGCTGGCGTCGCAGAAGCAGTGGCCGTTGTGGCAGCCGTACTCGTTGTGCACGTGCCACATGGCCAGCGCCGGATGGCCCGCGTAGCGCTTGGCCAGGGACTCGGCCAGCCGCACGGCGCCGGCGCGGTACGCCGTCGAGCTGGGGCAGAAGGTCTGGCGGCTGCCCGGCCAGAGCGTCCGGCCCTGGCGGTCGACCGGCAGGCTCTCCGGATGGCGGCGCGAGAACCACGGCGGCGGCGCGGCCGTGGCGGTCGCCAGGTCGACCAGGATCCCGTTCCGGTGGAGCAGGTCGAGCACCTCGTCGAGCCAGTCGAACTCGAAGCGGTCCTCCTCCGGCTGCAGCCAGGCCCACGAGAACACGCCAACGGTCACCAGGTTGGCCCCGGCTTCGCGCATCAGCCGCGCATCGGTGGGCCAGACGTCGCGCGGCCACTGCTCGGGGTTGTAGTCGCCTCCGTAGCAGAGCCCGCCGACACGCTCCGGCCATCTGGTCATGGCGCCAGGATCGAACCATACCCACCGGAAGTCAACACGATGGCACAGTTCGCCCTTGACACGAACCGTCGGGCACGCTGGTATATGTGCAACGTTGTGGGGTTGCGTTGAAACAGCTCGTTTCTGCTCTCTGAATGAAGGAGGCGCAATGACCCGCTCATCGAGGTCCCCCACGTCCCTGCCGGCCGCTGCCGGGACCCCGGTCGTCAACCGGCGCGACCTGCTCAAGCTGCTTGGCGTGACCGCCGGAGCGGTCACCCTCCCCGAGATCCTTGCCGCCTGTGGGAGCGGCAAGAGCGGCGGTGGTGGGACCGCCAGCAAGGTCGTGACGGTGGGGTCCAACGCCTCCGACGCCGTTCCCAAGCAGGCCTACGTGGACGTGTTCACCAAGGCCAAGGCGGCCACCGGCCTCGACATCCAGGTCAACACCGTCGACCACAACACGTTCCAGCAGCAGATCAACACCTATCTCCAGGGAACGCCGCAGGACGTGTTCTTCTGGTTCGCGGGCAACCGCATGAACTTCTTCGCGCAGAAGGGGCTGGCGACCCCGATCTCGGACGTGTGGGAGAAGATCGGACCCAACTTCACCGAGGCGCTGAAGGCCGCCTCCACCGGCACCGACGGCCAGCAGTACTTCGTCCCCTTCTACTACTACCCGTGGGCGGTCTTCTACCGGAAGAGCGTCTTCGAGCAGCACGGCTACCAGCCCGCCAAGACCTGGGACGAGTACGTCGCCCTGCTCAAGCAACAGCAGAAGGACGGGCTGACCCCGCTGGCCATGGCCGACGAGGGCGGCTGGCCGGTGATGGGGACCTTCGACTACATCAACATGCGCACCAACGGCTACCAGTTCCACATCGACCTGATGAACGGCAAGGAGTCGTGGACCGACGCCAGGGTCAAGACCACCTTCGACCACTGGGCGGAGATCCTTCCCTACCACGACATCCAGGGAGGCCTGGCGCGCAAGTGGGAGGAGGCCGCCGCCACGCTGCTGCAGAAGAAGACCGCCATGTTCCTGCTCGGCATGTTCGTGGGCCAGCAGTTCCAGGGCGCCGACAAGGACGACCTCGACTTCTTCGCCTTCCCGGAGATCAACCCGCAGTTCGGCCAGGACTCGGTGGAGGCGCCGATCGACGGCTTCATGCTGAGCCGCAAGCTCAAGAACGAGGACGGCTCCAAGAAGCTGCTGGAGTACATGGCCGGCACCGAGGCGGTGCAGACCTACCTCAAGTCGGACCCCAACAACATCGCGGCCAACACCAAGGCCGACACCAGCGGCTACAACGCGCTGCAGAAGAAGGCCGTCGACCTGATCGGCTCGGCGCAGCACATCTCGCAGTTCCTGGACCGCGACAGCCGGCCGGACTTCGTCTCGACCGTGATGATCCCGTCGCTACAGTCGTTCATCAAGAACCCCAAGGACACCACCAGCCTGCTCGGCTCGATCGAGAAGCAGAAGCAGTCCATCTTCGTGGGCTGACGCGGTCCGATGGCTACGGTCCCCAGGACGGCGCCGGCGGGTCCCAGGGCCCGCCGGCGCGCTCGCAAGCTGACCCGAACCGACAAGATCGTGCTGGCGGTGATGGTCGGCATCCCCGCGGCCCTGCACGTCGGCCTGGTGTGGGTCCCGACGCTGGGGTCGATCGCGCTGTCGTTCTCCCGCTGGGAGGGCGTCGGCGGCTTCGACACCATCCAGTGGATCAGGACCCTGAACTACCGGCAGATCTTCACCATCTATCCACCGTTCTGGCCGGCGGTGCGGCACAACGTCATCTGGCTGGCGTTCCTGTTCCTGGCCACGGGCTTCGGCCTGTTCCTGGCCGTCCAGCTCGACAAGCGCCTGCGCATGACGCGCCTCTACCAGAGCATCATCTTCTTGCCGGTGATGCTGTCGCTGGCGATCGTGGGGTTCATCTGGCACCTGGTCTACGCGCACGACGACGGCCTGCTGAACAACCTGCTCGGCACCCACGTCGACTGGCTCGGCAACTCCAGCATCAACCTCTGGGCGGCGCTGGTGGCCGCCGGCTGGCGGCACGTCGGCTACATCATGGTCATCTACCTGGCCGGCCTGAAGAGCCTCGACCCATCCCTGACCGAGGCGGCGGCGATCGACGGGGCCAACGAGTGGCAGTCGTTCCGGCGGGTGGTGTTCCCCGCGCTCAAGCCGATCAACGTGGTCGTGCTGGTGATCACCGCGATCGAGTCGCTGCGCGCCTTCGACCTGGTCTACGTGATCAACAAGGGGACCAACGGCCTCGAGCTGGTGTCGGTCCTGGTGACCAACAACATCATCGGGGAGGCGAGCCGCATCGGCTACGGGTCGGCCCTTGCCGTGATCCTGCTGGTGGTGTCGCTGGTGTTCATCATCCCCTACCTGGTCGTCTACTTCCGCGGCAGCTTCGCGGGCAGGGGAGCGAGGTAGATGGCCGCCACCGGCGTCGACGTCGGCACCCCCAGGACCACGGCCGCGGCGCCCGCCACCGTGCGGCGCGCCCGGCGGCTGCGGCCGCCGCGGGTGCTGCTGCACGCCTTCCTGATCGCGACCGTACTGGTGTGGCTCGCCCCGCTGGTGTGGACCGTCTACACCTCGCTGCGCCCCTACCAGGACACCTTCCGGCTCGGGTACTTCTCGATCGGTGGCCACTACGGCTTCGGCAACTTCACCCACGCCTGGAACCAGGCGGACCTGATCAGGTTCTACGGCAACACCCTGATCGTCACCGTGCCGGCGGTGATCCTCACACTGCTGCTGGCCTCCTTCGTGGCGTTCGCGGTGTCGAGGTTCAGCTGGAAGTTCAACGTCGTCGTGCTGATCGTGTTCACCGCCGGCAACCTGCTGCCGCAGCAGGTGATCATCACCCCGCTGTACCGGCTGTTCCTGATGATCCCGCTGCCGGCGTGGATGAACCCCTCCGGCACGCTCTACGACTCCTACTGGGGCCTGATCGCCATCCACGTGGCCTTCCAGACGGGCTTCTGCACCTTCGTGCTCAGCAACTACATGCGGACGATCCCGCACGAGCTCACCGAGGCGGCGCTGATCGACGGTGCGTCGGTGTGGCGCCAGTTCTGGCGGGTCATCATGCCGCTCTGCCGGCCGGCGCTGGCCGCGCTGGCCACGCTGGAGTTCATCTTCATCTACAACGACTTCTTCTGGGCCCTGGTGCTGATGTCGACCGGCAACAAGCGGCCGATCACCTCGGCGCTGGCCAACCTGCAGGGCATCTACTTCACCGACGACAACCTGATCGCCGCGGGCGCCCTGCTGGCAGCGCTGCCGACCCTGATCGTCTACCTGACCCTGCAACGGCAGTTCGTCCGCGGCCTGACGCTGGGGGCCACCAAGGGATAGGAGGAGCAGTCCGTGGGATTCGCCGAAGTCGCCGAGATCCAGGTCCTGCCGGGCAGCGCCCAGGTCTACGAGCACGGCTGGCAGTCCTGGACGCCGACGACCGCCTACGGCCTCGGGGACCGGCCGCACCGGCCGGTCGGCGGCGCCCGCCGGGTCATGTGCTACCGGCCCGAGCGCATCCCGCCGGACAGCGGTTTCCAGGGCGAGGGGCTGCTGGCGGTCGACCCCGGCGACGGCGGCCTGGTACACGTGCTGGCCACGCCCGACGGCAGCACCCACATGCCGTCCATCCGCGCCGAGCGGCGGGACGGCCGCGTGGTGGCCCGGGCCGACGGCCCCGTCGAGCACGTGGAGGTGGAGGTTCCCGCCGCGGTCGAGGCTACCCGCCCTGCCGGGCCCGGCGGCGAGCCCGGGACCGGGGGCGGGCACCTGGGGCGCGTCGGGGCGGCGCTGGCCACCTGGGCCGAGCGCTATGCCGAGCGGGCGGGACTCCAGGCGCCGCGGCCCGCGCCGACCGCCTGGTGCTCCTGGTACCACTACTTCACCAAGGTCACCGAGGCGGACGTGCTCGAGAACCTCGACGCCATGGACGACCTTCACCTGCCCATCGAGGTCGTGCAGCTCGACGACGGCTACCAGGCCGAGATCGGCGACTGGCTGGACCTCTCCGGCAGGTTCAGGTCGCTGGGCGACCTCGTCGGGCGGATCCGCCAGCGTGGCAGGCGCGCCGGCATCTGGGTGGCCCCCTTTCTGGTCGGGACGCGCAGCCGCATCTTCGCCGAGCACCCCGAGTGGCTGGTCCGCGGCGCGGGCGCCGGCCACAACTGGGACCAGGACCTGCGCGCCCTCGACGTGACCCACCCGGGCGCCGCGGCCTGGCTCGCCGAGGTGTTCGCCTCGCTGGCGGGCCTCGGTGTCGACTACTTCAAGATCGACTTCATCTACGCCGGCGCGCTGGAGGGCGGGCGCCACGAGGACGCCAGCGCCCTGTCGGCCTACCGTCGTGGCCTGGAGCTGATCCGCGGCGCCATCGGCCCGGACCCCTACCTGCTGGGTTGCGGCGCGCCGATCCTGCCGAGCGTCGGGCTGGTCGACGCGATGCGGATCAGCCCGGACGTCGCTCCGCAGTACGAATCGCCCGACACCGACCTGAGCAGGCCGTCCCAGCGCGCCGCGGTGCTGACCGGCCGCGGGCGGCAGTGGCAGCACGGCCGCTTCTGGGTCAACGACCCGGACTGCCTGCTGGCACGCCCGGCGGTCGAGCGCCGCGAGGCGTGGGCGGCGCACGTCGCGGAGGTCGGAGGACTGGTGGCCAGCAGTGACCGCCTGCATGACCTGGACGATTGGGGTCTGGAGACGACCCGGCGCCAACTCGATGCCGCATCCACGTTTCATGCGTGACTGACGAGGTAAGGGGCCAGGACGGACTCATCTCCGACCGAAAGGTGATCCGCATCGTGCTCACCATCACCACGGAAGCGGCTCAGGCCATCAACGCGATCGTCGGGTCCTCGCCGATGCCGGAAGGCGGACTGAAGATCACGGCCAAGCCGGTGACCGACAGCGAGTCCACGCTCGAGCTCTCAGTCGTGGAGTCGCCCGCCGAGAACGATCAAGTCATCGAGGACCAGGGCACCCGCGTCTTCCTCGAGCAGCTCGCCTCCGACTACCTGGAGGACAAGGTCCTGGACGCCGAGGTCGAGGGGGAGCAGATCCGCTTCACCCTGCAGGACCAGGGCCCAGGGCCGGCGCCGCGCGGCGCCCCAGAGCAGAACTGAAGCAACCGGCACCAAACCGGATAACCGGACGCCGGCTCGCGCGCTTCCGCTGAGCCGGCGTCCCGGGCGTCGTGTCCCGGGTGTCGTATGGTTGTCCCATGCCGGCTCGAAAGCAGGTCCTCGAGGTCGCCGGCCACGAGGTCACCATCACCAACCCGGACAAGGTCTACTTCCCTCGCACGGGTCACACCAAGCTGGACCTGGTCCGCTACTACCTGGCCGTCGCCGACGGCGCGGTCCGTGGGGTGGCCGGGCGGCCCATGGCGCTCAAGCGCTTCGTGAACGGTGCCGAAGGCGAGTTCTTCTTCCAGAAGCGGGCGCCGACCTCCCGTCCTGACTGGATCGAGACGGTCGAGCTGAGCTTCCCTTCCGGTCGGACCGCCGAGGAGATCGTCGTCCGCAACGCGGCCCAGCTCGCCTGGGTCATCAACCTCGGCTGCATCGATCTGAACCCGCATCCGATCCGCGCCGCCGACCTGGACCACCCCGACGAGCTGCGCGTCGACCTCGACCCGGTGCCCGGCGTCGGCTGGCCGCAGATCCGCGAGGTCGCCCTGCTCATCGGGGAGGTCCTGGACTCGTTCGGACTGGTCGGCTGGCCGAAGACCTCCGGCTCCCGCGGCTTCCACGTCTACTGCCGCATCGAGCCGCGCTGGACCTTCACCGACGTCCGGCGAGCGGCGGTCGCCCTGGCCCGCGAGGTGGAGCGCCAGGCGCCCGATGTGGCCACCAGCAAATGGTGGAAGGAGGAGCGCCGCGGGGTCTTCATCGACTACAACCAGAACGCCAAGGACCGCACGGTCGCATCGGGCTACTCGGTGCGGCCCATGCCCGACGCGCGGGTGTCGAGCCCGCTGCGCTGGGAGGAGGTCCCCGGATGCGAGCCGGAGGCGTTCACGATCGACACCATGCCGGAGCGGTTCGCCCAGGTGGGGGACCCCTGGGAGGGCATCGACCAGGCCGCCGGCTCGCTGGAGCCGCTGCTGGACCTGGCGGACCAGCACGAGGCGGTCGGCTTCGAGGACGCACCCTGGCCGCCGCATTTCCAGAAACAGGAGGGTGAGGCGGCGCGGGTGCAGCCGTCGAAGCGGCGGGTGGGCGCCAAGGGCCGCGAGGGGATCGTCCCGCCGCCGGCGCCGGGCAAGGCCAGCGGCCCGACGGGACGGCGCCGTTCGACCATGCCGCTGATCGAGATCGCCAGGGCGGCGACCCAGGCCGAGGCCATGGAGGGGTTGGAGCGCTGGAAGGCGCGCCACCCCGAGGTGTGGAGCCACCTGGAGCCTCACGACGTGCTGGTGGACTCGATGCGGGGCCGCAGCACCACCTGGTACCGGATCCGGCTGAACCTGCGCAACGTGCCGGAGCCCGGGCGGCCGCAACAGGAGCCGCTGGAGATCGACTACGACCCATGGGCCGGTGCCGGCCCGCCGTCTCCGTCCAGGACCTGACGGCCGTCGATCCAGGCGGCCTCGACGCGGGAGCGCACGTCCAGCGGGTCGCCCGACCAGACGCACAGGGTGGCCGACTTGCCGGGCGCGTGGCCGCCGCCGGCCATCTCCGCAGCGGCCGAGCGCTCCACGAGTGGTATGAAAAATAGAAACTGAGGCTTGCCAGAATGCTAGGAATCTGTTTCTAATACTCCAGAAGAGGATGCCAGCGAGCAAGCAGAGGGGTGAGGTTCATGCACTTCAGCGCGAACGAGTCGATCGCCCGCCAACGGATTGCCGACCTGCACGCCGAAGCCGAGCGCCGCCGCTGCATCCGGGCCCGCCCGGTCGTCCGGCGCCGCCGCCTCCAGGTCCGCGGCGGCGTCCGCGAGGCCCTGGGCTACCGGCTGGTCGTCCTCGGCTGGCGCCTGCTGGACACCAACCCTCGGCGACTGGCCCACCGGCCGCTCGCCCGCTGACGGCGATGTGGCGCGAAGACGGCCCCGCCCCGGGCGCCGGACCGCCTTCCTGGGACGCGGCCTACGCCGGAACGCCACCTTGGGACATCGGGCGGCCACAGAGGGCGTTCATGGCGCTGGCGCAAGCAGGAGAGCTGCGCGGCCGGGTCCTGGATGTGGGCTGCGGGACGGGAGAGCACGCGCTGATGGCCGCGGGGCTCGGGCTTGACGCCACCGGAATCGACATTGCGGCCGTCGCTATCGAGGCCGCCGAGGGCAAGGCCAGAGAGCGCGGGCTCCGCGCGCGGTTCCTGACCGGCGACGCGCTGAAGCTGGCGGCGCTCGGCGAGCGGTTCGACACGGTGCTCGACTGCGGGCTGTTCCACTTGTTCGACGACCGCCAGCGCCAGGTGTTCGTCGAAAACCTCGGCGCGGTGATCCAGCCGGGCGGCCGCTACTTCGTGCTCTGTTTCAGCGACCGCATGCCGGGCCAGTTCGGCCCCCGCCGGGTGAGCCAGGCCGAGATCCGGTCCAGCTTCGCCGACGGCTGGCGGGTGGACTCGATCGAGCCCGCCACCATCGAGGTCACCATGAACCCCGCCGGCGCCGCCGCCTGGCTGGCAGCCATCACCCGGACCCCTTGACGGCGACCGCCCGCCCAGATGGGCAGCGGTTGCCGATGTGGCCGATGGCGCGCCCTACTGTCGATCCGGCGAGGCCGACCCCCTTCCCGCGCGCCTTGACAGCCTCCCGGGCGGGCGCGATGGTGCTGCAAACGATTGCGCGGCGGGCTGCGCGTATGGCGCGCGGCCCGCCGGAACGTCCGGAGGTGCGGGTGAACGCGACGAGCCAGACTGACCAGGTGACCGACGAGCGGGTGCGGGCGGCGACCGCCCACTGGGCGCCGAGGTTCCTCGCCAACGGCACCGACTACGTCGATTTCCTGGCGACCCTGTCGCGGATCACGACCTGGGACGAGTGGTGCCGGCAGTGGGGCGTCACCGCGGCCCGGTACGAGGCGGTCGCCGAGCGCGCCGAGGGGAACGGCCGGCGGCTGACCGCCGCCGGCGCCTGGCGCCGGGCGGCGCTGTGCTGGCACTGGGGCAAGTTCCTGTTCACCGAGCACCCCGACGAGCAGCGCGCCGCGCACGAGCGCACGGTCGCCTGCTACGCCCGCGGCGCCTGGGCGCTCGACCCTCCGGCCGAGCGGGTCGAAATCCCCTACCGGGGCACGCGCCTGGCGGCATACCTGCGCCTGCCGGCCGGCTCCGGCCCCGCGCCGGCGGTGGTGATGATCCCGGGGCTCGACTCCGTCAAGGAGGAGCTCCAGGCGACCGCGGAATACCTGCTGGAGCGCGGCTTGGCGACGCTGGCGGTCGACGGCCCCGGCCAGGGCGAGGCCGAGTACGAGCTGCCGATCGAGCCGGCCTACGAGCGCGTGGTGACCGCCTGCTTCGACTGGCTGCAGGCCCGCGACGACGTCGACGCCGAGCGGCTCGGCATTTTCGGCGTGAGCCTCGGCGGCTACTACGCCGCCAGGGCCGCGGCCTTCGAGCCCCGCGCGCTGGCCACGGTCGCGCTGGCCGGCCCGTACAACTTCGACGACGGCTTCGACCAGCTACCGGTGCTCACCCGCGCCGCCTTCCAGCGGCGCTCTGGCGCCGCCAGCCCCCAGGAGGCGCTCCAGCGCGCGGCGGCGCTGACGCTGGAGGGCGCAAGCCGGCGGATCACCCGGCCGCTGCTGATCGCCTTCGGCCGCCAGGACCGCCTGATCTCCTACCGCCACGCCGAGCGGCTGGCCGCCGAGGCGCCTGGCGCGGAGCTGGCGATGTTCGACGACGGCAACCACGGGCTGACCAACCACGTCTTCGAGTCCCGCTCGCTCATGGCCGACTGGCTGGCGGAGCGGCTGCTGCCGCCCGCCTGACCCGCACGGGCAGTTGCAGCGCTCCCCGATGACCTGGGACCGCCGGCGCTGCGCCGTGCCGGAGTCGAGGTCGGGGTAGGGGCGGGGGATGACGCGGTCTTAGGCGGTCTGACCTCGGGAAATGAGTCCTCGCGCTGCCGTATCTAAGGCACTGGACCGAGGTGGGGGAGGGGGTCTTAGACCTACCGTTATCAGTGTTGAAACCGAAGCGATCACCACGGAGGGCGAGATGACCAACGTCCTGTACGACTACGACAACAGCCTGGTGCAGCAGCACATCGAGGAACTGCGGCGCGATGCCGCCAAGGCCCGCCTGGTGCGCGGCGCGCGGCGCAACCGCCGCCAGCGGCGCCAGCACGTGGCCGCTGGAGGGACGCTCCAGCAGGCGCAGGCCTGCTAGACCGGCCGGACCGATGAGCGCGACGGCCACGAGTCCACGGACCAGGCACGATCGAGGGCCGGACCCCGAGTCCGGCCCTCTGTCATTTGCAACGTCACAGGCCGGCGCGATACTTGCCGGGATGGTGAATGCGACCAGCCCGGCGTTCATCGGCCGGACCCAACAGCTCGCCCAGCTCCTGGAGCTGCTGCAGCGGGCCGAGTCCGGCCGCCCGGCGATGGCGCTGGTGGCCGGCGAGGCCGGCGTCGGCAAGACCCGCCTGCTCGCCGAGCTGGCCGCCCGGGCTTCCAGGGGCGGCGCCAGGGTGCTGGTCGGCGGCTGCCTCCAGGTGGGCGACGTCGGCCTGCCCTACGTGCCGTTCATGGACGCCTTCCGTGACGTGGGCGCCCGCCCTGACGAGGCCGAGCTGGTCGCCCCGCTGGTCGCCGCCGTGCCCGGCCTCGGCCGCCTGCTGCCGGCCGCCAGGGAGGACGGCGCCGAGCCGCCGCCGCCAGGCGACGGCTTCGAGCAGGTCCAGCTCCTGGACGGCGTGCTGTCGCTGCTCGACCGCCTCTCCGAGCGGGCGCCGCTGGTGCTGGTGATCGAGGACGTCCACTGGGCCGACGCCGCCTCCAGGCACCTGCTCAGCTTCCTGGCCCGTACGCTTCGCGCCAGCCGCATCCTGCTGGTGGCCAGCTACCGCTCCGACGAGCTGCACCGGCGCCACCCGCTGCGCCCGCTGCTCGCCGAGCTGATCCGCATCCCGGCCCTGGAGCGCATCGAGGTGTCGCCTTTCAGCCGCGAGGAGCTGGCCGAGTACGTGCAGTCGCTGGTCGGCGGGGAGGTGCCGAGCGGTGCGGTGGACCGCATCCTGGCGCGCTCCGAGGGCAACGCCTTCTTCGCCGAGGAGCTGGTGGCCGCCGGGGCCGTCAGGGCCGAGGTGCTGCTGCCCGACGCCCTCACCGACGTGCTGCTCGGCCGCATCGAGGCGCTCCCCGAGCTGGCCAGGGAGGTCCTCAAGGTGGCGGCGGCCGCCGGGCGCGGGGTCGGCCACCAGCTCCTGGTCGCTGCGGCCGGCCGCCCGGAGGCGGAGCTGGAGCAGGGGCTGCGCGAGGCGATCGCCGGGCAGGTCCTGGTCACCGACCCCACCACCGAGAGCTACCGCTTCCGCCACGCGCTCCTCCAGGAGGTGGTCTACGGCGACCTGCTGCCGGGGGAGCGGAGCCGCCTGCACGCCACCTACGCCCGCCTTCTGGCCGACCAGGGCCCGGCCGCCGAGCTGGCATACCACTGCCTGGCGGGCCACGACCTGCCGGGCGCGCTGGCCGCCCTGGTGCGTGCCGCCGACGAGGCCAGGGCGGTGTTCGCGCCGGCGGAGGCGCTCGGCCACCTGACCGCCGCGATCGAGCTCTGGGAGCGGATCCCCGACCCCGCATCGGTGGCCGGCGTCGACCTGGTCGAGCTGGACCTGCGCGCCGCCGCGGCCGCCAGCGACTCCGGCGAGTTCCGCCGCGCGGTGAGCCTGGCCCGGGACGCCGTGGCCAACGCGGAGGGGCTGCGGGCAGCCAAGGCGAACGAGCGCCTGGCCAACTACCTGCTCCAGGAGGACGGCGACGCCCAGGACATGCTGGCCGCCAGCCTGCGGGCGGTCGAGCTGGTGCCGGCCGACCCGCCGACGGCGCTGCGCGCCCGGGTCGCCGCCGGGCGGGCTCGCGTCCTCCAGGCGCTGCGCCGGTACGACGAGGCGCGGCGCTGGTGCGACGAGGCACTGTCGGTCGCCAGGGCGGCGGGCAGTGCCAACGAGGAGACCCACGCCCTGATCACCCTGGCAGTGCTGGAGTGCCGGCACGACAACGCGCCGGTCGCGCGCACGCTGCTGCACGACGCCCTGCGGCGTGCGGCCGCCGCCGGGGAGCACTCGCTGGAGCTGCGCGCCCAGTGCATCCTCGGGACGCTGGAGCTGGACTTCGGCAACTTGACGGTGGCCCGCGAGGTGCTCAGCGAGGCCGTCGCGCTGGCGTCGCGCCGGGGCCTGAGCTGGAGCGAGTACGGCATCCAGGCGCGCATCCAGCGCTTCTACGCGGACTACGTGACGGGCGCGTGGGACGAGGCGGCCCGCTTCGCCGCGGCCGCCGACGACTGCGCGCCGACGGTGCCCAGCCTGCTGGCCGTCACGCTGTACGTCCAGGTCGCCATGGGCGGCGAGGGTGCGCGGCAGCGGGTGGAGCGGCTCGAGCGGGCCAGCCACGGCGACGGCTGGGCCACCTACATGACCTTGGGATGCGGGATCGAGCTGGCCTGCTGGCAGGGCGACCACGACCGGGCGCGAGCGCTGGTCAGCGTGGCCCTGGCCGAGCTGGACGCGGCCGACGAGCAGTGGGAGCTCAGCTCTATCTGGCCGTCGACGCAGGGGCTGGCGGCCGAGGCCGACCGGGCCGAGCGGGCACGGACGGCGGGCGACGAGGCGGTGGCGGCCGACGCGGTGCGGGCCGGTCGCGAGCTGCTGGAACGGGCGCGGGCGGCCGAGCGGCAGTCCCGGGAGGTCGGCCGCCAGGTGGGGCCGGAGGCGCTGGCCTGGCTGGCCCGGGCGGAGGCGGAGGCTGCGCGGCTGGAGGGTCACGCCGACCCCGACCGCTGGGCCGCCTCGGCGGAGGCGTTCGGCTACGGCCACGTCTACGAGCAGGCACGCTCCCACTGGCGGCTGGCCGAGGCGCTGCTGGCCTCCGGCCGCCGCGAGGAGGCGCAGGCCCCCGCCGCCGCGGCGCGCGAGGTCGCGGTGCGGCTCGGCGCTGCGCCGCTGCGGGACCAGGTCGAGGCGCTCGCACGGCGCGGGCGGCTGGACATCGGGCAGGGGACGGTCCGGACCGACGGCGCCGCCGGGCTCACCCCCCGCGAGCGCGAGGTCCTGCGCCTGGTGGCCGCCGGCCGCTCCAACCGCCAGATCGCCGAGGTGCTCTACATCAGCCGCAAGACGGCCAGCGTCCACGTGAGCAACATCCTCACCAAGCTCGGCGTGCACTCCAGAGGCGAGGCGGCCGCCACCGCCCGTAGCCTCGGCCTGGACGCTGCCGTCGAGGGCGGCTAGGCTCGGGCCCATGCCAGCCAGACCGTTCGCGTCCTCCGACGACCTCGGCTCCAAGGCCGAGACGCTGGAGGTCCTGGCCGACGGGGTCTACGCGCTGACCGCCGAGGGCGACCCCAACGTCGGCGCGGTCGAGGGCGAGGACTTTCTGGTGTGCTTCGAGGCCAGGGCGACGCCGGTGGCGGCGCGGGACTGGCTCGACAGGCTGCGCCAGCACACCGACAAGCCGGTGCGCTACCTGGTGCTGTCGCACTACCACGCGGTGCGCGTGCTCGGCGCCAGCGCCTTCGGCGCGCAGACCATCGTCGCCCACGAGAAGACCCGCGAGCTGGTCGCCGAGCGGGGCAAGCAGGACTGGGAGAGCGAGCTGGCGCGGATGCCGCGGCTGTTCCGCGAGCCCTCCTCGATCCCCGGGCTCACCTGGCCGACGATGACCTTCTCCGAGCGGCTCACCATCGACCTCGGCGGCGACCGCGGCCAGCTGGTGCTGCGCTACTGCGGCCGCGGCCACACCGCCGGCGACGTCGTCGCCTGGCTGCCGCGCGAGCGGGTGCTGTTCGCCGGCGACCTGGTCGAGGCACAGGCCGCGCTCTACACCGGCGACGCCTTCCACGCCGACTGGTCCACGGGCACCCTGGACACGGTCAAGGCGCTCGGCGCCGAGACGCTGGTCGGCGGGCGCGGCGCGGTGGCACGGGGCCGGGCGGCCGTCGACGCCGCGGTCGAGCAGTCGCGCCAATTCCTGCTGGTGATGCGCGAGCGCGTCGGCGGGGTCCACGCCGCCGGCGGGACGCTCAAGCAGGCCTTCGAGGCCACCCACCAGGCGCTGGAGCCGACCTACGGGCGCTGGCCCATCTTCGAGCACTGCCTGCCGTTCAACGTGCAGCGGCTCTGGGACGAGCTGGACGGCGTCGACTGGCCGCGGATCTGGACGGCCGAGCGCGACCAGGAGGTCTGGAACGCGCTGCAGGACTGAGCCATTGGAGGCCTGGTGACCCAGGCCACCATTTCGCCGCCATGGAGCAGCCGGACCCGCCGGTCGCCGGCGTCCGCGAGGCTCCTCCGCGGCCTGGCGTGAGCGAACCGGGCGGGCGGCCGTGGTGCCCGCCCGCCCGGTTCGGGGTCGCGCCGCTCCTACTGCAGCGTGAAGGACGCGGTCAGGTTGTCGACTCTTGCCTGGTAGGCGCCAGGCTCGACCGCCGGCCGCCCGTCGGCGTTGATGTCGGCCGGGGTGACGGCCAGCTTGCTGGCCGGGAACGAGACCTTGACCGTCTGGGACGCGCCGGGCTCCAGGGTGACCCTGGCGAAGCCGACCAGGCGCCGGTCGGGCGCGACCACGTCGCTGACCGGCTGGTGGACGTAGACCGGGACCACGTCGGTGCCTGCCCGGCCGCCGGTGTTGGCCACCGTGAAGCTGACGGTCACCGTGCCCCGGGTGGAAACCGTCCCGTTGGTCTGCAGCCCGCTGGTCTGGAAGGTGGTGTAGGAGAGCCCCGTCCCGATGGCGAACAGCGGGTCGTAGCCCGATCCCTGGCCAAAGTTGGTGCCAGGGAGCTGGTCGAAGAACTTCGGCTGGTCACCGGGTGTCGACGGCGCGCCGGGGTTGAACTGCGACAGCGGCGGGCTCTGGGCGCCCTCCGACGGCCAGCTCACCGGCAGCTTGCCGCTGGGGTTGACCTTGCCGAACAGTACGTCGGCCACTGCCGAGCCGCCCTCGGTGCCAGGCAGGTAGGCCATCAGCAGGCCGTCCGCCTTGGTCCCAGGCCCGAGCGCGAGCGGCCGCCCGGCGATCACCACCACGATCACCGGCTTGCCGGTCGCCTGCAGCGCGGAGATCAGCGCCTGCTGGTCGGCGGCCAGCGCCGGGGCTGGGTTGTCGCCGAGGCCCTCGGCGTAGGGCTTCTCGCCCACGACCGCCACCACCGCGTCGGCGTCGGCCGCCTCCTGCACGGCGGTTGCCTGGTCGCGGGCCAGCACCACGTTGCTGGAGGGCGCCGCCGCCTTGATGCCCTGCAGCACGGTGGTCGCCGAGGGGATCTGGTCGGGCGGCCCGATGCAGCAGTTGCGGTGGTCCTCCGGGGGGAGGGGCTGGAAGGGGCCCTGCCAGCTCACGCTCCAGCCACCGAGCTGGTTGGCGATGGGCGCCGCACAGTCCGGTCCGGGAGCCGCGCAGCCGGCGCTGGGCCCGGCCACCACGATCTTGCCGAGGCTGGTCGACAGCGGCAGGGTCGGCTGGCCGGCCGCGTTCTTCTGGTTGCGCAGCAGGGTGATGGACTCGTCGGCGGCCTTGCGCGCCAGGTCGCGGTTGGCCTGGACGGCGGCGTCGGCCTTGGCCGGGTCCACGAAGGGGTGCTCGAAGAGCCCGAGCTGGAACTTGAGCGTGAGGATCCGGCCCACGGCCTCGTCGACCCGCTTGGCGGAGACCGCGCCCGAGCGGACGTCGGCGAGCAGCGCGGCGTTCCAGCCGGCGGAGTCGAACGGGGTCATCGACATGTCGACGCCCGCGTTGACGGCCTTGGCTACCGCCCCGGCCATGTCGGCGGCCACGTGGTAGGCGCTCTGCAGCGCGCCGACGTCACCGAAGTCGCTGATCACCACGCCCTTGAACCCCATCCTGCCGCGGAGCAGGTCGGTGAGCAGGTAGTGTGACGCGGTCGCGGGGATGCCGTTCAGCGAGCCGGAGTTGACCATCACGGTGGCCGCGCCGGCATCGATCCCGCCCTGGTAGGACGGCAGGAACACGTCCTGGAGGTAGCGGATCGGGAGCAGCGCCTCGTTGCGGTCGTGACCGTTGATCGACTGCGAGTAGCCGGCGAAGTGCTTCACCGTGGCCGCGACCTTGGGCGAGTCGAAGCCGCCGCCCTGCAGGCCGCGGATGTTGGCGCCGCCAAGGGCCGCCGACAGCTCCGGCGCCTCGGACCAGGTCTCGTAGTAGCGGCCCCAGCGGGTGTCCCTGGCCAGGTCCTGGACCGGCGCGAAGTCCCAGTTGCCGCCGGTGGCCTCCAGCTGCTGGCGGGTGGCGGCGCCGGCGGCCTCGGCCATCGCCGGGTCCCAGGTTGCGCCCATGCCGATCGACTGCGGGAACAGCGTGGCCTCGAACGGGTGGCCGAACCCGTGCACGGCGTCCACGCCGAAGATGATCGGGACGTGCAGCCGCGAGTTGTCGATCGCGAATTTCTGGATGGTGTTGTACTGCTCGGCCCAGCCCTTGCCGGTGTTGTCCCTGGGGTTGTCGGTACCGCCGGCCAGGATCGAGCCGGTCAGGTTGGTGACCAGCACGTTCTGGAGGCACGCCGGCTGCAGCGGGTCGTTGTTGCCGCCGTTGCAGTCGCCGTTGGCGGGGGCGCTCGGGCCCTTCAGCTTGCCGACGACGATCTGGTCCATCTGGCCGACCTTCTCGGCCAGGGTCATGCGCTTCATCAGGTCATGGACCCTGGAAGGGATCGACGCGCTGGCGTCCATGTACACGGGCGTCTTGGTGGTCTGGGCGGCGATGGCCGGCACGCCCAGGGTGGCGGCCACGCAGGCGGCTGCCGCGGCGGCCGCCAGCACCCTGGTGCGGCGGCTCGGCCAATGAAGGGGAGGACGGAACGGTCGGGGAAGGTGGCGGAGCTTGCCGAGTGGCATGCGATCCCTCCGTCTTTGGAGACAGAAGCCCCGAAGGCCGGCTTCGACCAGTTGAAGCGGAGTCTGGAACCGCTCCCAAGACCTGTCAAGAGGCCCAATCAGTGGGCCGATGATTCCGCTCTCTGGAATCGCTCCCATGCCTTGTCAAGGCTCCGGGCACGCTCTCTCATGCCATTCTCATTCGCTATCGCCGAGTTTGGATCCCTTCGGCGCAGAGGAGGCAGTTCATGCGGTTTCGCTCCGTCGGCATCGTCGCCGGCCTCGCTCTCCTGGCGGCCACCGCGTTCGGAGCCGGCGCTCCGGCCGTCGGCCGGTCCGGCGCGGCGACGTCACACGGCGGCAGGCTCGCCCCCCTGGCCCGCCACCTCAGCAGGCGCTGGCAGGCTCCCCCCACCACGGCGGACTGCGTGGCGCAGGCCGGCATCCCCTGCTACGCGCCCTTCCAGCTCCAGCGCGCCTACGACCTGAACGCGCTCTACCGGAAGGGCCTGGACGGCCGCGGCCGGACGATCGTGACCGTCGACGCCTTCGGCTCGCCCACTGCCGAGCAGGACCTGCGGACCTTCGACCACGACTTCGGCCTGCCCGACCCGCCGAGCTTCAGGATCATCCAGCCAGCCGGCAAGGTGCCCGCCTTCGACCCCACCGACCCGGACATGGCCGGTTGGGCGGAGGAGACCAGCCTCGACCTCCAGTGGGCGCACTCCATCGCCCCCGGCGCCAACATCCTGCTGGTCGAGACCCCCGTCGCCGAGACGGAGGGCGTCCAGGGCTTCCCCGAGATCGTGGCGGCCGAGAACTTCGTCGTCGACCACAAGCTCGGCGACGTCATCTCGCAGAGCTTCGGCGCCACCGAGGAGACCTTCCCGGACGCCAGGACGCTGCTGCGGCTGCGCAGCGCGCTCAAGAACGCCGCCGCCCACCACGTCACCGTGCTGGGCTCATCGGGCGACGCCGGCCCGACCGACTTCCAGCTCAACCTCCAGGACCTGTTCACCCACCGCGTGAACTCGTGGCCGTCCAGCGACCCGCTGGTCACCTCGATCGGCGGCACCCAGCTGCACCTGGACGCCCAGGGCAACCGCACCGCGCCCGACAACGTCTGGAACGACCAGGAGCTGTTCGGGACCGCGGCCGCCAGCGGCGGCGGCGTGTCGGCGATCTTCGACCGGCCCGGCTTCCAGCAGGCGGTGCGCTCCACCGTCGGCAAGCGGCGCGGCACCCCGGACATCAGCATGAGCGCGGCCGTCGACGGCGGCGTGCTGGTGCGGATCGGGTTCAGCGGCGGCGACGGCATCACCCCTGGCTACTTCATCTTCGGCGGGACCAGCGAGGCATCGCCGGAGTTCGCCGGGGTGGTCGCGATCGCGGCCCAGCTCGCGCACAAGCGCCTCGGCCTCATCAACCCGACGCTGTACCGGCTCGGCGCCGCGCGGGCCCCGGGCATCGTCGACGTCACCATCGGCGACAACACCGTCACCTTCACCCAGCACGGCCAGACCTTCACCGTCCAGGGCTTCCCCGCGGTCCGGGGGTACGACCTGTCGACGGGGTGGGGGACGGTCGACGCGGCCAAGTTCGTCCCCGAGCTGGCACGCGGGCACTGAGCCGGCCCACCCCGTCCCAAGGCGCGCCGCAGCCGGCCCCCGTACCGGCTGCGGCGCCGCCTTCGGGGAACAAGCAGGGCCGGCGCCCGGTTACCATCCCGACCGGGCGGGCACCCGGTTGACGATGCGACGAGCCGGAGGCGAGGGCGGCGAATGGAGCAGCGAGGGTTGGGGTCCAAGACCGGCATGGAGGTGCCGGCGGTCGGGGTCGGGACCTGGCGGACGCTGGAGCGGGCGGCGGCGCGGAGCCCGGGGGCCGTCCCCGAGCTGGTCGGCGCGGCCATCGACGCGGGCGCCAACCTGTTCGACTCCTCGCCGATGTACGGGCAGGCCGAGCGCCTGCTCGGCCAGGCCCTCAACGGCCGTCGAGGCCAGGCGCTGGTCGCCACCAAGATCTGGACGCCCTCGGCCGAGGAGGGAGCGCGCCAGGCCGAGCGCGCGCTGAGTTGGTTCAGCGGCCACGTCGACCTCTACCAGGTTCACAACCTGGTCGCCTGGCGCGAGCACCTGCACCTCCTCGAGCGGCTCCGCGCCGAGGGGCGGGTGACCGCGATCGGCGTGACCCACTACAGCCCCTCCGCCTTCGACGAGCTCGCCAAGGTCATGCACGACGGCCGCGTCCAGGCGGTCCAGGTGCCCTACAACCCCCTGGAGCGGGAGGTCGAGCGCGAGATCCTGCCGCTGGCGGCCGATCTCGGGCTCGGGGTCGTGGTGATGCGGCCCTTCGCGGAGGGGCGCCTGCTCCGCCGCCAGCCCGACCGCCGCGCCCTGGAGGCGCTGGAGGCCCTGGGGATCACCTCGTGGTCGCAGGCGCTGCTCCGCTGGATCCTCGCCGATCCCCGCTGCCACGTGGTCATCCCCGCCACCTCCAGGGTCGAGTCCCTGCGATCCAACGCCGCCGCCGGCGGCCAGCCACCCCTCGACGACGACGCCAGAGCCCTGATCACCCGCGTCGCCACCAGCCTCTAGCCGGGCCTGGGTGACCTCATTCGCCACCCGCCTCTAGCCAGCCGCTCGGCGGCGGTCGACCTCGCGGGCCGGCGTCAGCGTCTGCTGCTGTGCCGCGGCCTCCACGCTGATCGCCCAGCGGCCACCATCGCGATCGATGCACTCCATTGTCACGATGGCCACCACCGCCCACGGCGGCAGGTGATAGAAAATCGCGGCCAGCGATGGCGGGATGCCTCCAGCGCTGGCTCCGATCGGCACCACCCACCGAGGCAGCGGCCCCGTGGAGCGGCGCTGACCATCGTCACTCACCGGCGCCACCACCTCAGGGGCATGGAACCCGCTGGCGCTGTTGGTAGAGATCGGTAGAGATCGGTCGCTCTACCTGCGATCATGAAGGTTGGAGCCTATTCGCGCAACTTCTCCTATTGCAAACTGGTCAGAATGCAAATTTGCGGGTTATGGTCCGCCCCCTCACGGAAGGGTGAAGCCGAATGCCTTCCTTGATCCCCACGGTTCGGCATCGGCGACTAGGGGTCGAGCTTCGCAGACTCCGGGAGGGAAGCCTATGGCGACCTGCCGAAGGGGCCCATCGCGGGCGTGGAGGCCGCCGCGGACTCGATCCGCTCCTACAGCCAGGCACTGATCCGGACTTCTCCAAACCGCGGAGTATGCCCGTGCGGTTCTCGGAGCGATCCGCACGGACCTGGAAGCAACTGAGATCGATCGGCGCGTCGAACTCCGCATCGCGCGCCAGCAACTGCTCATCGGGGAAAGTCCGCTGACGCTGGCGACCATCCTCGACGAGGCGATTGTGCGGCGGCCGGTCGGTGCCCCAATGATCATGCGTCGCCAACTGGAGCACCTGGCGAAGGTCGCGGCCCTCCGCAATATCACGCTTCAAGTGCTCCCATTCCATTCGGGAGCGCACGCGGGCATGGACGGTGAGTTCGCGATCATCGGATTCCCCGAGCCAGCCGAAACGGACGTCGTCTACATTGAGAACGCGACGAGTGATCTCTATGTTGAGGACGCCGACGCAGTGAGCCGATACATCGAAATATTCAATCGCGTCCGTGATGCGGCACTCAGCCCCACTGCTTCGAGGGCGTTTCTCGCCCGCGCGGCAAGAGAGCTGTGAGCGCGGACCTGACCATGGAGGCACAGGAGAACCGTGGACCCATCGCGCGCGGCATGGCGTAAGAGCACGTACAGCGACACCAACGGCTGCGTCGAGGTTGCATTTGTCGACAGTCGCGTGGCTGTTCGCGATTCCAAGCGTCAGGACAGCCCTGTGCTGCTGTTCACCGGCACCGAGTGGGAGGAGTTCGTCGCCGGGGTGCGCGACAAGGAGTTCGACCTCGAGCGCTGACCTTGACGCGGCCCTCACACAGCGGGTGGGCAGCTGATGACCTCCGCTGGGGGTGGGTCGGTGTGGAGGTGGGCGACCAGGGCGGCGCGGCGGTCGAGGACGGCGCGCTGGTTGACGTATCCCTTGTCGGTGATCTCGCCGGCGTCCAGGGACGGGGGCTCGTCGAGCAGCAGCAGGCGCTCGACCCTGCGTGAGGAGCCGTTCCCTCGGTTGAGCCGGTCCAGAGCGCTGGCCAAGGCGTCGCGGACCGTCGGGTGAGCCCCGAGCGCCGCCGCGCCGGGCTCGCCGGCGCCGGCACCGGCGAGGCGGGCGGCCTGGGCCGGGTCGAGCCAGGCCAGGGCGCCGACGTATCCCGAGTCGTGGCCGGTCAGGACGGCGTCGCGGAGCAGGCCGCCGGCTGCCGACAGCAGGGCGGGGCGCAGGGTGCCGGCGCTGACCCAGGTGCCGGTGGAGAGCTTGAAGTCCTCGGCGATGCGGCCGTCGAAGCGGAGGCCACGCTCTGGAACGGCCTCGTCGATCAGCCGTACGGCGTCCCCGCTGCGGTAGAAGCCTTCGTCGTCGAAGGCGGTGGGGTCCAGATCGGGGCGGCGGTGGTAGCCGGGCATGACGTTGGGGCCTTTGACGCGGATCTCCAGTTTGTCGCCGACCGGCGCCAGTTTGATCTCCACGCCCGGCAGCGGCACGCCGATGCAGTCGGCGCGGCCAGAGGCGAAGTGTGCCGAGGTCGCGGCCGGCGCGGTCTCCGAAGCGCCCCAGGCGGTGCTCATGGTCGCGGTCGCGCCGTGCCGTTCCGCCAGCCGCTCGATGCGGTCCCACAGGGCCTGGGGCAGGGCGGCGGCTGCGAAGAAGACCAGCCGCAGGCGCGAGAAGAACCGTTCGGCCAGCTCGTCGTCGCGCTCCAGCGCGGGGACCAGCGCCGCGTAGCCGGCGGGCACGTTGAACTGGATGGTGGGGCGCACCTCGCGGAGGTTGCGCAGGGTCCGGTCCAGCAGGCCTGGCGCGGGCCGGCCGTCGTCGATCCAGAGGCTGCCGCCGTTGGCGAGCACCAGGTTGACGTTGTGGTTGCCGCCGAAGGTGTGGCTCCAGGGCAGCCAGTCGAGCAGCACGGGCGGGTCCGCGGCCAGGAACGGCCACACCTGGCTGATCATCCGCTGATTGGAGCAGAGCATCCGGTTGGTAGTGCGCACGCCCTTGGGCGCTCCGGTCGAGCCGGAGGTGAACAGGATCTTGGCCGTGGTGTCCGGGGTCTGCTCGCGCAGGCGCCGCTCGACCTCGTCCGTCGGCGCCGTGCCCGCCAGGTCCTGGAACGGCGTGGTGCCGGGTCGCGCGCCGCCCGGCGTGACCACCTCCGCGGCCGCGCCGGCCAGCTCGATCGCGGGGGCGAACCCGTCGGCGTCGCCCGCCAGGACCAGGAACGGCTCGGTCTGCTCCAGCAGCGAGCGCAGCTTGGCGTGGTCGCTGCTCTGCAGCGAGTAGGCGACGCTGACCGGCACGACCGTGATGCCCACGGTGTGGGCGGCCAGCGTGAGCAGCAGGTGCTCGATCGAGTTCCCGCACAGCACCATCACCGGCCGCCCGCCGGGATCGCGGTCCAGCAGGCTCTGGCCGATCGCGTCGGCGGCCGCCCGCGCCTGCGCGTAGGTGACAGTGCGCCAGCCATCCCCCTCGCGCTCGGCCACCAGCACGCGCCCGGGATGGGCGTGGGCGGACGAACGGAACATCGTGGCGATGGTCGACGGGTAGGCCCCGAGCGGGATGCCCGACGACAGCAGCACGCTGCCGTCGGGGCGGCGGCGCATCGACGTGGACGGCGCGGCGAACACGGTCAGCCCGGAGCCGGTCATGGCCAAGCAGCATAGACGATGCACGTGAACGCGAGCCGCCAGAGCCGCCCGGCTGAGGCGGTGCCGATCCGGCGCAGCTCAGACGGGGGCGGGGCGCGCGCCGGGCAGCGCAACGCCGAAGCCCTTGACGGCCAGCTTGAGGATCACCTGGCCGGGCTCGGTGAGGTCGGCGACCCGCCTGGCCGCCAGCCGCTCCAGCTCGGCGAGCAGGACGGTGTAGGCGTCACACCCCTGGCGGCGCGCCAGTGCCAGGGCGTGGGCGTTGGCCCAGACCTTGGCGCGCGACTCCGCCAGGAAGCGCTTGGTGCCCAGCCGGTTGGCGGGGGTCAGGACCCGGTCCAGCAGGCTCCGCTGCCCGCTGACCGCGCCCAGCTCGGTGTCCTCGGCGTCGACCCGCGCGGCCAGCACGGTGTCGATGTGGCGGTGGTCGGCGGCGCGGCGGGCCAGCAGCCCCGGGTCCTGGAACTCCTGGTCGTCGATCACCTCCAGCAGCGCCTGCGGGAGGTCGTAGTTGATGTGCGCGTTCATGCCGAGCAGCACGTGGCGCAGCGGCGGCAGCGCGGTCGCCCGCTCGTCGGCCGCGGCGAAGGCGACCTTCCAAGGGCCAGAGGGGACCTCGCCGCGCTGGTCGGCCTCCAGCGCGTCCAGGTACAGGCGGGCGAAGGCCACGTCCCAGCGCTCCACCCAGGGCGCGTCCAGGAAGCCGCCTCCCTCGAGCTCCGAGCCCACCGCCCTGGTGGTGCGCAGGTAGGTCGCGTGGAAGCAGCGGCGCCCGTCGCCGCGCGCTTCCAGCGGGCCCAGCAGCGCCTCCATCCGCGCCACCAGCTCCTCGATCGCCTCGAAGTCGCTCACGGCCGACAGCTTGTCAAGCGCGGCGGGCCGCGTCCACTACCCCGGGACGGCCGGCCCGGCCGCCCGCGAGCCGGGCCGGGGGCCCGTGCGCTACCTCACGTGCAGCCGCATGGCGCCGAGCCGGGTGATGCTGGCGTCCAGCACGCCACCCTCGGCGAGGCGGTACCTGTCGAGCCGCTGTGACCAATGGTTCCGCCACCCGTCGCGCGCCGCTCCAGGTCCGCCTCGCTGGAGCCAAGCAGGGTCGCGTTCATGGTTCATGTAGGACAGCCGCACCGTCCGCGGATCCAGACTGTGCCGCGCGGGCCTGGCCGAGTCGCTGCAGCAGGTGACCGTACTTCCCAGGCGGCTCGCCGGCGAGGTTGTACCCGTCCGCTCCGGCGCCCGGTTAACCACATGGGATAACCTGGTCAGGCGCCCGGCGGACCGTTTGACCAGCAAGGAAGACGCTCTGCAAGGACCCATGACCTCCGGCCGACCCGGCTCGCCCGAGGATCTGCTTCGGGCGCTGCGCGCCCAGGGGCTCCGGGACCGCCGAGTCATAGCCGCATTCCGCGCGATCCCGCGGAGGCGGTTCGTGCCGCCCGCCGCCGGCCTGGCGTACATGGACGCGCCGATCCCGATCCCCATGGGCAGGTGACCACCCAGCCGAGCCTGATCGCCAGAATGGTGGCGGCGCTGCACCTCACGGGCGGCGAACGCGTGCTGGAGGTCGGTACCGGCCTTGGTTTCCAGACGGCGATCCTCGCGGTGCTGGCCGGCCAGGTGGTGTCGGTGGAGCGCTTCGCCGACCTTGCCGCCCAGGCTCGAGTCAACCTGCAGGCTGTCGGTCTCGACGGCGTCAGGGTGGTCGTGGGCGACGGCACCCTGGGCGTGGTCGAGCATGCTCCCTACCATGCGATCGTCGTTGCGGCCGCATCCCCGCGCATCCCGGAGCCGCTGGTCGAGCAGCTCGCCTCAGGGGGCCGGCTGGTACATCCCGTCGGGCCAGGCGGTCACGAGGTCGTCACGTTGCTCCACAAGCAGGGCGACCACCTCGTCGCGGACGCGGAACTCACCCCCGCCTCCTTCGTCCCCCTCGTGGATGGCCGGACCGGGCCCGAGCACCAGCGGGGCAGACCGTAGGCAAAGGCAGCCAAGCGCCGCCTGGCCCCTGCGCGCCTACCCCTCGGTGCGCAGGATCCTGGTCTCCCCACCCAGTCTGAGCGTGGCCTCAGGCACCTGCGCTCGCCCGCGCCAGGTATCGATGTCGGCCACCAGAGCGGCCAGGCTCGGGCAGCCGCCATCGTCGAGGTCCAGCGTCACGCTCCGCTCGTCCAGCACCCGAGGGCGTGCCCCGCAGTCCTGAAGGAAGCCGAGCAGTAAATCACGCTGCTCGGCATCACCGACACCCACCACCAGCTCACGCACCCCACCCTGGTTTCCCGCCGACACAGCGGCAAACCACCGCGACAATCAGGGATGGCGCCGCCAGCTAAGCTGGTGACGCCACGATCGAAGGTCTGGAGGTTGGCGATGCCCGCGGTGACCAGTGACACGATCGCCTTCCGCGCGTGGCGCGGCCGGGGCTCGAAGCGGCCGAGCGGCGGGTGATCTCGGTCACCACCGCGCCCAGCGGCCTGGAGGGCGAAGGCTTCCCGGTGCGGCGCGCGTTCGCCGGCGTCGACCTGGCGACGCTGGACCCGTTCGTCCACATGGACCAGATGGGCCAGGTCGACTACGCGCCAGGCGAGCCCAAGGGCACCCCCTGGTACCCTCACCGCGGCTTCGAGACCGTCACCTACATCATCGACGGCGTCTTCCAGCACCAGGACTCCAACGGCGGCGGCGGTCTCATCACCGACGGCGACACGCAGTGGATGACGGCGGGAGCGGGATTGCCAATATGGCAGCGCCCAATGGCGCGCTGACCTGCACGGATGTCACGGGCATCAGACGCGCTCTGCGAGGACTGGCGACTGCAAGGGTGTCGTTCTCGGCCATCGGAAGGCCAAAGACCTCAGTGATTGACCTACAGCATCGCAATCGCTAGCGCGACCGGACCGACCGACGTCTGCGCCCGCAGCGCGGTTCCGAGGTCGTCCCAACGGTACTCCCAGACAACGTCGCCGACCTTCTCCACGCTCAGTCCCGCCTCCTGTATCAGGTCCGCGAGCACCCGTCCTCGTGGAGTGCGACCTGTGGGGATGCGCCGGCAGGCTGCGATAGCAGCGTCCGCAACGCTCGCATCGTGCTGTCCAGGTCGCACTGCTCCGGCGCCGAACGCGGTCGCGACGACACGGCCACCGTTTGGGACAACGCGGTGTGCCTCATACCGCGATGTTGCGGGCGAGGCGATCTGAAACTAGTTGAAGCCTGTCACGGCGTCGAGCTCTCGGCCGGCCAGGGGAGCTCGCTCATCTCGCCGACGCGGAAATCGCCGCTCGGCACGCGCTCTCGCGCGATCTCGACCATCGCTGCGAATCGCCGCCAAGGCGCTGGTCGGCATGCTCGACTGGATGCAGCACTGGTCCCACCCCAAGGAGCCCAGAAGCAGACCTACGGCTCACCGACAACCTTGTTCCGTGTTCGCTCTGGCGATGGGCGGGCTGTCGGCGGGTGAGAGCGCGCACCCTGCTTCGGGCGGTGCCGGTCCCGCCCGAGGAGCCGCCGTGAACGTCCCAGAGCGTTCAGGCTCGACAGCAGGTCGCGACCTTGACTGAAGCCTCCTCCGGCCTGAGGAGCTTTCGCGGCGCTGAAGCTGCTATATGTGTTGTCAAGCCGCGCGGAGGATCTCGGCGCCGGGCTGATCGCAGCATTCGAGAAGTTTGAACAGCTGCCGGGCGACGAAACGCTTGAGGCACCGTCGGATCTCGCGCGGGCTCTTGC